>WBZS01001041.1_pt1 | contig 25178 bp, 35 predicted proteins | sample 5204201 | NCBI WGS metagenome assembly WBZS01 (sample SAMN12344357, study PRJNA552823) | activated sludge metagenome | biome: Activated sludge suspended growth; feature: Nitrification reactor; material: Wastewater; isolation source: activated sludge from nitrification reactor of wastewater... | reverse complement strand
ATTTTTCCAGTTGGTCACGTCCCGGCGGCAGGGGTGGTGGTTATCTTGTGCCGCGCTTTGTCTCTGAGTTTCTGTACGATATGAAATCGAGTCGTGACAAAGCCTGGGGAGCAACAGAGGCCGCTTGGTTTAAGGAGTCCACCAGCAGTTTGTATAAGGCTGGATTCGTTCATGCGGACCCTCACAGCGGTAACGTCATGAAGCGCAAGAACGGCGAGCACGTCTGGATCGACTTCGGCGTTGGCAGCAAAGGCCCGAAGGCTAAGAAGAGCATCATAGAGGCCAACGATGGCTGATGTTCTAGACGCTGACCAAATAGCCCTACTGAGGGTGCTACAAAAGTCTCCCAAGCCGCTCACGATACGCGAAGTCGAAAAGATGCGTGAGGGACAGACTCCGTGGTTCAAGGAATTCCTACGGAAGCACCAACCAGACAAGTCCAACGTACTGACGTTCAACATGGTACGCTATGACAAGCTGCGTGTCACGGAGGACATCCACGAGACTGTGCGCAATCTTGTTAAAGCGGCCGACACACAAGAAACCACGTGGAGCGGAGACCAGCGTCTGTTCAAGAACATCGAGAACAAGGTGTGGTGCCTCACGCTGGAGCCTGCCGAGGCTGCCGAAATACTTGGGCACTTCCACCCGAGCATAGGAAATCTACTCAAAGGTTACGCGGATAAGGCCAAAATGAGCGGCCATCCGTACATCGAGGACATGATTACGATCGCCTGGGTGCGCTATTACGACATCAAGGGCATCATATGGATTGATGAGGTACAGACTGACATCCGCTGGGTGCTTGGTATGCGGCACCTCACCCAGGATGACTACCAAGAGTTCATGCGTATGAGCGGTGGCAATCCGTACGACAAAGACGCCAACATGCTCTTGCGCAAAATCATCCTAGACAGGTCAACCGAAGTTGACGCCGAAATAAAAGACCTAGAATGGCAGGCGTTCAAGAGATTCATGCAGGACAAGTTCCACAAAGCTGAACGCGTTGTTATGCCGACCGTGGAATACAAGCTGGAGCAGTACCCAGCGGACCAGTTCGGTGACAAGTCGGCGCCCGTCACCATCTACAACGAGTATCCGAGAAGAATGCGCTTCTCGAAGCGTAACGTGTCTGAGCTTGGTATCAAGGCACCAGAGGGGCAGGTATGGGTCATGGGTATGTTTGCACGCGCCAGAGCGCTGGAGGCTATGGCGCACGCCATAGAGGCTGACGTAGACCCGGTAGAGTTGGAGATGGGCATCAACGAGGAGTTCGAGCACACCGACAACCCTGATACGGCCCGACAGATAGCGCTCGACCACCTACGTGAAGACCCTCACTACTACAAGAAGCTGCGTGAGTGCGGCTTGACCAAGTCGGATGTGGAGTTGCTAGAAGAGGCGGCCGAGTGTCTTGCGGGTCTCTCCGAGACCAACATGGTTCAATTCCTTCTGGCTCAGGAGATGGGCAAGGATTTCATGGAGTGGGCCGATGAGTACGGCGCCAAATTCCGCAAGGTCTATGAAGAGAACCCAGAAATCAAAACGGTCATCGATCGAGGGAAGTTCGAGCCGTCTTTGATGCAGAGGCTGATTGCACTACTCACGAGCTAGACGGCACGTGCACATAGTAGAAATCTTGAGCCCAGCGCACGGTACGGATACATCCGTAGTCTACACCGGCCTTGAACATGTCCAGCACGGTTGTTTCGATTGGTATCCTGTCGTGATGGCGCACAAGAGCCTTCTCTATCTCCTTCTCCAGTTCTCTTGGAGCAAAGAGTAAGTCAGGTAGTATTGTTCGATAGAAATCAAACACAAGTCTCTGCCGCCTTGTGTCGATGACGTGAACCTCAATACCGACAAACGACCTCACAGTGTTACCGTGAAGTTGGGATTGAAGACAAAACCGTCCCGGTCACGCTCGTGCGGGTACCCAACAGGGTTGCAGATGAGTTTTGTGTCAGTATAAGGCACCTGAATTGTGCCACCGATATGAGTGTGGCCATAAGCCCAATAGGCGGCCCCACAGCGGTCCACCAGCGGTCCACAGGTGTGGTCCACAAAAAAGCGGTTCAGCTTGTCGCCACGGAACTGCCTATGGATACAGATCTCGTGCGGAAGGTGGTGTGTCACGATGAAGTCGACATTACCGGCTACCTGTTTGAACAGGTCATGCGCTGCAAGGTTCTGCTCGTAAACCCAAGGCTTGAAGTCTTTGATGTAGCGGAAATCCCCCAGCCGATGCTCGTGCCCGAGGTTGTCGTGCTGGTCAGGAAACCAGAGCGTAGCACCAGCGAAGCGTACGCCGTCAACAGTCTTGGCTTCATTGGCAAGCCAGTGGAGGTTCGGAAACGCCGCCTGACAGGCTGTGCGCACTTCTGCAAGCCATTCCGGGCTCTGCCCGTACAACTCGTGGTTCCCGTTGACGTACACGACGTTCTTATACCGGCCGCATAGAAATTTCAGGGCGCCAAAGATGGTGTTCTTTGTGGCCAGATCGCCCGCCACCACAAGAAGGTCAGCGTCGCCGAACGTGGCAAGCACGCTAAGGCCGCCGTCCTTGTGAAATTCGCAGTGAACGTCCGAAACAAGAAGAATTTTCAAGAAAGAACCTCCTCTACGGCAAGTTACACGATAGCCCATCGGAAGTCAAGGGAACACCAGCGTCCCAATCATACGGTGCACACTCAAGAGGTGGTGGCGGATGGGCGCCGCAGCCTCGTGGGCGGCTGGCTAGCAACAACAAGAGCACAACTGTGACGCTGCGTGTCATTTCTTAACGCGTCTCGGCGCTCCAGGCAGTGGCATACGTGGTGCTGTGGACCATTCAAGACCCGTGACCATGTGCTCTTCCTGAGCCATGGCATTGGTTTCGGTGATGGTCCAGACGTCTGCGCTCACGACCTCCTTAAGACCCTCATACGGCATCTTCAGACACGTGCACCAGACGTGGCCTATCTCGTGACAAAGGATTGTACGCTGGCGTGGCGGTTCGAACGTGTAGAATTGTGGACACAACGCGATGACGACTTTGCGATAACGGAAATCAGTATCGACCTCGGCAACATAACCTGCCTCACAGTGATGAGGGGAAATGCGCGCATCGAAATCAGATAGATGAAACTCTTTCATAAGAGTGTGCAGGTAATTGCACATGTCGACGAATTGCTGTTTCGTCGGGGGCTCTATGTAGTCGACGTCATCACTGACGTCTCTACTGGTCATACTCATTCCCGCACAACGCATGAACGCCATAACTACTCCGAGGCACGGTATGTTCCATCAGAAAATAGAGAACAATTGACGCTACCCCAGCTACCCGGAGCAAAACCAGCGCGAGCACCGTAGTTGCCGAAATATCCATGGAACGATGGACAAATCACAACATACTGTGCGCGCTCTTCGAGAGCAAAATCAGTAACGCGTCCATTACTGTCCAATGTACGCCGCCGAACGATGCGTGTCGTCGGATTTGCCATCGAATCGTGTACGTGGCCCATCACGACAAAGTCCACAGCTTCTTGGAACTCGGTAGGACGCGCTGCTGCGTTCAATTTTCCGCCCTTGGTCTGGCTACCAGTCGTTCCGTGATGACAAAAGAACGTGTACCGGTGTCCCCAGGCCAAAATGTCAGCGTAGACTGGTTCGCTGAAGTATGGAATTTTCAATTCACCACAAACAATGCGCGTTGGGTCGATGTTGGTCTTCTTCCAAGTGCGCCATTCGTGGTTACCGGGCTGCGCCCAGAGGATTTTGTGTGCAATGGGTCGCAGTAGATTGATAATGCCAGCGTGCTGCTCGTCATCAGAACCCCAAATCTGCTCTTCTGGGGTCATGATGGACTCGTAAACGGCCCCGCCGACAGAACCGTCAATAGCATTTTCAATGATGTCACCATTCAAGAACGTGAAAACGTTGTCGTTGGCGGCGATCCAGTCGATGTATTGCTGAAAACGCTTCAAATTGTGTGCGCGTGCGCCGTAGTGTACGTCCGATAGGGGCACGATCTGAAGGCGATTGTGGGGAAATGACCTTGGAAACTGTGCCCACATGTACGGCTGGTGGTTTTTGGCCTTCCAAAGACCCCATTGCCGCCCCGCTGGGACGTTCCGCTGCTCGTGCACACTAAAAACTGGCTCTCCCGACGCTGAGAATTGCTCGAAGAGCGTGAAACCATCAGGAAGTTTGAAGCCGTTCACTATTGCTGGTGTGACGGCTGAGCGCGTGACGCGTCCGATTTGAGCGAGCGTCTTCGGTTCGGAAAGAAACTCGATGAGTTTCTCCTGGCTGACATTACGCATGCTTTAGAGACTCCGCGTGGGCTGAGCGCACATGGTGGGACCCGTCTGGGTACAAGCAGAGCACCAAGCTATCAATGCTCGGCGGTGCATAGCCACGTTGTGCTGCTCTGGTTCCGAGGTATTTCTTGAAGTTTCCGAGGATGACAAAGAACTCTTCGCGTGGCACAAGCTTGCCTGCGACCGGGTCTCGACAGATTTTGATGGAACGGTTCACGATGGCGTCGCCGACATGCCCGCCGACGAGAAAATGAGTCCAATCGTGCATGACGGCGGGGCGCCGGAGCGCGTTCATGCGCGCACCCTTTAGTTGTGCCGTTGAAGCACCGTGCATGGCCCAAACGGTGAAGAGATTGTTCTGCCAGTACAGGTCGATGTAGCACGGCTCATGGAAATACGGGATGCCCAGGCGGACACAGAAGTATTCCAGTGGGTCAAAACCCTGCTTCTTGAGCGAACGCTCCTCCAGGCAACCGCGTTGGGCCCAAAGAATTTTATGGGCCACATGAGCCATCTTGCTGACGAACTCTTGTGTGCGGTCCATCAGCACACCTTCACGCTCTTCACGTGAACCCTCGGTGACCTCCGCTATGATATCACCATTCAGGAACGCAAACGCGGCCGGGTCGTCTTGTAGCCAATCAATCAGGGCGTCAAAACGTTTGCTGTCGTGGGCTGGGTCCCCGAACAAGATCCCGTCAATCGGTACGATCTTGACCTTCGCAGGCGCAAAACCGTTCTGGAAGCGCAGAACGCCATATGGCTGGCTCGGAGAGGCCTGCCAGGACCAGAGGCGCTTCTGGGCACGGATCTTGTCTGTATCGGCCTTGGCGGTCGGTACGGCCACGTAGGCGGGCCGCCCCGCCTGGGCGGACGGGTAGACGTCAAAACCTTGGTCATACAGGGCTTGTACGGCTTTTTCCGCTTCAGAAACGGGCAAGTCGAATTCGAATGCTATTTCGTCGATTGTATGCCGCCTAGCCAGGAACGCAGCCAGGGCAACGTAATCGTCAAACTGTTTTGGGATGTTGTGCTTGGATTCCGCTTGCACGTAAAACCTCGCATCCTTGGCCTCAGGGCAGATAAGGCAGGGTATGCAGTTTTTACGGCCTTTGCGTTGAATCCAATTATGACGGATTTTCGTCTCTTATTGCGGATCCGGCAGCGGCATGAATCCTTTCGGCACCACAACGCCAAACTTACCCAACCAACGTTTGTGTGCTGGATGGTACTCACCGATCACAACCTCACCACCAATGTCCAGCAGCACGCGCAACCCGTGCTGGTCCTCCGAGTAATCACTCATGGGCAACCAATCAATATGCATGGCGTCAACCCCCGGCTTTCAGATGTTTATCGACGAATTCGGTCAATACTGTATTGGCATAGTCTTCGTCAAACTTCAAGCCTCTTGTGTCGTAGACGACACGTCCTGTGAGAGACTTATTGTGCAAGATGGCATGACCACAAGCACTGGCTTGGTCAGAAAGAGTGGAAGTCCCTAACACCTCAGCATGGTCGAGCACTAGAGAGAAGTCTTTCAGTACAGCGCTACCATACACGAATGCATTATTAAACACATGCGCATGATCACAAACGCACGCATGGTCATAGACAGCAGCATTACCGTACACGCGTGCAAAATCTTTCACCAAAGCATGTCCGAACACTTTCGCATAGTCGTAGACGATAGCATTGTCGAGCACTTGGGCAGTGTGATACACACGGGCAAATTTACCCAAAAATACTGACGGTGCTACATATGCCGTATCGGCAACCCAACCGCCGCCGTTGATATGTCTATGGGCAGGTACGGGACCATTGCCATCGCGGAAGTCGAACGTGGGCATGGCTCAGAAGTCCATCATGAGGTCGTGCATTTGCCGAACGGTAGGCGCGCAGATCTGTGACGGCTGAGTGCCAAGGACCTCGCAGCGCTTCCCATCGAAGCGGGCGCAGTTCTGCGTACAAAACGGGACACCAGCAACCCAATTCGGGTCGATGTCCTTCTCGCCCAACTTGTCCTGGCACAATTGCAGAAGTTTGATCATGATGAGCCTCCGGTAATTTTACTACTTCAAATGTTTATCGATGAATTCGGTCAATACTGTATTAGCATGGTCTTCATCGATTGTCAAACCATTTGTATCGTAGACGTCATGCCCTTCAAGCCTTTTGTTGCGCAGTATGGCCTTGCCCCGTGCGCAGGCGCTGCCGCGAAGCAGGCTAGTGCCGAACACCTCGGCGTGCTCGTGCACTTTAGCGAAATCTTTTACCAAAGCATATCCGTACACATATGAATTACCAAACACCTGGGCATGATCACAAATGCCCGCATTTCCATACACACAAGCCCCACCGTAGATGTGCGCGTTTTCCTTCACACAGGCGTTCCCGAACACTTTCGCATGGCCATAGACGATAGCATTGTCGAGTACACGGGCAAACTCGAACACACAGGCCTCAAAGCCCAAAAATACTGATGGCGCTACATACGCCGTATCGGCAACCCAACCACCTGCGGTGCCGTCTGGATTGACGTGCCTGCGCGCAAGCACATGTCCATTACCGAAATTGAACGTGAGCATGTCACCACCTTCTCGGTGGACGGTAGTCAGCCGAATCGTCGTCCCATGTGTTTCGGTCCGGATTGGACCCACCGACCGTGGACCAGTCGACACCGCGCTCTGTGGTTGTGGTTGCGGCCCATTCTGGGCGTGGCTCCAAGACGTGGACACCTCCGCTTGAATACGGTATGATTCTCTTATACTGCTTGTACGCCCAACAGGAGCACTTTGAGCACTTAAAGCGCTGGATGGCCCAGCCAGAACCGGACGCGGAATAGTTTGGTTGGGACTCCTTGTGAGGGGTGGAGGGACAAGGTGGACTTTACGAGATCTTTGAATCAAAGTCAAGAAAGATCTCGCGAACCACCATCACAGGACAGATTCAATAGCGTGGTTCGAGGGTCTCCAGCCAGTTGCCGATGTCGCCGATGTCACCCGAGAACGGGTCCTCTTGGAGGAGCATTTCGGACGCGCTGATGGCATTCAGGTACGCATCCCATGTGGCCTCGTCCCCCGGGTCGATTGTATCGGGGTTCAGCAGCCCCAGGTCCCCCACCACAGGCACGATATAGCCGTGCTCCTTGAACTTGGCTGTGAGCACCGGACCGTCGCCCGGGACGACGCGCACCAGCTTGCCCTGCTGCGCAAGATAGGCCGGAGCGGTGACGTACTTACCGGGCATGATGGCCAAGTACGCGCCATCTTGGGCCTCGTGCCTCACCAAGAATACGTAGTCGTCCACACGGCTCAGGTGGCGCAGACAAAAGCATCCAAGCTTTGCAGGCTGTTCGTTGTTCATTTGGGCTCCTAGAATGGTTCGGGGTTATGGGTACACATTACGAGATCTTTGAATCAAAGTCAAGAAAGATCTCGCGAACCACCAGAATGACCCGTGCGGGCCAAAAGAAAAGCCCGCCAGAGGCGGGCCGGAAAATTCGCGAGCACCATATTATTCAGGTGGTTCTTATGGGATCAATGGGTTTTAGGTTGGGGTTTCTCGTCGGGTTTTCTAGCGGGGTTCTTTCTAGTTATTCGACCCAGCTAGGGTTTACCGCTTTTCCCGGGCAAGTTGCAGGAAAAATGCACAGACGGCCCACTTGACCGCATTTTCCGGCTCACGGGTCAACACGCAGTCAAACATGAGCCGTTTGGCGTGGAAAATTGCCTCTTGAATGTGCCCGTCTTGGAACGCTTGCTGGTATGCACGTTCAGTCTCAGCGTGGCTGGTGCGACCAAAGAGGGAGTGGTTTTCAAGTGCGCAAAGCTCGCTGTAGATCTGCTGGTGTTCGCGGCGGCACCGGTCAGCCTCCATGAGTGTGTCCAGGCCATCCCACTCGGCCTGTGTTCGCGGTGCAGATTTTGTCTGTGAATAGCCTTCCAGGGTGCGCATCTTGCTGGTTCTCCTTTGGTACGAGCATGGCATACAACCGGTTCCGAGTCAAGCATTCTGTGGCTGTTTCGTTATCTGAACGCACATGCAGCGCGTCTACGCGGCAGATCTGCCGACCTGGGAGCTAGTCGCTCAGAACGTGCCCCCAGCACTGTACAAATCCATCACACGTGAATTGGGTGTCGAAACCAACTACGTGTTCGAGCGCCTAGGTGGCGGCTCCCGGGGTACCGCGTGGAAGCTCCCGCGCGGCAATGTGGTCAAGCTTACAACGGACTCGTCTGAAGCTGAGGCTGCCAACAAGATCAAGCAGAAGAACCTGAAGACGCTCTACTACGTGGAGGATGTGTTCCGTTTCGAGTTCCGTGGCGGTTTTCTCTACTGCATCACACAGGAACATCTCCAGCCGGGTGACCGTGATTACAAGAACTGGGGCGAACTGGCGACGTTCTATTTCCACGAGATCATCCAGAAGACCCCATTCAACAAGAGCGCCATCCCGCAATTCCGTTCTTGGTGCACGCGCCGACTTGGTGATGCACCTGCTGAGGGTGCTTTCGTAGGCGCGGCCGACGCACCGCAGCAGCAGGCAACCCAGCCCGGCTTGCGCCGTCCGAGCGGCAAGCGTCCACCACCCAAAGAGACCACCGAGAACATGTTTCCCGAGCAGGACCCCATGCGGGACTTCGGTAAGTGGGTCGAGAAGGGTGTAAAGCCTCCGACGGAGGAGTTCTTCAGTTGGTTTGCGCAGCTTTGTCTGGACCTAGAGGCAAACCAGATTGAATTCTACGACCTCAACGCCGGGAACATGATGAAGCGGGGCAACGAGCATGTTGTCACGGACCTCGGAGTGAGCATCACACGTAACCCTGGCCAGATTCGCGACATCATGGCGGCCTTGATGGAGCTAGCTGCGGCTTCTGTTGCAACTGTAACGGCTGACGGACCTACAAGAGCCGACGAGTTGAAAAAGGTTCGACCGAAATCGGACCTGAACGTTCCTCCTTACGAGCGTGAGAAGCAGATAGACGGGACGTATCTTGTTTGCTGGCTGCTCGACGGCACCGTGAAGTTCAGCGCGCCATGTAAATCGTTGGGGGCCGCCCTGCTACTCACAAGACAACACAAACGTGCGCCAACTTGGGTTGTTCATGGCTTGGAGAAGAACCTAGATGCACTTAAACTATGCCTATCCTATAGTTCTCAAAGTTGGCTCACCAGTACGCATGTGGATCGTGAGATCTCCTCGTACGGGATTGTTTCGACCGAAGCTTCCTTTAATTTACCTTCACGCTCTTACTGGGTGAATCCTCGAAAGAAACCATGAGTGATACTGACGACCTGTCCGAGCAGGAGATTGTCGACATTCTGGAGCTTGTTGATGTTTCCTTGGCTGTTGCCGAGGTAAGTAAATGGACGCCAAGCCAGCGGGTTGAGGCGGTGCGCTGGGCCACGTACGAGGCTTATCGTCGTGACCTTATCGAAGACCTCGAAGTACCACCAAAACCTTCCTGGCTGGTTCGTGGCGTGTAGGACACGGCCTCCGTTATGTAGTCGTTGACGTGAGGCCAATATGACTGATTTTCTCACCCGGCAGGGCGCTTCGAACCCTACCACAGCCACTTTTCAAGTTCTTGGTATCGGTTTGGGCACTACCGCCCCGGGTGGCGGTGGGTTGCACGTCGGCGCCACAGGTCTTTTGCGCATAGACACGTCTGGCAACCTGACCCGCGTCAACAACGTCCCGTATAGCTGGCCAGCCTCACAAGGGTCGGCTGGTCAAATGCTCACCAATGACGGCTCAGGCAATCTCACATGGACCACGCCAGCAGGCGGTTTGAGTGGTTCTGGTATTGCCTCCCGTGTTGCATATTGGTCCGGTGCAAGCGCTCTGACTGCCAATACCAATTTTGTTTGGGATAACACCAACGGACGCCTAGCTGTAGGAAATGCTGCGCCTCTCACGACGCTGGACATCACAGGACACGTGTCGCTAACGAACACCGGCACCGCTTCTGAACTGCGTCTTTATGAACCATCCGGTAGTGGCGCGAACTACACCGCATTCAAGGCGCAAGCTCAAGCTGGTGACGTAACTTACACGCTTCCTGTAGACGCAGGAACGAACGGCTACCTACTTTCAACGAATGGCACTGGTACGCTTTCGTGGATTGCGCCGCCCGTAACAGGTGCCAATACAGCACTCTCCAATCTTGCAGCAGTGGCTGTCAACGCAGACCTCGACCCAGGTTCTGACAATGCCCGTGAACTCGGTACGTCGGCACTGCGCTGGGCTGAGATGTGGATTCGTCAGATCAACGTGCGGAACAATACGCTTGACACGTTGACGCTCACAGCAACCGCAATCAGTGCAGATTTGGACCTGACCATCACGAGTCCATCGTCGCTTGCTATCACGGCTACTGGCGGTGGCGGCACGCTGTATCTCACTGCGGCGGCACAAACATTCCTCACGACACCGCAGGTCACGCTTTTCGACACCGCCGCCGCGTCATTGACTCTCGACACTTCACGTGCTGCGGCAGGTGCTGGAGTTACTTTTGATATTTTCGGTAGTGGCGCCCAGCTTGGCGGTACTGACTTGGCTGGTGGAGAGGTCCGCATCCATTCTGGTGTTTCAACCGGTACCGGTAGTTCGCAGATCACATTTCGCACACCAACGCCGGGTCTCACTGGAACGGCCGACAATACATATTCAACAAAGATGTTGATTGATGGTGTAGGCAACGTCGTTATCGGAGACGGCACTGACCGTATGCGGTGGGATAATACCAACACTACACTTCAGGTTGGTGGAACGACATACGGCATCGGCCCTGCAATCCTTATCACACCGTCATCCATCTTCAGCCAAAATGGTTTGGGTAACGTTGGAGTTATGCAGATACTTGGTGACCCTGTAGCTGTCCAGACCACAAGTGGCACCGTATTTGAGGCTACGGTTGACAAGGCAATAGAAGTGTTTGGCAGTACGGCTGCTGTCTCGTCTGCTGGTGCTGGGCGTATCCGTTACGACAGTGGCACCAACAAGCTCCAGATTTCCAACAATGGTGGAGCGTATGCAGACATCGGTACCGGCAGCGGTATGGCGATTGGTAATACCGTCACAAGTGGCACTACTGGTAGTGTGCTGTTCGTCGGTGCAGCAAGTGCCCTTGCGCAGGACAACGCCAACTTTTTCTGGGACGACACGAACAACCAGTTGTTGACTGGTCTGGGCTCTGCGTCAAATCCGTCAAGAGCGTTCGTTGGTGATCCTAATACAGGTGATTATAGCACGGCTGCTGACGAATACGCAATCAGTGCTGGTGGTAATGAGCGCATCCGCGCACGAGCAACAGCAACAACCGCTCAAGGCCGTATCGAGCTAAGCGTAGGAACACTGTCTGCGCCAGAGTATGGTGTGTATGGGACAGGTACATTCCTCGCCGCATCAGCCACACTCCAGCGCATGTTCCGCTTCACCGCCACAGGGGCAGGCTCCGGTGCCGGTGAACAGGTTGCGCTGCTTGGTCAGATCGCGGCAGGCTACACGGGCGCCGCACGCACGATTGGCGCTTGGGGTCTCAACAACATTGGTGCAGGTGCCACCGCAGGCTCAACAGCCTCGGACTTCAGTGCATTCATCGGCCAGTACGGTGTGATGGGCCGCTCTGACGGAGCAGGATCTGGTGTCAACGTCGGCCTCGTAGGTGACGCCGAGAACAATACCTCCAAGAACTTTGGCGTCTACGGACGTGCCGTCGGTTCCGGCGCTTCAGCGTGGCAGATTGGCGTAGTTGGTATCGCACAAGGCGCTGGCGGTACCGACGTGCGTCTTGGTGGCTACTTCAGCGCTGCCTCATCTATCAACTACCCAACGATCTCTGCCAGTACGCGGGCTGCTATCTTGGCGGACAACGAGGGCAGCGGATTCCCACTGTTCCAGGGTAACGACTCCGGCACGCTTAAGATGCTGATCGAGTCCAGTGGTATTCTGCGCATCCGTGCCGACGGTACCGCAGCCGCACCACTCATCACGTACGGAGCCGCATCGAGTGACACGGACACAGGACAGTTCCATCCAGCGGACAACACTCTAGCGTGGGCTACTGCTGGCACGGAGGCCATGCGCATCGGGCCTACCGGCGAGGTGAGCATCGGCAACGGCATCACCGCCGGTAGCAACCAGATGCTGGACGTAGAGCGCAACACCAACGCCGAGGTGATGATCCAGATCACCAACACGACGTCTGGTACCGCCGCCGCAACGACGCTTCAGGTCGTAGGCAACGACGCAGGCGGCGGAACAAAAGCGCTTCGATTGATGGAGGTTAGCCCGGGCAACACTAACGCAGGTTTTACCCACGCAGCAGGGCACAGCTTGTTGCACGCAAACAACATCGCTGGCCACAACCTGTACCTCCAGGCTTCGTCCACGACTGGTAACCTCATCTTCATTGCGGGCGGAAACACAGAGTCTGGGCGTTTCACGTCAACAGGTGAGTTTGGCGTCGGTGCTACACCAGCATCGAACACAATGATCCAGGCCACACGTACCACGAACGCCGCAGTGACTGTAGGCGTGACCAACGCACAGTCTGGCACTGCCGGCTCTGCCGCACTCTCAGCTACAAGCAACGCTGGGGCTGTCCTACTCACAGCGTATTCGTCAGCGTTCACTACGTCTGAGAGTGCTATTGCATCGGCTGGGCGTCTTGAGTCTAGCTCAGGTCTCACGGCAGGTCTCGTTCTGTCTGTAAGGGCCACCAACGCACCCATTCTGTTCTACTCAAATCAATCCGGCACGGGAACTGAGAAGGCCAGGATGTTCGGCACGGGCAACTGGTCCTTCGGCGGTACGAGTGACCAGGGTCAGGTTACGATCGACAACGGTGCAACGGCTGAGAGCATCTTGGTCCTCCGTGACAACGCCACAACCGTGTGGACCCTCACGGACGGCGGTCGCGTTACGCACGCACCCGGTACGCTCTCCACTGGTCAGAACGCCCACTCTCTGACCGTGACGATGCCGAACTCTGCGACGGCGGAGACAGGCGTCCTGTACACCGTCACAGGGTCCGGCAACACCACAGGTATTCAGACTGCTGCACAATTCACTCTTGGAGCAGGCACAGGCACGCCGACGGCGTCTCTCGCTGTGGGTGGTTCGACGGTAATGGCGGGCACCGGCACCGACCCGTTTGCCTCTACGGCCCCAGCCAACTTCGGTGGCTTCTATACGGCGTCAGGAACTACTGCTGGGTCCAACGTTGGTTTGTTGGGACGTGCATTCAGCAGTACCGGCAAGAACTACGGCTTGATCGGCTACACGCAGGCAGCCAGTGCCGTGACGGCTATCGGTGTTACTGGCTTTACATTCGGTAACCTTGGCACCCAGGTCGGTGGTTTGTTTGCTCTAGGTAGCGCACGCACCAATGCAGCCGTAACACCGACTGTAAGTGCAGCGCTGATTGCGGACAATGGCGATACGACGTCTCCAATTATGCTGCTGCGTGACGCCAACGTAACTGTTTGGACGGTTGCCGATGGTGGCAACATGACGATGAACGGTGATTTCGATTTGGTGCCTGGGACGGACAACACTGGTGAGATCGGCACCGACGCCCTACGTTGGAACCGCGTTCGTGCCAACAATGTCGTGACCGGTGACTTGGACCTCAAGGACGACGCCAAGGGCGCACACTGGAAGATCATCGAAGAGGTCGACAGCATTACCGTCGTGAACGTCAAAACCGGCAAGCGTTTCAAGATGAACCTTACGCCGATCGAGGACTGACCTATGCCTCTTATCAATGTAGCCATCACACCAACAGCGTTGAGCGCCAATACGAACGATTGGGCGCTGAATGATGGCAGCTTCTATTTGATATCATCAACAACGGCCGTCAACGTCACAGGCATGACCGGCGGTGTTGATGGTAAGATACGTACTCTACGAAACAACGGGTCGAACAACATCACGTTCGTACACCAGAGTGCTTCATCGACCGCTGCAAACAGATTCGCTAACGGGCAGGGTACAGATGTTATTCTTGAAGCCGGTACTACCATATCATTCCAGTACGATGCCACAGCATCCAGATGGCTTTTGATCGGCCAGTCTGTTGGCCCGTTTGCTAGAACAAAGGTAGATGTATTCACGTCTACGGGTACATGGACAAAACCTGCCGGTGCTAAGAGTGTACACGTAGCTGTGCGTGGCGGCGGCGGTGGCGGTGGAAGTGGCCGCAAAGGCGCAGCCGGTACAGCCAGAGGTGGCGGTGGTGGCGGTGGCGGTGGCGGATATGTTGAAGTCGTCCTCGCAGCATCATTGTTGGGTGCAACAGAAGATGTTCGAGTAGCCGCACAGGTCACAGGTGGCGCCGTTGTATCGGCGTCTGACACGGACGGTAATGCTGGCACCAACGGCGAAACAAGTAACTTTGGGGCAGACGCCGCGCCGTGGGCACTTGCTGGCGGCGGAATCGCAGGCTCAGGCGGAACAACGACCGGTGGTGCTGGTGGAACTGGTGGAGCCGGAGCATTTGCGGGCGCAACAGGCGGTGCTGGTGGTACAAACGCCGCAGGTTCAAACTCAGACCAATTGTTCTCCTATGGTGGGCGTGGTGGCGGTGGCGGTGGTGCCATTGACTCCGGCAATACGGCTTTTGCTGGCGGTAACGGAAGAGCGGTCGCTGCACCATGGGTAACCGCCACATCAACTGGTGGAGGAACCGGCGCTAACGGGACAGCAGGTGATTCAGCAGCAGCAACTACAATCGCTGACGGTAACGGTGGCGGTGGTGGTGGCGCTTCCACTGCTGGCAATGCTGGTGATGGTGGTGATGGTGGCAACTATGGCCATGGCGGCGGCGGTGGCGGGGCCGCTGTGAATGCGGTAGGTAACTCCGGTAAGGGCGGTGCCGGTGCTGCCGGTATCGTGATCGTGACGACATATTTCTGATGACTGAGCCTTCAGCAGCGCCGAAGACTATCTTGGTTGTCGAGGATGACGAGGCAATCCGCGAAATGCTTCGCATTGCCCTGTCTCTCGAATACCACGTCATTGTGGCCTCGGACGGTTACGAGGCGCTTGACATCCTCTGGACTGTCAAGCCAGATCTGGTCATCACGGATCTGGCTATGCCGAAAGTCAATGGCGTCGAATTCATCAAGGTGATCCGGTCACGCTACACGTTCGATGAGGTGGCCATCATGGCTCTGACTGGAGCACCTGAACTGCTCCAGGCCCAGGCGATGGCGGCCGGTGCCGACGTACTGGTGCGCAAGCCGGTGCGGCTGGCCAGCCTGCGCGCAGCAATTGCGGTCATAATGATCAAGTAAATGGGCGTTGACAGCCGTATAGCTTCCTGCTATACAGGTCACATGCCCCTCGACCCAGACGCCAAGAACGCTGTTGATCTGTCCGTTCCCAACACCACCCTCAGCCAGCTTGGCGGTAAGTGTTTCATCGCCATGACCGGTGCCAAGGAGTTCGTTGGCTCGGCCGACACCCTCAAGTTCCGGGTCGGTTCGAACGCCAAGAAGATCACCGTTGTCACGGTGCGGCTGGTCGCAGCAACCGACACCTACACCATGACGTTCTACCGCGGTGGCGGTCTCAACCTGAAGCAGGTTGCTGAGGTCAGCGACGTCTACGCGGAAGACCTCTGCGCGGTGTTCGAGAAGCACACAGGTATGTACACCTCTCTGTGATGGGAGCACTGTTGTGAACACAAAGTACATCTCCGGTAATCGCGAGGATTTCGCCGCAGACAGGCAGGCTGTTATGGCGGTTTTCTTGCCCTATATTGCTGAGTTTTTGGCCTACGGTCCGGACGACATCATCCACGAGTATGTGGCCGATGTGCTCGAATCTGACGAGGACAGCGCGATCCTCGCGCTGTACGCACTTGTTGAAATGCGCATACACACTCCAACATTCCACCGTAAGATCTGGTTCTACCACGGAGAATTCCAGAAGTTCTGGGTAAATTTGAGATCTGTTGTCGGCGCGACATACACAGAGTTCGACATCAAAAACGGCGGTGAAGGTGTGGTGAAGATCAAGCGGTATGCATTGGTTCCGAAGTTTGTTGCAGAAGACCACGCAGAATGGCTGAAGCATCGGGCACTTTATTGCATCAATTTCGCAAATTCTATGCTCGGGTCAAAGAAAGTTGAACGGATGTTCGATGCGTACCATTCAAAAAAACTTTCTTGGTTCCTCGAAAGATATTCTTCTTGACTTGTCTCAGATCATAGTGTAGTATCACGAACATCGGAGGTAAGTTGTTTCTGTCCCTAGTAATTTTGTTCTTCGTCAACGCCGTAATCGTCGCTGGTTGTATTTCCGCCATCCTCTACCTCTCACATACACAGGAGAATCCCATGAGCCTGAACGGAAAGCTGGACCGCTACAGCCCCCAGAGTGTTCGTGCCGGTGGCTACCGCAGCGAAGTCAAGCGGGCCACCCGCCGCAAGCGCCGTCGCCTGGACCGCCGTGTGGAGCGCGGTGATGAGCGCGCGGAGGGTGAGTCTGTCACGCACGGCTGGGCTGACTGATGGAGCGCACCATGGACCACGTCAAGAACGGCGGCGCACCAATGCACCATCTGCCGCTGTGACCGCTAAGGATGCTTGGCGAATTCGTAGGAGAGACCGATGACAATGACTAACGCCTTGAAGGCAGTTTTCACCGCCCAGGTCGCCAGGGGCTACTTCAGCAATCAACTACCGGACATCGTTGTTGGATCCACAACCGCACAGGCAAATTTGATGTCTTCCATTGAAGAACTGCACGCTGAAGGGTATGTCTATTTTGCAAGATCCAACGGCGTCCCATGCAAGTGTGGTTTTAAAAGGAAAGGCGGCTGTGCTCATTTGCCGCACATCAGCAAGAAAGGGGCTAGCGCTGAGATTGACATCTTGTGGTCTGAGTATCAATCTGGATTCACCCGGAAGTATCAACAGGCCCCGCAAGGTATGAACAAGAACATTTTCTTGGCGAAGTTTCTCGCAATCTGTTTGGCCTAATTGGAGAACATATGCCTACTCAAGAACGCGGACCAACGCTGTGGGTTCTTATCCTTAAAGATCCGGATGGAAACATGTTCCAGCAGGCATCTGGTGAGATGTCTGTCATCTGTGAATACCTACAGAGCGCTCGTGCCCACGTGCATTACGGGGCCGAATACAAGCTCCGTACGATGACGAATGACGAAATTGACGTCTTCATGAAGCGTCGTCCAATGACAAGTGCTGAGCTATCCCGCCTCCTACACGGGCGCATGAGCTAGTTCCAGCCTGTACAGGCGCTCATAAAAAGGCCTTGACATACGGTGAAACTTATCGTATAGTACACGCATAACCCGAACAGGAGGCATACCACGAATGGACATGGTCGACATTGCCCGCGCCCGCTCTGCTGCTCGTGTCAAGATTCGTACAGGTGACTGCCCGGTTGTGGCCGTTATGGCTTTGGCCGGGAAGTCCTACAGGGCCGCCGAGCAGATCTGTCGCAAATGGGGCTACAAGGGTGATGGTCTCACCGTTGTGGAAACCCTCTGTGCGCTGGAGGATGCTTTGGGGCGCAGTTTGCCGGGCACCATGACCATTATCAAGGACGCGCAGGGCAAGTGCGCCTACGAGGTTGCGGGGAAGGTTGGTTACGGTGTGATCTTCTCTGAGGGCCACGTGATGCCTGTTGTTGATGGCAAGCTGATCAATGCTCCGCTGAATGTGACCGCCAAGGTGGCGATCAAGCTCCCCAAGAATCGACGCTGAAGTCCACTCATAACCAACAACCAACAACCAACCCGGAGAAACCCAATGTCCATCCCACTGTCTGAGATGCCGTCCATGTCCCTCCAGGCCGTCAAGCCGGAGGACGTCACCAACGCATACACGGGTAAGATTGGCCGTTGCTGCTGCGGCTGCTCCGGTAAGCACTACACACCGGACACGGACCTGCGTGGCGTCAAGAGCGTGCTGAAGCGCATCCAGGCCCAGCCTACCGACAAGGTTTTTGTTGTGAGTTCGTTCGGTGAGCAGATCGTGATCTACACGGACATCGGCAAGCGGAGCCTTGTCCTGCACGTCAAGAAAACCGCTTGACATGCTGTGGAACTTCCCGTATAGTCCACCCATAACCAACCACGGAGGTTTTCATGGTCACCGACGTCAAGCATGGGTACGACTGCGACACCACCAAGACCTACTGTGGCATTTCTGTCACCGTGGCAACCCGGCATATGGTCGTTGGCCCGTACGCCAGCATCACCTGCGCGGCCTGCAAGACGGCCCAGCCGTTCCACTGTAGTCTGTGCGGCTCAGACAAGCCCCATGAACCGTGGCACTGCCGCCCCATCCAAGAGAGTGAGGATTGTTGATATGGCATGGTGTTTCTATGAGGACCTGAAGCGCAAGACTGGGGCCCATCTCAGCAAGTCCGATATCCCAGTAGACTTGACAGAGAAGGCACTCGCCATTGCGCAGCGTGTCAACGACACAATTGGGCCCTACAATCTGTTGTGCGTGAAGGTCGACTCGGTCATTGACAAGAAGACAGTCCTGCTGGCCTTTTATTACACAGTTCTGTGGCGTGAGTTGAGAAGTGGCGATTCTGCTGCTGTCACCATCTACACGCCCGTCACCCCGGACCCAAAGTGGGTCGTGGACCGTCCATGAACAAGATCGAACATTATTCCAATTGGTGCGAAATTGACCGTCTGGATGGCAAGGACATCGAGGACGGCGAGAAGCTGCGGATCAAATGGCCTGATGGCACCATCACGAAGGAAACAGTGAGGGTGGAAGCAGATTCATACAGTATGCTTGAGCAGGGTGGGGCATACACTGACATCCCGACCAAAGAGGCTTACATCGAGGTCAAGGACACCATTCACGGCCTCAAAGTCAAACACAAGCTTTTCCTGCGCGCGCATCTAAACAAGCTGCGCGCAGAGAGGGTCTGACATGCCGAAGCTCAAAATCACCAGTCACTACTGTGAGTGCGGCTGCAAAGGTGTTGCCGTTTCTTGTGGCAATATAGACTACTGGATCCATGACAATCTGGCCGGGTATGTGCGTCTGTTCCAGGGCCATGGATTTTCTGGGCTGCCTCTGAGCGTGTACAGCACGTACGAGAACGCACTTGACGCCGCAAGGCGGGCCATCGAGCGGGACGTCGAAAGACTTGACTTCTTCGAGGCACAGCCAACCGTGGCGCCGTCCGTCATCCGTGCGGTCGAGGATGAGATCATCCGCTTGGCCTCCATAGAGGACAAGCTCCGATCGGCAGCAGTCAAGCAAATGCTGGTTGAGCTTCGGCAGTTTATCGAGACACAAAGAAAGTACGGAGGAGTAAAATGAGTCACTTCAGTGTTCTTGTCATTGGCGATGTTGATTTTCAACTTCAACCTTTTCACGAGTTTGAGTGTACTGGGCTGAACGATGAGTTCATCAAAGATTTGAATATTCTCGAAGAGGTCCGAGCCGAGTTCCTGAGCACAACGAGAACGAGGCGTAAGGGCCCGAATGACACCGGCTTTGTTCATGATGCGTACGACGACCAATTCTACCGTGACCCGACGCCAGAAGAAGCAGAACACCTCGGGAGGATTCATGGCAGTGGTTGTGGGACCTTCAACGGAAAGAACATCTCATGGCGGTCAGGTGACTGGGGTGATGGTCGTGGCTACAGAGCCAAGATCTATTTCCTCCCTGATGGCTGGGAAGAAAAGGACGTCCCTATCAGCGAATTGATGTCATTTGCCGAGTACGCATCTGAAGGTCGAAGCATCGTCGTTGATGATGATGTGCCCGACATTCGTGGGGACCATAAGTTTGGCTGGGTGCGCATCAAGAATGGCGAGGCTGTTGAGGTCATCCGCCGCACCAACCCAGAATCTCATTGGGATTGGTGGATCCTCGGCGGGCGCTTTGCGGGACGCTTCGTTCTTAAGCGGGTCACCGCCGCCGCCCAGGCCCCGAACTTCTCTTATGGGTGGTCTGACGAACACAAGGCATCGAAGATTACTGGCCTGCACGTTGACACAGCTTTGAAGGGTGAGATCGACTTTGATGCGATGCGCGAAACCGCTGCCATCGAGGCTGGTCGCGAGTGGGATGCCGCACACAGCGTCATTCGTGGCCGCCAGGGTGAATATCTTAGCTGGGAATCTGTGCGTAAAATGCACGCTGATGACTTGGAAGCAGCACGCAAGGTGTACAACCACCAGTCGGTGGTTCGTGACCTGCGCGCGGCCAACATTTACGACGACCCAGAATACTTCATGGTCAGCCGTGCGGAGTTTTGCAACAAGGCCGCTATGCGCGCTGTCGGTGCGTGGGCTGTTGTGAAGGACCGCACTTGGCTTGAGAAGGGCTCGATGGGCTGGTTCGGCATCTCCACTGGTGACATGAGTGACGACGAGTGGTACGCGAAGGTCTGTTCTCTCATTGAGTCATTGCCGGACGACACGAGAATCAGCATTGTCGACTGCCACATCTGAATCGAGGACGTTGCAATGAGGCTTTTCTCTTGGGGTCACGACAAGCTCGCCAACCATGGGGGTGACTGGCGTCGTTCCTTACGCATAGACACATACCCAGAACCGGCTACTCTGATGATCACGATTGTCGGTGAGTACCGGTTTACAGGCCAGGAATGGCGTGTCAATCATGCCGACGAGATTGGTATCGGTTTCTCTACCGAGTGGAATTTCACCGAGACCCATATCTACTATGATGGAGAGCACTGCATCTGGGCCTTCGGCTTTCTACGGATCTACCGCATGGGCCGAGACTGTAAGAAATGTTTGAATGGTTGAGCCTGCGCAAACCGGCCTATCTGATCGGTATGGCCGAAACGCTCCTCAGTCTGTTCCTCTCGGCGCCAATTGCATGGCAGTTTGTGCGGTTGAATGTTCAAGAGACCTGTCAACCCGTTCCAAAATTTCAGGTGTGCTCCACTGTAGGCATCACGCATCAGTCATGTACGACCATGTACGGCTGGTCGTACGATGAACTGTGCGGGCCGCTGCATCGTGCTAGCCTCCAGTCGGTTGGGAGGTTGTCACGATGATCATCAACATCCTGTTCAACACGTTTCTCACGCTGTTCTGGGCGAGTTGCGGTGTTTCGCTGCTCAATATGTTGCCGGTGGACTGGCTGTCGTTTGGTATCGACATGTCGTTAGCGGTTGCGCACGCCACGCTGACGCTCTATCTCATCATGTTTGAAGACGTCTAGCTAGAAGCTCCAGCAGGCCAGCCTGAGTGGGCCGACGGCAGAACCCACAGTGCACCTCGACCGCCGACGTTATTGCGGGCGGCTGTTCCTGGCGCTGCAACGCGCGCAACCCGGGCTTCATGTCGTTCACGTCCTCTGGGTCTATGCCGAGGTGTTGTAGAATCTCAACACAGACCGCAACCTCTTTGGCTCTTACGAATTGGCTCTGTTTGGCATCCGCGAAACCCGGCACACGATTACCCTTGCCTTTGATTTGAGCGACACTGTCCGGCTTATCATCGCGCATGCGCACTTCAAACGTCAGCAGGGATGCACCACTCTCTTTGCGCAGCGATAGGATCTTGACTCTGCCCTTGTACACCTGAGCTATATAGCCTTGACGCGGATCACCGACGCAATGGCCGACCTCCTCGCCTTCATCGGCGAGCGCCGACGGTGGCAGATCAGCTAGGTAGTAACCAACAAACTGCGGGTGCTTAGGCCGGTAGATGATGTTGTCGGTTGCGGGTCCGCGTTCGTCAGTCTGCTCGATGCTGTCGGCTAGCTGATCCTCAGCCTCCTCAACGATCGCCTCAAGCCTAGCGCGGAAATCTCTCAATGAATTGTTTCGTCGGTCATTACTAAGCCCGAAATAGATTTCATTTCCCGTTTCGAACGACAACTCGGCTCTATTGGCGAGAGGCTCTGTACCTTCGCGTATCGTTATGGACCCGCCATTGATGTGGTCGGATACGATCTGCCAATCGGCTTCGGTTAGGCTGGCCAGCAGCCTTGGCACAAAGCCTTCGTTGTAATCGTCAAAATATCTACGACCTTCTTCTACAATCTCTATGACATAGCGCTCTTCGTCTCCAGACTTCTCCGAACCAAACTCGACACGTAGCTCGCTTGAGTTGCTGTCATATGCTGCGTAGTCCCAAGCTGCTTCTAGAATTTCTTCGTCCGCGACACCAGCCTCCATTGCTCGTTCGATGAGGTCATCTGTTTCACGGCTGTTCTTTAGTGCTTCTAGAATTTCCTTATCCCAGTATTCTTTCGCTTTCTTGAATACACCCAAGCCTTCGTCCCAGAACCAATGATTTTCGTCGTAGTAGTGTCTCTCGGCGTACCGGTTGAGCACCCTGGACAGGTCCTTGATGAACTCCTGCTTTGTTTCTTCATCTATGGTGTCATCTTCAACGGACGGCTCGTCGGCCGCCTGCACGATGTTCTTGGGCGCGCGTATCATGGCGGCCTCATCGAGGTAGGCGGCGGCGAATTCTGGGTCGGTCATTCTGGCTGCGAAATAGGCGTCAAATGACCCGGCGGTTTGCTGCCGAACACGGTCCATTACTATTTGAGCACGCTTGCTAGGCTCTTTGGTCATAATTCGTCCACGCTGCGGCGCGCGCTATTTGCTGGATGATTTGTTCTTTGTGGAGGAAGGTTTCCGTGAGGACACATTCCCCACACACCCATCGCATGATTGCAGTTCATACAGAGAATCCTAAAAGAATCAGGACATCCACTGTTAAGCACTACACGCCAAAGTCCATGGCCACTTAATCCTTTTTTCCTGTCGACATGTCCATCACCGTTTACGTGATCTATTGTTAGGAATTTTGACTCTTTTTCTCCACAACATGCGCATACTTGTCCGTAGTGTGCGAATATTGCCTCTTTTACATTCCTAATTCTATTCCTAGACCAACGAGATTTTTGTTCTTTAGACCGCGATTTGTTCATTTTTTGCATGTAATCTGCGTGTTTTACACACAGTGATTTTCCATCAACAGCTTTTGCGCGACAGCGTGTGCATAATCCTAGTGTTTTCTGTTTGGCGTAGCGCTTCTTCTGGTCCGCCGCTGATGGTCCATGTTTCATATTGAATCCATTTTGTTTTGTTTCATATACGTCACCTTTTCACGGAATCCAGATTGCCTTGCTACCGTGAGTGATCGCGGCTGGATCAGCAGGGTCCGCAACCGAACTGGTTTCGATGTAGTTCACGTCGCTGCACTTCTGATACACAAGTCTGTACTTCGCAGCCGCCTCAACCAACTCAGATGTCACCATATTCGGGTCGCTGAACATGGTTGAGACCTCATGGGCAGAAATGACACGGTCCGTTTCCATGTCCCAAAGGGAGCCCTTCTGTGCCCCCAAACGTGGGTCCATGTGACGGCATGGATTAACGTTGGTATCGGTAGCACCGCAGACCGAGCAGCAGAACGCGCTGACCAATGCACCCATGCTGTAGCCGTTCCGTTCGCCCTTAAGAATCTGATTCACAAGATACGGGTCCTTGGTACGGTCCCAACCGGTTAGCACGCGAATCTTGTACAGGCCGTAGGCTGGTATGTACTCAAGAGACGAGTCGAAATGTACGCCCTTGGCCTTCAGTGGGTCGCGGTTCTGGTGGTCGATGTGAGTTGGCTTCCCGCTGAACGTCTTGTAGATGCAGCGACCGTGCATTGGGTCGAAATAGCTGACCTCCTCGAACGGAAAAGCCTGCATGTTGCGGTTCGGGATGTCGACCGTTACGATCGGCACGTCAACCAGCACGTAGTCATCTGGGTCGGCGGAAATATCATACGTCTCGGCTGCCGCTGGGAGCCAGGAGATGTCGATGTTGGAGTTTTTCAGTACGCCACCTTCGATGATGAAGCGCTTGTTGGTGCGGTCATGCTGGCCACGGAAAGCCTCGTAATGTGCCAACGAAGGAGCAGCAAATGACGTCACCAGTGATGGTGTACGGCTAGCGGTGATTTTGCGTATGTGTTCTACGTTCATGTCAGTCCTCACTTCTCTGTGGCTCTTCGTGTTCGACCGAGTAGGCCGCCATCTTGGTCTCGACAGCACTTATCAAGTCCTCAAGCTCTTTGAGAATCTGATTCGCACGCTCGATGTCACCGTCCGATAGTATTTGGCCGTCTGGTGCACTGAACTCGGTCTTGAGTGTTTCGAGAGCCCTGTGTAGCTGGTCGGACGACGTTCCGATGTCCACATCTAGGTGCTGCTCTGGGTCGACCATCTCGGTGGCAGCCTCTTCGAATGCGCGCGCCAGTACGTCCCGTGCAGCTTCGGACTGCTTCAAGATATCCGGTATGATACCAGGGTCGGTGATCTCGTCGACGTTGATGCCATTCTCTTTCCACATCTTGATCACTTGCGGGCGGTCATCCAGTACCATGTGGATGTTATTGACGTCGAAGTTCTCGTCCAGAATGTCCTGCTTGACCTGCTCGTCCGGCCGGTGGTCCGCTTGTGAACGCATGACCAGATTGCCCTTGGGGCAGCCATGCTTGTCCAGCCAAGCAGCCGTCTGCTTGCGGTACGAGTCTGGGCGCGCGCTCACGTAGTTGATCTTGTAACCCTCGGCGTCAAACTGCTTGAGTTTGGCCAGGACTTCCGGGTTCACCGGGTCGAACGGGATACCAGCAAAGAAGCTCTTCCAGTCTGGCGGGTCCTTCTCGACAAAATGCCTACGCCACTCCACGCTGCACAGCGTACCGTCTAGATCGCAGATGATGTCCTTGCCGTCAGCGGCGGCTTTGGCGCGCTTGCCCTTCGAGGCCTTCGGCTTACGCACGAGCATTATCTCGTCGTCCGAGGAAAACTCGTGCGGTTCGAAGCCAAACTTCTTGTACCAAGCTGCAAGCTGGTCTTTCGACAGGATGTCCT
>WBZS01001040.1_pt1 | contig 25191 bp, 22 predicted proteins | sample 5204201 | NCBI WGS metagenome assembly WBZS01 (sample SAMN12344357, study PRJNA552823) | activated sludge metagenome | biome: Activated sludge suspended growth; feature: Nitrification reactor; material: Wastewater; isolation source: activated sludge from nitrification reactor of wastewater... | reverse complement strand
CCGTGGGACCCGACCACCTGCCTTGACCGCGGCCTGCGCTGGGAGGTCTGGCTGTGGCTCGACCAGGTCGCGGAGTGGATCAACACGGAGTACGTGTGGGAAGGCTCGGGAGGCGGGTGCATCCCGCACTGCTGGCCGCTGCATCCGCACCTCGTCCACGAGCTGGCCGTGGTCGCCGACCAGCGCCGGCGAGCCGGCCACGCGCCGACGTCGGACGTCCTAGAGAACTGGCACCGCTACGTCCTGCCCGGGTTCATCGACCGGATGCGGCAGCGCCTCAAGCAGTCCTGCGACGACAACCACCAGCCCTGGCCCGCCCGCAGCCGCTACACCCGCCACACCAGCGAAGAGGCGTCTGCCCAGCGACTCCGAGCGTTCGAGGTTGACCTGTTCGCACTCGCCCATGATGAGGACGTTCGGCTCTCCCGGCACCAACTCACCCTCCTGGACGGCGGTGACCTGATCGACCCGTCCACCGGTGAGGTCTTCTAGACTCAACGGTCCCACGTGGGGGCACCCGGACACGATCGACTCCCCCCACGTGCGGCACCTGGAAGGTGCTGTTGACCTGCGGAAAGCTCTGGAGGCGGTGCCAGAGCCGCCGGGAGCCGCCGCCGACCTCCGACGGGCCGACGGCCTCCTGTAGCGGCGGACGAACCAAAACACGCCGGCGGTCACCGCCGCCTGGAGGAGACACGGCCGGGACAGCCACCTCGACGGCGACCCTCGCCACCATCACTGCGCAAGGGCCCTCGCCACCAACCACAACCACGGAGGAGAGCGGACGCTCGCTCCGGGCTCAGCCCTGGGAGGGGGTGACTGCTCACTCTCGCAGCTGGGTCAGGCGCATCGGCTGTGCCTGGGGTCCCTCGTGTGCCCGTTCACGCGCTGCGGGACACGGACTGCATGCGCACTGCCACACCTCGGGGCGAACCGCCGCCGGCCGGGGGTCGGCGCCGCCGCTGACCGACGGGATCTCGAACGCCGCGGAGGGCGCGGCCTCGCGGAAGTGCCGCAGGTCGAGCCGGGCCCAGTCGTGCGGGATGCTGGCCGACCTCGCGTGGCTGGTGGTCACGGCGATGGTGGTGTTCGTCGTCGCGACCATCGGTTTCCTGGTGTACGCCAACACCGGGGGCGCTACCTGAAGGGGCCGTGACGGCCGGTCAGTGACCGCTCGCGATCAGGACGGGCTCAGCTCGCGTTGAGGCCGGTGAAGGTCCACCGGGTGGTGGAAACGAACGGGTGCCCGGCGTCGATTCGGGTCGAAGGGAAGTCGGGCCGGTTGGCGGCGTTGGGGAAGCCCTGGGCCTCGAGGGCCACGCCGCCGCGGTCCGGGTACGGCGCGCCGTGCAGGCCCGGGGTGTCCTCGTGCAGCCCGGCGCCGCTGAAGACCTGGAGGCTCGGCTGGTCGGTCCGGAGTTCCAGGGACCGGCCGCTCGCGTGATGGGTCAGCACCGCGGCGGGGCCGCCGGTGGGGTCCAGGACGTAGGCGTGGTCGAGACCGGACGCCGCCTCCACCTGGGGGTGGGCCGCGTCCAGGACGTCACCCAGACGCACGCCGCCCCGCAGGTCGAACGGCGTGCCCGCGACGTCGACCGGGTTCCCGACGGGAATGCCGGTGCCGTCGGTGAAGAGCACCCTGCTCGCCCGCACGGCCAGGACGTGGTCGGCGATGGTCCCCGAGCCGGCGAGGTTGACGTAGGGGTGCAGGCAGGGCGACGCGATGGTGGGGCGGTCGGTCCGCACCCGGATGGTGTGGGTCAGGTGCGGACCCTCGAGCACGTACGTGATGGACGCCGCGAGCTCGCCGGGGTGCCCGCCGGTCGCGTCCGCCCAGTCCAGCGTGAGGGTGACGGCGGCGGACGTCGCTCCCGTGATGTTCCAGGCCTGCCGGGAGAACCCGGCGGGACCGCCGTGGAGGCTGTTGCCCCGGTCGTTGGTCGCGAGCTGGTGATCGACGCCGTCGAGCCGGAAGCGTCCGCCGGCGATGCGGTTGGCCGTCGGCCCCACGACGGCGCCCAGGTAGGAGGTGCTCGCGGCCCGATCGGCGTCATGAGCGTGGCCGAGGACGAGGTCCACGTCGCCGTGGTCCGTCCGGGTGAGCACGCGGTTGAGCGCCGCGCCGAGGGCGCGGACCTCCACTCGCAAGAACTCGTTGTGCAAGGTGTGGCGGTCCATGGTGCCTCCAGGTGGGGACGGGAGCGATCAGGAGACGGCGTCGACGCGGTAGAGCACGGCGCGATCGGGGTTGGTCGGGGCGTGCGTGAGGCCCACCTCGAGGAGGAGCCGCCCCGGAAGCTCCACCCCGGTCGGCTCCCGGACGGGGACGAATCCCGATCCGTGGCCGGCGATCACGTCGTCGAGTTCCCTGACCTCGCGCCCCACGCCCCACCACGGGGCGGGCAGCAGGTTGGTCGCGGTGGCACCCAGGAGGAGCGGCGTCACCCGGTATCGACGGTCCGGGTCGAGTCCCGGGAACCGCAGCCGGCCGAGCAGGGCCACGTCCGAGCGGTCCACGGTCGCGAACGAGTACAGCGCCCGGGACCGGTCGGGTGACACCACGCCGGTGGCCATCAGCGAGGCGTCGGGGAAGTCGAGCCGCACGAGGTCGCCGCTGTGGAGCAGTTCGCGCTGCTCCTTGTGGAACGCCACCCATGCGGCCAGTTCGGCGAGTTCGTGGTCGGACGCCCGGCGGAGGTCCCACTCGATGCCGAGGTGGCCGAAGACCGCGGTCGCCGCGCGGAAGCCGAGGTCGTGGGTGCGTCCCGTCGTGTGTGACGTGGCCGAGGCGATGTGCGACCCCATCATCTCGGGAGGCACCAGCTGAGCGGTCCAGCGCTGGATGAGCTGCCGCTCATGCGGGTCGATGCAGTCCGACGCCCACACCCGGTCGGTACGCTGCAGGACGCCCAGGTCGACCCTGGCCCCGCCGGAGGAGCAGGACTCGATCTCCAGTCCGGGGTGGGCGGCCCTGATCTCGTCGAGGAGCCGGTAGAGCGCCTCGGTCTGGGCGTGGACGCCCGGCCGCCCGTCGGGGTGGGCGCCCGCGTCGACGAGGTCACGGTTGTGGTCCCACTTGAGGTAGGAGATGTCGTACTCGGCGAGGATCGCGAAGATCGCGTCGCGGATGTAGGCGTAGCACGCGGGGATGCCCAGGTTCAGCACCTGCTGGTGCCGCGACTCCACGGGCGTCCGGCCGCCGGTCGCCATGATCCAGTCGGGGTGGGCGCGGGCGGTGTCGGAGTCCAGGTTGACCATCTCGGGCTCGAACCAGAGCCCGAACTGCATCCCGAGTTCGGTGACCCTGTCGACCAGCGGGTGCAGTCCGCGCGGCCACACGTCGGGGGAGACCCACCAGTCGCCCAGACCGGCCCGGTCGTTCCGCCGTGAGCCGAACCACCCGTCGTCCAGCACGTAGCGCTCCACCCCGACGGCCGCCGCCTTCTCGGCCAGCTCGACGAGGACGTCCAGGTCGTGGGCGAAATAGACGGCCTCCCAGGTGTTGAGGGTCACCGGTCGCGGCGTCGCAGGGTGCCCGGGCCGCGACCGCAGGTACCGGTGGAACCGCCGGGCGACGGCGTCCAGGCCCGCGCCGAAGGAGCCGTAGAGCCACGGGGAGGTGTAGGACTCCCCCTCGTCCAGGACCACCTCCCCGGGCAGCAGCAACTCGCCACCGCCGACGACCTGTTCCCCCGTGGACAGGCGTTCGGCGTAGTGGGTGTGGTTCCCGCTCCAGCCCGTGTGGACTCCCCAGACCCGGCCCCCGGCGAACGAGAAGCCCGGCGTCCCCGCGTGCAGGACCGTGGCCGCGTCCGGCCCTGTCCGACCCTTGCGACCTTCGCGCAGGTGGACGCCGACGCTGAAGTCGCGCCGTTGGGGCGAGCGCTCGCGTCCCCACCGCCCGGAGAGGTCGAGGAGCTCCCGGGCGTCCGGGGGGACGGGGTAGGCCAGGACCAGCTCGTCGAGCGCGTAGACCTCCGCGGCGAGGTTGGTGAGCCGCGCCTGGGACCGGACCACGCCCCCGTGGAGCACTTCGATGCGCAGCAGCAGGCCGAGACGGGCGACCTCGTCCGCAGCCTCCACCTCGACGAGCACGCAGCCGGCGTCCACGAGGACCGCCTCGTCGCCGCCGGCCGCGACGGCCTCCCCGTCGATCCTGAGCGCGGTGGTGGCGAACGTCGGCGACCAGTCCCGCCCACCCCGGGACCCGCTGAGGCCGGGACGCCCGGCCCAGCCCGTCCACCCCTCGGGCAGGAGTGCGACTCTCACCGGCTCGTCGACGAGGTTCGGGGTGACCGGGTGGACGCCGGCCTCGATGAGGGCGAGCGCGTCGGCGAGCGACACCTCGCCGAGGTCAGCGCCCCAGTGCACGACGGCCGGCAGCCGGCCGGCGGTGACGTCGAGGAGCACGCTCACGCCGGCCGTCCGCAGGTGGACGCAGGCGTGGACCCGGGCGGTCATGACCCCACGCGGAACGACACCGAGGCCGACACGGGGCGCGGCCACAGCGCGTGCTCGGGGCGCACGTCGGGTCCGCAGGAGCGCGAACCGAGGCCGTGCTGCGCGAGGTCGAGGTAGAGGTGGACGCCGCGCGAGGCCGGCAGTTCGTGCTGGTGGCGAGCGGTCGTCCACTCCTCTGCGCTGTGCCGCGCCACCACGAAGCCGGGGCGCGCCCCCGCAACGGGGGCGGTGGTCACGGTGAGGTCGGGCAGCCCGTCCCCGCCGAGGCGCAGTTCCCGGAGCCCCTCGCGGTGGCCGCTCTCCTGGGGCACCGCGTACCTGACCGTGAGGTCGTCCAGGCGCGCCGCGAACCGGCCGACCCGCGCGGCGGCCCGACTGTCGGCGTAGTTCTCGCCGGGTCCGGTGCCGAACCAGGCGGCCGCCGCGTACCCGGCCGGCAGCAGCAGGTGGACGCCGACGCGCGGCCAGGTCACAGACCAGCCGGTCGAGGGCTGCACGTCGACGTCGAGGTGGAGGGCGCCCTCCTGCCAGCGCCACCGCTGCTCGACGGCCACGCTCCGGGCCGAGTTCGCCGCCGCCAGGAGGTAGCGGGTGGCGAGGCCGTCGGGCCCCGCGGTGACGCCGACGAGGCGATCCTGCAGGCGGTCCAGCCCCGCCTCGCGCCAGCGCTCGGCGGAGGAGGGCCCGTCCACGCCCAGCCCCATGGTGTCGGCGGGGTCCGCCAACTCGTACGACCCGCGCGTCGCCAACGAGTCGTTCTCGGTGGGCGCCCGCCACAGCGTCACCTCGCCGCCCAGCGCCGGGAGCGCCCCGAGCGACAGGAGGCGACCGCGGCGGTCGAACCGCGCGTCACCGAGCGCGAACCCGTCCTCGGTCCGGTGGGCCGGCTCGGACGCCACCCGTGGCGCCCCCGGAACGGCTGCCGCCGGGACCGTCCCCAGCTCCAGCTGCGCCGTCGTGACCACGTGCCCGGCCGGGGCCCACGGCGTGGCCTCAGCGAGGGCCGCGGTGACGGTGAGCCAGTGCTCGCCCGGAGCGCTGCGGTCGAGGGTGGGCAGCGGCACGGTCTCCGTTCCGCCGGCTGGCACCGGCGGCACCGCCAGGGACCCGGAGGCGGCCGCGCGGCCGTCCACCTCGTGCACCCACGCGAACGCCAGGTCGCCGGTGTCGGTGTCGTGGCGGCGGTTCTCCACCGTCACCCCGGCGCCGAACGCGACCTTGATCGGCGTCACGACGGCCGCGTACTCGGCGAGCATGGGCGTCGGCGTTCCGTCGGCGAGTACCATCCCGTCGCACACGAAGCTGCCGTCGTGGTAAACCTCGCCGAAGTCGCCGCCGTAGGCGTGCAACGGCGTGCCGTCGGGGGTGGTGGTGAGGATGCCGTGGTCGCGCCACTCCCACACGAACCCGCCGTGCAGGGCCGGGTGGGCGTCGAAGGTCGCCTCGTAGGTGGCGATGCCGCCGGCGCCGTTGCCCATGGCGTGGACGTACTCGCACTCGATGATCGGACGCCCCGGCCGGGTCTTCGTGAGGTGGACGAGTTCCTCGACGGTGGCGTACATGCGCGACACGACGTCGACGTACCGGTCGGTGTGGTCGTTCTCGTAGTGCACCGGACGCCCCGGGTCGCGTCGGTGGATCCAGGCGGCCATGGCGGCGAGGTTGATGCCCGGCCCGGACTCGTTGCCGAGCGACCAGGCGATGACGCAGGGGTGGTTCTTGTCGCGCTCGACCATGCGGCGCGCCCGGTCGAGGTACACCTCGCGCCAGTCAGCGTCGTCGGAGGGGTTGCCCACCCAGCCGTTCGTCTCGAAGCCGTGGGTCTCGAGGTCGCACTCGTCGATGACCCAGAAGCCGAGTTCGTCGGCGAGGTCGAGCAGGGTCGGATGCGGCGGGTAGTGGCTTGTGCGGATCGCGTTGAGGTTGTGCCGCTTCATGAGCAGCATCGCCTCGCGCACCCTGTCTGCGTGGAACACCCGACCGTCGATCGGGTCGAAGTCGTGCCGGTTGACGCCGCGGAGCCGCACGCGGCGTCCGTTCACGAGCCAGGCGTCCCCGACGACCTCGACGCGGCGGAACCCCGTGGTCACCGTGACGGTCTCGGCCGCGTTGGCGAACTCGATCTCATAGAGGCGCGGCGCGTCAGCACTCCAGGCGTCCACCAGACCAACGTCGAGGGTGTGGGGCGCGGCGGCGTCCGCGATCTCGGCGGCCAATCCCAGCTCGGGGCACGTGACGCGCAGCGGGTAGGCCGCGTCGGCGCAGGTGAGCTCGACGGCCAGGCTGCCGCGGCCCGTCGCGGGGTCGCGGTCGGCGCGGAGCCACACGTCGTCGAGGCCGGCGTCCGGCCGGTGCAGCAGCGTGACCTCGCGGAACAGGCCGGGCAGCCACCACTGGTCCTGGTCCTCGATGTAGGACATCGCGGACCACTGGTGCACGCGCACGACGAGGACGTTCTCCCCCTCCCGGAGGCTGTTCGTCACGTCGAGCTCCTGCCTCAGCCGGCTGCCGCGCACGACGCCGACCTCGTCGCCGTTGAGCCACACGCGGCCGAGGGACTCCAGGCCGTCGAACCGCAGCCAGACTCGGCCCGAGGCCAGCCAGGCGGCGGGAAGGTCGAAGCGACGCCGGTGGTCGCCGGTCGGGTTGGCGTCCGGCACGTGCGGCGGATCGAGGGGGAAGGGGTACTTCACGTTCGTGTAGGCCGGGCGCCCCCAACGCCCGTCGCCGCGCAGCACCCAGTGGGAGGGGACGTCGATGGTGTCCCAGTCGGTGTCGTCGTAGTCGGTTTCGGACGCGGCGGCGTCCGCCTCGCCGGCGCTCGGATAGAGGCGGAACCGCCAGTCGCCGCACAGGTCGAGCGCGGGCGCGGTGGTGCGCAGATGGGCGCGGGGCGCGACGCGGCGTCCGGACCCGGGGGAGATCTCCTCGACGTAGGCGGTGTCGGTGGCGGCGGTGGGCGACATGGGGATTCCTTGCTCGTGGGGACAGCGAGGGAGTGGGCGCGCGTGGCGCCCGGGGTGAGAGGTCGGAGGTGACGAGACCCCGTCCCCGGCGGTGGAACGGTCGGGGACGGGGTCGGTGGTCAGCCCTTGGTGGCGCCGAGCGTGAGCCCGGACACGAAGTGCTTCTGGAGTGCGAAGTAGACGATGACCGTGGGGAGGGCGATCACGACCGCCCCGGCAGCCACCAGGTTGTTGTCGGTGAAGAACGCGCCCGACAGGTTGGTCAGCGAGCTCGTGATGGGGAACAGCTCCCCGTCCTGCAGCAGGACGGTCGCCCAGAAGAACTCGTTGTAGATCCAGGTGATCTGGAGCGTGGCGAGGGCCGCCAGCGACGGACGACAGAGCGGGAGCGTGAGCTTCCAGTACTGCTGCCAGATGCTCGCGCCGTCCACCATCGCCGACTCGTAGATCTCCTTGGGCAGGGCCTTCATGTAGTTCGACAGCACGAAGGTGCAGAAGCCGACCTGGAACCCCACGTTGACCGCGATCAGGCCCACGTAGGAGTTGAGCAGGGTGCCCGAGTCGCTGAGCCAGAACGGAACCTCGGCGTTCTGGAACATCTTGAACACCGGGATCAGCAGGGCCTGCGGTGGCAGCAGGTTCCCGGCCGTGAAGGCCCCCAGCATGACGATGTTGAACTTCCAGTTGAAGCGCGCCAGCACGAAGGCCACCATCGACGCCAGGAAGAGCGTCAGGGCGACGGCCGGGATCGTGATGATCGCCGAGTTGAGGAACTTCCGGCTGAACTCTCCGACCTGCCACGCGGTGACGTAGTTGTCGAGGGTGAAGCCGCCGAAGCTCAGGTAGCCGTACTGGGCGGTGAACTGGTAGTCGCGCAGGGACGCCAGCACGGCGTACAGCAGCGGGACGAGCCAGATGAACGTCATGAAGGCCAGGAACGCGTGGGTGGCGATGCGGCCCTTGGTCCACGGTCTGCGCTCGGTTTCCCTGGCTTTGGCCTTGGCCTTCGCCCTGGGGGCGGCGGTCGCGGTGGTCACTGGTCCCCCTTCATGACGATCCTGAGGTAGATGATGATGAACACCGTCGAGATCACGAGCATGATCGTGGCCAGTGCCGAGCCGAAGCCGATGCGTTGGGCCTCGCCCACGATGTTGCGGGTCACCTCGGTGGCGAGCAGCTCAAGGCCGTTGCGCCCCCGGTTGATCACCCAGACCAGGTCGAACGCGCGGAGCGAGTCGATGAACGTGATGACCAGCACGACGACGTTGATCGGGAACATGACGGGGAACACGACGTGGAAGAACGTCTGCACCTCGGTCGCCCCGTCGATCCGGGCCGCCTCCTTCAGGGCGATGTCGACACCCTTGAGGCCGGCCAGGTAGAGCAACATGACATAGCCGACGTGCCGCCACGACGTGGCGATGAGCGCCGAGTACAGGTTGATGCTCGGGTCGCCGTACCAGTCGATCGACGTGCCCAGGACGAGGTTGATCAGCCCCTGGTCGCGGCTGAACATCAGCTGCCAGATGAACCCGATGAGGGCCATCGACAGCACCACGGGGAGGTAGAGCGACGTCTGGTAGAACTTCGTGTGCGAGGCCTCGCGATCGAGCAGCACCGCGAGCAGCAGGCCGATCGGCGTGGCGATGCCGAAGAGCACCAGCAGCCAGATCACGTTGTGCTGGATGGCCGGCCAGAACGCGGGGTAGATCGTCGCCGCCTCGGTGTACCACCGGGTGCCGACGAACTTGGCTTCGCTGAACGGGCTGAACCCGTCCCAGTCGAAGAACGACATCACGATCGTGGCCATGGCCGGCACCCACACCAGCGTGGCCGCCACCGCCGTCGGGATGAGGATCATCAGCGCGACGGTGACCCGGTCACGGGTCGACAGCCGGGCTTTCCGGTGCCTGCCCGTGACCGGCGCTTTGGTGGCCGCCGTCATGACGCGAAGATCGACTTCTTCTGGGCCTCGACGTTCTTGAGGATCGAGGTGATGTCGTCAGGGTTCTTGATGAAGCTCTGGATCGCCGGCCCCATGACGGTGGAGGCGAAGTCGGGCCGCGAGTCGCGGTCGAGGAACAGCGCCACCTCCTTGGCGTCCTTCAGCACGGCCAGCATCTTCTTCTGGAGGTCGGTGTACTTCGTGACGTCCGCCCCCTGGCTCGTGGCGATCACCGACGGGTCGGCCTGCACCAGGATGTTCTGCGCGTCGGCGGTGCCCAGGTAGCCCAGCCACTTCTTGGCACCGGCCTCGTTCTTCGGCCGCCGGGACATCATGTAGCCGTCGGTCGGTGCCTCGATGGCGCCGGTGCCGATGGTGGAGTCGACCTCGGGGAACACGAAGAAGTCGAGGTCGTCCTGCTCGGCGCCCTTGGCGAACTGCTGCGCCGCGAAGGTGCCGAGGTAGTACATGCCCGCCTGGCCCTTCTGCAGGGCCTGGGCGGCCTCCTGCCAGCTGCGTCCCAGCGCGTCCGTCTGATGGTAGGGGAGCAGCCCCTTCCACAGGTCGAACACCTTGGCCACCTTGTCGGAGGTCCAGTCCTCCTTCCCGGCCATCAGGTTGATGTGGTAGTCGTACCCGTTGACGCGCAGGTTGAGGATGTCGAAGGTGCCCATCGCCTCCCAGCCGTCCTTGTCGGCGAACGCGAGGGGGGCGAGGCCCTTGCCCTTCATCTTGTCGCCGAGCGCCTTGAACTCGTCGATGGTCTTGGGGACGGTGTAGCCGTTCTCCTCCCACACGCTCTTCCGGTACAGGACGACCCACGGGTAGTAGGTGGCGGGGATGACGATCTGCTTGCCGTCTTCGGTGGAGCACGCCTTCTTCAGGCCCTCGGGAATGCCCTGGATGCCGTTGTACACGTCGGAGAGGTCGCCGACGAGGTTCTTTGAGGCGAAGAAGCGGGCGCGGTAGCCGGCGAACCAGCCGAAGGCGTCGTCCGGCGAGCCCTGCAGGTAGTTGTTGATGTTCTCTTGGAACGTGGTGTGGGCAACGGTGTTCATCTTGACGGTCAGCCCCGCGTTCGCGTCCTGGAACGCCTTGGCCACGGCCTCGATCGCGGCCTTCGGGACCGGATCGGCCTGGTTGTTGCCGAACGTGATCTCCCCGGACGCCGCGGCGCCGGGGATGGTCGAGGTGCCACCGCTCGCGCAGGCGGACAGGCCCAGGGCGCCGAGGGCGAGGGCGCCGCCGAGCAGGGTGCGACGGGAGAACCCGCTCACGGGGGCGGAGGGGAAGCGTGCGAGGTACTCGGCTTCGGTCTGCGGACGGGACATCTGTGGCCTACTTTCCTTGGGTGGCTGACTGACGGACGGGGTCGGTGGGTGGTGTGGTGTCGGCGAGGACCAGGCTGTCCCACGGGTCGAGGGTGAGCCGGTGGCCTGCAGACAGGGGGACGCCGCCGACGAGGTCGTCGACGCCATGGGGGGTGACCGCGTGCGCGACACTCCCGCTCCAGTTGTGGACGAAGTGGACCCTCGTCCCGTTGGCCACGCCCGACAGGACGGTGACCGGGGTGTCTCGGCGCCAGGCGGCCGCGACGGGGGTGGGGACCAGGTGCCGCACGAGGTCGGCGCCGAGGGTCCTGTCGGGCACGGTGCCCACGTACGTGACGCGGCCGCGCCCGTGGGCGCGAGTGGTCACCGCGGGGAACCGGCCCAGCTGGGGGTGGTCGTAGCGGGCGAGCACGTCGGCGTCGTCCACGAGGAGGTGGTCGGCCCACCACTGCCCGGCGGCGCCCCCGGACACCGCCATGCCCTCGCCGACGACCGGCACGGGCGCCCGCAGCGAGGTGAACTCCTCGTAGTGGACTCCGCCCGCGGGGCCGACCACGTCGGGCGCGACCGCGAACCGTGCCCGGGACTCCTCGTCGCCGTATCCGGTGCGCGGACCGACGACGAGGTGACCACCGGCGGCCGCATAGGCGCGGAGCTTCTCGAGTTGCCCGGTCGTGGCCACGTAGAAGGCGGCGGCCACGAGGACGGGGAACCGGCGCGCGGCGTCCGACGCGGTGAGTTCGTCCCACTGCTCGGCGTGCAGGAAGCGTGCCTGGGCGCCGGCGTGCAGCACGGCGGCGTGGAAGGCGTCAACGATGTCGTGGTAGGCACTGGCGCGCGGCGAACCGTCGGCGTTGCAGAGCGGCGGGAAGTCCTCGAACGACTGCTTGCTGTCGGTGGAGTAGAGCAGGGCGACGTCGGCGTCCGGGGTGTAGCCGTCGAGGCGGTCCCCCAGCCCGGCGAGCACGTCGCCGAGCGCTGAGACCTCGGCGTAGATGCGGCCCGGCACCTGGCTGTGGGGCAGGACGCCGCCCCAGTAGGTTTCGGTGCCGAAGTGGAGGGTGTGCCAGTGCCAGTACTCGATCATGGAGGCGCCGCGGGCGATGAGGGCGAGCGCGCTCTGGCGGATCTGGCCCGGGTAGGGCGGGAAGTGCTGCCACCACCAGTTGATCGACTGCAGGTTGGTCTCGGTCACGAGGAACCGCTCCTGTCGCAGGGCGTAGCCGCGGTCGCCCAGCTCGAGCAGGCCGGCCACCCCCGTGCGGATCCAGTGGTCCGGACGCGTCAGCTGCTGGGCCAGGTCGAGGTGCTCCTCGACGCCGTGGTACGCGTTGAGGGCCGGCACGTCGAGGCGGCGGACCACCTGCTCCTCGTGCACGGCCGGGCGGTCGAGCGCGACGCACGTGGTGACGAACTGGTCGTCGCGCATGTACTGCCGGACGAGGTCGGCCTGCCAGCCGATGAAGCCGGTGACCAGTTCGTCCTGGTAGCGCCGCCAGGCCAGCGCATACTGCGGTTGCAGGTTGCCGTCCGGACGCCACAGCTCCGACCAGTCGCCGATTCGGTGCGACCAGTACACGAGTCCCCAGGCGCGGTTGAGGGTCTCGACGTCGCCGTAGCGCTCGCGCAGCCAGTCGAGGAACCCGACGAAGGTGTTGTGGTTGTGCAGCAGCATCGCGCCCGGCTCGTTGTCGACCTGGACCCCGATGACGGCCGGGTGAGCCGCGTACCGGGCCATCACGGCGCGGATGACGCGCTCGGCGTGGAACCGGAAGGCGGCGTGGGTGATGTCGACTTCCTGCCGCCGTCCCCAGCCCTGGGGCCGGCCCGTGGCGACGTCGCCCGCGATCTCGGGGTAGGTCCGCCACAGCCACGGCGGAACCGCATAGGTGGGCGTCCCCAGGATGACGTCGATGCCGCGGGCGCGGGCGCCGTCCAGGACGGGCTGCAGCCACTCGAGGTCGAACTCCCCGTTCCGGGGCTCCCAGGTGGACCACACGGACTCGCCGACGCGGATCACGTTGAAGTGAGCCGCGCTCATCAGGTCGAGGTCGCGCTCGAGGTCGAGGCTCTGCTGGTACTCCGGGTAGTAGGCAGCGCCGAACCGCAGGGGGTGCGGGTGCTGGGCTGCGATCGTCATGGGACTTCCTGGGAGCTGGCCGACGAGACAGACCAAACGTTACCGGTAACATTTCGCCCGTGGCAAGGTTTCCGGAGAAGTCGTTCCATGGATTTCAGGGGGCGGAGATGCCCCCGCCCGGGCGGCCCGTGGACGCGCGCGGGATGAGCTCCCCGACCGGCATCCCCAGGTCGGCCGGCCCGCCGTCGCCCTCCAGCGCCAGGAGCGCGTGCACCGTGTTGCGTCCCATGCGGGGGAAGTCGACGGCCACCGTGGTGAGCGGCGGCCAGTAGTACGCCGTGTCCGCGATGCCGTCGTAGCCCGACACACTGACGTCGTCCGGGACCCGGACGCCGTGCTCCTGCAGCCAGAACAGCGCCCCCAGGGCCAGTTGGTCGCTCGCCGCGACGATCGCGGTGGGGGCGTCCGCGTGGGGGTAGGACGCCATGGCCTCGTAGCCGGCGGCGGCGCCCCACAGCCCGTGGGTCTCGCCGCAGTTCGTCAGGCCCCGGCGGGCGAGCGTCTGCCGGTAGGCCTCGCGGCGGTTCCGTTCCGCCAGCCAGGAGACCGGGCCCCCGATGTGGAAGAAGCGTTCGTGGCCCAGGTCGGCGAGGTGGCTCACGACCCGGGCGAAGGGGTGTTGGAGCGCGCGGTCGTCGTCCGGGCCCAGGACGGGCTCGGCCTCCACGACCCACGGGACCCTCAGCCGTTCGAGCTGCAGCAGTCGCAGGATCGGGTCGGAGGGCGAGATGACCACGACCCCCGCCAGCATGGTGCGGTTCATCAGGCGGACGGCGTTCAGCAACGACACGTTGTCCTCCGGGTCGACGCGGAGGATGTCGAGGATGTAGCCCGCGGAGCGCGCGGCCTTGGCCGCCCCGGCCAGGATGCGCTGCGGCGCCCAGTCGTCGATGTCGAACACGAACGCACCGATCCGGTGCGACTTCTTCGTGGACAGGGCCTGCGCGACGTCGTTGACCTGGTATTCCAGGGCCTTCACCGCCTGCTCCACCCGCTCGCGGTTGTCCGGGCGCAACGTCTCGCCCCGGAGGTATCGCGAGACGGTCTGGTGGCTGACGCCGGCGCGCTCGGCGACGGTGTAGATCGTGGCGGGCCGGCTGCGCTCGCCACGAGCGGCCGGGCCGTGGGTCGCCATGCTGGCCTGCGCCTCCTCTTGGACGCCGTGGGTCCACCCGGAACGTTACCGGTAACGCGGCGACTCCGGAAGCCTGTGCCCGCGCGGACGGCTCACACCCTCAGCCGACCCGCTCCCCGGGAGCCGACGCGGTGGCGGCCAGGAAGGCGGGCGGGGCGAAGCCATGGTCCGCGAACGCCGTGGCGACGGCGTCCGCCACCTGGGAGACGGCGTCGGTGTCGACGAGCGCGATCGCCGACCCGCCGAACCCGCCACCGGTCATCCGGGCCCCGAGCGCGCCGGCGCGCCGGGCGGCGTCCACGGCGACGTCGAGTTCGGGGCAGCTGACCTCGTAGTCGCCGGCCAGCGAGGCGTGGGAGCCGTCAAGATCGGGCCCGATCTCGCGGAGGCGTCCGGCCGAGACGAGGTCGACGACGCGGCGGACGCGCTCCTGTTCGGTGAACACGTGCCGGGCTCGCGCGACTTCGACGGGATCGTCGAGCCTGGCCAGGGCGGCGGCGGGGTCGTCCACCTCGGACAGCGTTCGGACGCCGAGGCGCTCGGCAGCCCGCTCGCAGGCCGCCCGACGGCTGGCGTACTGGCCGTCGGCGAGCGCGTGCGGGGCGCGGGTGTCGATCACGAGGATGGCCAATCCGGCCGGGTCGAGGTCGAGCGGAACCTGGCTCACCGTGGCGTCGCTGCTGTCGATGAGGAGCGCGTGGCCGCGCGTGCTGCGGAGGGCGGCGGCCTGGTCCATGCCGCCGGTCGCGGCCCCGGCGACCTCGTTCTCCGCGCGGACGCACGCGGCGGCCAGGCGGGCTCGTCCCGCATCGTCGACGCCGAGCGTCCCCTGGTTGAAGACCTCGTCGAGGGCCAGCGCGACCGCTGTCTCGAGGGCGGCCGAGGACGACAGGCCGGCCCCCAGGGGCACGCAGGACGCCAGGGCCGCGTCGAAGCCGCCGATCGGCAGGCCCTCGTCGCGCAGCACCCACGCCGGTCCGCCCGCGTAGGCGATCCAGCCGGACGCGCGGCCGGGGCCGAGGTCGTCCACGGATCCGGTCCACGGGGCGTCCGGGGCGAGGTCCGAGACCAACCGTACCGAGTCGTCGGCGCGGGGGGCCAGCGCGACGAACGTCCGGTGGGGCAGGGCGAACGGCAGGCTGAACCCGCCGTTGTAGTCGAGATGTTCGCCGATCAGGTTGACCCGCCCCGGCGCCGCCCACACGCCGGCGGGCGCCGTCCCGTACGCGGCGACGAAGAGGTCTGAGGCGCGGCGGACGCCGTCGGCGTCGTCCCAGGCGGGCAACAGGGGGGCGTGCTTCAGCATGACCAGCAGGATAGTGCCGTGCACCTGCCCGCGGGGCCGTCGGGCGGGCGCATCATGGAGCGATGAGGAGGACCGTCGTCGGCCTGCTGGCAGGCCTCCTGGTGGCGGGTGGGGTGCTGTCGGGGTGCGTCTCCGGGGGGCCGCCGCCGGACGCGCCCTTCGCCTTGTCCGTGGCGCCCCGGGAGTTGCAGGGGTTCGCGATTCCGGGTCAGGAGGTGGTGTACCTCGTCTCCCTGGCCGAAGGGGCCGGGGCGCCGGTGACCGTCACCGTGGACGCCGACGGCGCGGCCGCCCGCGTCGAGCGGCCCGACCTCGGACCCGATTCCGCCGTGGCCGAGGTGGTGGTCGTTCCGGACGCGGTGTCCGTCGGCGCAAGCGTGACCGTGACGATCGGGGGGCGGCGCGGCTCGGCATCCGACACCGAGATGCTCACCTTCGAGGTGGTCGAGGGCGTCGACGACCGGACCGAGTCCGCCACCGTCCTGCGCGACCGTTTCGTCGCCTGGCTGGCGGCGAACCGTCCCGACCTGGGCATCACCGCTGCCACCGCGTGGGAGGGCACGATGGTGAGCCCTCAGTGGCTGGTCGTGTCCCATTACCTGTTCTTCTCCGCCGAGTGGGAGGCGCACGTGTCGTGGCACGTCATGATCGCCCCCCACGACTGGGCCCGACTCGACCTGCGACGCCGTTTCCGCGAGACCACGCCGTCGGCGGCGTTCGAGATCGCCTCCGTCAGCGGCGACGCCAACCCCCGGCCCGTCGAGGTGCCGCCGGAGGTGTGGCGCTGATGGGCCCGCCGGGTGCTAGCCAGGGGCTGGATCGCGGCCCGCGCGCCCGAGCAGTGCCGCGATCTTCGCCTCGACGTCGGCGTTCCACGTCGTGATGGCGTACGCGGTGGGCCACACCTCGCCCTCGTCGAGTTGTGCGAGGTCCTCGAACCCGAGGTGGCCGTAGCGGGTCTTGAACTTGCCGGCGAACTGGTAGAAGAACACCACCTTGCCGTCGAGGCAGTAGGCGGGGAACCCGTACCAGGTCTTGCACGTCAGGTGCGGCAGGTCCCGCTTCACCAGGGCGTGCAGGCACCCCGCGATGGCACGGTCGTGCGGACAAGCCGCTTTCTTGCGTGGCCATGGGGCGATGGTGCCACGGCGTCGGGCCCGCGCCACGGGCGCCCGGATCAGGCGTCGTGGGGCCAGTGGAGGTCGATCCGGCCGGGAGGTGGGACCGGCGGAGGCGGCAGTTCGTGGCTACCGTCCCGGTCGACGCGGTAGCGATAGCCGAGCGGCGAGGTCCAGTGGAAGACGCCGGGGGCTGGTTGGTCGAGGCGCCACCCGGCGTGGGTCTTGGCGTTGTGGGCTCGGCGTGCGAGCGGGCCCAGGTTGTCGGGGCACGTCTGACCCTGAGGGGCATCGAGGCCGTGCTCGTAGGGCCGCGTGTGATCGAGGTCCAGGCCGGTCGACGCGCGCGCGGACCAGGGGAAGACATCGTGGGGGTGGCGCCAGCGTACGATCCGCGCGATCGCCACCGGGGTCTCGTAGCTGTCGACGGCGGGGTTGTCAGCGAGGTCGACCACGGGTCTGACGACCACACGGTCATGGCCGAGCCACTTCTTGACCTGCTGTTCCAGCACGGCGCCGAGCTGCTCGCACCGGCCCACCTGGGAGCCGGGGGCGAGGTGGATGACGAGCTCGGCGCACGGCCGGGGCCGACTGGGCCGGACGGTGGGGTTGCCCGGGGCGTTGCCGCCCCCGGGAGCGTCGGCGTCCGGGCCGGCCAGCAGCGCGCTGGCCTGCTCGGGCCGTGCGAGGACGCCGAGGGCGGTGGCGCGGAGCACGTCGAGGTCGTCGGTGTGGCCGCCGAGGGCCAACTGGCCGGCGAGTTGGGTGAGCGAGTTCCACAGGCGGTGGGCGTCGGCGGCGTCGGTGCGGGCGACGACCAGCGCCGTGCCGTCGCCGTGCTGACGCACGCGGACGAACCGCTCGGCCTGCGCCTTGGCGGCGCGGCGGGCGGCGAGGGCGACGTCGGCACGCACGATCAGCCCGGCGAGCTTGCGCTTGAGCCGGCCCCACGGCAAGCGGCCCAGGGCGGGCTCAGTCGCCGGTCAACCCAGGCGGCGGCCTCGCGCGACAGTCCGGCGGCCCGGGTGGCGGCGGCCACCTGCTTTGCCTGCCACACCCGCGCCCGGCCCTCCCTGGTGGCGGCCCAGACCGCGGGGTGGCGATGGACCAGGTCGAGGCTGTCGGCGATCATGATGCTGGCCGACGTGATCGTCGTCCTCAGTTGCGGCGCCAGTTCGGTGGCGAGGTGCTCGGCGACCAGCGGGGTGCCCTCCCCGCCCGCGGAAGCCAGTCGATCGTGGCCGGGCAGCGCCGGCCCGGTGGCGGGCACCGTGCCGTACACGGCAGTGAGGCGGGCGATCAGTTCGACCTGGCGGACCTGCGCCGCGTGCTCGGCGGCGAACGCGCCCGCCAGCGCGTCCACCAGCCAGCGCGCGCCCGGCGACTGCTCCGGTCTCCGCACCACCCCGTCGTCCATGACCACCACGGTAGGACGCGCCTCCGACATTTTACGAACAAGCATCTGATTTCCGCTGTCTTCATCCCTGTCGCCGGGCCTGTCCGAAGGGAACCCCCCGGCGGCCCTCGGTGGCCGCGAGCTCGCCGAACTGGAACGTGCCGTCACTGCTGCTGTCGGACGTCGACGGCCGCGTCCTGCTGGTCCCCCGTCCGCAGGAGTGACCCCGCCGGCCCGGGTCAGGAGGCGGCGTCCGGACCCGGACCGTGATCGTCGGGAGTGATCCGGGCGTCCTGACGGGGCACGAAGACCTGCTGGATGATCAGCAGGAGGGCTGCCGTCACCGGGACGGCCACGAGGGCCCCGAGCAGACCCAACAGGGTGCCCCCGACCATCGCGCCGATGAGGACGAGGGAGCCGGGGATGTCGACGGCCCGCGTCATGACGCGGGGGGTCATGACGTAGGCCTCGACCTGCATGTACGCGAAGTAGACCACGGCGAAGACGAGCGTCACCCACCACCCGGAGGTGAGGGCGGTGACGACCGAGGCGATGATCCAGAACAGCACCGGTCCGACCAGCGGGATGAAGGTCACCATCAGGGCGAGCACCCCCATGAGCGCCGGGAACGGCACCCCGAGCAGCGACAGCAGGACGAACGAGAAGACGGCGTTGGCTGCCGCGAGGATGGCCATGCCGGACACGTACCCACCCACGGACTCGGTGATCTGCGTGGTGAGGTCGGCCAGCTTCGGACGGCCGTAAGCCGGGGCCAGGCTGTAGAGGGCCTGCTTCATCGAGTCGAGCGAGGCGAGGAAGTAGAGCGTCAGCACGAGCACGATCAGCGAACCGGACAGCGCGCCCACGACGCCCGACCCGACGGCCAGCGCCCCGCCGGCCAGCGACAGCAGGTTGGCCGGGTTCGACAGCCACCCCTGCACCTGGGCGAGCAGGCCGGCGTAGAAGGTGCCCTGGCCGGTCGCGTTCGCCAGGTCGGTGAAGACCTCCGACTGGCGCAGCGCGGTGAGGTACCGCGGTACGGACGCGGCGAACTGGCCGACCTGGGTGATCGCGACCGGGAGGACGAGGGCGAGCAGCAGGGCGAACACGAGGAAGAACCCGGCGAAGACCACCGCGATGACCGGGCCGCGCGCCAGGCCGCGGGCCTCGAGCCGACGCACCAGCGGGTCGAGGGCCAGCGCGACGAACAGGGCGACCCCGATCGACACGAGCACGGTCGACAACGACGACGCCGACGTGGCCAGGGCCAGCGCGATGAGGGCTCCCACGGTGGCGAGGAACCCCCACGTGGCTGCTGGTCATCGAAGCCCTGCCCGACCCAGCGGCGTGGGGCGCACTGGCGATCGTCGTCGTCGGCACGGTCGCCGGCGTCGTCGCCGAACCGGTGATCGTCCGCCTGGTGTGGTGGGCGCGCCGCCCTTCGACCCCTCTCGCGGTGCCGGGCGACTCGGGGGTTCGGATCTGGGTCACCGGTCGACGGGCCGCCGGCATCGGGCAGGCCGGACGCCGCCACCTCGTCGTGCCCGCGGCTTGGATCGGACGGAGTGACCTACCCGCGCTGCTCACCCGCGCGCGGCAGCGTCAGCTGGTGTCGGCGGGACGGTTCGACGTCGCCTACCAGTGGTTCACCTGGCCGTGGCAGCTGCTCGCCGCTTCTGTCGCCGGGTTCGCCCACGGCATGACGCGGTTGCCGCTGATCGGGTTCGCCTGGCGGATGCGTTTGGCTGTCGCCGGCATCGCCCTTTGGCAGACCGTCGTCGCCGGACAGCACGCGGCCACCGTGGGGATCGTCGTGGTGATCGCGCTCACGTACCTGCTGCCGTGGACGCGTGCCCACCATGAGCGCTTGGTCGCGCAGGCGCTCGCGGACCTCGAACGGTCGTCGGCCAAGGACGCCGCGCCGGCGACGCGGCGTCCGGTCGTGCTGCCCATCCGGCCCACCGCGACCCACGTCGGACGCCGATCCTGCACCCCTGCGCGGCGGCGTGGCCCTGAGCCCTGTGGACAGTGGCGCTCGCCCGCGCGCCAGGTGACTTGTACGGGCGAAGGGATTCGTGGGCGTGCCCACGATCCGAGGACATCTGGAAGGAAGGGATCACGATCATGACCGAAGTGCAGATCCCCAGCGAGTCGATCGCCAAGGTCGATCTCCTGCTTGGGCAGGCGACCATGCTGACTGCTGACCGCTGGGACGACCTGGCCGCGTTGATCCACGAGGCGATGGGGATCTCGCTGTTGATGGCGGCCACTCACCCGTCGAGCCGGCCGGTGGACGTCCCGGGGCTGGCACGACTGACGGTGCTCGAGTGCGTCGAGAACGCTTTGCGCGAGGTTCATACCTGGGACCTGGCCCTCGCCGCAGATCTGCCCGACTTGGCCCGCTTGCGGGTGCTGTTGGCCGACGTCCGCAGGGAGTTGGACAGCACTGTCGGACGGCGAGGGTAACGGCCCATGTGGCAGGCCGTCCGACGGGAACTCGCCCGCCTCGAGTGGGAGGTCGAGCCGCCGCTCACCCTCAATCTGATGGCCGACTGGACCCGGACCGTCTCCAGTCTGCTGACGATTCGTCGAGCGCTCGGCCCGATCTCCACAGCCGACCCCCTCGCGCTGCTGGCAACCGCGACGACCGGCGCAACGCGAACTTCTGACGCAAAGCCGATCCTGGCGCCGTCGCTGGGCGCTGTGAACGCGGCGCTCGCCGACCTCGGCCAGGACATGGCGGCGACGCGCCCCGACTTCGACCGGCAGCGCGACGCAGCGACGCTCAACCACGTCGCCTACGAACTCGTGCACTGGGTGCGCGTCCGGACGCCGGACGAGCAGGCGAAGGCATGGCTGTTGGCCGGCGAGACCGCACTCGACGGCGCGATCCACGCGCCGACAAGCCGATCGAGTGTCGGTGTTGGCCTGGCCGCTTGGCAGGACGCTCTCGCAGCCGTGCAGCCCGTCCACAACGCCCCCATCGTGCGCCGCAGCGTGGCGCTCGGACACCTGGCGATCCTGCGCGACACCCACGCTCTGGTGGACGAAGCCAGGAAGGCCGGGGCGCTGCCAGGCCCGTACGCTGACGCCCTCCTCGGCAGCATCCGCGAGCTCGCCCGCGCCCACCAGACCACGCTGAGTCAGATCGACGGCCGACGCCTCGGCGCCACCCGCGTCGACCAAGCCGTAATGCTTCAGGTCGGCACGGCCGTGCGGCAACTCACCGGACGACCGGATCTCACCGAGCCCTCCCACGTGCGTCTCGACGCGCTGCTCCGCTCGGGCCTCGGCCAAGCAGTCCTGGTCGCCAATCTCACCGGCGAGCCGTCGGCCCAGCCCGCAGCTGCGAGGATCAGCCGACTCTCACTGGAGTACCTGACCAACCCCCGGATGCTCCGCGACATCGACCTGTCGGAAGCCCCAACGTCGCCCGCACCGGTGGAGCCCGAAGCCGCAGCCGCGCGGGAACCCCGAGCCTCGGCACGAATCGCACCCATGGAGCCCACGATCACTCCTGGGACCGTGCTGGACGGGCCCTCCATCTTGGCGCTCTGCCGGGCTCGCGACAGGGGCGTCGCCGCCGCGTCGGGAGATCCTGCGAACCCGCCCGAGATCCTCCGGGGGGTCGACTCATCGCGTTGGCCGCAGTTGGTCGCCGAGGGAAGGCAGGCCGTGACCGACTTGGTCGGCTCGGTCATTCCGATGGTGTATGCCCAGACCCGAAGAACCCCCAATGCCGCGGACACTCGCGGCCAGATGTTCGTCGAACTGATGGGCGCGGCTTACCGATTCGACCCCCAGCGCACCAGTCCTGAGGGTTGGGCGAGCTACGCCTGGATGACGATCAAGCACGTCCGCTGGCGCGGTGTCGACGACGCCGGCGTGGTCCGAAAGCGCACCTCCAGCCCCCGGTCTGCGCCCATTAGCCTCGACGGCTGGGACCCGGCGAGTCGCGCGCCCGACCCGGGCGAGGTCGTCGAAGAGCGGCACGCCGTCGCTGCCATCACGCAGGCTCTCGGGCAGTTGTCCCCGTCGTTGCGGGGACCGCTGCTGGAGTCCATGCAAGGACACCCGCTCCGGGAGATCGCCGAGGACCTCGGGTACTCCGAGAGCACAGCCCACCGACGCATCAAGGAGGCGCGTGCGCACATCATGGACGACCTGGCGTCGCACGCGGGCGACCGCCCCTGGGTGCCCCTCGAAACGGGGAGCGACGCGGTGCTGCAACGCGCGCAGCACCTGTTCGAGCAGACGTCCCCGCCTCCTTTCGATCTGAAACCAAGCCGCGGGCCTGCCCGATGAAGTATGCGCGCCTGCTCGCCTGTGCCTCCAACCACCACTCTGGCCACCGTGGCTCTGAGGTCGTCGAATTTCGAGGTCGGACTTCTCGCCATTGAGGAACCTCGTTCCGTACGTGAACCGTCTGAACGTGTGGTCGGTTCCGCAGGGTCGCGGCGGGTCCGGTCACCTGCGGGGACTGGTGTGCACGTCCGCTGTCGAGACGGGGGTGTGTGGGGCGACTACGGTCTTCATGACGAGTGTCGAGGTGAGGCGCTGGACGCCGGGAAGCTGGGACAGCGACTCGTCGTAGAGCTGCTGGTAGTGCTGTTTGGAGGCGGCACGGACCAGGAGTTGGTAGTCCGGTTCGCCGAACAGCCGGTAGGCCTGGACGATGTTCGGGACGGCCTGGACGCCCGCCTCGAAGGCGGCCACGGAGGCGGAGTCACCGGCCCGCATGGTGACGAATACGAGTGCTTCGAAGGGCAGGCCGAGAAGTTCGTTGTCGAGGTCGGCGTGGTAGCCCCGGATGACTCCCGTCGCTTCGAGTTCCCGAATCCTGCGGTGGCAGGCCGAGAGGCTGAGCCCCACTCGGGACGCGATGTCGGTCACCGTCGCGCGGCCATCTTCCTGAAGGATTGAAAGGATCACGCGGTCGAGGTCGTCCATGTCGAAGATCCTTCCACTAAATAGGCTGACCACCGGCAGATACCACAGCACATTCGAGTCACTTCCTCGTAGGCTTCGAAACGTGAAGAGTCACACCGCCCGGGCCGGCATCGTGGGGATGCGATGAACATCGCCACGATCGCTGCATTCTGGACCGTTTCGATGCTGTTCGTCCTGACCCCGGGAGCGGACTGGGCCTACGCGATGGCCGCCGGCATCCGGCACACGAACGTGGGGTGGGCCGTCGCCGGCCTGCTGGCCGGGCACCTGACCGCAACCGTGATGGTCACCGCGGGGCTGGCAGCCCTCCTGGCCGCCTCGCCGACGGCGATGACCGTGCTCACGGTGGCCGGCGCCGTCTACCTCTGCTGGCTCGGGGTCACCACATTGCGGCACCGCCACGCGGTCGCCACTGCCGAGATGTTGGCGCCCACCGCTGGCCGGCAGCTGTTCCTCAAGGGGCTCGGCGTCAGCCTGCTCAACCCCAAGGTGTTCCTGCTGTTCCTGGCCCTGCTGCCCCAGTTCGTCACCCCAGGCACGGGCTGGCCGGTCCCTGCGCAACTGCTCACCCTCGGCGCGCTCCACGTGCTCAACTGCGCGATCATCTACGCCATGGTCGCCTTCGGCGCTAGCGCCGTCCTCACCGCCCGGCCGCGGCCCGCCCTGGCCGTCACCACGCTCACCGGGATCGTGCTGATCGGCTTCGGCGGCGTCCTCGCCGTTGAACAACTCGCCCCCCACCTCAGCCGCATCGTTGTCCCCTAGGAAGGATCCACCCATGGACACACCAGAACGTCGACAGGTGCGCGACCTGGTCTACGCCACGTTCGCGAGCGAGGGACGCGCACCCTCCCCGGAAGAAGTGGCCCGCAAGACCCACACCACGCGCGACCAGGCGCAGGACGCCCTGCACGCGCTCGCCGACGCCCACGCCCTGGTGCCGGCCGCCGACGGCGACGCCATCCGGATGGCACACCCGTTCTCCGCCGCCCCCATGGGATTCGTCGTCACCCCCCACGACGGACACGATGACCGCCGCTGGTGGGGCGGCTGCGCCTGGGACTCCTTCGGCATCAGCGCCGCACTCCACATCGACGTCCGCATCGACACCGCCTGCCCGCACTGCGGGGCCCACCTCAGCTACCACGCCGGCCCCGACACGCCGCCACCCGCCGGGCTCGCGGTCCGCTTCCCCAAGCCCGCCGCACAGTGGTGGGACGACGTCGTCGCCACCTGCACCGCCATCCGCACCTTCTGCGACCGCGACCACGCCGAGCAATGGACGAACCAGCACGCACCCGACTCCGGGTACATCGCCGACGCCGTCACCGTGTGGCGACTCGCCCAGCCGTGGTACGGCGACCGACTCGATCCCGACTTCACGCCCCACACCCGCGACCACAACCAGGCCCTCCTCGACGAAGTCGGCCTCACCGGGCCCTTCTGGAACCTCCCCCTGTAACCGGCCGCCGTCCGAACACAGGCCCCAGCCGACTACCGACTCCACCTGAGGTCTTGGCCGATGGAGAGCGCCCCCACGTCCGCGACGTCCGACTCTGGCTACGCGTCGGGGGCCTAAGTTCCCACTGCCGCGGCAAGGCGTTTGCTCGTTGAAGCATTGGCGCGGCGGGCCGGTCCGGAATCACGGTGAACGATCTCGGCGGCGGTCAGTCAAGGGCTGTGTCCACGAGAGGGCGCGGCGTCTCGTTATGCGGGGTGGCAGGTCGCGAGCTTGGCGAAGGAGAGCGACATGAACCACGACGCAGATCGCCTCGTCACCCGAACCGGGTTGTGGCTCCAGTGGGCCGAGGAGCACGGCGTCCGCTACGACGACTCCGGCAAGTCGTTCGACGACGTGGCCCGCGACTATCACCAGACCAGCGACGCCTACCGCGAGCTCCTGACTCCCGAAGCGCGAGGTGATGTCCTCAGCGTGACGCACAGGGCCGCGGCGAACACCGCCTACGCACGGGCGCTGCTCATCGAGGCCGCCATCGAACGCCGGGGCGGTGACCTCGACCTGTACGTCGACCCCGTCCAGGTACGCGACCCGCACGGACGGATCGTGCCGCCAAAGCAGAGGCCCGAGGCGATGGGCGAGTGGGAGGACGTGGCGCCGGTCCCGTTCGCGGCCGCCGAGGAACCCGCGCAGCAGCACGACGCACGGACCACTGACAGGGGGTACCGGCCGTGACCGAACCCGTGCTCCCACTCCCCGATCTCCCGCTCATGATCGAAGACCTCCTCGTCCGAGCCAGGCAGTTGGCCGACGCCGGCGCACACCGTGAAGCGATCGAGGAGATTCTCGACCACGTCGCGGCCCTGCGGGAAGGCGGAAGTTGTCAAGTCAAATGAGACGTCTCAAGCCTTCTGAGGTTGGTAGTTCGGGATTCGTTTCGCGGGGTCGTTGATGGTGACGCGTTCGGGGAGCCGGGGTGGGGTG
>WBZS01001038.1_pt1 | contig 25209 bp, 25 predicted proteins | sample 5204201 | NCBI WGS metagenome assembly WBZS01 (sample SAMN12344357, study PRJNA552823) | activated sludge metagenome | biome: Activated sludge suspended growth; feature: Nitrification reactor; material: Wastewater; isolation source: activated sludge from nitrification reactor of wastewater... | reverse complement strand
CGCGCACGCCTACCAGGGCGCTGCCGGCCGGACGCCGGCGCGCGCACCGGCCGGGCTGTTGACCGGGCTGGCGCGCCACCTGCTGTCGCTGGTCGACGCCACGCTGGCGCACTGCCGGCGCGGCGACGGCCTGTTTGACAGCTACAACGTGGTCGACTTCTCGGCCCCCGACCGGGCCGAGGTCGGCCCGCTGTACCCGATGCTCGAAGGCCAGGTGGCGGTGCTGTCCAGCGGCTGGCTGGGCCTGCCCGACGCGGTGCGCCTGCTCGACACGCTGTTTGACAGCCCGCTGTTTGACGCCCGGCGCCGCAGCTTCGTGCTCTACCCCGACCGGCGGCTGCCCGGCTTTCTGGAACGCAACCGGCTCGACGCCGACGCGCTGGCGCTGCCGGTGACGCAAGACCTGCTCGCCGCCGGCCGCACCGATTTGCTGCAACGCCAGGCCGACGGCACGGTGCGCTTTGCGCCGGGCCTGTCCAACCGCGCCGACCTGGAGGCCGCCGGCAGCGACCTCGGCCAGCGCCTGGCGCCGCTGGCCGAGGCCTACGACCGGCTGCTCAGGCACCGCGAGTTCACCGGCCGCTCGGGCACCATGTTTGCCTACGAGGGCCTGGGCTGCATCTACTGGCACATGGTGGCCAAACTGCTGCTGGCGGTGCAGGAGCGCGTGTTCGAGGCCTCGGACTTAGGCGCCCCTGAGCTGCCGGCACTGCTGGCGCACTACCGCCGCGTGCGCGATGGTCTGGGCTACCGCAAGACCGCCGCCGAGTACGGCGCCTTCCCGGCCGACCCCTACAGCCACACCCCGGGCGAAGGCGGCGCGCAGCAGCCCGGCATGACCGGCCAGGTGAAGGAAGAAATCCTCACCCGCTGGGGCGAACTCGGCCTGCGCTTCGACGCCGGGCTGGTGCGCTTTGACCCGGTGCTGCTGGACCCGGCCGAAGTGCCGGCCGAGGGAGGCTTGAGCTTCACCCGCGCCCGCGTGCCCTACCTGATCCGCCGCGGCGCGGCCATGCGCGTGCGCACCCGGGTCGGGCAGCACTGGACCGAACAGCCGCAGGCGCGCTTTGACCCGCACGGGGTCGAGGCGGTCGAGATCGAACTGCCCCTGGCGCCGCCGCGCTGACACCACCACAGAGAGCCTGCCATGTCGTCCAACGCCCCCGCCGCCTCCGGCCGCAAGGTCCCGTTCAGCCAGAAAGTCGCCTTCGGCCTGGGCATGCTGGCCAACCAGATGTTCCCCGCCGCGCTGGGCATCTTCATGGTCGTGCTGGTGCAGGACATGGGCTTTCCGACCTGGATGTGGGGCATCCTGTTCTTTCTGCCGCGGGCCTATGACGCGATCCTTGATCCGATCATGGGCTTCATCTCCGACAACACGCGCTCGAAGTGGGGCCGGCGCCGGCAGTACGTGTTCATCGGCGCCATCATGTTGGGCGTTGGCTTCGTGGCCATGTGGCAGCTCCACCGCAGCGACGGGCTGAGCCACAACTTTCTGTACTTCCTGTTCTGGTCGCTGATCTTCTTCACTGGGCTGACCGTCTTCAGCATCCCCTACGTGGCCATGGGCTACGAGATGAGCGACGACTTCCACGAGCGCACCAGCATCATGGCCGTGGCGCAGTGGATAGGCCAGTGGGCGTGGGTCATCGCGCCGTGGTTCTGGGTCGTGATGTACGACCCGAAGTGGTTCCCGAACGCCGACTCGGCCGCGCGCACGCTGTCGGTCGGGGTGGGCGTGGCGTGCATGCTGCTGGCCATGGTGCCGGCGGTGTTCCTGCCCAGCCGATCAACCCTGAACGACACCCACCTGGTGCCGTTGACCCTGGCCAACGTCGGCCACGGCTTCAAGGAGCTGCTGCTCGGCTTCAAGGAGGCCTTTGGCTGCGTGCCGTTTCGCAAGCTGTGCTTTGCCACCTTCTTGATCTTCAACGCCTTCAACACCGTTGCGGCGTTTTCGTTCTTCATCGTCGTCTACCACCTGTTCGGCGGCAACACGGCGGCGGCCGGCATCTGGCCGACGCTGTTCGGCAGCATTGGCGCGCTGGTCACCACCTTCGCAGTGATCCCGACCGTGGCCTGGATGTCGCGCAAAGTCGGCAAGAAGAAGGCCTTCATGCTGTCGCAGGGCATTTCCATCATTGGCTACATCCTGCTGTGGCTTCTGATGATTCCCGGCAAGCCGTGGATGTTCATGTTCGCGTTGCCGTTTTTCTCATTCGGCATCGGCGGGCTGTTCACGCTGATGATGTCGATGACCGCCGACGTCTGCGACCTGGACGAACTGGCCACCGGCAAGCGGCGCGAAGGCATCTTCGGCGCCATTTACTGGTGGATGGTCAAGCTCGGTTTTGCCATCGCCGGGCTGCTCAGCGGCGCCATCATGTCGCTGGTCGCCTTTACGCCGGGCGCGGCCATGCAGCCGGCGGGTGCGGTCGACGGCCTGCGCCTGTTCTATTCCGGCGTGCCGATTTTCGGCACGCTGCTGGCGATGTGGTTCATGCGCGACTACGACCTGGACGAAAAACGCGCCATCGAAGTCAACGCCGAGCTTGAGCGGCGCAAGCAGCGCGCCCACGCCGCAACTACAACGCAAGGCTAGTCGGCGCGGCCCTGGTTGGTCGCGCACGGCCTGCTGCTGCCCGACACACAGCCCTCGCCGCTGGGCGGCAAGATGGGCGCCGAAGTCCGCGCGCTGTACGCCGAACAGGTCGACGCCTGCCTGTACGGCCTGTGCTCGGGCAGTACCTGCAACGCATGGTCGCGCTGGTGCGCGCCGCGGGCGGCGACAAGCCGGTGGTCGTCACCAAAACCGGCTGGCCGGGACAAGGCCTGCCGGTGGGCCAGGCCATCCCCTCGGCAAGCTCGGTTTCAGCGATGCGCGCCATGCAAGTCTCCGTGCCTTTCGGCTATACACCGGGTTGCTAAACAATCTGAAGGATGGCGCACCATACGTCGTGTGTATAACTGTCAAGCCTGGTGCTTCCAATGCAGGCCACAGCGTTCCTAGAATTGCCCCATCACGAGGAGCTTTCTTCGATGGGCAAGCGCATTCGGGCCGGCCAGGTCGGGACGGTGGCCAAGACCACCAAGGCGGCGCAGGAAGAAGCGCCGAGCTTCGGCGAGCGGCTGGCCAGCCTGCGCAAGGCGGCCGGGTTCACGCAGATCGAACTGGCGGCCGAGCTGGGGGTTTCGCAGCGCATGGTGGCTTACTACGAGAGTCCGGCGGCCACGCCACCGGCCAACCTGCTGCCGCAGATCGCGGCGGCGCTGGAGGTGTCGATCGATGAGCTTTTCGGCATCGGCGCCAAGCGGCGACTGGTCAAGCAGGACGGCGACAGCCGCTTGCGTCGACGCCTGCTGGCCATCGAGAAGCTGGACGTGGCGGAGAAGCGCCAGGTGCTTCAGGTGATCGATGCCTTCATCGAACGCAGTCAGTTGAGGCGCAAGGCGGAGAGTCGGGCTTGAGCATGGGGCACCCTGACGGCACGCCACAACTGGAGTTCACCTGGGATCCGGACAAGGCGGCATCGAACATCACCAAGCACGGGGTATCGTTCCCGCAGGCCGCAACGGTGTTGGCCGATGCCCTGGCGCTCACAGTGTTCGATGCCGAGCACAGCGAGTTCGAGGAATGCTGGTTCACGCTGGGCGTGGCCAGCAGCGGCAAGCTGCTGGTGGTGTCGCACACCTTCACGGCCACCAGCGCCAACAGCGCGCGGGTGAGGATCATTTCAGCGCGCGAGGCCACTCGGTCTGAGCGTAGACAGTACGAGGATGAGCCGCGTTAGCGGCGAAGAAGGTGGACACCATGGGAACGCAAGCCAATCCGCACGACGACGACATGCCCGCCGAGATCGACTTCTCCATGGGCACGCGCGGCAAGTTCTTCAAGCCCGCCGCGGCCATCAAGCTGCCCGTCTACCTCGAGGCCGAGGTTCAGGCCTACCTGTGCGCCCGCGCCACCGCCAAGGGCATCGACATGGCCCAGCTCGTCAATGAGCTGCTGAAGAAGGACATCGAACTGATCGAGGCGGCGCGGTAGCTCATTCCCGGAGCACGGGCAAGAGCAATGGCAGAACAACCAAGATCACTGCCCCCGCCAACGCGACCCACTCGGCGAAGAGCCGCCTTTCATCCGAGTCGGTCGGCCTGATCCTCGTCGAGAAGAAGGCACCTGGTCGGCAAACAGCGCCTGCATCACCGGTTTCGGCTGGCGCTCGACGGTGTACAGGCCCCAGTGCTTTTCCGGCTCCAGCGGGTCGGGTGAGCCCTTCCACGGTTCATCAAAGGCCTCGAAGACGAAGCACAGCAGGCCCGCGGCACGGGCCCAGTCCATCAGTTCCTTGACGTAGACCGCCTGCAACTCCGGCACCGCGTCGCCCGCACGCATGCCGCGGCCGTTGCTGGCGGTGCACCAGCCGGCCTCGGTGATGACGATCGGCTTGCCGGGGTGGTGCTCGGCCACGCTGGCCAGGTTGGCCTGGGTGTAGGCCAGCGCCTGGTCTATCGGCTTGTGCTCCCACAGCGGGTAGGTGTGGACCGAGATGAAGTCCAGTTCGGCCACCAGGTCGCGCAGCTTGGCCAGCCAGGGCACGTAGTTTTCGCAAAAGGTCACCGGCTGCGCCACCGCGGACTTGACCCGCCGCACCAGCTCGATCATGCGCGGCACCGGCACCAGGTGGTCGGTCCAGTCGACCGTCGCCTCGTTGCCCACCGCGACCGAGAACACGGTGTCCGCATGCCGGTTGGCCAGCGCGATCAGACGCTCGACCTCGGCGTCGTTTTCGCGCCGGTTGGCGTCCAGCGCATCGGCTTCAAACGTCGCACCCCAGGGGCAGTCGGGGTTGTTCACTTCGGCGCCGAGGTAGGCGCCGAGCATCACCTGAAACGGCAGCGCGTCTTCGCGAATCACCTGCAGCACGCGTTCGGCGTGCGGGCTGCAGTCGTACAGGCGCAGCAGCCGCCAGTGCGGCTTCAGGATGTGCAAGTCCTCGCGGATTTCGGCCAGCGAGGGGTAGCGCTTGTGGTTCGGATCCTGCCCGTGGCGATAGCCTGAATAGCAGATCGCATTGCCCTGGGGAAGCGTGGCGGTCATCGTCGGTGGCGTGTGCGGTGATGATCAGGCGAACTTCGGCTTCGCGTCCTTGTCCCACAGGCCCCAGTAGGCGCCGACGTCGCCTTCGGCGCCGACCTTCCAGGCTTCGTCGAAGGCGGCGAAGTAGAAGATCTCGATCCCGTCCTCGCGCGCCCAGCGCACGGTGTCGATGAAGTAGCGCATCGCGCCTTCTTCGGACGGCACCGCGCCGTGGAAGTGGCTGCCCTGGTCGGGCCAGCCGGTCTCGCTGATCAGCACCCGTTTGCCTGGTGCGGCGGCGCGCGTGCGGTGCACCATGGTCTGCATGTAGGCCAGCGCCTGGTCGCGCGGGCAGCCTTCCCAGAACGGGTAGCAGTTGGTCATCACCACGTCGCAGGCGGCGGTCACGCGCGGGTGCTTTTCGAACAGGTAGTAGGCGTCGACATAGCCCACCGGCACGCCGGGCAGCGCGGCCTTGACGCGCTCGATCTGCGCGATCAGCGCGTCTTCGTCGAGGTCTTCACGCAGCAGCACCTCGTTGCCGACCGCCACGATGTCCGCGTGGCCGGCGCCGGCCACCGCGATCACGCCCTGGATCTCGCGCTCGTTGATCGCCGCGTCGGTGCCCAGCCAGGCGCCGACCAGCGTCTTCAGGCCCATCGCGTGCGCGATCGCCGGCGTCTGCTCGTGCCCGTCGGTGCACGAGAAGGTGCGCACCCAGCGCGTGTGGGGACGAATGATGTCCAGCCGCGCGCGAATCTGCGCCGCGCTGACCTGCGCCCCCGGCGCCTGGCCCTCAAGATAAGGGCTGAAACAAAAGCCGTGCACGCCTTCGTCGAGCACCGCGCGCAACTCGGCGGCCAGCGCCACGCGGGCCTGCGGCGACAGCGGCGGCGACTGCGGTGGACGCGGCGCGTCGGCGCCGGCCGCGGCGGGCCCGCTGCCGTGTCCGCTGCCATGTCCGCTGCCTGACGCACCGCCGGACGCACCGCCGGAGGCAAAGGCCGGTTGCGCGGGCGCGGACGGCGGCCGTGCGTCGGCGCCGTCTTGGGTTTGCTTGGTCATCACCATCTCCATCAGAAAAATGGGGCTGTGCCCTCAGCGCTTCTTGCGCTGCCAGGGCATGCGCCCTTCGCCGCGCGGCTGGGTGGGACCGGCGCCGCCCTGCTTTTGGTACACGCGCACGTAGTCAATCACCAGTTCGGCCGGGAACTGGGTCTGCTCGTTCGGCTTGCCGGGAAAGTTGCCGCCGACGGCGACATTCATCACCAGGTAAAACGGCTGGTCAAACGGCGCCGGCCAGGGGTTCAGGTCGGCCTCTTTTCTGGCCACGACACCGGCACCGTCCTTCAGCACGCTGCAACTCCACCAGTGGTCGTAGGTACAGGTCTGCACGTCGTCGACGTAGAAGCGAATCTGCCCGGGCTCCCACTCGACCGCGTAGGTGTGCCAGTCCGACACCAGGCTGCCGCCCGGCAGCGCGTGCACGGTGGTGATCAGCTCGCGGCCCGGCGCGGTCGAGCCGAAGTGGATGCTGTTTAACACCTCGTGCGGCTTCTCGCCGACGATTTCCATCAGGTCGATTTCGCCGCTGGCGGCCCAGCCGCCGTATTTGTCGTCCACCGGCAGCATCCACAGCGCCGGCCACAGCCCCTTGCCCCACGGCACCTTGGCGCGGAACTCGACGCGGCCGTAGGTGGTGGCGAACAACACGGTGCCGTCGCGCTTCTTGGTCTTCAGCCGCGCCGAGGTGTAACCGCAGCCGTGCATCGGCGCCTTGACCGCGCGGATCACCAGGCAGCCGTCGCGCAGCACCACGTTCTCGGGCTCGTGGGTGTAGTACTGCAGCTCCTCGTTGCCCCAGCCGGCCACCCAGGCGTGGTTTTTGTAGTCGTAAAAGCCGTTGCCGAGGTCAAAGTCCCACTTCGTACGGTCAACCTCGGTGCCGTTGAACTCGTCGGCCCAGACCAGCTTCCAGCCCTTGCGGCGTTGCGTTGTTGCCATCCAATGCTCCTCAGTCGGACAGTCTCGTGGCGGCGTTACTTGCCAAACACCCGGGTACCGCTGATGCCGACCAGCGACCCCGGTTTCACCCGCCTGGCCGACAGCCGACAGCACGCCCCGGACCAGGCCAGGCCGGACCGACAGGCAGACGACAGCAACACAGCGCGGGACATCGGTGGGGCGCTTGCACCACGGCCACGCGGGCCACGACGGCGCAGCGACAGCCATCGTATGAAAGCGCTTTCACAGCTTAGGCGTCGGCGTCGGCAGTGTCAATTGAGGGTAATTGCCAGGACGGCATGCGGGTCCGAAACCCGGCTGCGGACCGCGGAGTGCGCTGCGTGCCGGACGACGCCAGCAAGTTGGCGCCGCCGCGGCACCGTTCAGCGCCCGAGCCGGTGGTGGTCGGACTTGCGGTACCAGCCCGCCACCGTGCTGCCGTCCCAGCGCAGCGTGACGTGGCTGCCCTGGCGCACCGGCACCTGCACCGCCTTGGGCCGCAGCAGCGCGACGCACTCGCCGCCGGCGCGGCGCACCGAGCGGTACACAAGCCCGGCCGCGCCGGCGCCGCGGGCCGAGCGCGCCAGCGCCACCGCGGCGCGCCAGTCGTTGGCGTCATGCACCGCAGCCCACGCCGGGCCGCGCAGGTCGTGCAGCGGCAGCGCAATGCCGGCGACATAGACGCGGTAGTCGACATCGAGCGCCGGCTGCCGCGTCTCGGCCATGAAGCGCGCGCAGTGGAAGCTGACCTCGGCCAGCGCGGTGTCCAGGCTGTCGCCGGCGTAGTACACGCCCCAGGTGCCGTCGGAAAAGCGCGAGCCCTGGCGGTTCAAGTGCGTGAAGGCAGCCATCACCGGCGTGCTGCCGGCGCCAAACACGCGCTCCTCGCGCGCCACCAGGTCAATCTCGCCCAACTCCAGCCGCAGCCGCGGGTTGGTCAGCGCCTGCAGCGCGAACACCGCGTCCAGCTCGTCGGCGCTGGCCACGTCGTCAAACAGCGACACCGGCGGGTAACGGCTGGGAATCGCCCGGTACGACGGCTGCCACGGCGGCGCGATGCACGGCGCCAGCGCCAGCGCGTCGGCGGGCGTGGAAGTTGGCGCGGGGTCGTCCGGCGCGGCAGCGCTCACGCAAAGTCCCCGCCGCGCTGCGCGTCCAGAAAGTCGGCCACCTCCTTCAGGTCGCCGATGCGCCCGCCCAGCATGCGGTCAAGCGCCGTGCCGCCGCCAAACAGCGGCGCCGAATTCGGCAGCCGCAGCCAGGCGTCGGCGCGCTCGCGCACCGGCAGCAAGACCTGCAGCGCGGCGTGGATGCGAAAAACATAACTCAGGCGCTCGGCCGTCGCGGCGTCCAGCGCGGCACTGACCGCGCCGCTTTGCCAGCGGTAAAACACCGACCGGCTGACCCCCAGCAACGCCTGCCGCTGCGCCGCGCCCAGGCCCCAGCGCTCGGCAATGCGGAAAAAAACCGCCAACGCCTTGGCCGCGGTGGCCGGTGAGCGCAGGTCGGCAGGGGCGGCGGCGGGGGTGGGCATCGGCGGTTGGACAGCTTGCCACCCATCGTACCCAGAGAGACTAATATCTGCAAATAGTCTCTAACGGGATGCTCGAACTTGGCTCATTCCAAACATCGAACGCCGGCGCCAACCGCGCAAGCGCCTACTTCGACCGAACTGCGCTGCTGATCATCACCGTCGTCAGCGGCACGTTGGTATAGCCGCCGACGGTGTGCGTCGTCACGGCGTCGATCGCGTCGACCACCGCCATGCCACTGACCACCGCGCCGAACACCGCGTAGCCGGGGTTGGCGCTGCTGACGTAGTCGAAATAGGCACTGTTGTCTGACACGTTGAAGAAAAACTGCGAAGTGGCGCTGTTGGGGCTAAGCGTGCGCGCCATGCCTATCGTGCCGCGGGTGTTGCTCAGGCCCTTGTTGGTTTCCAGCGCGATCGCGGCGCGGGCGCCGGACTGCGCGGTCAGCGTATTGCCCGACACGCCGGTGAAGCCGCCGCCCTGGACGATGCTGTACGACGCCGTCGGGCTGCTGACGGTGACGCGGTGGATGATGGTGCCGTTGTAGAAGCCGCTGTCGACGTAGGCCAGGAAGTTGTCGACCGTGGTCTGGACCTTGGTCGGGTCGAGTTCAACCACCAGCGTGCCCAGGCTGGTGGCCATCGTCACCTGCGGCTTGGGCACCGCCAGCGTGCTGGCAAAGACTTCGGTGCCGCCGTCGCTGACCGCCACGCGAACGCTCAACGTGTTGTTCGGCGTGCAGGTAAAGGTTTGCTGTGTGCTGGTGCCGGCGCTGCCCAGCGTCAGCCCGTCGCAGCCGGTGGCGCCGTAGACCGCGCTGGACAGGTTGCTGCCGCTGACGGTGAAGGTGCTCAGGCGGCCTTAGCTCAGACGGTCCGGGGTGACCGCGCTGACGCTTGGCTTGGTCGACAGCGGCGTGCCGCTGTCGCTGCCGCCGCCGCAGGCGGCCAGCAGTGCGGCGGCCAGCAGCGGCGCTGCTTTTGGCGAGGTCAGCATCCGCCGTGCGGTCAATCGGCGGGACGCGGCGGCAAAGGGGGGCGTCGAGGTCATGGTGGTCGGCGGCACGCCAACGGCGTGGTAATGAAAAAAACGGAAATCGGATCGTAGGCCATGTCGTGTCCGGCGCGGGCGTGGCAGGGCCTGTGGCTCGACGCGCGTGCGGGCGAGCGGGCCACGCCCGCCAGGCCGCCGGCGAGGGACGTGATGCACTTGGTCAGCGCGGCCGAAAAAAGTGGGGGACGGGTAGGGCGCTTTTTCGCCGAGGTCGGGTTGACCTGCCAGGCGTTGCCGCGACGCGGCGGCTTATGCGGTGGGCAGCGGTGTGGCGGCCGGGTGCGGATGGCGGCGGAGAACGCCGGTTGCCGGGGTCGGCTGCGGGCTGCGGCCGAAGGGTGATGCGCCGGCGCGACGGGCCACGCAGCGGGTAAGCGGGGTTCGGCACCCGACGCGGCTGCCGGCATGTGGCGGCTGCGTCGGGTGCGCGGGCGTCATGGCTGGGCCGCGGCCAGCCGGGTCACGGCGTGTCGCGCATCGTCCAGGCGTTGGGCGCTGGGCGCCGGGCGGCGTGCGGTGGCCGCGGGCAGGGGCTCGGCGCCGGTGGCGCCGGTGGCGGCGTCGTCGTCCAGGCCCATTGCACGCAGCGCGGCGGCACGCAGGTCGGAGGCGTAGCCGGGCTCGGTGGCCTCGATGCGGCAGGCCCAGTCCAGCACCTCTTCGGGCGTGCGCGGGTCGGCGCGGTAGGCGTCGCCGTTGAGGTCGGGCCAGCGCAGGCGGCTGGCGGCGGCGCGCACCGCGCGCCACAGCGTGTCGGGCAGGGCCCGCATTCGACCGAATTCAAGGTCCAGGGTGGTGGCAATCATGTGGATCTCCTGTTGAACGAGACAGCCGGGGTGGCTGCCTCTCGGGTCAGTATAGGGTTAACCCTAGATATTCAAGCTCGGAAGCGCTTTGAACCGTAACCTAGTTACCGAATTTCGAATTTTCGTTGTAATTTGGTGACGATTGACGAACTCGTACCCGCCTTGCTGGCTGCCGTTGGCAACCGCGTGGGCTGCGGCAAGCGCCGACCGCGGCGCGGCGTCGCAGGGTCGACGTGCCCGGCTGGCGGCGCCGGCGTGCACCGCGTTACGCTTGGCGTGGGACAAATCGACGGAGTTCAGTCATGCCCCTGACCCTGTTTCATCCGCACGCCGCGCCGCATCCGCCCCGGCGCGCGGCCTGGCCGGCGTGGCGGCGCGCCGCGGCGCCGGCGCTGCTGTCGGCGCTGCTGCTGGTCGCCGGCTGCGGCGCGCCGGTGGTCAACCCGGTGACCGGCAAGACCGAGCGCTCGGTGATGAGCGAGCGCGACGAGGCCGAGGAAGGCCGCAAGGCGCATGCCGAAATCCTGAAGGAAACCCCGGCCTACCCCGACGCGCGGCTGCAGGCCTACGTCAACGGCATCGGGCAAAAGCTGGCCGCGCATTCGCACCGCGCCAACCTGCCGTGGACCTTTACCGTGCTCGACGACCCCGAGGTCAACGCCTTTGCGCTGCCCGGTGGCTATGTCTACGTGACGCGCGGCATCATGGCCTACCTGAATGACGAGGCCGAGCTGGCCGGCGTGATCGGCCACGAAATCGGCCACGTCACCGCGCGCCATGGCGCGCAGCGGGCGACGCGGCAGCAAGACCTGGGAATTGGCGTCGCGCTCGGCACGCTGATTGGCGTGGCGGCCGAGGCCTATGGCTTTAGCGGCGCGACGCAATTCGCCAGCCAGTTGTCGCAAGACTACGCCAACGGCCGCATCGCCAGCTACAGCCGCGAGCAGGAGTCACAGGCCGATCAACTCGGCGCCGAGTACCTGGCGCGCACGCAGTACAACCCGCAAAACATGGTCGAGGTGATCGGCGCGCTGAAGGACCAGGAGCGCTTTGCCGCCGACGCCGCACGTGCCGAGGGCCGCGCCGCGCCGGCGCGCGACACCTATTTGTCGTCGCACCCCAGCAACGACCAACGGCTGGCCGACATCCGCCGCATCGCCGCGCAGTACGCCAGCCAGGGCACGCACTACGCCGACGACGGCCGCGCGCGCTGGCTGCAGATGGTCAACGGCATCGCTTTCGGCGAAGCGCGGACGCAGGGGGTGACCCGCGGGCGCAACTTCTATCATGAGGATCTGGGGATCGCGCTGACCGCGCCGCAGGGCTGGAAGGTGCAGAACACGCCGTCGGCGATCGTGCTGGTCAACGGCGCCGGCGACGCCGGGCTGGTCGTCAAGCTGGCGCCGCCGGCGGCCGGTGCCAGCGCCGACGAGGTGATACGCAACCTGTTCAAGCCCAGCGACGGCAGCGTCCAGCGCAGCAGCCTGAACGGCCTGCCGGCAACGCGCTTTGTCGGCACCGCGCGCGACGCCCAAGGCCAGGCGCGCGGCGTGCGGGCGACCATCGTGCTGGGGCCGGCCAACCGCTTCTACGTGCTGCAAGGCGGCGCCCGCGACCCCGCCGCGCAGCAGCGCTCGGCGGCCGGTCTGGCCGAGGCCGAGGGCAGCTTTCGCGCGCTGTCGGCCGCCGAGCGCGCCGCCGCCCGGCCGTGGACGCTGAAGGTGGTGAACCTGCCGCGTGGCGGCTTTGCCGAGCTGGCGCGCAGCTCGCCGCTGACCACGCTGCCCGAGGCGCAGTTGCGGCTGCTCAACGGCGCCTATGCCGGCGGCCGCGAGCCACAGCCGGGGCAGCCGGTGAAGGTGGTGCAGTAGGCGCGGTCGGTGGGCGCGGGGCGGCGCGGGCTGGGGTGACCTGGCTGCGCCCGCGCGCCGCACGGTCGGCCGGCGGGGCTTGAAACCGCGCGCCGCGGCACGACCTTGGCGATCGGCGCCCGCGCCCGTGCCGGCTACCATCGCCGGCGATTTCAGCCCCCCACCCCCTTTCAGGAGCCAAGGTCATGGTCAATCGTCGTCTCGCCATGGGCTGGTCGCTGGCATTGGGCAGCGGCCTGGCGGCTGCGCCCTGGCACGCCGAAGCGGCAAGCGCGCGCCGCGACACGCTGGTGCTGGGCATGACGCTGGAGCCCAACGGGCTGGACCCGACCGCCGGCGCGGCGTCGGCAATCGGCGAGGTGGTGCTCTACAACGTGCTGGAGACGCTGACCAAGATCCACAGCGACGGCAGCATCACCCCGCTGCTGGCACAAAGCTGGACGGTGACGCCGGACAACAAGACCTGGGCCTTCCGGCTGCGCCAGGGCGTGACCTTCCACAACGGCGAGCCCTTTGATGCGCGGACGGTGAAGTTCGCCTTCGAGCGCGCCGCCGCAGCCGACTCGGTGAACAAGGACAAGGCTGTGTTTGCCAACATCGTCAACATCACCATCACCGACAGCCACACCGCCATCATCACGCTGAAGAACACCAACCCCGACCTGCTGTTCCAGCTTGGCCAGGCCACCGCGGTGATCGTCGAGCCCAGGAGCGCCGCCGGCAACGCGGTCAACCCGGTCGGCACCGGCCCGTACCGGCTGGACAACTGGGCCAAGGGCAGCCAGTTGACGCTGGCGCGCTGGGACGGCTGGCGCGACGCGCGCTCGGTCAAGCTCAAGGCGGTGACCGTGCGCTTCATCAGCGACTCGGCGGCCCAGGTGGCGGCGCTGCTGGCCGGCGACGTGGACCTGTTTCCGCGCGTCGACGCGGCCAAGGTGCTGGCGCAGTTCAAGGCCGACCGGCGCTTTCAGGTGCTGGTGGGCGGCTCGCGCGCCAAGACCATCGTCGCCATCAACAACAAGCGCAAGCCACTGGACGATGTGCGCGTGCGCCGCGCGATTGCCATGGCAATTGACCGCAAGCAGGTGGTTGACGGCGTCGCCGAAGGCTTTGGCACGCCGATCGGCAGCTTTTACGTGCCCGGCGCGCCGGGCTATGTCGACCTGACCGCGGTCAATGCCTACAACCCCGAGCGCGCCCGCGCGCTGCTGAAGGAGGCCGGCGTCAGCACGCCGCTGGAGCTGACGCTCAAGCTGCCGCCGCCGCCGTATGCGCGGCGCGGTGGCGAGGTGGTGGCGGCGATGCTGGCCAAGGTGGGCATCGTCGCCAGGCAGGAAAACGTCGAATGGGCGCAGTGGCTGTCGGGCGTCTATGGCCAGAAGGCCTATGACCTGACCATCATCAGCCACGTCGAGCCGCTGGACCTGGGCAACTTCGCCCGCCCCGGCTACTACTGGAACTACGAGTCGGCGCGCTTCAACGAGCTGTGGGCCAAGGCCAACGCCACCGCCGACAGCGCCCAGCGCATGAAGCTGCTGGCGGAGCTGCAGCGCCAGGTGGCCGACGACGCAGTGGCCGCCTACCTGTATCAGCCGAGCTGGATCACCGTGGCCAAGGCCGGCGTGCAAGGCGCCTGGCGCGACATGCCGATCTTCGCCAACGACCTGGCGGCGCTGTCCTGGGGCTGAAACCCCGCGGCACTTATAAAACCGATGGATTTGTCGTCCTGGCTAGGGCGAGCCCGGACGTAGGCAGCCCAGTGGGCTGCCTACGCCTGGCGAGCGACAGGGTCGCTAGACCCTTGTGCAGCCTGCAAGGCCAAACCGCAGCGGGTGCGTTTTGGGGTGGCGAGCGGGCATGACCGAAAAACTCTCGGCCTCTTCAGTTCGGCGGCAGGTCGTCGGACAGCATCGCGCGCTGGTGGCGCTGGATGAATTCCTGGTAGGTGTCTATGCCGCGCAGTTGCAGCACGGTGTTGCGCACCGCGGCCTCGACCAGCACCGCCAGGTTGCGCCCGGCCTCGACCTGGATCACCACCTTGCGCACCGGGATGTCGAGGATTTCGTCGTACAGCGGCTCGTAGGGCAGGCGCTCGAAGTCGCGCTCCATGGTTTCGCGGCGCACCAGGTGGACGATCAGCTTCAGCCGCATCTTGCGCCGCACCGCGGTCTCGCCAAAGATCGCCTTGATGTCGAGCAGGCCGATGCCGCGCACCTCCAGCAGGTTCAGCAGCAGCTCCGGGCAGCGGCCCTCCAGCGCGCTTTGCGACACCTTGTACAGATCGACCGCGTCGTCGGCGACCAGGCCATGGCCGCGTGAAATCAGCTCCAGCCCGAGTTCGCTCTTGCCCAGCCCCGATTCGCCGGTGAGCAGCACGCCCAGGCCCAGGATGTCCATGAACACGCCGTGGCGGGTGATGCGGTCGGCGAACAACTGGCCGACATAGGCGCGCACGATGTCGATCACGTGGCCGGCCGATTCGCCGGTCACGAACAGCGGAATCTCGGCGCGGTCACACATCGCCACCAGCCGCGGCGGCGGCGTGACGCCGTCGGCGACGATCAGCACCGGTGGCTCCAGCGTGACGATGCGCGAAATGCGCCGCTCCTGGTCGTCGGGTTCGGACGAGCGCAAATAGGCCGCCTCGCGGTGGCCGACGATTTGCACCCGGTACGGGTGGATGTAGTTCAGGTAGCCGACCAGGTCGGCCGCGCCCTGGGCGTCGCGCACCGCGGCGTCGTCAAAGCGGCGCTCGGGGTAGCCATGGCCGGCGATCCATTCCCAGTGCAGGTTTTCGCGGTGCGCCTCGAACAAGGCCTCGGCGCTGATCGAGGTCGGCTTCATGCGCCCGCCCCGGCGCGCTGCGCCGTCCGCTCGGGCTGCCTCATGCCATCGACTTCAGCGGCGCCCAGTCGGCGATCAGCTTGTGCAGCGTGGCCGCATCGGCGGCGCACTTCATCTGCTCGCGCAGGTCGCGGTCGGACAGCATTTCGGCGATCTCGGACAGGATTTCGAGGTGGCGCTGCGTCGCGGCCTCGGGCACCAGCAGAAAAATCAACAGCCGCACCGGTTCGTCGTCCGGGGCGTCGAATGGAATCGGTTGCTGCACGCGGATCACCGCGGCGAGCGGATTCTTCAAGCCCTTGATGCGCCCGTGCGGAATGGCCACCGCATGGCCCAGGCCGGTCGAGCCCAGGCGCTCGCGTGCGAACAGGTTGTCGGTCACCGTCGCGCGGGCCACCGCATGCTGGTTCTCGAACAGCAGGCCGGCTTCTTCAAAGACCCGCTTCTTGCTGGTGGCGTCCACGTCCACCAGCACGTTGCTGGATGGCAAGAGGGTGGAGAGACGGTTCATGGCTTGGCATGTCCGGCATCACGACAGCTCTGAGGGGACTGCGCAACCACCGGTCCTCGGGCGGGGAAACGATTATAGAAACGCATGACACACGATTGAAATCGGTTGCGTGTGCGAGGCAGGTGGTCGGTCCGGCAATGAAATCGGCCCCGCTGGGGCCGATTGGGGCAAACCACCGCGAAAGCACACCGGCCACGCGGGCGGCTGAAAGGGCTTACGGGGCCGTCGCGCTCTGGCGCTTGGCCGATTCGTGGTTGTGGTCCTGCTTGCGGTCCTTGTGGCGGACGACCTGCCGGTCAAGCTTGTCCATCACTTGATCGATCGCCGCGTACAAGTCTTCGTTGGCCTGCTCGACGAAGATGTCCTTGCCCTTGGCATGCAGCGTCACCTCGGCCTTCTGGCGGCGCTCTTTTTCCTTCAGCTTTTCGACGGTCAACAACACGGTGATGTCCACGACCTGATCGAAATGGCGCGTGACGCGGTCCAGCTTGGTTAGAACGTACTCACGAAGGGCCGGTGTCACTTCCAGATGATGGCCACTGATCGTCAGGTTCATCTGCGTGTCCTTTCTAGAGAGTTGGAGAGGCGCAAATGCCGCGGGTCGCACGGCGATGTCGGTGTTGACCCGAACATTTGTCGGGCCAGTGTGCTCCCGAAGTCCAATCGATGACAAGCACTGCGCCTGCGCTAGCATGTGCTGCTTTGCCGACGAAGCCCCGTTTCGTGGCCACTGGCGGCAGGCGTGCGCTGTCAGGCGGCATGTTGATCTAGGGATTTCAAGCGTTTTCATGAAAAAAAACGCGGTAAAGTGCAAAAAGTGCGGCCTACGGGCCGGGATGCATGACAGCGTTCCGCCGCACGATGAAGTGCGTGCCCAAAGCAACAAACCAGGCAGGTTCCTGTTTCAGTCTCTTGGGTCAAACTGGGGTATTCCCGACTGACCCGGCCCGTTTGGGGCGGCGGCGGCAAGCGTCGCTGGGGGCGTTTCTTCACCTGCCGCCTGGTGACTGTTCAGCTTGGAGCCTCGGCGTGCGATGAGGAAGACCGCTATCAACGATGACGTGCTGTCCACGCGGGAGGCCGCTGAACGGCTGGGCGTGGCCTTGCGTACCGTTCAGTTGTGGGTTGAAGGTGGCGTGCTTCCGGCCTGGAAGACCGCCGGCGGCCACCGGCGAATTTCGCGCACCGCGGTCGAGAAGCTGATCAGCGAGCGTCAGGCGGCGCTGCTTGGCGAAGCGCCACCGCCCCCGGCGGCGCCCGAAGGCGCGGCCGAGTCCCGTCTGCACCTGATGGTGGTCGAGGACGAACCCGAGTTGCGCCGGCTGTTCACGATGGTCATCGCGCAATGGGAGTTGCCGGTCGACGTCACCACGGCGTCGGACGGCTTCGAGGCGCTGCTGCGCATCGGCCAGCGCTGCCCCGACCTGCTGCTGACCGACCTGAACATGCCCGGCATGGACGGCTTCAAGATGATTGCCACGCTGCGCCAGGCCGGTCAGGGCTTTGACGAGCTGGAGATCGTGGTTGTCACCGCGCTCGGCGCCGACGACATCGCGCGCCGCGGCGGCCTGCCCGAAGGCGTGCGGGTGTTCAACAAGCCGGTGCCCTTTGACGCACTTGAAAGCCTGGTGCGCGACTGCATCACCAACCACGCGCTGGCGGCGTGAGACCGCAGCGCACGGCGCCGGCTGGATCTGCATGTCTCCCGGCGGCACGGCCGCGCTGCCATTGCCGCGGTCACACACGATGAAAACGGTGCTGGTGGTTGACGACCAGCCCGATATCCGGCGCTTGATTCGGATGTCGCTGGAATGCGAACCCTATGAAGTCCATGAAGCCGGTGACGGCGCCGATGCACTGCGGCAGGCCGAATCCTTGCGCCCGGACCTGATCCTGCTCGACGTGATGATGCCCGGTGAGCTGGATGGGCTGGCGGTGTGCCGCCGAGTGCGCGCGCTGCCGCATCTGGCGCACGTCAAGGTGCTGCTGCTGACCGCGCTGGGCCGTGCGCAGGACCGCGACGAGGCGCTGCGCGCCGGCGCCGACGGCTACGTCCTCAAGCCCTTCAGCCCGCTGGAGCTGCTGGAGACCGTTGAGCGCCTGTTGCCCGCCGCTTGACTGGCGTCGGCGCGGCGAGCGCCTTCATATTGCAGTGCAATAATTTCGCCGCCCGGGAGGGCGCAGCGCCATAGCATTGCCGCGGGCCACGCGCGTCGCCCGCTGCACCCAGCCCGCTGTCACCGCCGCGAGCGCTGGAGACCCCGGATGCTGAACGTGTTCACGCTGGCCAACGGCCGGTTGGTGCAAAAAGAGATCGAAGACCCGCAGTCGCTGGTCAACGCCCTGCCGGTGTGGGTCGATCTGGAGTCACCTTCGCCTGAAGAAAAGGGCTGGATCAGCGCCCGCTTCGGGGTCGCCATTCCGAACGACATCGTCGACGACGACCTGGAGGAATCGGCACGCTTCTACGAGGAAGACAACGGCGAGCTGCACATCCGCACCGACTTCCTGCTCGACGATGACGTCACGCCGCGCAACGTGCGGGTGGCCTTCATCCTCAAGGATGGTGTGCTGTTTTCGGTCCACGGCGTAGACCTGCCGGTGTTTCGCCTGCTGCGGCTGCGCGCACGGCGCATCCCGGCGCTGATTGAAGACGCCAAGGACGTGCTGCTCAAGTTGTACGACGCCGATGCCGAATATTCTGCCGATGCGCTGGAGGGCATTTACGACAATCTGGAAAAGGTCAGCGCCCGGGTGTTGACCCAGGACGTCGACGACCAGACCGCCGGCGCCGCACTGTCGGCCATCGCCAAGGAAGAAGACTTGAACGGCCGCATCCGCCGCAACGTGATGGACACGCGCCGCGCGCTGAGCTTCATGATGCGCAGCCGCTTGCTCAACGCCGAGCAGTTTGAAGAAGCGCGGCAAATCCTGCGCGACATCGATTCGCTGGACAGCCACACCGCGTTTTTGTTCGACAAGATCAACTTTCTGATGGACGCGACGGTCGGCTTCATCAACATCAACCAGAACAAGATCATCAAGATCTTTTCGGTGGCCTCGGTCGCGCTGCTGCCGCCGACGTTGATCGCCAGCATCTACGGCATGAACTTTCGCCACATGCCCGAGCTGGAGCATCCGCTGGGCTACCCGTTTGCGATCGCGCTGATGGTGGCCTCGGTCGCCGCGCCGTTCATCTTTTTCAGGCGCAAGGGCTGGCTGCGGTGATTGGTCCGGCGCTGCGCCTGGTGCGGCAGGGCCGCCACGCCGCGCCATGGTTGCTGGCGCTGGCCGCCGCCGGTGCCGCGCAGGCCCAGTTTGCCTACACGCCACGCGCGGTGGCCGCGGCCTTCCGCGCCAGCGCCGCCGACAGCGATGCCGGCTACCGACACGACGCCGCGCGGCATTTGTACGCGCGTTATCCGCAGCGCGTGTTCCAGGGCCGGCTGCCGCCGCTGCTGTACGGCGTGGCGGTGGTCGAGACCGAGATCGACGCCGGCGGCAACGTGGTCGACGTGCGGCTGCGCCGGCCGCCGACCGCGCCCGAAGTCGGGCCCTGGGTGCTGCAGATGGTGCGGCTGGCGGCGCCTTATCCGCCACCGGAGCGTCTGGGCGGCGCGACCTATGTCGACGTCTGGCTGGTGCACCGCGGCGGCAACTTCCAGCTCGGCACGCTGACCGAAGGGCAGGACTGACCGCGGCTGGCGCGGCTACCGACGGTCAGCGCCGCGGCCCGGAAAGCAGGACGCCCCGCCTGGACAAACCAGGCGGGGCGTCGAATAAATGCGCTGTGCAGCGCCCCGAGGCCAACGAGGGAGGGAGGGAGGAGGAGGAGAGGAACCTCGGGATTGCGCATCGGCTCCGGGCCGACGGGCTGCACAGCGGAAATCAGGGACTCAGGCTCGCATCAGGATGAATGTTTCAGTGTGCGCTGCGTCCGATGCCTGGTTTTCGGCGCAGCAGGAAGAGCATTGAGCATGCAGGCCGCGCAAAAGTTCCGCGTCACCGGCGTTTGACGCGGTTCGTGTGCAGGATTTCCTGCTGACAGGCCGTGATTGTTGGCAATACCTAGAATTGCGCGACATCAAAAGGGTCTTCCAATGCTTTACCCCGAACTCTTCAAGCAGCTCGAAGCCGTGCGCTGGAACATGGCGTCCGACATCGCGTGGGACCAGTTCGACGCCGCCCGGCTCACCGACGACCAGGCGCGCACGGTGAAGATGAACGCCATCACCGAATGGGCGGCGTTGCCGGCGACCGAAATGTTTCTGCGCGACAACCGCGACGACAGCGACTTTTCGGCCTTCATGAGCGTGTGGTTCTTTGAAGAGCAAAAGCATTCGCTGGTGCTGATGGAGTACCTGCGCCGCTTTCGCCCCGACCTGGCGCCGACCGAGGACGAGCTGCACGAGGTGCGCTTCGAGTTCGACCCGGCGCCGGCGCTGGAAACGCTGATGCTGCATTTCTGCGGCGAGATCCGGCTCAACCACTGGTACCGGCGCGCCGCCGAATGGCACACCGAGCCGGTGATCAAACAAATCTATGAAACATTGGCCCGCGACGAAGCGCGCCATGGTGGCGCCTACCTGCGCTACATGAAGCGGGCGCTGGCCAATTTTGGCGACGAGGCGCGCGCCGCGTTTGCCAAGGTCGGCGTGCTGATGGCCAGCGCGCGCCGCACCGCGCAGGCGCTGCACCCGACCAACCTGCACGTCAATGAGCAACTGTTTCCGCGCGATACGGTGCAAAGCCGCCTGCCCGACCCGGCCTGGCTGGAGCACTGGCTGGACCGCCAGATCCAGTTCGACGCGGTGTGGGAAGGCAAGGTTGTCGACCGCATCCTGCACAACCTGGGGCTCTTGATGGAGCGCAGCTTTGCCAGCGTGCAGGAGCTGAACCGCTTCCGCAAGGAAGTGGCGGCTCGGCTGGCGTCGGCCGCCGGCGGCGCGGCCAGCGGGCCGCAGCCGGCCTGAGGCGCAGTTAGATTAGCCGCGCCGGCCGCCGCGGCCACAACAGCACCACGCCGCACAGCGCGCCGGCCAGCGCGCCGCTGGCATGGGCCAGCGTGGCCACCGGCATGTCCCAGCCGCTGGAAAGCCGCACCGGCGTCGCCCACGGCGTTTCGCCGACCAGCTTGACCAAGGTGCCGAGCAGCAGCGCGGCGCCGACCGCGCGCCGCCGGCCCTGCGCATGCAGCAGCAGTTGCACGGCGACCACCACCACCGCGGCGTGCAGCACGCCCGACAGCCCAGCGTAGTGCGCCAGCCGCGGCTCGACCAGCAACCCCAACTGCGTCAGCGGCCAGGCCAGCGCCCAGGCCAGCGCCGCGCGTGGCCCACAGCGCGCCGCGGCGCCGAGTGCGGCCAGCGCCGCGGTGCCGGCCAGATTGGCGGCCAGGTGGCGCGGCGACAGGTGGACCCAGGCCGCGCTCAGCATGCGCCACGGCTCGTCCCAGGCGTGCTGCGGTTGCCAGTCCCAACGCGCGCCTTCGGCAAACGTCATCGCCAGCGCGCCGAGCGCGGCCAGCGCGCACAGCGCCAGCCAGGCGCGCGCCGGGTGGCCGTGGGCGGCGGCTCCGGCCGCGTCGGTGGTGATGGCGGCGCCCGCAGGCTTGGGCAGGTTCAACCGCGGCTCAACCCATGAACGATGGCGGGCCGGCCAGCGCGGCGTTCAGCCGAAAACCGCCTGCCACAGCGCCGCCACCGCGCCGCGCTTGTGCGCCAGCGTGTCCGGCTCGACCTGGGTCGGCTGCTCGTCCAGCCGCGCGCGGTGCTGGGCGCGGCGCAGTTCGCGGTAGGCGTCGGCGGCGGCGTGGCCGACACCGGCCGGCAGCAGCGACAGCGCTTCGGCGCGTTGCATCAGCGCGATGTTGCCGACGTTGTCGGCCAGCGCCGGGTGCGCGCCGGCGTGCGCCAGCACCAGCACCTGGACCGCAAATTCGGCGTCCATCATGCCGCCGGGGCTGTATTTGAGGTCGAACAGGCCGTCCTTGACCGAGCGCGCGCCACGCACCTTGTCGCGCATGTCGCTGACCTCGCGCTTCAGGGCATCGAGGTCGCGCGGCGCGGCCAGCACCTGCCGGCGCGCCTCCTCGAAGCGCGCGCCGACCGCCGCCGAGCCGGCGCAAAACCGCGCCCGCGTCACCGCCTGGTGCTCCCAGGTCCATGCGGTATTGCCGCCGCGGCCCTGCTGGTAGCGCTCGAAGGCGGCGATCGAGGTCACCAGCAGGCCTGAGTTGCCATTCGGACGCAGCGCGGTGTCGATGTCGAACAGCTCGCCGGCGCCGGTGCGCAGCGTCAGCCAGGTGATCAGCCGGCGCACGAACTGGCCGTAGACCTCCTGCGCGCGGTCGGGGTCGTCTTCGTCGGCGTCGTCGTACAGAAACACCACGTCCAGATCGCTGCCGTAGCCGAGTTCCTTGCCGCCTAGCTTGCCGTAGGCGATGACCGCGAACTGCGGCGTCGCGCGGTGGTGCTTGCGCAGCCGTGGCCAGGCCCAGCGCAGCACGCAGTCCAGCGTGGCGTCGGCCAGCGCCGACAAGTCATCGGCCACCTGCTCGACGCTGATCAGCCCTTCGACGTCGCGCACCAGCGTGCGGAAGACCTCGGCGTGGTGGGCGTGGCGCAGCGTGTCGAGCAGCGCTTCTTCGTCGGCCTCGCCGCTGCGCTCCCAGGCGCGGTGGCGCTCTTCCAGCGTGTCGACGTATTCGGCGCGGTCAAAGCGCTCGTGCATCAGCCGCGGGTCGGCCAGTTCGTCGATTACCCCCGGGTGGCGCATCAGGTAGCGCATTGGCCAGCGCGCCAGCCCGAGCAGCCTCAGCAGCCGGCGCAGTACCTCGGTGCGCTCGGACAGCAGCGCCAGGTAGCTGTCGCGGCGCAGCAGCGGGTCCAGCCAGTCGATGAAGCGTTGCCCGGCCTCGGCGCTGACCGCGCCGGCCTGCACCTCGTCAGCGGCGCGCAGCACCAGCCGAGCCAGGCGCTGGCGGCTGTCTTCGCGCAGCGCCTGCACGCGCGGCTGCGCCGCCCATTGCCGCATGCGCTCGGCCATCGCCGGCGGCAGCCGCTCGGCCAGGTCGTCGCTGTCCAGCGTCGGCAGCGTGGCACACGACGGGCAGGCGGCAGTCGCCGCGCTGCTGCTGTTGGCGGGGGCGCGGCCGTCGTGCAGCAGGGCGTCGAATTCGGTCGCCACGCACTCGCGCACCTCGCACAGCCGGTTCAGCAGCGCGGCCGAATCGGCCAACCCCAGCGAGCGCGCAATCCAGCCCAGGTCGGCGTCGGCGGTGGGCAGCAAATGCGTCTGCTGGTCGTCCAGGTACTGGATGCGGTGCTCCAGCTGGCGCAAGAACACATAGGCGTCGGACAGCTTGGCGGCGGCGTCGGCCGACATCAGCTCGCGCGCGGCCAGCTTGCCCAGCCCGGACAGCGTCGAGCGGGTGCGGATTTCAGGGAACTGCCCGCCGCGTACCACCTGCAGCAACTGCACGGTGAACTCGATTTCGCGGATGCCGCCGCGCGCCAGCTTGACGTCGTTGGCGCGCTCGGGCCGACCGGCGGCGCGGCGCTGCGCCTCGTCGCGGATCTTGCGGTGCAACTGCCGCAGGCCCTCGAAGATGCCGTAGTCCAGGTAGCGGCGGTAGACAAACGCGGTGACCAGCGCGCGCAGCGGCAAGGCGCGCTCGCGGTTGGCCGACATCGCCGTGGCCGGCGCGACGACGCGGCTCTTCAGCCAGGCAAAGCGCTCCCACTCGCGGCCCTGGACCAGGAAGTACTCCTCCAGCATGCCCATGCTGACCACCGGCGGGCCCGAGCTGCCGTTGGGCCGCAGCGCCAGGTCGACGCGGAAGACGAAGCCGTCCTCGGTGGTGTCGCCGATCAGCGTGTACACGCGCTTGACCACCGCGGCGAAATACTCCTGCGCGCTGCGCGGCTGCGCACCGGCGGTGTGGCCCTCGTCCTCGCAGACGTAGATCAGGTCGATGTCCGACGACACGTTCAACTCGTGCGCGCCGAGCTTGCCCATGCCGATGACCCACAGCTCGATGACGCGGCCCTGCTCGTCCAGCGGCGGGCCGCTCTTGGCGTCTTCGTCGGCGCGCGCCTGCGCCAGCGCAATGTCCAACGTGACCTCGGCCAACCGCGTCATGGTGTGGGTGACGGCCTGCAGCGGCGCACCCTGCTCGACATCGAGCACCACCAGCCGCTCCATCACCAGTTGCCGGGCCACGCGCAGCGCCGAGGGCAGCGCGCGGCCGCCGTCGCGCAGCCGCTGCACCAGCGCGGCGATGGCCGGTCCGTCGGGCACGCCGGGCGCCAGCAGCGCCAGTTCGGCCGGATAGCGGCGCCGGATGCGCTGCACATAGCGGCTGTGGTCGGCGCGCGCCGGGGCAAGAGACGGTGGCTCGGTGGTGGCCATGGCTGCAGGCAGTGGTTCCGGGGCAGGCGCACAGGGCGCCCGGCGCAGCTTAGAGTCGCCGCCAATGCGCCCTGAATCGTCAAGGGCATTCATTGTCACCGTCGGGTGCCGTTCAAACGCTGACCAACCGCCATGCCGCCCACCGCTTCAATGCTCCATGTCGCCGCGCTGCAAATGGTGTCGACGCCCGATGTCGACCACAACCTGCGCCGCGCCGCCGCGCTGATCGCCCAGGCCGCCGACGCCGGCGCGCAACTCGTCGCGCTGCCCGAGTACTTTTGCCTGATGGGCCACCACGACCGCGACAAGCTGGCGCACGCCGAGCGCCCCGGCGACGGCCCGATCCAGCAGGCGCTGGCCGACGCCGCGCGGCGCCACGCGGTGTGGCTGGTCGGCGGCACGCTGCCCATGTCCACCACCACCCCGAGCAACAGCAGCGCCGAGGCCGCCCGGGTGCGCAACACCTGCTGGGTCTACAACCCGCGCGGCGAGTCAGCGGCGCGCTACGACAAGCTGCACCTGTTTGCCTACGACAACGGCCGCGAGCACTACGACGAAGGCCAGGTGCTCGAAGCCGGCGAGCAAGTGGTCGCGCTGGATGCCGACGGCTGGCGCGTCGGGCTGTCGGTGTGCTACGACCTGCGTTTTCCCGAGCTGTACCGCGCGCTGATGCGCCCACCGTGCGACCTGATCGTCGTGCCGTCGGCCTTTACCTACACCACCGGCGCGGCACACTGGGAACTGCTGCTGCGCGCCCGCGCGGTCGAAAACCAGTGCTGGGTGCTGGCCCCGGCGCAAGGCGGCCAGCACCCCAACGGCCGCCGCACCTGGGGCCACAGCCTGCTGGTCGACCCCTGGGGCGAAGTGATGGCACTGGCCCCCGAAGGCGAAGCCGTGGTCGCCGGCACCCTCGACCGCGCGCGCCTGCACCAGGTGCGCCAGCAACTGCCTGCGCTGACGCACCGCCGGATAGGGGTCACCCATTAGCCGTCTCCGCAAGTAGAAGCGATCAAACCCCTGCAACCGAGATTGCATTTGTCCTGCCCCTGTCTTCCAGCCTGTATTGGTCTTTTCGGTCGCTGAGCTCGTCGCACGCTTG
>WBZS01001037.1_pt1 | contig 25225 bp, 11 predicted proteins | sample 5204201 | NCBI WGS metagenome assembly WBZS01 (sample SAMN12344357, study PRJNA552823) | activated sludge metagenome | biome: Activated sludge suspended growth; feature: Nitrification reactor; material: Wastewater; isolation source: activated sludge from nitrification reactor of wastewater... | reverse complement strand
GAGGTCGAAGGCGAGTCCTTGATTCTAAAAGGGAAGGTTCCCACCTTTTACCTAAAGCAGGTCGCGCAAACCCTGGCGAGCCAAGCCACGGCTAGCTACCGAATCGTGAATGAACTTCGCGTAAGTGGATAATGTGCTTCTTGATCGCGGCGGCAACGCGGAGTAGTGTCCTTTGGACAAAATGCCAAATGTCGGATTTTTCCACGGTCCTGATCCGTGTCGTCGAAACGGATTAGAAGAAACATAGTAGATATCTGCAATGAGAATGGCCGACGGCGTTGAGGAGAATACGCCGTCGGCCAATTTTATTAGGAACGATCATTTGCCGGAATCGCTCAAAGCATGAAGGCCATCATCTTTTTTTGGCGTCCTCTCTCAAACAGAGTCCTGTTTTCGAAATGGCAACCCAGGCGCATCGCATCATTGGCCTGGGCTGCCTTTCGTGAACGTCTTTTAACTTCCGAAGAGCTCGTTCACCGGCTGAGCTTGGACAAGTTCACGCGGCTGGTTCAGGTGATTCATCACCATGGTCGCGGGATCGATGCCAAAAGCCTGGTAAATACTCGCCAACAATTCACCCGGATGCACGGGATCGCGGCGTGGGCCTGACCCCGTTCGGTCGGATTCGCCATGGATATAGCCACGTTTGATCCCCGCTCCCGCGACCAGGGCCGTGTAACAGTAGGGCCAATGGTCTCGTCCGTCCGAGCTATTGCTGTTTCCGGAGGTGGAAACACCCTTTTGGGGGCTCCGACCAAATTCGCCGATAGCCACCACCAAGGTTTCGGAGAGCAGCCCTCGTGTGTCTAAATCATTGATCAACGCTGTAATGCCCTGGTCAAACATGGGACCTGATTGCGTTCGCATGCGTTGGGTCAAACCAACATGTTGGTCCCACGAGTGGTTGTCGGAATTCGCCACCTTCGGCCAATTCACCTCGACGACACGCGTACCCGCCTCGATCAACCGTCGCGCCAATAGCAGGCTTTGACCGAAAGTATTACGCCCAAAGGTCGCGCGAGTCTGTGCGGACTCTCGCTCCAGATCGAAGGCCTGGCGGGCCTGCCCAGACAAGACGAGGTTCAACGCGCGTTCATAATACGTTCCCAGATTGTAGTCCGCCACGGCTCGATCGATGTCGGCCATTCCTGCGTTGATTTGATCCCGAAGGCGGGCTCGGCGTTCCAATCTTGCCCCGAAAACTTCGGGCCGCAAACGCAAGTCGTCGATGCGAATGCGATCCATTTTCGCCATGTCCATGTCGTCGCCGTCGGGGTAGAGCGTATAAGGATCAAATGCTCGACCCAAGAAACCCGCCGTACCACCTTTCCCAACGACGTTACTTTCCTGCAATGGGCGTGGAAGCATCACGAACGGAAGCATCGGCACGGTGACAGGTTTCAATCGCACGATCTGCGATCCAAAGTTCGGGAAATCACGAGGCTCTGGCGGCTCAAGCTGACCGGACGGACTGACTCGATCGGTGGTCCACCCCGTCATCATCTGATAGATGGCGGCCGTGTGATTGAAAAGGCCGACTGGCGAGTAACTCATGGACCGAATGAGCGTGATCTTGTCCGTGATTTGCGCCAAACGAGGGAGAATCTCCGTGAAGCGAACGCCCGTCGTACGGGTGTTGATCGCGGAGAACTCACTTCGGACGGTGTCAGGGACGGAATCCTTTGGGTCCCACAAGTCGAGGTGGCTGGGCCCCCCTTGCAGGAAGACCATGATGATGCTCTTGGCTCGCCCCGTACCGCCCGCACGTGGCGGTGGGGTGGGATTTGCCTGAGCTTGCAGTTGAAGCAATTGGCTGAGGTTCATTCCAAGCAGGCTGGAACCGCCAACCCGCAGCAAGTCACGGCGTGTCCATCGAGAGTTCTGTTGGTCAACGGTCGAAATACGAAGCATGGTTTTATCCCCAGGGAAGCTAATGATTGAATAGAAACGCCGGGCTGTTAATGAGCGCCCACGAAATATCTTGCGCAGCCGTCAGACGGCGATTCGACAACTGGGCGGCGGAAGTCGCCACATCCTGGCGCAGTTGGACGACAAGGGGATCCTCAGCCAACGGTCGAGAAACATCCGCGAGAATATCGCGAAGCTCTTTCAGTCTGGCATCCACAGGGAGCGGTTTCCTGCTCTCCGCCACCTCTTGACGGCGCTTGCGAAGCTCGGGATCGATCGCCTGGAAGTACTTGGTAAGCGTTTCTTTTTGCGCTGCGGTTCGCTTGTCAGCCGGTGTTGTCAGAATGGTTTTCATCTCTTCCGACACGGAAACACCGACCGGTTGCTTGGCCGTCGAAACGGCGATTCGGAAACGTCCCAAGGTGAATCCCGGCGTCACGAATTGGCTGTGCAGCTTGATCGTGAACACCGTGCCTGCCTCGTTGGCCAACACATCCTTAAGATGGAAGGTCGCCCAGTGCGAAACGCCTGTTGCCGGCGAAACGGCCCAGCCTCGATCGCGTGAGTTTTCGTCGCCGTCGACAGCGTAGCGGACGTCAAAGTTCTCCTGGCTAAAGTCTGCCAACGGGTTCACGAGATCGATCTTGCGTGGCAGATCTTTAGAACCTGCTTTGTGCACGAATACTTGAAGCTCCGTGAGAACGAAGTTACCGTCCGGGGCTCGTCCTGGACCACTTCGCGGCAACTTCGGATCAGCGATTGCTTCGAGCCGAAGGGCGGTGATTCCCTTGAGATCGGATTTGACCGTGAATGTGTAGGTATCTCGGCCCGATTTGCCGGTAACGCTGACGGAATCGTCCGCTTCAACGGTTACCTTGACATCCTTGGGACCCTTCACCGCATCGGGCTTGAGCACCGTCCAGGGCACCGTCGTGTTCTGTTTCTTTTCCCATGCCGCGATTTGGTCGGGCAGGGAGCTTTCATATTTGCGGAGCTGAGCCTCCAACGCGGAGGTGCGTTCGGCTTTTTTCTTTTCCGCTTCGGCCACTTTGGGCGCGATCGCCTTTTCGTAGGTGTCCAGATCCACCTTGGCCTTTGTGATCGCCTGCTGCCGTTGTTCCGTCTGTTTCGCCTTCAACGGCAGAACATCGTGTTCCCGCTTTTTCAGTTGGGTCACGAGCTTTTCATGGTCCGATTCAAGCGATTGCATGGTTTTGATCGAAACCGCGATCTCGTTGGCCGTCGCGGGACGGTTAAGGATGCGGTAGAAAAGTTCGCCAACCAGTTTCGCGTCGTCCTTTTCCTGCTGAACGAGTTTAGACAATTCGTTACTTGGGTCTTCGATGGCGTCGGCGACGGTTTTCCCGTTCACCATCGCCATGACGGGCCCAAACTGCATGCCACTGGATCGTTCGCATTCACAGGCGCTATCACGAGGCGGTCGGCCGAACGTTGACAAGAAGCCATCGGGAAGGTCGGTGCCCGAATCCGGCAATGCCGCGGCACGAACGCCTCCAGGCAGCTTCCCTGTTGAACCTGTCACGCGTTGCAGCGAGTCGTAGAGCACTTCCGCAGGCAAGCGGCGTGCGATCGCATGAGAGTAGTTGGTCCGATCGTCCTGGTTCCATTTGTTGGTCGCCACGGAAAGTTGATACGTGCGCGAGGTCACGATCAAACGGTGCATATGGCGCACATTGAATCCACTGCGAACGAATTCCTGAGTAAGGAAGTCCAGAAGTTCCGCATTGGAGGGAGGATTGCCCGCGCGAAGATCGTCGAGCGGTTCGATGATCCCGACTCCGAACAAATATCCCCACAGACGATTCACGTAGCTTTTCGCGAAGTAAGGATTTTCCGGCGAGGTGATCCAATTCGAAAGCAGCTCGCGCCGCGTCGACTTCACGGCACCGGCCTCGACTTTACCGGCGGTGAACGGGAATTTTGGTGAGGTCGCCAACCCAGTGCGGTCGTGAAGGACTTCGCCGGTCGGTTTGTCGGAAACGATTTCGAAGAGGGGCTTCCCGCCTTCGACCGCGGTGCCACCCACCATCTTTCCACCGCTTGCTGGATCGGTCTTCAACTCAAACTGAGCGAAGTAGGCGGCGATCTGATAGTACTGGTCTTGAGTCCACCGTTCGAAGGGGTGATCATGGCACTTGTTGCAATTGAATCGAACGCCCAGGAACAAATGGGTAGTGTTCTCCATCGTTGGCGGCGCTTCGCGGAGGATCTTGAAGTACGAGGCCGCCGGGTTATCCTTATTCGATCCCGTCGCGGTCAAAACCTTTTTCACGAAGACGTTATATGGCGTGTTTTGCGCGACTTCGTTCTTAATCCATTTGCGGAATTCATTGGCACCTTCCATGCCCAAAAACTTTCGGTTCACTTGCAACAGGTCTGCCCATTTATTGCTCCAGTGTTCTAGGTATTCTTGGCTACCGAGCAAAGTATCAACAATCGCTTCCCGCTTCGCCTTGCTTTCACGTGAGTCAGCAAGGAATGCTCGAACTTGGGCCGAAGTTGGCGGAACGCCTGTCAGGTCGATCGTCACACGCCGCAAGAAGTCGGCATCGCTGCAAAGTCCCGAAGGTTCGATCTTCATCCGTTTCCACTTGGCGGCTGTCAGTTCATCGATTCGATTGTAGCCAGGCGGATCTTTCCACACGAATCCTGATCGATCTCCCATGACCACGAGCGTGGTCGCCGTGTAGGCGCCATCGAACCGTGCGAGGACGGGAACCGCACCGCGGCGAAGGGTGGTAAGCAGTCCATTGCGGTCCGCGGTCGCGACTTCCAGATTGCCGCTCTCGATGTAAGCTTCACGCGTGACATCACGGCTCGAACCGTCGTCATACGTCGCAACCACACGAAATTGTTGTTTTTCACCAATCCGTTGCAGAAGTGGATTGGAGGGGGTGATTTCAATCTTGGCAGCGCGTGTCGTGGCTGAATTGAGCTTCGCGCCCTGGGCGATCCAGCTACGAATGAGTTCATAGTATGGTTCGCCTGGCTTCGTATTTTGGCCGCCAACGTGGGGAACGTCGCCCGAAGCCTTGAGCAGCATCAGGCTATCTTCGGCCGACGCGATATTCGCACGACGACATGCATGATCGTCCAAAAACGCGCGGACATCGAAGACCGCATCCACGCCCCGTAAGGAGAGTTTGAAGCCGTTTTTGCCTTTGTTGGCTCCGTGACACGTTCCCTGATTACATCCCATGCGGGATAGCACGGGGTTTACGTCGCGGACGAAGTCGGTCGTGAAATCGCCTTCCACCCCCGTGACTTTGACGGGGATTTTCGCGGTTTGATTTTGAAACTGAATGTTGACCACACTGTCGCCATTTTGACGAGGCCGAATCAAACCGTAGCCCGTTACTTCAATCCCAGCGGAGGGAGCAATTTTCGAAAGGCGGGTGACATCCACGGTGTCGCCATTCGCCAATTTGGCGGTGACCAGGACCTGGGCATATGCAAACGCATTCGACAGACTGATCGATTTCGGTTCCACGTCGAGCGACGCCACCGCGCTGCCAGTGGGTGCCGTCTCAGGTTCCGCTTTTTCCGGAACAAAGGTAAGGGGAGGTCGTTTCGCATGGGCGACTTGGTTCGCCTGCACCGGCGCTGGGTTAAATTGTTTCACCAATTTTCCGGTCGCCGCATCGAAGTGGCGTATCATGCCGTCATATCCAGCCGTGGTGACGAAATTCCCATCAGGGCGAAACGCCACCGCGAAGACTCCTGACATGTCCAACGGAACGCGGGAAAGCAGGCGAATACCCTTATCACGGTAATCTGCCAGCGCCTTCTTTTCCGCAGGATTACGGGTGCCAGGCACTTTGCCCATGATTGCCTTGATGGGTGCCGGAACATCTTCGGTGTGGTCGTAGGTACACACCATCACCTCACCTTTACCGTCCAAGCTGCTTCCCGCAACGATTCGTTTGCCGTCCGCACTGAATCGAACGGAAAAGACCCGGCCAACAAGCGGGAACAAATCACCGATGAGGTTCGCATCGTCGCCGATCATTCGAGCCGTCTCGCGGACCGTGCGGTAGATGCGTGGCATGCCGTCGGCTCCGCCCGCAACGAAGAGATTCATCTTGGGATGCCGCGCCAACGCCTGCACCCCGCCTTTCAACGCTCCCGGCGTGATCGACGTGACGTTGTCAACAAGCCGTTGCGTCGCCAACTCGGTGAGCTTCACGCTCATGTCTCGGCTCGCGGAGACGACGTGGCTTCCATCGACCGTAAAGAAGGTGTCAAGGACCCAGTCGTTGTGGCCACCCTGAAACAGGACCTGTTCTCCATTTTGTGCGTCGACGGCACGAAGGGTGTTGTCGGTGCAGCCAAAGGCGATTTTGCTGCCATCGGGCGACCAACTGACTCCGAAAACGGTGTCGAAGGTGATGGGAACGGAGAGTTTCAGTTTGCGTTTCGCGACATCCCAAACCTGCACTTCTCCCATGCGGCCAGGTTGACCACCACTGACAGCCAATCTGGCGCCGTCCGGCGAAAAGCGAACCGCCTGAATTCGTTCGGACAACCCCACCAATCGGCCTAGCAATTTTCCTGAATCCGGTTCCACGAGAAGCACTTCGTGAAACGCAGCGACCGCCAATACCTTGCCATCGGGGGAGTAATCGAGCGACGCAATCACGGGAGCATGGGTATAAACGGGCGGGTGTTCCATGTCATAGGTGCGAGCCGCACTCGCGGGGGTATCGTTTTGCGCTCCCTGGACGATCCAGCGTTTCACCATTTCGATATCGCTGGGGTCTAACGCGGGGCGTCCCTCGGGCATATTCGCTTTGCCTTTGACAGGCGTGATCGTTTCCAGCAAATAGCTCTGGTCGGGATGGCCCGGAACGATCGCCTTCTTTCCAGAATCGCCGCCGGCAAGCAACTTGTCGAAGGCGGTCATGATGTAGTCGCCTCGCGCCTTCGCAGGCTGGTGACAGCCCTGGCAGTGAGACTGAAAGATGGGGCGAATGTCCTTGTAAAAACTGACTTTATCGGGAACTTTCTTGGGCGTATCTTGGGCACGCAGAACACCCGCATTCGAAGCCGCCAAAAGGACGATCCACGCTGAGAAAGCTGCAAGTTTTTTCATGGGGAGATCTCCGCGATGTTTCTCAAAGGATTTCGGTCAACATTCCGCCGCTGACGACGCTCGTGCCAAAGGGGAGCAATCGCATATTTCGGCCGCGGATTTCGAAGTTTTTGTCAAACGGAATGCCAAGTTGTCCGAGCATGGTGGCACCCAGGTCCCAGGGCAGTACGGGGCGATCCTTCGGAGCTTCGCCGACCGCATCGCTCGAACCGACCACCTGACCTCCGCGGAAACCACCGCCGGCAACGACCACGGAAAAACACCGTGACCAGTGATGTCGGCCGCCCTGCCATTGGGCGCTCCAATCGATCTTGGGTGTTCGACCGAATTCACCCATCCAGATGACCATGGTGGTATCGAGAAGACCTCGAGTATCGAGGTCTTCGAGCAAGGCGGAAAATGCCTGGTCCAACTCGGGCAAGCGGTTCACGCTGAGGGTTTCGAAGTTTCGCAGGTGCGTGTCCCAGCCACCCCGATCGACATGAATGAACGGAACACCTGCTTCGACCAATCGACGCGCCAGCAGGCAGCTTTGACCTAACGTGTTGCGACCGTACCGATCCCTTAGAGGAGCGGCTTCGCGCTGAAGGTCGAAGGCTCGTTGCACGGCCGGTCCCGTGATCATCTCGTACGATCGCCGATAAAACGAATCCAATACGTTAAATTGTTCTTCGTTTTCCAGTTCCCGGTTGAAGGTGTCTAACCCACCGAGGATTTGCCGCCGCTGATCGAGCCGTTCCGCGTTGAGATGCCGCGGCAACGTCAATCCACGCACGCGGAAGTCGGCTGCATTTGGATCGTTCCCCACGGGAAAAGGCTTGTAAGCGCCGCCCAGGAAACCCGACTCGGCATACATGGGCGCGTTCGGCACGGCTACATACGGAGGGATCTCGCCGCCAAACCCTCGGTCCTGAAAAACGACGGAACCATAACTAGGATTAACCGTGCCTCGCGCGGGCACGTTTCCGGTGAGCATGATGTGATTCGCGATTTCATGCGAAGGAGACGGATGAGTCATGCTTCGCAAAATGCTGAACTTGTTTGCTTGCGCCGCCATTCGTGGGAGGTGTTCCGACAGGCGCATCCCGGTGACACCGGTTGGAATCGAGCGGAAGGGACCGCGGTAATCCGAAGCGGCATCCGGCTTCGGATCGAACGTGTCGATGTGGGACGGGCCCCCTCCCATCCAAAGCATGATGCAAGCGCGAGCGCGGGTGGTTCGGCCTGTCCCGGCTTGTTCCCTCGCTTGCAGCAAATCGGGCAATGTCAGCCCCAATGCACTCAGGGCGCCGACTTGAAGGAAGTCACGCCGTTGTAAACCGCGGCGCTCCGGTCGAAATTCCGTGTTGATTCGAAGCATCGGTGAATCTCCGGCTCCCATGAGTTAATGGTTGAACATGAATTCCTTGGTATTCAAAAGCGCCCACATAAGATCCTGTAAACGTTGCATCCTGGGGCCGTCTCGAAGCGAGGCAAGGGCAGTTTCTCGTTCTTTCGACGTGGGGAAACGACTCAGCGTGGAAAGGTAAAATTCGTCCACGATCTCGGTGTTCGAAAGCTTGGAAGCCGCCAACATCGCGACGCGCCCATTCGGTGCTACCAACTTGTTTTCCACCACGTCGGAGTTGATGAGCAAAAGGCTTTGTCCCACGTGGGTTTCAGCGGAACGTTCACACTCACATGCAAGTGAACGTTTCGGTCGGCCAAACACATCCAGGAAATACGATCGGACATTTCCGTCCGGCAACTGGGATGCACGCGTACCATTGGGCATGTTGGCGTATTTCTCAGCGACCCCCGTGGCCTGTGCGATCGAGTCGAGCAATTGTTCCGCAGTTAGCCGTTTAATCCCGTAGTGAGAGAAGTGTGCCTGATCCTGCTCGTTCCATCGATTCGAGCGTGAAGACATCTGATAGGTCCGAGAATTCAGGACCAGGCGGAAAAGGTGCTTCATGTCATACCCCGCACGAACGAATTCGTCCGCGAGGTAGTCTAAAAGTTCCGGATTCGTCGGCGGGTTGGTGGAGCGGAAGTCATCCGGCTCATGGACGATTCCGCGACCTAGTAACCAATACCAGACACGGTTCGACATATTTCGGGCAAACCACGGGTTAGTCGGCGACGTGATCCAGTCCGCTAATTTTTCGCGCAGGTCAACGGCAGGTTTAATACCTTTTACCGGCGGCGGTACGGAGATGGGGGCGCCTTCGCCAAGAAATCGGGGTTGAACGATCTGACCCGTTCCCACGTGGCGTATTACGGACTTATCGACCAGGTGAATGACTTCTTCGTCCTTGGTCGAAGTGCGTTTCAATTTCACGGAAGCGAAGAATGCCGCCAAGCCGTAGTTGTCGTCCCAGGTGATTTGTTCGAATGGATGGTTGTGACAGTGGGCGCAATCCAACCGTAAGCCAAGGAAGACGGCAGCGGCTTGTTCGGCCATCGCCTGGGGTTCCTTGGCGACGCGGAAAAAGTTGGCCGGCCCGACTTCGAATCCGCTGCCTTGGGCAGTCAGGATTTCCCGTACGAATTCATTCATGGGCTTGTTTTTGGCGATGCTGTCTTTCACCCACGCGTGATAGGCCGACATTCCCTTTTCACCTAGATTGATCGGGAAAGCGCGATTGATGCGAAGCAGGTCGCCCCATTTGAGCGTCCACATATCCGTGAATTCGGGCCGTTCCAGAAGATGGTCGACAAGTTGTGCTCGCTTGTCAGCTCGATCATCTTTCAAAAAGGAACGCACTTCATCAGGAGTCGGCAGGATGCCGAGCACATCGAGGTAGGCACGCCGCAAAAACTCGAGATCGCCCGAGATTTCGGAAGACGGAATATTCAACCGTTGCAGCCTCGCCTGAACGAATTCATCGATTCGATTACCGCGAGGCGTGCTGCGCCCATCAGCCACGGGAGGCTTTTCATTGGCAGGGATGACTTGGGGAATCGCCAACCGACTGACTGCCATCATGCCATTGAAGCTCGCCTGCACGATCGCTTCGCCGGTGCCATTGACTTGTGCGAGGGCGTCTTGATTCACGGAGGCAATGAGATCATCGCTCGAGGTGATTCCCGCCAAACTCGTGACATCGGCCATGGTCCCATCGGAGTAATACGCTTCGACGAGCAAAGGCTGGATGGCTTTTTGCGCTAATGTTCGGGTGCGGGGAAAAATTTCGACGCGAGCCAACTTTGGAGCTTGATCTCTGCCGCGCGGCGTTCCTTGGCGAATCCAATCCACCAAGGTGCGATATTCGGGAGATCCCACCCACGTCCGTTGGCTTCCACCATGAGAAACGGTGCCGATCGCTTTCAGAACGAACAGGCTCTGTTCCGGTGCCTGGTAATTCATCAGCCGCCCCATCGCAGAACGAGTGATGGCGAGATGGTCGTTGAATGGTTCCGCACCGAAAAGGGACAAACGTAGTCCTGCTTTTCCCTTGGGCGAACCATGGCAACCCATCTGATTGCACGATAGCTTCGAAAGCACTGGCAAAACATGGTGATCGAAGGCGAACGATTCGTCCTCGATCCGCTGGATCGAGAGTCGGCTGGACGCCTCAAGGCCCTGGAAGGTGGCGGTGATCTTCGCGGCACCATTCGTTTTCGCGTGGATCACGCCATGTGAGGTAACGGCTGCCGTCTCTGGCGCGGAGGTACGATACTGGCTTTGAGCGGTGACATCGCGAAGGGAACCATCCTTAAGGACGGCCGTCACCAGCAGCCGTTGCTTGGCCCGTGCGCCTGCAAGCGTGATGTTCTCGGGCTCCACAACCAGTCGAACCGGTTTTAACGGTGTGTCGCCATGGGCGTATTGAAGATTTGGAACCATGCACAACGCGAAGACAGACACGCCAATCCGGGACAGGATGCTTCGCCTCATAGCCAATCTCCCCATCAAGGCCTTGATTTTCGAAATGGCAAGGCCGGACAGTTTATTTGCGGGCGTTCGAAATCAGTCAGCGATCAATCGACGTCACAAAAACTTGCATAACGGCGAAATCAGGTTTTCCGCCGTCTGACAGAAGCTCGAAAATTAAGCAATAGGTAGGAACCGACGCTCGTGGGACAAGGCGATCTGTCGAGCGGTTTGCACGTTTCATACCAATGGATCGGTGATTTCTTGGATACGAAACGATTCACTAAAAGAGGTCAAAACTAGGTCGAATTCACCGACGGTCAAGGCACCTAGGGACGGTGCCTCGGAAGTTTCAATCTGTCTAGAATCCTAAGAATTCCCAAGGCTTTTTTGGCTTTTTGAGGAGTTTGTATATCGGTGAAAAAACAGGGTTGCAGATTGGACGCTAAAACGAAGAGGGCGGAAGTATTTGCGGAACATCACCATTGTGATGTGATTGAAACCAGCTGGGGAAAGGGCCTGGGTCAAACCGTGTGCGGTCCTTGTCGACACCCAACCATTTCCGCACACTTTGGATCACGTGAGCTACATCAAAGTGAAGAGCCGGTTTCGAGTTTCCCGGCCGATGATCGCAGGTAAAAATACTGTACCATGCAAGCAGTGCTTCCTCGAAGCAAAACCGGCGGCTTAGGCACTAGGGGCGATGGGATGGTGTCTCGCGGCATGCCACCCATTCCCACCCATCCGCGGATTTTCTCACGGGAAAAATCCCTTAATCGTCCTGGTTCGCACAGGTTGCCAACCTGGGAACCAGCAAGGCACGCTATGACGGCGTCCTTGCTTGCTGGCGCTCAGGCTTGGATCCTCATTCGAAAAATAGTCCGGTCACGTCGACCAAACGACTTTTCGATGTAGCACAGACGTCACCGAACCGATTCGCTCGAGGTTCGGTCCCTCAAGGAATCACTTGGTGTGTAGGTCCAAAACCAATCCAGATCCGCACCACCGAAGATCGTATCCGTGGCGGCGTCGGTCGGGGTATTGGTGGTGGTGAAACGTATACTGCCGTTCGCGCCGCCCCCGTTTCGCAAATTCCCAACGCGCACGGCATACGCGGACCCACCGAACCATTCATCCGCGATGAGGGAGCCAGCGGAACCGGCGATATCCAAAGAGGTGCCGCCTCCGATGAGAATGTCTTCCCCCGATCGACCATCGAGCGAATCCGTTCCCGTGCCTCCAAAGATGATATCTCGACCCGTTCCACCCGTGATGCTGTCGTTTCCTAATCCGCCATCAAGGATGGTATTTCCAGAATAAGCTGCGGCGTTGATGATGTTGTTCCCGCTGCCTCCTTGGATGACGACGTGTTCCGTGTTCACGGAACGGACGAAACCTCCCGAAGCGGCAAGAAGTCGAAAGTTATTGAGCGTGAAGTTGGTATTGCCTGATACGACCAATCGGTCGCGTACGCCAAGTCCGCCATTGAACAGGATCTGTCCGCCAGAGACGGGGAGAAGGAGGTCATTGGATCCGATGCGTAATGCATCCTCACCCATGCCGCCTGAATAAATAAAATTCTTAAGACCCGGTACACCCAGAGCCCCTGAATTTATGTTGGCCTCGTTCGTGGACGTCGTGGTGTCGTTATTGGATGTGTACAGGTACAAGGTTGGCGTGGCGGACCAATTCACAGGAAGGAAACTCAATCCGCCACTGGTTCCCGTGATTCGGCCCTGGCTCGCGTTGAGCCGAGCATAGTTCACGAAATCATCCTGGTTTCGCGTCAAGAAATCCAGGGTACCTACCTGCGTAATGCTGACGGTTTCAAGGTTGGAAAGGAAATGCTGCAAAGTTCGGTTGGAAGCGACGCGTCGGATCGAGGCGGAATTGTCGGCCTCTTCGATCAAGCCGGTGATATAGCGAACATAACTCGAACCATCTCCGACGATGCTGAGCACATCCGATCCAGTACCGGCGTTGACGAATACGGATCCCGTTCCCGTAGGTGCTACAAGCCCCGCAGACCAATCCAACGTGACGATATCGTCACCACCCGCCAAGTTGACTTGGATGCGTCCTCCCGCGAATGCGGAAAGATTGATCGTGACCGTATGGCGATCAGCGCTCACCGTTCCTTCGTCGCTGGAGAAGGTCGCACCTGGATCGCTGACGATCACTTGGGTACCGTTCGCACTCAAGCGAATTAATAGATTGTCTGCACGGTTGCCGTCGACATCGGTGATGACCAAGCTATCGAGTCCCAAGATGGGATCGATGTTCACGCTGGTTGTACCGTTTGGGGGAGGCGTCGACACGCTTGCTTCGAAACTGCCGATGTCGACCGTGCCATCCACGATACGTGTTGAACCTCGTTGGTCGGTTGTCACCCCGTTGGGAATCAGATCATTATTGCCGGCATTGATGGCTGGGCTATTCGAAACAAGGGCGTGCGTTTGCGTCGGCCCACCGTTGCTCACGAGATTCGTGTCCACCACGCTGTTGACATTGATGGTGCCTGAACCATTGTTTCCCACGATGTTTCCGTTGGGGCCATGGGTCAATCCACCGGAAGTTGCGGCATCGCCTATGAGATTGTTCGCTGAGGCTTGCTGAATGATGCCATTGATGTCGCTTGGCGTATTCCCAGATCCGCGAACGTTTCCAGCGATGATGGTGTTGTGGCTACGGACATTGGTGTTGGTCGTATCGAATCCGCCACCCAAACCAGAGCCGTCATTGTCACGATCCGCACGATTGCCGATGATGGTTGAGTTTCGCAGGTCCAACGAACCCTGGAAATTGCGGATCCCGGCGCCCGAATTGACGACACGGTTTCCCGTGAAGGTGGAGTTGATGATGGCGACGGTTCCGCCGTCGTTGAAAAGGCCGCCGCCGAAGCTTGCTAAATTGGTCACGAAAGTGGAATTCGAAACCACCGCCGAGGTAAAGCGGTTATAAATGGCTCCGCCAAAATCGTCTGCCACATTGTCGGCGAAGGTGGATTCCGTGACAGCCAAGGTTCCCAGGTTGGCGATGGCTCCGCCCGAGGCAGAGGCCTGGTTGGACGTGAAGACGCAGCGCGTGATGGATAGGTCTTCGCTATTGCCGATGGAGCCACCGGAGATTTCTAGAGACGTGGAGCCGACACTTCCTCGGGTAAACGTCATTCCCGAGATGCTCACGGTAAGAAACGCGGCCGAGTTGGCGACGAAGAAATGGCGTGTGCCAAGGTTGCCATCAAGCGTTAGCAAACTCGCGCCCGGCCCGGTGATCACCATCGACGTGCCAATATCCATTTGGCCAGCGGTAAATGAAATCGTACCTGCGCCATTTTGAAACAGTGAACTTGCAAATTGAATCACATCATTTCCGGACCCGGAAGGTCCACCCGGAGAGACCCGAACGTCGTTATTTGCCGCAGCGATCGCATCTCGTAACGTGATCGTGCTGTCCGAAAGATTGACCGCGCCGTCCGCAAGACTATTCACGGTGAGCGTCGCCGGAACCGCTCGATCCTCGAGTACGATCCAAGTCGGCTGAAAGCGGCGGTATTTGGTCACCTTCGCCGAAAACAAGGCCAAAGCGTTTTTTCCATGTTGAAAACTATGCATGTGAATGCCTCTTGTTTCCTCCCCTTAGCAGAGGATTCTGCAGGTATTGCGCCGAAAATGAAAAAAAACGGAGGCAATCGATGGCAAGCTCTGAATGCAAGAAGCCATGAATTCCAATAATTCGAATGTGGAACATGCCTTACAGTACGCACCCCGTCGGTCAATTCGATCCGAAAGCGGTAGGTACCCGCGACGATTTTAGGTGGAGCGTTCCAACGTGAAGTGAGCAAGCTGGCGTGATTGAACAGCGCGTGATAGCATTTTCGAGCGATTGACAGACCGACAGCAAGGATCACTGAGGTCGAATATCAACGAGAAGTGCCGCCGCATCGTTCTTCGCTGGCGCTCAACATCGGACCATAAGCTATTGCAAATGTGATCCGCTTCAAGCGGTGCAAGGACACAAAAACGAACTGTTTTCGATTCGCCACGAAAATGGAGACTGAAATAGGAAAGGGGCCAAACGAATCGCTTGGCCCCGTCTCGGCTTCTATCATTCCTGCTTTTGCGAATCCAGATTCATGAATCAGGATTCGAAGAAATCAACTACCCACCCACCTTCCACGTGTAGCCTTGGCGAAAGAGCTTATCGAGGTCCGCCGCCCCGTCGGGCACGGTTGGCGCTCGGTAATGTTGCTCGAATCGTTCGCCTGGTTGGCAGTAAAGAACGCCCAACGGCGTCGGAAACTGGGGTGACGGTAGTTTCGCGAGCATGGTCGCTAAAATGTGATCCGTTTCATCATGGATCAAGACATTCTTGAGATCTTTATCGCACGGCACCACTTCGAGTTCGAATTTTCCTGGTTTTTGTCGAAGGCCCTTTTCATGGTTCTTGCCAAACACCAAAGGTTTGCCATGTTCGACCCAAATCAGATGGTCGGACGAAACCTTCTTGTCCGTTAAGGTGTCGAAAATTCCATCGTTGAAAACGACGCAGTTTTGCAAGATCTCAACAAAGCTCGTGCCCCGAAACGCATGAGCACGTTTGAGAACGTCCACGAGCGGATTCTGAAGGATGTCGACCCCTCGCGCGACGAAACGAGCCCCGCAACCAAGGGCGAACGCGATCGCTTGGACTGGTGCATCCACCGAGCCCGAAGGCATCGACGGACTCACCGTGCCCAGACGCGACGTGGGAGAGAATTGCCCTTTCGTTAATCCGTAGATTTCATTATTGAACAACAAGTAATTGACATCCACATTTCGGCGGAGCAGGTGGAGGAGGTGGTTTCCACCGATCGAAAGGGAATCGCCGTCCCCGGAAACCACCCAAACGTCGAGTTCCGGGCTCGCCAATTTGATTCCGGTCGCGAACGCGGCGGCGCGACCGTGAATCGTGTGAAATCCATACGTCGCTAAATAATATGGAAAGCGCGAGGCGCACCCGATCCCCGATACGAACACCGTCCGTTCCGGATCGGCACGCAAATCGGCAAGCGCCTTTTCCACGGCCTTCAAAATCGCGTAGTCACCACATCCCGGGCACCAGCGTATCTCTTGGTCCGAAGCGTAGTCTTTCGGAGCCATTTTGATCTGAGAACTCAGGGTGGGGCGTTCGAAGAGGCTGAGTTCGGCATTCATGCAAGAGACTCCTGAGGTAAAGATGCTTGAATGATTTGTTCTAACTCTTGAACTTTAAACGGTTTTCCCGCCACTTTGCTATGGCCTTTGGCATCGATGCAATATTCGGCTCGCAAAAGTTTCACGAGTTGGCCGGCGTTGAGTTCCGGAACCAAGATCTGGTCGAATTGGCGGAGCAGCGTTCCCAAATTTCGGGGCAAAGGCCAAATATGGCGAAGGTGGATCAAGCTGACTTTGGCACCCGAAGCGCGGACACGCTCCACCGCTCGCACGCAAGAACCGTACGTCGAACCCCAGGAAACGACCGCCAAATCGCCATGCGATTCACCTAGGTCGACCTTTTGTTCGGGAATATCTTGAGCGATGTTCGCGATTTTTTGTCGACGTAAGTTGGTCATACGATGGTGATTGTCTGGATCGTACGAGATGTTGCCGCTACCGTCGGCTCGTTCGATCCCGCCGATTCGGTGGGTCATTTTTGGCGTACCAGGTTTCACCCAGGGCCGAGCCAGGGTTTTCGGATCGCGTTGGAACGGTGCGAAGTTCTCCGGATCGGTGCGGAACTTGACCGGGAACGGCGTGAAATCCGCGAACGACGGAATACGCCAAGGTTCCGACGCGTTGACGATGAATCCGTCGGTAAGGAGGATCACCGGGGTCATGTACGTGACGGCCAAACGCACCGCTTCGATCGCGCAGTGGAAACAATCGCTCGGCGAGCGAGCGGCGATCACGGCGAGCGGGCTATCCGCGTTCCGCCCCCAAACGGCTTGGAAAAGGTCAGATTGTTCGGTTTTCGTCGGCAAACCCGTGGAAGGACCGCCACGCTGCACGTTGACCACCACCAGCGGCAATTCCGCGGCCAGCCCCAATCCGAGCCCTTCCGTTTTGAGCGCCATGCCCGGGCCCGAGGTCCCCGTGACGCCGAGCGCTCCGGAATAGGACGCGCCAATCGCGGCACAAATCGCGGCGATCTCATCTTCGGCTTGAAAAGTTGTCACGCCGTTCGATTGGAGGCGTGCCAAAATATGCAATATATTCGACGCAGGAGTGATGGGATAAGAACAATAAACGATTGGAAGTTGCGCCAAGCGACCGCCCGTGAGCAAGCCCCAACAAGTCGCTTCCGTTCCGTTCACGTTCCGATATTGGCCTGCGTCCATCGGCGCGGGGGGCATCCCGTCGCGATGAAGGGCCGCGATTTCCGGGGGCATTTCCGTGGTTTCGCCGTAAGCGTGCCCCGCATTGAGTGCCGCGACGTTTGCTTCCAGGATGTTCGGCGTCTTCGCGAACTTGCCTTTCACCCAGTTGAGCGTGGCTTGCTTGTCGCGCCCGGTAAGCCAAAGCACCAATCCCAACGTCCAAAAGTTGCGAGCGCGAAGGGCTTCGCGATTGGTGACGCCGCTGGCAGCCACCGACTCAAGCGTGCGTTTCGAAATATCGAGCTTCAACACTCGGTATTTGTCCAAGCTTCCATCTTCAAGGGGGTTTCCCGCGTAACCTGCTTTCTGCAGGTTATTTGCCATGAACGTTCCCGTGTCGACGATCAACAGGCCATTGGTGTGGAGATCGGCGAGGTTCGTCTTGAGGGCGGCGGGATTGAACGCGATCAAAATATCGAGTTCGTCGCCAGGATTATGAATCTTGTGAGAGCCAAATTGAATTTGAAAGGCGGAGACGCCAAAGGTCGTGCCCGTCGGAGCGCGGATTTCAGCGGGGTAGTCGGGGAAGGTGGAGAGATCATTGCCCATCAGGGCCGTTTCCAAGGTGAATCGTTCACCCGTAAGTTGGATCCCGTCGCCAGAGTCCCCGGCGAAGCGAACCACGAGCGAACCTTCATCACTCGTGGAGATCCCATTTCCTAGTTTGGGTACCGTCATCGCAATCGATCCTCCGTTCACGTTGAATGATCATGTGGCGAACCATGGCTGCGCCGCATCCCGTGCCCCAAATCTGGGCCGGCCTTTTCCCTTGGGAAAAGATCAAGACGTGCATCGGATTAACACGGTTCACGTTCAACGGGATGCTCAAGCGGAAGAATAAGGAGGGCAATCCGAAACCTGCGCCTCGCACGCCAAAAGGTATGAGGACGTTCAAGATGTGGGACATGAACGCGGCTCGTACCTTTCACTTCGCTGCTATTGTCTCAGTCAATCTAAGCAATTGCAAGGGTCTAGAAAGTAAATTTCAGGACCCAGGATGAGAAAGATCGCATGGTTCAAGAAATTTGATCAGGAGGATGAAGAAACATTAATGCTCGCGTTGCGGGACCTCGGTCGAATCCCCGCAGTGGGGGCATTTGACTTTCTTGCCGCGTGCGGAGTGCTTTATCTTTAACCGTTTGTTGCATCCTGGACAGGAATGGATGACGAATGCTTCGGGCGTTCCTTCCACCGTGGCGGCGACGGACTGCGGCGATGTAGGTTTCGTCTGCTTCTTACCGCGGCGCCAGGCACCCACGGCAAGCGCGAAAAGCACCGCCAAGAACGCCACGCCAGCTCCCACCACCCGCCAGCGCGACGGTCCGGAAGGTTCGCGTTGAATCTCTTCAAATCCGATGTTTTGTGGCTGGTTGGACGACTCTCTGTTCGTGCGAACCGTCTGGAGCGGTGCCACGTTTTTCCATTTCGGAAGACGATCGGGCAAGCTCCACAGTTTGACGGTGCCGTCTTGGCTCGCCGTGGCAAGACTGGCGCTGTCCGGTGAAAATGAGACGGACGAAACCGAGCCCCGGTGCCCAAACTGCTCCGTCTTTTTCCAGTTGCCCGTCTGCCAAAGATAAAAACCCGATCGAGCATCGGCGTCGATTCCAGCAACGAGAAGTTGGCCGTCTCCGGAAAACGCCAAGGTTCGCGCGCCGGGAGCTTCGAGAGATTGAGCGACTTCCCCCGTGTTCCGTTTGAAGACTTTCACGATTCCGGACGAAAGGGAACATGCGAGCCATTGCCCATCCGATGACACCGCAGTCGACCAAACCCGTTCGCCTTCGTCGAATATTTCTTTCGCGGGCGTACCGCGGGCTGGATCCCAAGATCGAAATCGACCGACACCTTCATGTTCGCCCACGGAATACAACGTTTGGCCATCCGGCGCGACGGCCAAGCCGACAACCGTGCCTTTACCAAGATCGAACGATGCGTTTTTTGTCCCCGTGGCAAGGTCCCAGGCGAACAAGCCTGAATCGTCGGCTGCGCTATAGAGCGTCTTGTCGTCAGGTGATACCACCAGGCAACGGATCCGTTTCGTGTGGCCGACAAAAGTGGAGGCAAGTTCGCCTGAGGGAACGTGCCAGGCCTTGATCATGCCATCGTCACTTCCGGTGATTAAGGTTTTTCCTTGGTGGGACAGGACGCCGGCGGTGATGGCGGTGCCGTGGCCCACCCAGGTTTTCTCGGGGCGCACGTAATCGAGGTCCCAAAAGCTAAGCCCCGACGCCGACGCACCCACGACCTGTTTCCCATCCGGACTGACGGCGACGTTGTCGAACCATTGTTTGCCGACCTTGATATTGCCACGCAGTCTGCCGTCGCGAAGGTCCCAATAACTGACCTCGCCAAGTTGGTTGAGAATACCACCCGCGGCTACGGCGCCTTGCCCGTCCGGCGTGAAGGCGACGCCCACGACACGGTGGGAATGCCCGGTGAGTTTCGGAAGTGAGTTTCGATCGCGGACGTTCCAACGGAACACGCCACCTGGACCTTCGCCAATGCCCATTTCCGACGCCATCAGCGTGTTTCCATCGGGAGAAAGCTCGAGCGAGGTGAAGGGAACTTCGCCTTTCCAGACTCGCGTGCGGGTGGCCGATTTCACGTCCCAAAAATGCACGAGCCGATCCCACCCAGCCGTCACGAGGGTTCCGTCGGGAAGGAAGACCATCCCCTTGGCTGAACTGGGGTTTAACGGAATCGTGCGTTGGTGTGAACCGGTCGCGAATTCCCAGAGGCGAATCGATTGGTCCGTCGAAGTCGTGGCGATCGTTTTTCCGTCCGGCGAGATCAACGCCCGGTACACCATCCCCTGATGGCCGACCAAGGAACGGATTTGCTTCATCTGGTTTACATCAAACACCAATGCCTCGTTCGGCGCCTTCGGATCACGCCACCCACCGGTGGTCGCGAGGAAATATTGGCCATCGTTGGAAAACGTGACGGAACGGATTGGTTTTCCGGATTTTTGTAAAAATCGAAACGCTCCGCTCCAGGGATCGATGACTTGAATCTGATCCTGACCCGCGACGGCGAGCGCTCGACCTTTTGGCGAAAAAGCCGCATCCCATGCCACACCGCCCCGAACTGGAAACGGTACGGAGGCTGGCGCCAAGGACTTGGTCCAAAGAGTGATTTTTCCGGCCTGGTCGGCGGTCGCCATGAAATCCCCATCGGGTGAATATTGAACGAACGAGACGCCCTCTGGGGGATCGTTTTGGTGGGTTAAGGTGGTGGAACGCAAGCCACCTTCAGCGTTCTTTTGGACCTGAACCCTGGGAATCTCTTGATTCTTTTCATTCGCTTCGGGTTGAAGGACGACGACTGCGGTCGAGGTCGCGAGCGTCACCGCGACCACCGAGGCCACCACGAGTGAGGAATTCGAGATCGAACCGCCTGGAAACGAAACGGTGTTGGCCAAGGCGATGATCGAGGGTGAAGGAGCGTTGGCGGTGATGACCGTAGCGGACTGAATCGCGGCCGCCGGAACGCACGCCCACGCCGATCCTTGCACCAGCGCGATGGAGGCCAACGCCGCTGAGAGGGTCACGCCGCGTTTCTTCAGACGCACCTGAAGGAGCTTGCGCGCCTCCGCCAATCGCCCGGAAAGCGTACCTTCCTTCCATCCAAGTGCGGTGGCAGCTTCGGTTTTGCTCATCCCTTCCAAACAACAGAGCACGAAGGGCTCCCGATACTTTTCGGGCAATCGGTCGACTTCCTCGTCCAACATCCGTTGCAGTTCCTGCGCCGCCGCCTCGCCCCAGGGAGGTTGGGGTTTCGATGCATCGATCGGTTGGCGCTCGAGGTTTTGTTCAGCGTTCTTCCGCTTCACCAAATTCTGCTTCGCACGCACGCTGGTGCGATACGCCACGCCATACAGCCAGCTTCCCACCGCAGAAGGTTTGCGAATCGAGGCAGCTTTCCGCGCCAGCAGCAAAAAGACGGCTTGAAACGCATCCTCGGCGTCTTGTTGGCGCGGCAATACACGTCGACAGACGGACCATACCGTTTGTCCGTATCGATGCACCAAGTTGGTGAACGCCAATTCGTCCTTCGAGGTTAGGAAACAATCGAGAAGCTGCTGGTCGGTCAACGGAGAGGCGCTGGTTCGCTCCAATGCGGGCGAAGCCGATTCCTCGCGTCCCAACGTGTTGAAGTCGCCCATGAACATGAGAAAGTCCCAATCGTGGAGGAGTTCTTACTCTCATTAGTGCACGACTTCGGGATTCGGGTATTTTTTTTTGGAGATGTTTTGAGTTTCACGAAATTCCCGCGAAACTCGAAGGATCAACATGGGCTGGCCGTTCAAGAGAGGTTCCCAAATGCTGTGCGATTGGTCCTAGCCTGAGCGCCAAGCAAGAGCTCAAGCGTTCCCTCGCTTGGCGTTCAAGCTCGGACGACCCTAAAATCTTTTGGTGGCAAAGCACTAGTTCGATAATCTTAGGTGCATGGCGGTTGTATCTGCATCATCCGTAGGGTCCAAATATCGCGAACATCAAAACCCCCGCGGTGCTTGATCGGGTGTCGATTGACGGTCCCATGATAAGCCGGATCGCGATGAAAATCATGATGATTCCCATTCCCCAGCGAAAATACGTGTCGGGAATAAATTCGACGACTCCGCGACTGACGTAGGCGCCGAGCATGAAGGCGACCGCGATCCACACGGCTGCGGTGAGATGAACATGGTGATCGTGGTAGGCACGCAGGGCCGCGGGTAACCCGATCGGAGGAATGAGGATCGCCAGGCTGGTACCTGCCGCCATTCGAGGGTCGAAGCCACAGATCCAGATCAATGCGGGAACGAGTAGAACGCCTCCGCCGATGCCCATGATACCGCTGACGCACCCGACGATTAAACCGATCACGAGGTAGGCGAGATAGGGCATGGTAAGCTCCTTGGTGGTCGAGAACGAAATACCACCAAGGTGAGCAAAACAAATGCCTATCTCGAGGCGAGGAGCGATTTCATTGCCGAGTTTTGTCTAGCCTCTGAAATTCTCCGCAGCTTGCGGAAACGTTTCAAGAACCAAGATTCCAAGAACCAAACCGACAAAGACCGATTGGTTTTTTTGAAGGTGGTTCTTATTTGGTTCTTGTTGTCTTGGTTCTTGTGGGTTGCGGCTCGGCCGCGTTAGGCAAGGATTTCGTTTAAGACGCGACACGGTTCCACGCCGGTAAGTCGGGCGTCGAGTCCCTGGAAACGGACCGTAAATCGTTCATGATCGATTCCGAACAAACGAAGCATGGTTGCATGGAGGTCGTGGAACGTAACCACGTTTTCTGAAGATCGATACCCTAATTCGTCGGTCGCTCCGTAGGAGGTGCCGCCTTTGACACCGCCGCCGGCAAGCCAAAGTGAAAATGCCAAGATATGATGGTCGCGTCCGCTTCCTTGGCCCATGGGCGTTCTCCCGAACTCACCTCCCCAGATGACAAGGGTTTCGTCGAGCATACCTCGCTGTTTCAAATCGCGGAGAAGGGCCGCACAAGGGCGGTCAACCTCATTGGCGGCACGAGGCATGGCTGAATGGATGCCGCCGTGATGGTCCCAGGCACGATGGTAAAGCTGAATGAAACGCACGCCTCGCTCGGCCATGCGTCGGGCCAGCAAGCAGTTTGCCGCAAAGCTACCGTCACCCGCCGCTCGCACACCGTACATGTCGAGTGTTTCGCGCGTTTCGGTTCGGAAATCGGTCAGGTCAGGCACCGATGTCTGCATGCGAAACGCCATTTCATACTGAGAGATGCGGGTGGCGATTTCCGCGTCGTTCCGCTCGTTGCTCAAAAGGCCATTCAGTCGATTGACTTGGTCCACCAATTCCCGCTGATTCGAGGCATCGATACCCGGGGGATTATTGATGTAATGCACCGCGTCGCCACGTGATTGAAAGAGGATGCCCTGAAAGCGGGTCGGTAAATAGCCGCTCGACCATTGGCGTGCCGACACGGGCTGGGCACCGGTGGAACCCTGGGAGATCAAGACGATGAATCCGGGAAGGTTCTCGGTTTCGGCACCCAGTCCATAGAGCAGCCATGACCCCATGCTAGGCCGGCCATTCAGGATGGAGCCGGAGTTCATGAACGCTTGCGCTGGATCATGATTGATCTGGTCGGTCACCATGGAACGGATGATGCAAATGTCGTCGGCGACGCTTCCGAGATGCGGAAAATAGGCGGAGATTTCTTGTCCTGATTTTCCCCAGCGGCGAAAGTTGACCGAGGGGCCCAGAGCGCGAAGCTCGGTGTTTTGTAGTTGGGCAAGTTGCTGGCCACGCGTAAAAGATTCCGGAAATGGCTGCCCGTGCAGGCGTTTGAGAACCGGTTTTGGATCCAACGTTTCCAAGTGCGATGGACCGCCCGCCATGCACAGATGGATCACGCGTTTGATCTTGGGCGGAAAATGGGTTTGCTGAAAAACGCCCGTCCACCGACCCGTTTGAGCCTGCGCTTCAAGTGAGGCCAGGGCAAGGGCTCCAATTCCATAGCCAGACTGACGGAGAAACGTGCGACGTTGCATCTTGGACATAGCATCCTCGTGCTTTCATAAAATCCGAGGTGGCGCTTCAGCCATACATCCCGAGCACTATCCTGAGGTTTCTCCGGCAGAAAGAAACGCAAGCCGAGTGCCACACCTCGGTGATTTTTAGGTCTAATATCGCGTGATCGTCTCATGCAGGTTGAGCAGCGTCCTGCACACATTCGTCCAAGCTGCGTGTTCGGCATGGTCGCCGTTGGAGGGTAGGGGGGCAATCCCCACGCGTACAAGTTTCTCCGCGTCGTCGGTTCGTAAACGGAAATGGCTCCGTTGCCGCGCGAGGTAGTCTTTGAGAATCGTTAATTCCGAGGGTTTTGGCGCGCGTGCCAGAGCGAGCTGAAAACCGAATAGGATACGATCGTCGTCAGAGGTTTTTTGCGTGAGCAAGCGATTCGCGAAGACGCGGGCGGCTTCCACCAAGCTCGGATCGTTCAGAAGCGTGAGTGCCTGCTGGGGCGTGTTCGCGACCACGCGTGAAGCCGTGCAATCCTCGCGTGTCGATGCATCGAAATTCGCCAACATCGGATGAAGGAACGTACGTTGCCAATGCATGTACACGCCTCGGCGATATCGGCGATCGTCCGGATCGGAGACGTAAACACGGTCAGGGAATTGCAGATTCGCGTAATAATGTGCTGGCTGATCTGGCCAGGCGCTTGGGCCTCCGTATTCAAGGTTCACCAACCCAGCGATGCTCAACAGGTTATCGCGCACGAACTCGGCTTCGAGTCGGCGGGGGGATTGCGATGCCAGTAGGCGATTGTTCGGATCCAGGTCGCGTAACTCGGGTCGCAGATTGGAGGACTGCCGATAGGTCTGTGAAAGTACGACTTGTTTGACCATCTGCTTGAAATCCCAGCCTTTTTCGCGGAACTCGACGGCCAACCAATCGAGCAGTTCAGGATGGGTAGGCCATTCACCCATGCCGCCGAGATCATCGAGTCGCCCGGAAATGCCTTGGCCAAACAACTCCTTCCACATCCGATTCATGATGACACGCCCCGTCAGCGGGTTTTCTGCCGAGACAAGCCATTTCGCCAGATCGAGACGGGTGAGGCGCCTTTGTTTTGCATCCTTGATAGGTGGCAAGAAACTGGGAACATTGGGCTGCACGATTTCGCCTTTTTCATCCTGCCAATTACCCCGCGCCAACACGCGCGTGGTCATGGGATTCGGCACGCTTTGCGTCACCAGGGTCCACGCCTTGCCACCACGACATTCACGCAAACGATCCTCGATTTCGCGATACGCCTGAAATGCCGTGGACCTCCATGCGGTGCTCGCCAAGTAAGATTGAGCCAAGATACTTTCAGAACCTGCGTCCCTCTTCGCATTCGAAAGGCTCGCTCGAATAGCGACTCTTGACGCATCGTCGAACAGGTCCGGTGTCGCCAAGGGGGAATGGGTGAC
>WBZS01001036.1_pt1 | contig 25229 bp, 20 predicted proteins | sample 5204201 | NCBI WGS metagenome assembly WBZS01 (sample SAMN12344357, study PRJNA552823) | activated sludge metagenome | biome: Activated sludge suspended growth; feature: Nitrification reactor; material: Wastewater; isolation source: activated sludge from nitrification reactor of wastewater... | reverse complement strand
AACAGGCCCAACCCGAGGACCCCAGTGGAAAAGCCGGACAGACCGGCAGAACCCCCACGCCCACACCCCACAATGGCGTCAGAAACGACGCGAGCAACCACCAGAAATCACGGTCGGTGGATCAGGGATCAGGGCTCGGTCACGAGCCGCGTCCGCCCTGAAAAGCTGCATCTCGATCGGCCCGTTTGGCCATGTGGGCCCCATCGGGCCGATCGAGATGTCATCTTTCGGTTCCTGGGCGACCGCCAACCAACGACAGTCGGCTGGGGTGCGGCCGTCCCGTGGTGCTTTTTCGGTTCTCGATTCTCGGACGCTTTGGAGGCTCACCCCATCTCACCTTGTCACAGGGCACTAGGGGGTTCGGCCGGGGACGGCGTTCTGATCGAGAGGCGAAAAAGCATCATCGGTGTTGTGGAGCCTGTCGCGGACGCCGGGCGGGCGGCGTCCGGCGTCCGATCAGCGGATCAGGCGACGCCGACGAGATCGCATACGAACACCAGCGTCTCGTTCGGCTTGATCACCCCGCCCGCTCCGCGGGCGCCGTAGCCGAGGTGCGGCGGGATGGTGATGCGCCGGCGTCCGCCAACGGCCATGCCGGCGATGCCGGAATCCCAACCCGAGATCACCTGGCCGGCGCCCAGCTGGAACACCAGGGGGTCGCCGCGGCCGAAGGAGGAGTCGAACTCGACACCGTCCGACCACGCCACGCCCACGTAGTGCACGGCCACGCGCTTGCCCGCGACGGCCTTGGGGCCGGTGCCGACCTCGAGGTCCTCGCACACCAGGTCTGTCGGGGCTGCGCCCTCGGGAATCTCCACGCTCGGTTTGTCCATGGTCCCCACCGTAGGCGCAGGGGCGTGGTCCGGGGAATGCCCGATGTCGGCGCGCCGCGCCGTCGGCACACTGGACCACATGTACCCGGCCGAACGCCCGTCCCCCTCTCTCCGCGTCTCCGACGCCGACCGTCAGCGCGCCACCGAGGCGCTGTCGGACGCCTACTGCCAGGGTCGGCTGGACGAGGTCGAGTTCGACCACCGCGTTGGCCTCGCGCTCGGCGCGCAGACCCGCGGCGAGCTGCAGCAGTGCCTCTACGGGCTCCCGCCGCGGCCGGTGGGGGTCGCGCCGCTGCCGGTCCCGGCCGCCACGGGCAGCGGGGTCGGCGCCATGGCCCACTTCTCCGCCCTGTTCACGTGGATCTTCGGTCCGCTCGCCATCTACGCGCTCGGCCAGCCGGGCTCCGTCGCCCGGCGCGAGGCCGCCGCCGCGTTCAACTTCCAGCTGATCGCCGGGGTGGCGTGCATCCTGACCGCGGTCGTCGGCAACATCCTCCTCCCGGACGCCATCCTGGGCGCCGCGATGGTCGCCGGGTGGCTCGGCTGGCTCGTGCTCACGATCACGGGCGGCGCCCGCGCCCTGGCCGGGCAGCCCTGGACCAACCCCGTCATGCGCGTCGTCCGCTGGGAAGCTTTGGAGGGCAAGAAGCGTTAGACTGGACGAACCGGTTTCGGCCGGTGGCCGCCCCGCAGGCGGGGCGACCAGCAGCTCGACGAAGCTGCACAACTCAACAGGGGGTGACTGGTTTCGACTCGGGACGGTAGTCCCAGGAGAAGCGGGCCGAGGATCCCGGGACATCTCGTTAACGACTCCGGGAAATCAATAACTGCCGACAACACTCGCGCAGACTTCGCTCTCGCTGCCTGATCAGTGAACGAAGGGTCAGCCCGGATGTAGCCTTCCGTCCGGTTCCTGGCCTCATCTAGGAGGCTTGCTGCTTGACCGACGCCTTGGCGGTCATGCGGGACTTCACCAGGGCTGGGCCTGTCCGCGACGTGCCGATGACGAGCGCGGGGGCCGAGTAGAACGACACCATCGGCTGCGCCCGGAGAAGACCTGGGTCACCTCGTGAGGACGCGGGTTCAATTCCCGCCACCTCCACCCCTGCACGCGCCCGGCCCTCACCAGGGCCGGGCGTTGGTGTGTCCGGGCGGCTTCGACGGGCTCAGCCGGCGGACGCCCGGCCGTTCGGGCGGCTTCACCCGGCTCGGACGCGCGGCCCGTGGGAGAATGGCCGCGTGGACGCCGCACCGATCGGTCCGTCGCTGGAGCCGGGCACCCTGCTCATCGCCGGCGCCGGCCTGAGCGACGGCGTCTTCGACGAGGCGGTCGTCCTGCTGCTCGACGTGGACGAGGCCGGCGCTCTCGGCGTCGTGGTCAACCGGTTCGCCGACATGGAGTTGGCCCACGCCCTGCCCGGCTGGGACGACGTGGTCAGCATCCCGCACCGCCTGCACGACGGCGGCCCCGTGGCTCAGGAGGGCGCCATCTGCCTGGCGTCGCCGCTGCTGGACGGCGACGAGCCGCCCGGGTGGCGGCGGCTGTTCTCCACCATCGGCCTGCTGCACCTGCAGACCCCGCTGGAGCTGGTGGAGGGGGCCTACCGTGACGTGCGCATCTTCGCCGGGTACGCTGGCTGGGGTCCGGGGCAGCTCGAGGGGGAACTGGCGGGCGACCTGTGGTATCCCGTCCGCGGCACCTACTCCGACGTGTTCGACGCCGACCCCGAGTCCCTGTGGCGGCGCATCCTGCGGCGTCAGCCGGGCGAGTTGGGCTGGCTGGCCACCTGGACGTCCACCCCGGAACTGAACTGACGAGAGGGAGGGCCACGTGACCGAGCCCAGGGCGACGTCCGGCAGCCGCGTGCTCGTCATCGACGACGACGCCGCGCTCGCCGAGATGCTGCAGATCGTGCTCACGGCGTCCGGCTTCGAGGCCACGTGGGTGGCCCGCGGCGACTTGGCCGTCGACGAGTTTCGGCGCACCAAGCCCGACCTGGTGCTGCTCGACCTGATGCTGCCCGGACGTGACGGCGTCGACGTGTGCCGCGATCTGCGCGCCGAGTCGGACGTGCCGATCGTGATGCTGACGGCCAAGTCGGACACCCGCGACGTCGTCGAGGGCCTGGAGGCCGGCGCCGACGACTACGTCGCCAAGCCGTTCAAGACCCAGGAGTTGCTCGCCCGCGTGAAGACCCGGCTGCGGCGCGCGTCCAGCCGCGAGGACGACCCGTCCACGCTGCGCATCGGCGACGTGAGCATCGACGTCGAGGCGCACACCGTGCACCGCGGCGACGTGCCGATCGCCCTCACCCCACTTGAGTTCGACCTGCTTCTTGCCCTGGCCCGCAAGCCTCGGCAGGCGTTCACGCGCGAACTGCTGCTCCAGGAGGTGTGGGGGTACCGGCATCCGGGCGACACGCGCCTGGTCAACGTGCACGTGCAGCGGCTGCGCAGCAAGATCGAGAAGGACCCCGAGCGGCCCGAGATCATCGTCACCGTCCGGGGCATCGGCTACCGCGCCGGGACGTCCACGCCCGCATGAGCGCACCGACGGTGCTGATCTCCACCCCCGCCCGGTGGTGGTCGGAGTCGCTGTCGGTCCGGGTGGTGACCATGAGCGTCGTGGCGGCGCTCGTCGTGCTGGCGGCCACCGGCTGGCTGCTGGTCGACCGGTCCACGACCGGCATCCTGGAGGCCAAGTCGCGCCAGTCGGTGTCTGAGGCGTCCGCCGTGATCGACGGAATGCAGGCCTCGCTGCGGGACGCCGACCTGCGCACCTCCACCGTCAACGAGCGGCTGACGGCGCTCGCCCGGGACGCCGCCGTCCGGGGCAACGTGGGCAGCCAGTACGAGATCGTCGTCTCCGGCCCCGTGTCCGACATCGCGTCGGCGGGCGTGGACGTGGCCAGCGTGCCGGCGTCCATCCGCGACGCTGTAGGCGCCGACGGCCAGGACCTCTTCACCACGCCGACCCTGATCACGTTCACCGACGGCCGCAACCCCCAGGCCGGGCTTGTGGTCGCCGGCGCGTTGCTCGCGCCCGGCAGCGGGCGCTATCCGGTGTTCTTCCTGTTCCTGATGGAGCGAGAGCAGCAGACGCTCGCGGTCGTGCAGCGTTCGGCGCTGCTCGCCGCGGCCGTGTTCGTCCCGCTGATGACCGGCATCATGTACCTGATCTCGCTGATGGCGCTGCGCCCGATCCGGGCCGCGCGGGAGGCGTCCGAGCGCATCGCCGCCGGACGCCTCGACGAACGCATGGCCGTCCGCGGCTCGGACGACCTGGCGGGCCTGGGCCGGTCGATGAACCACATGGCCGACGAGCTGGGCCGCCGGCTGGAGCAGCTCGAAAACCTCTCCCTGGTGCAGCGGCAGTTCGTCTCGGACGTCTCTCACGAGCTGCGCACCCCCCTGACCACCGTGCGCATGGCCGCCGACGTCCTCTACGACGACCGCGACGCCTTCGACCCGGTCACGCGGCGGGCCAGCGAACTGCTCAAGGGGGAGCTCGACCGCTTCGAGTCCCTGCTCACCGAGCTGCTGGAGATCTCCCGCTTCGACGCCGGCGCCGCCGAACTGCAACCCGACGACGTCGACCTGGTGCAGCTGGTCGCCGCGGAGGCGTCCGCGCAACAGCCGCTCGCGGACGCCTACGTCACCCGGATCGTGCTGGACGCCCCCGACCCGGCCACCTGCCGCATCGACCCGCGGCGCATCCGCCGGGTGATCAGCAACCTGCTCAGCAACGCCATCGAGCACGGCGAGGGCCGCGACGTGCTGGTCACCGTCCGGTCGAGTCCGGACGCCGTCGCGGTGGCCGTCCGCGACCACGGCATCGGCTTCGACGCCGCGCAGGCGCACCAGGTGTTCACGCGGTTCTGGCGCGCCGACCCGTCCCGCCAGCGCACCGTGGGCGGGTCTGGGCTCGGCCTGTCGATCGCCCTGGCGGACGCCCAGCTGCACGGCGGCTGGCTCAACGCCTGGGGGCGTCCGGGCCACGGCGCGCAGTTCCGGCTGACGCTGCCCCGGGTGCCCGGCGGGCCCCTGGACGACTCGCCGCTTCCCCTCGTACCCGCCGATGCGAGGCGTCCATGAGACCGGCGTCCTGGGGCGCGGCCCGGTGGGCGGCGGTCGTCTTGGCCGCGGCGCTGGCGTCGCTGGCGGGCTGCGCGTCCGTCCCGACGACCGGCCCGGTTACCCAGGTGTCGGCCCAGCCCGGACGCCTCAACACCGGCGTCGAGATCGCCCCGGCGCCGCCGGCCGCCAACGCGACCCCCAGCGAGGTGGTGGAGGGCTTCCTGCACGCGATGGCGTCGTGGCAGCCCAACTACGCGGTGGCGCGCACGTTCCTGACGCCGGCGGCCAGCGGTGCCTGGCGCCCGGACGCGGGGGTGCGGATCTACGCCGAGGGAAACCCGGTCACCGCCAACGACACCGGGGCCCGGCTGAGCGCGCCGATCGTCGGCACGCTCGACCCGACGGGCGCCTACCGCCAGTCGTCCAGCCAGCTGGACCACGACTTCGGGTTGGTGCGCGACGCCGGCGGTCAGTGGCGCATCGCGAACCCGCCGGAGGGGCTGATCATCTCCGAGTACCTGTTCACCAGCGCGTTCACGCGCACCTCGGTGTACTTCTTCGCGCCGGGCGGGGGCTGGCTGGTGCCGGACCCGCGCTACTTCCCGCGCGGTGCGCAGGCGATCGAGGGCGCCAGCCGCGCCGTCACCTCCGGGCCGACGGCCTGGCTGGCGCCGGCGATCGAGCCGGTCCAGCCGTGGGCGGCCTTCGACAGCGTGACGGTGGACGACGTGGGCGTCGCGCGGGTCTGGCTTCGACGCGGCGCGAGCGACCTGGCGGCGCCCCAACGCGAGGCGCTGGCCGCCCAGTACGTCTGGACGCTGCGGCAGTTCGACAACGTGACCGGCGTCGAGCTGGGGTGGGTGGGGGAGTCCCCGTGGACGATCGGCACCCACGGCATCACCGTGCCGATGATGGCGTTCGCCGACGCCGACCCCCACGCCCGTCAGACCAGCCGGCAGTTGTTCGGCGTGGTCGAGGGGCGCATCGTCCGGGTCGTCGACGGCCCCCAGGGCCTCGAGCATCTGGTGGTCGCCGCCGGCGTCGAGGGGGTGGCGTGGGCGGCCGTGCGGCAGGACGCCCTGGTGGCCGCCGCCGTCGGCGCCGACCGCTCCACGCTCGTGCTGGCCCCGTTGGTGGGAGCGTCGAGCGAGGTGGCCGGGTCGGGGGTGGGGCTGCGGCGTCCCCAATGGTCCCGACAAGAAGAGGTGTGGGTGCCCGACGAGCGCGGGCAGGTGTGGATGCTCGCCGCGACCCGCACCTGGCAGGCAATCGCGGTGGGCGGCATCTCGGAGGGCCGGGTGACCGCCCTGCGGGTGGCGCCGGACGGCGTCCGGGTGGCCCTGGTCGTGGCCAAACCCTCGGGCGGCTCCGTCCTCGGCCTGGCCCGCATCGTCCGGACGGCCGCGGGGGTCACGATAGAGGGCTGGCGCGAGGTCGCCGTCGGCGGCTCGGCGATGGCACCCCAGTCGGTGATCGACGTGGGTTGGCGCACCCCCGACACGCTGCTGGCGCTCGCGTCCGACGAACGGACGACCACGGTCTACGCGGTGGTCCAGGACGGCTCGGCGACCACCCCGATCGGCCCGAGCAACACCGCGGGCCTCGTCGAGTTGGCCGTCGCGCCCGGAGTGCCGCCGATCGTCCGCTCCGCCGAGGGCGACGTGAGCCGCTACAACGCCGACTTCCGGTGGACGAGCCAGCGCATGGGCGCGTCCTCGGTCTTCTACCCCGGCTGACGGGCCGCGCCTAATGTCTGACGCGTGAGCGGGGGCTTGTTGGACGCCGCCGCGTCCCTCTTCCTCGGCGCGGCGTGCCCGGGCTGCGGGTTGCCCTCGGCGGCGCTGTGCGCCGCCTGCCGGGCGGTGCTGGCGGACGCCGACCTGCCGGCGGTGCCGGGCCAGGGGCTGGCCGTCGTGGCGGCGTCCGCCTACGCGGGCGTGTGGCGCGCGACGCTGGTGGCGCTCAAGGAACGCCACTGCTGGTCGCTGGCCGCGCCCTTGGGTCAGGCTTTGGCGCTGGCGACCGCTGCGGCTCTGCGGGAGGCCGGCGTCCGCCCGGAGGGGATCCGGCTGGTCCCGATGCCGTCCACGCCGGCTGCGGTGCGAGAGCGGGGCCAGGACACCACGCGGCTGCTGGCCCGGAACGCGGCGCGGGCGCTGTCTGCCGCGGGGCTGGCGGCACGCGTCGAGCCGTGTCTCAGCCATGCCCGCGCGGTCTTTGACCAGTCGGGGCTGCGGGTGGGGGATCGGGACGCCAACCTGGCCGGGGCGCTGGTCGCGCGCCCGGGTCCCGGCGGCGGCGTCCGCGTGGTGGTGGACGACCTGACCACGACGGGGGCGTCCCTGCGGGAGGCGGCCCGGGCGTTGGCGGCGGCGGGGGCACCCCCGGCCGCGGCGGCGATCGTGGCGGCCGCGACACGGCGAGACGGCCGGGTGCGCGTGCACACCCGGCCGTCCGGCCGATCGAGTTGAAGGAACGCCCAGATCAGATGGCGGCGACCCCGGCTTCCCCGGTGCGGACCCGCACCACGGTGTCGACGTCGGTGACCCACACCTTGCCGTCGCCGATCTGGCCGGTGCGCGCCGAGTTGGCGATGATCGACAGGATCGAGTCGGCCTCTTCGTCCTCGCAGAGGATCTCGAGCTTGACCTTGAGGATGAAGTCGACGGTGATGGTCTCACCGCGGTAGACCTCCTTGTGGCCGCGCTGACGCGCGTACCCGGAGACCTCCGAGACGGTCATCCCCTTGACCCCGTACTTGATGAGCGCCCTCTGGACGACGTCCAGGCTGTCGGGCTGGATGATGGCGGTGACGAGCTTCACTTGGAGGCCTCCTTGGCGGCGATCTCCGACTCGGGCAGGTCGCTGGAGTCGAGGAGCAGAGTGCGGCGGACGCCGTTCAGCGCCGAGTAGTAGACGGGGCTCAGGTCGTAGCCGACCTCGGAGTGCTGGTTGAGGTCGATGCCGGCGAGTTCCTCGGCCGTGCTGACGCGGAAGCCGATGGTCTTCTTGATCGCGAACCCGATGCCCAGCGTCATGACGAACGAGTAGACCATGACGGCCATGGCGCCGAGGAACTGCGCCCACAGCTGGTCGAAGCCGCCGCCGAAGAACAGGCCGGCGACGCCCGCCGGGCTCTCGGGGTCGGCCAGCAGGCCGATGAGCAGGGTGCCGACGAGGCCGCCGACGAGGTGGACGCCGACGACGTCGAGGGAGTCGTCGTAGCCGAACGCGTTCTTGAGGCCGACGGCGTAGGCGCAGGCCACGCCGGCGATCGCGCCGATGGCCAGGGCGCCCAGCGGGCTGACCGAGCCGGCGGCCGGGGTCACCGCGACCAGGCCGGCCACGACACCGGAGGCGGCACCCAGCGAGGTCGGGTGGCCGAAGCGGAGCCGCTCCACGAGCAGCCAGGAGCACAGGGCGGCGGCCGTGGCGGCCAGCGTGTTCACCCAGGCCACGGCAGCCATCGTGTTGGCGCCCAGCGCGGAGCCCGCGTTGAAGCCGAACCAGCCGAACCACAGCAGGCCGGCGCCCAACATGACCAGCGTCATGTTGTGGGGACGCATCGGCTTGCGGCCGAACTCGACCCGGCGTCCGACGACCAGGGCCAGAGCCAGGGCCGCGGCACCGGCGTTGATGTGGATCGCGGTGCCGCCGGCGAAGTCGAGCGCCCCGATCGAGTTGGCGATGAAGCCGCCGTACTCGGCGGCGGCGCCGTCGAACGCGAACACCCAGTGGGCCGCGGGGAAGTAGACCAGCGTGGCCCACAAGATGGTGAACAGCACCCAGCCGCCGAAGGTGGCCCGGTCGGCGATGGCGCCGGACACGAGCGCGACGGCGATGATGGCGAAGCAGGCCTGGAAGGCGACGAACGCGAGCGACGGGATCGTGCCCACCGCGGCGTCCGGGCTCATCAAGCCGACGAGGCCGAAGAACTGGGTCGGGTCGCCGACGAGACCGCCGATGCTGTTCCCGAACGACATCGAGTAGCCGTACAGGACCCAGAGGACCCCGACGGTACCCATCGTGACGAAGCTCATCATGAGCATGTTGAGGACGCCCTTGGCACGGACCATGCCACCGTAGAAGAAGGCGAGACCGGGGGTCATCAGGAGCACGAGCGCCGCGCTGATGAGGACCCAGGCGGTGTCGCCCGCGCTGATTTCGTAGATCATGGGTGTAAGCGTCGCGGGGGCGTGTTTCGTCCGGGTGTTGTCCGTGTTCCACCTTCGTTACCCGGTGTTACAGCTGTGTAAGGGCGACCGCCCGGACGCCGCCCGGCTCCCGGTCGCCAGGGCGTGAAGATTGCCCGGTGCTGCGCTAGGTTGGGGGCCATGGCACCACAGCCACCCTGCGCACCTCGTGCAACGGGGCTTGGCTCGGGTGCCTTTGTAGTACTCACGACTCAAGGAGGCTGACATGGACGTCATCGTCACCGGCCGGCGCTGCACCATCACGGACGAGTTCCGCGAGAAGGCCACCGAGCGGATCAGTTCGATCGAGCGCTTCCGAGACCGCGTTCAACGCGTGGAGGTGCAGGTCTCCGCCTTCCCCCACAAGCAGCCCGACCAGGCGACCAGCGTCGAGATCACGCTGTTCGGCCGCGGCCCCGTGGTGCGCGCCGAGGCGTCCGCGGACGACAAGACGATCGCGTTCGAGCATGCGCTGGACCGGCTCAAGGCGCAGCTGCGCCGGGCCGCCGACCGCCGCAAGGTGCACCGGGGTCTCCGCGTCGCCGAGACCCTGGACGTCCCCGCGCCCGCTGCAGCCGTCGAGGAGGGTGCGCCCGCCGTGCGGCGCATCGCCGGCCTGGAGGTCACCGGCGAGGGCCCGCTGGTCGTGCGCGAGAAGATCTTCCCCGCCACCCCGCTGACGCTGGCCCAGGCCCTCGACGAGATGGAACTCGTCGGGCACGACTTCTTCCTGTACGTGGACGCCGAGTCCGGCGCGCCGAGCGTCGTCTACCGCCGCAAGGCCTATGACTACGGCGTGATCCACCTTGACGTCGACAAGGCCGAGTGACGGCACGGCTGACGCCGGCCCAGGCCCGGCGCGCCGCCCTGGCCGCGCAGGGGTTCGGACGCCGCCGGCCCGGCACCGTGTCCGTGCGGCACGTCCAGGCCGAGATCGACCGAGTGGCGCAGTTCCAGATCGACTCGGTCAACGTCGTCGCCCGCGCCCACCTGATGCCGTTGTTCGCGCGCCTCGGCCCCTATGACCCGGCCCTGCTGGAGCGGGCGACGTCGGTGGCGCCGCGGCGTTTGTTCGAGTACTGGGGGCATGCCGCCTGCCTGCTCGACGTGGCGCTGTACCCCGCGATGCGCTGGCAGATGCGGGTGCGCGCAGAGCGCGAGCGGCGCCACGTCGACCGCATCCTGGCCGACAAGCCCGACCTGCTGGACCGGGTGCTGGCCGACCTGGCGGCGTCCGGCCCGCTGACCGCCCGGGCCGTCGAGAACACAGAGCAGCGCCGCCGGGAGCACTGGGGCTGGAACTGGTCGGAGGCCAAGTATCTGCTGGAGTACCTGTTCGACGCGGGCATCGCCGGGGTCGCGGGTCGCAATCCCGCCTTCGAGCGGCGCTACGACCTCATCGAACGCGTGCTGCCGGCGCGGGTGCGCGCCGCCCCCGAGCTCGACCGCGACGCCGGCATCGACGCGCTGGTGCGCCGCGCCGCCCGCGCGCTGGGCGTGGCCGACCTGACGGCGCTGTCGGAGTACTTCTACCTCCGGAAGGCGGACGTGGCGCTGAGCGCGGCGCGGCTGGTGGCCGCGGGCGAGTTGGAGCGCGTCGAGGTGGCCGGCCTGCCCGGCGACCACTGGCTGTGGGCCGGAGCACGCCTGCCGAGGACGCTGCACGCCCAGGCGCTGGTCAGCCCCTTCGACACGTTGGTGTTCGAGCGCAAGCGCCTGGAGCGGCTGTTCGGCGCCCAGTACCGCATCGAGATCTACACGCCGGCCGCGAAGCGCGTCTACGGCTACTACGTCTACCTGTTCGTGTTCGGCGACCGCGTCGCCGCCCGGGTCGACCTGAAGGCCGACCGGCGGGCCGGCGTCCTGCATGCGCTGGCGTCGTGGCTGGAGGAGGGTGCCGACGCGGACGCCGTTGCCGCGGCGCTGGCGTCCGAACTGCACCTGCTGGCCGGCTGGCAGGGCCTCACCGACGTCGCCGTGCACCCCACCGGCACGCTCGCGCAGCGGCTGGCGCGGCACGTCTGAGCGGCGCCGGTGCTGGCTGGGCACGCCCGCGCGGGCCGGTAGCATGGCGCCGTGGGACTCTTCGACAGGCTGATGCACATGGGCGAAGGGCGCGTCATCAAGCGCCTGGAGGCCATCGCCCGACAGACCAACGACATCGAGCCGGACTTCGCTCCCGACAAGATGAGCGACGAGGAGCTGCGGGCACAGACCGCTGACTTCCGCCAGCGCATCGACAACGGCGAGACCCTCGACCGCCTGATGCCGGAGGCGTTCGCCACCGTCCGCGAGGCGTCCCGGCGGGTGCTGGGCAAGCGGCACTTCGACGTCCAGCTCATGGGCGGCGCGGCCCTGCATTGGTGCAACATCGCCGAGATGAAGACCGGCGAGGGCAAGACGCTGGTCGCGACCCTGCCGAGCTACCTCAACGCCCTCACCGGCGAGGGCGTCCACGTGGTCACGGTCAACGACTACCTGGCCAAGTACCAGTCCGAGCAGATGGGCCGCATCCACCACTTCCTGGGGCTGGGCACGGGCGTGATCCTGCAGCAGATGACCCCGGCCGAGCGTCGGCACGCTTACGCCGCCGACATCACGTACGGCACGAACAACGAGTTCGGCTTCGACTACCTGCGCGACAACATGGCGCTGTCGCTGGAGGACTGCGTGCAGCGCGGGCACCACTACGCGATCGTGGACGAGGTCGACTCGATCCTCATCGACGAGGCGCGCACGCCGCTGATCATCTCCGGGCCGGCCGAGGACAACCACAAGTGGTACCCCGTGTTCAGCCGGCTGGCCAAGCGCATGATCCGCGACACCCACTACGAGGTCGACGAGAAGAAGAAGACCGTCTCGGTGATGGAGCCGGGCATCGCGCTGGTCGAGGACCGCCTCGGCATCGAGAACCTGTACGAGTCCGCCAACACGCCGCTGATCAGCTACCTCAACAACGCCATCCGGGCCAAGGAGCTGTTCAAGCGCGACAAGGACTACATGGTCACCGCCGAGAACGAAGTGCTGATCGTCGACGAGTTCACCGGCCGCACCCTGATCGGACGCCGCTACTCCGAGGGCCTGCACCAGGCCCTGGAGGCCAAGGAGGGCGTCGAGATCAAGGACGAGTTCCAGACGTTGGCCACGATCACGCTGCAGAACTACTTCCGCATGTACACCAAGCTCGCCGGCATGACCGGCACGGCGAAGACCGAGGAGAGCGAGTTCCAGAAGATCTACGGCCTGGGCGTGCTGCCGATCGCCACCAACATGCCGATGATCCGCATCGACCAGCGCGACCTGATCTACCGCACCGAGGACGCCAAGTTCGACGCCATCGTCGCCGACGTCGTCGAACGGCACGCCGCCGGGCAGCCGGTGCTGCTGGGCACCGCGTCTGTGGCGAAGTCGGAGCTTCTCAGCGGCCGGCTCGTCAGGGCCGGGGTCGCCCACGAGGTGCTGAACGCGAAGAACCACGCGCGAGAGGCGGCGATCGTCGCGCTGGCCGGCCGGAAGGCCGCGGTGACGGTGGCCACCAACATGGCCGGCCGCGGCACCGACATCATCCTGGGCGGCAACCCCGAGTTCCTGGCGGACGCCCGCGTGCGCGACCGCGGGTTCGACCCTGTGGAGTCACCGGACGAGTACGAGGCCGCCTGGAGCGACATCTACCCGGCGATCGAAAAGGTGGCGCTGGAGGAGCACGACGAGGTGGTGAAGCTCGGGGGCCTGTACGTGGTCGGCTCGGAGCGCCACGAGTCGCGGCGCATCGACAACCAGCTGCGCGGCCGCTCGGGCCGCCAGGGTGACCCCGGCGAGTCGCGCTTCTACCTGTCGCTTCAGGACGACCTGATGCGGCTGTTCAAGGCCGACCTGATCGACCGAGTCCTGCAGGTGCTCAACGTGCCCGACGACGTCCCGATCGAGAACAAGCAGGTGACCAACTCGGTGGCCTCGGCCCAGGAGGCGGTCGAGAGCCAGAACTTCGAAATGCGCAAGAACGTCCTGAAGTACGACGACGTGATGAACCGGCAGCGGCACGCCATCTACGGCGACCGGCGGCGCGTGCTGGAGGGCACCGACGTCGACGACCGGCTGCGCGAAGTCACCTCGCGGGTCGTGGAGCAGGTCGTCCGGCAGCACACCGAGGGGTTCGTCGAGGACTGGGACCTCGAGGCGCTCTGGACCCAACTGCACACCCTGTACCCCGTCAGCCTGGTCCGGGAGGACTACGAGGGAGGGGAGATGACGGCAGACCTGCTGGTGAACGACTTCATCGAGGACGCCCAGGCCGCGTACGACCGCCGTGAGGAGCAGATCAGCCCGGAGGTGATGCGCGAGCTGGAGCGGCGCATCGTGCTGACGGTGCTCGACCGCAAGTGGCGCGAGCACCTCTACGAGATGGACTACCTGCGCGAGGGCATCGGCCTGCGCGCCATGGCTCAGCGCGACCCGCTCGTGGAGTACCAGCGCGAGGGCGGCGACATGTTCTCGGCCATGATGGACGCCTTCTGGGAGGAGTCGATCGGCTACCTGTTCAACCTGGAGGTTCAGGTGACGCCGCGCGAGCCGGAGACGCCGGCCGTCGGGGTCGTCACGGACGCCGCAGGCGCGCCCGTCGACGTGGCCGCCCGGGTGCGGGCCAAGGGGCTGGAGGAGCAGCCGGACGAGCGCACGCTCACCTACACGGCCCCCGACGAGACCGGCCATGCCACCAAGACTGTGCCCGAGCCGGAGGCGGCCGAGCCGGACGCCCCGAAGTACACGAACGTGGGCCGCAACGCCCCCTGCCCGTGCGGGTCGGGGAAGAAGTTCAAGCTGTGCCACGGGCGGGCCGGCTAGGCCCGCCGCTCAGCCCCAGCTCGAGCGCGACGCACAGCCACCGGCCGTCGTGCAGTTCCAGGCGCAGCGCCCCGGCGCGGCTGCCGGCGCCCCCGCCCAGGCGAAGGGACGCCTCCGCGACGCCTGGGCGGGGAGCCTGCACGCGCAGCGAGGCCAGCCGCAGCCCGACGGCGTGCCGGGAGCGCACCAGGTGCTCGACGAACCCGCCGAGGCGGTCCGGCAGGACGGCCTGCAGCTGCGCCGCCGCCCGGGCCCCCGCGAGCACCTCGGCCAGCGCCAGCGCCACCTGCTGCGCCGCCCGGACCGCCTCCGCCGGCACCTCGGACGCCGGGGGGACGATCAGGCGCGGGCCCTCCAGCGGCAGCGGCGGCTGGGCCGCCACGGGGGAGGGGCGTCGCGGCGCCGCCAGTTCCAGGGCCGGGGGGCGGGACTGCGGGGGGCGCGCGACGGCGATCAGGGTCATGGGTCCCAAGCCTGGGGCCGCACCCGGCCCGCGGGCCAGCAATCTGCGGCCGGCCTGTGGACAACCGGTCCCGCCCCGGTGGGATGCTGAACCCATGCTGGTGTTCGTGCCGTTGTCCCCCGAGGGGCTGTCCGACTGGGTGGCGCAGGGCTCGCGTCCGGCGCACGGGTTCGCCGCGACGCGCGGGTTCGCCGCCGCCTTCTCGATCGGCGAGGCTGACGCCGAGGACGCCGAGCGCACGCTGCTCGAGATCGCCGGGCTGGATGGGTTGCTGCGTTACGGCGTCCGCCTCATCGCCGTCGCGGAGGCCGACGCCGAGGTTGCCGAGCCGGCCGAGTTCGGGGCCGTGGACGCCGGCGTCCTGGGCTGGGGCCGCGTGACGAGCCTGTTCGCCGACGACGCGCTGGGGGCCGGGCGGGCGGCGTCCGTCCTGGGCGCGCTCGGCGGTCTCGGCGGGGCGAGCCTGGCCGAGGCGTGGGAGGACGACGCGGTCGTCGACCTGCTCGCCGGCACCGACCTGCTCTGGCAGAGTTCCACCGAGTGGCAACGCCTGTCACACTAGGGCCCATGCCCAGAAGCCTGTGGAAGGGTGCGGTCAGCTTCGGTCTGGTCACGATCCCGGTGAAGCTGTATTCCGCCACCGAGGAGAAGGACGTCTCGTTCCGGCAGGTGCACCCCGCCGACGGCGGACGCATCAAGTACAAGCGCGTGTGCGACGTGTGCGGCCAAGAGGTGCCCTACGCCGAGATCGCGAAAGGCTACGAGACCGCCGACGGGCGCGTGGTCGTGCTGGAGGCGTCCGACTTCGAGGAACTGCCGCTGCCGACGGCCAAGCAGGTGGAGATCGTCCAGTTCGTGGAGATCGACGAGATCGACCCGACCGCCTACAACAAGGCGTACTTCCTGGAGGCGGAAGGTCCCGGCGCCAAGCCGTACGTGCTGCTGCGGGAGGCGCTGAAGTCGTCGGGCAAGGTGGCGGTGGTCAAGGTGGCGCTGCGGTCGCGCGAGTCGCTGGCGCTGATCCGCGCGACGGGGGACCTGCTGGTCCTGCACACGCTGTTGTGGCCCGACGAGCTGCGCGACGGCGCGTTCGCCGCGCCCCCCGAGGAACTGCGTGCGACCAAGCCGGAGGTGGACATGGCGAGCATGTTCATCGAGCAGCTGTCGGGCGAGTACGACCCGTCCGCGTTCACCGACAGCTACCGCGAGGCCCTGGAGCAGGTCGTGGCGGCCAAGCTGGGCGACGTGGCCGTCCCGGCCGCCGCGGACGAGGCCCCGGCCGCCGGCGGCGACGTGGTCGACCTGGTCGCCGCGCTGCGGGCGTCCGTCGAGGCCGCCAAGCGCCGTCGAGAAGAGGCCGCCAAAGCGGGCTGAAGCGGCCGTGCGGGTCGGGCCCGCGTGCCTATGATGAGCCGCATGGACGCCGTCACCCGAATCCCCCCGCCCATCAACGAGCCGGTTCAGGGGTACGCCCCCGGGTCCGCCGAGCGCGACGAGGTCACGGCCACACTGGCCGAGATGTCTGCTGCCGCGCCCGTCGCGCTCGACGCCTGGGTGGGCGGAGACTGGCGTCCCGGCACCTCGTCCGACACCTACGACGTGACGATGCCCTCCGACCACGCCCATGTGCTGGGCACGGTGCATCAGGCCGGCCACGCGGACGCCGAGGCGGCCGTCGCCGCCGCCCTGGACGCCGCGCCGGGCTGGGCGGCGCTGCCGTTCGACGAGCGCGCCGCGGTCTTCCTGCGGGCGGCCGACCTGATCGCCGGGCCGTACCGGGCCACGATGAACGCCGCGACCATGCTCGGCCAGGGCAAGACCGTGCAGCAGGCCGAGATCGACTCGGCGTGCGAGCTGATCGACTTCCTGCGGTTCAACGTGGCGTTCGCGTCCCAGATCTACGCCGACCAGCCGCTCAGCAGCCCGGGGGTGTGGAACCGCATGGAGTACCGGCCGCTGGAGGGGTTCGTGTACGCCATCACCCCGTTCAACTTCACCGCGATCGCGGGCAACCTGCCCACCGCGGCCGCCCTCATGGGCAACCCGGTGGTGTGGAAGCCTGCCCTCACCCAGACGCTGGCCGCCCACCACTTCGCCCGCATCCTCGAGCTGGCCGGCTTGCCGGCCGGTGTCATCAACATGCTGCCGGGGCACGGCCAGGAGATCTCCGACGTCGCGCTGGCGTCCCCCCACTTGGCGGGCATCCACTTCACCGGGTCGACGCGGGTGTTCCAGGGCCTGTGGCAGGAGGTCGGTACCCGCATCGCCGGGTATCGCGGCTACCCGCGCCTGGTCGGCGAGACCGGCGGTAAGGACTTCGTCGTGGCCCATCCGTCCGCGGACCCGGAGGCGGTTGTCACCGCCCTGGTCCGGGGGGCGTTCGAGTACTCGGGGCAGAAGTGCTCGGCGGCGTCCCGGGCGTACGTGCCCCGCAGCCTGTGGCCGCAGATCCGCGACGAGCTGGCCGCGCAAACCGACGCGCTGGCCGTGGGCGACGTCCGCGACCTGTCCAACTTCACGTCCGCGGTCATCGACGAGCGGGCGTTCCGCAAGCTGGCCGGCGTCATCGACGCCTGCCACGCCGACGCGACCATGGAGGTCATCGCCGGCGGAACGTACGACGAGTCGGTGGGCTGGTTCATCCGGCCGACCGTGGTGGTGGGCTCCGACCCGCACAGCGACATCTTCCGCACCGAGTACTTCGGGCCGATCCTCGGGGTCTACGTCTACTCCGACGACGAGTACGACGCGATGCTCGACCTCGTCGACGGCGCCTCGGAGTACGCCCTGACCGGCGCCGTGTTCGCCAACGACCGCAGCGTCGTCCACGCGACGATGGAGCGGCTGCGGTTCACGGCGGGCAACTTCTACGTCAACGACAAGCCCACCGGGGCGGTCGTCGGCCAGCAGCCGTTCGGCGGGGCGCGGGCGTCCGGCACCAACGACAAGGCCGGCTCGATGTGGAACCTGATCCGCTGGGCCAGCCCGCGGGCGATCAAGGAGACGCTGGTCTCGCCGACGTCGACGGGCTACCCGCACATGGGCTGAGCGGGCGCAGCGACCTCAGCGGGCGCGGGCGAGCCAGGTGGCGCCGACGCGCTCCTGGGTCTGCAGCGCCTCCAGGATGACCGGCGCGGCCAGCTTCTCGACCTGCGGCCCCATCAGGGGCACGGCCACGGTCAGGTCGCCGGCGTACTCGATGGTGCTGCCCGACGCCGCGGGCGCGAGCCGCATGGTGCCCGACAGGTCGACGGGGAAGCCCGCGACCGCGATGCGGAAGGTGCCCTCGCGGGCGTCGGCCTCGCCGGCCGCGCCCCAGGACGATTGCTGGGTCACCTGCACCGTCGGTCCGGCGAAGAAGCGCACCTCGACCGGGGTGGGCAGCGAGGCCTCCACGGCCGTGCGGGTCGCGGACGCCGTCGCGCGATACCGCGTGGCCCCCATCGCCGCCGACGCCTCGGCCAGGAAGGCCTCGTCGGTCAGCATGGCGAACACCGCGGCCGGGGCGGCCGAGTACTCCTGGCGGGAGGTGAGATGCATGAAGGCACCGTACCGCGGGCCCCAAGCCCGGCTAGAATGCCGGGAAGCAGCGACGCGAAGGGCGTGTTCGGGATGACTTCCGGCGAAAAGATCTCCATCTCCGTGACCGATGTGGTTGAGAATCTCGCGAAGGCCAGTCCCGGCCTCCCCGACCCCGAGGCGTTCGTGCGCGCCTACCTCTCCCAGGCGTCCGAGAGCGAGCTCGACGGAGTCACGCCGCCCCGGCTGGCCGGGCTGCTGGCCGCCCACGTCGCCCTGGGCCGGACGCGGGCCCCCGGCGCCGACCTCATCGACGGCTTCACGCCGCGCGAGTCGACGCACGGCTTCACGGCTGGCGGGTCGACCCTGATCCAGGCCGTCACCGACGATCGTCCGTTCCTCGTCGACACAGCCACGATGATCCTGGCCGACGCGGACTGGTCGCTGCGCAACCTGCACCACCCCATCCTCGCGGTCTCCCGCGACGCCGACGGGGTGCTGACCGACGTCCGAGCCCGGGGCGGGGCGGCGTCCACGCCCGAGTCGTGGATGAGCATCGAGGCCTTCCCCCCGCTGGGCCAAGCGGGGGACGAGTTGCTGCCGGGCCTGCTGGACCGCCTCCGGGGCGGGTTGGCGGCCGCCCGGGTGGTCGACGACGACACAGACGCGATCCGGCAGCGGGTCGCCGACGCGATCAGGCTTCTCGACGAGACCGCCCAGCCGGTCAGCCCGCAGGAGGTCCGGCGGGTCACCGAGTTGCTGCGCTGGCTGGCCGACGACCACTTCGAGTTCTTCGGCTACCGCGAGTACAAGGTCAAGGCCGGCAGGTTCACGCCGTTGCCGGACACGGGGCTCGGCATCCTGCGCGGCGACGTGCACGACCCGTTCCACGCCCTGGCCCCGGGCGAGGACGACGCGGATGTCCTCGTCATCACCAAGGATTCCCGGCCTTCCCCGCTCCACCGGCCGGGCCACCTCGACTACGTGGCGGTGCGGACCTTCGACCGCCACGGCCACATCGTGGGTGAGCGCCGCTTCCTGGGGCTGCTGTCGACCAGCGCCTACGCCGAGTCGGTGCTGCGCATCCCGCTGCTGGCGGACAAGGCCCGGCGGATCGCCCAGGACTCGGGGTTCGACCCCGACAGCCACAGCGGCCACATGGTGGCGGACGTCATCGCCACGTTCCCGCGCGACGAGCTGTTCCAGTCGCCGGTGGAGCACCTGTCCGAGCTGATCGTGACCGTCGCCGGACTCCAGGAGCGCCGGGAGACCCGGCTGTTCCTCCGCCGCGGCCGGTACGGGCGGTTCTGGAGCTGCCTGGTGTACCTGCCCCGCGACCGGTACCGCACGGCCGCCCGGGAGCGGATCCAGGCCATCTTGCTGGAGCGCCTCGGCGGCGAGTCGCTCGACTTCCGCGCCGCGGTCACCGAGTCGGTGCTGGCCCGGCTGCTGTTCGTGGTCAAGCGCCCGGACGACGCTCCCGAGCCGCAGATCGACCCGGTGGCGCTGGAGCGGGAGATCGTCGACGCCACCCGCATGTGGGACGACGACTTCAACGACGCCGCCGACGAACTGCCGCCCGAGCAGCGCGGGGTCGACTTCGGGGAGGCGTACAAGGCCGCGTACACCCCCCGCCAGGGCCTGTCCGACCTCGATCTGGCCAACCAGCTCTCCGACGCCGGCGACCTGCGGTTCGCCATCTACCGTCCCGAGACCCCCGACGACGAGGCCGACCTGCGCTTCAAGGTGATTACGCCGCAGCCGATGTCGTTGACCCGCGTCATGCCGCACCTGAGCGCCCTGGGCGTGGACGTCACCGACGAGCGGCCCTTCGAGTGGGACCTGCGCGGCGACATCGTCCGCCTGTTCGACTTCGGCTTCCGGCTGCCCGCCGGGCAGACGCTGGCCGACTGGGGGCTCGACGACCGGCAGCGGTTCGCCGAGGCCTTCTCCGCCTCCTGGTCGGGACGCTGCCACGCCGGCCCGCTGAACCGGCTCGTCATGCGGGCGGGCCTGACCTGGCAGCAGGTGACGTGGCTGCGCGGCATGTCCCGCTACCTGCAGCAGGCGGGCATCCCGTACAGCCAGATGTACGTGGCGGACGCGCTGAACGCCAACCCGGACATCGCCGGCGCGATCGTGTCGGCCTTCGCGTCGCGGTTCGACCCCGGCGTCGAGGGTTCCGAACAGCACCGCGCCGAGGGCTTTGAAACCGAGCTGGCCGAGATCCTGCAGGCCCTTGACGCCGTGGAGAGCCTCGACCAGGACCGCATCCTGCGCATGTTCGTCGCGGTGCTGCGCGCCATCGTGCGCACGAACGCGTTCGCCGAGGATCGACCCGCCCTGGCGTTCAAGCTGCTGCCCACCGAGCTCGACCTGCTGCCCGAGCCGCGTCCCGCGTATGAGATCTTCGTGTACAGCCCTCGCGTCCAGGGCGTGCACCTGCGCTTCGGCGCGGTCGCCCGCGGCGGCTTGCGCTGGTCGGACCGCAAGGAGGACTTCCGCACCGAGATCCTGGGCCTGGTCAAGGCCCAGATGGTGAAGAACACGGTCATCGTGCCGGTCGGCGCCAAGGGCGGCTTCGTGCCCGCCAACCTGCCCGATCCGCGTGCCGACCGGGCCGGGTGGCTCGCCGAGGGTGTGGCCTGCTATGAGATCTTCATCTCCTCGCTGCTCTCGCTGACCGACAACCTGGTCGACGGCGCGGTCGTCCCGCCGCCGGACGTCTTGCGCTACGACGGCGACGACACCTACCTCGTCGTGGCCGCGGACAAGGGCACGGCGACGTTCTCCGACATCGCCAACCGCATCGCGGTGGAGCGCGGGTTCTGGCTCGGGGACGCCTTTGCGTCCGGCGGCTCGGCCGGGTACGACCACAAGGCCATGGGCATCACGGCCCGCGGCGCGTGGGAGTCGGTCAAGCGGCACTTCTACGAGCTGGGCATCGACTGCCAGTCCGAGGATTTCACGTGCGTCGGCATCGGTGACATGGCCGGCGACGTGTTCGGCAACGGCATGCTGCTCAGCGAGCACACCCGGCTCGTCGCGGCGTTCAACCACCAGCACGTGTTCATCGACCCCGACCCGGACGCCGCGGCGTCCTTCGCCGAGCGCAGCCGGCTGTTCGCCCTGCCGCGTTCGACCTGGGCGGACTACGACGCCTCGACGATCAGCGCCGGCGGCGGCGTGTGGCCGCGGACGGCCAAGTCGGTGCCGGTGAGCCCGCAGGCGCGGGCCGCGCTGGGGCTGCGCGAGGGCGTCCACGCGCTGACCCCGACGGAGCTGATCCGGGCCATCCTCGGAGCGCCGGTCGACCTGCTGTGGAACGGCGGCATCGGCACCTACGTCAAGGGCTCCTCCGAGACGCACGCCAAGGTGGGCGACAAGGCCAACGACGCGGTACGGCTCAACGGCGCGCAGGTGCGGGCCCGGGTCGCGGGCGAGGGCGGCAACCTCGGCTGGACGCAGGCCGGCCGTATCGAGTTCGCGGCGCACGGCGGGCGGGTGAACACCGACTTCATCGACAACAGCGCCGGGGTGGACACGTCCGACCACGAGGTGAACATCAAGATACTGCTGGCGCCCGACGTGCGGGCCGGACGCCTGGCGTCCGAGGCCCGCAACGAGTTGCTCGCCTCGATGACCGACGACGTGGCCCAGCTGGTGCTGACCCACAACGTCGACCAGAACCTGGCCCTGTCCACGGAGGCGGCCCAGGAGTCGACCATGGCCTCGGCGCAGGAGGAGTGGATGCGCGCGCTGGAGGCAGACGGCCTGCTCGACCGGGGCCTGGAGTCGTTGCCGAGCCGCGAGGAGATGGAGCGGCGCGTCGGCACGGGAGAGGCGCTCACCCGGCCCGAACTGTGCTCGCTGCTGGCCTGGACGAAGATCCGCCTCGAGAGTCTGGTGCTGGATTCGCCCTTGCCGGACGACCAGTACCTGGCCGACCGGCTGGTGATGTACTTCCCGCGCGCACTCCGGTCGACGTACGCCGAGGCGATGCAGCATCACCCGCTGAAGCGCGAGATCGTCACGATGGTCACGGTCAACCGGTTCGTGAACAGCCAGGGCATCACCGCGTTCAACCGGCTGGCGGTGGAGACGTCCTCGGACGTGACCGCCATCGTGCGTGCGCAGTTGGCCGCGCGCACGATCTTCGCGGTCGCCAAGCACGAGCTGGCGTTGCCCGGGCTCGGGCTGCCGGCCGGCACGGAGGTGCGCATCCGCGTGGCGCTGCAGCAGATGATCGAGCGGGCCACCCGCTGGCTGCTGCACAACCGGCGCGCGGGCTTCGACATCCGCGGCGAGGCGGCGGCGCTGACCGAGCCCGTGGCGGCCGTCCGCGATTCGTTCGGGGCGCTGGCCACCGAGAGCCAGCGGGGTCGGGTGCGCGACGAGTTCGAGCACCTCCGCGCCGCCGGCGTTCCCGAGGAGATGGCCCGCACCGCAGCCCAAGCGCGGTACGCCCACCTGGCGCTGGCCGTCGTGGACCTGTCCCGGCGCCTCGAGCGGCCCCTGGGGCTGGTCGAGGGGGTGTACTTCGGGCTGGCGTCCGAGTTGCGCCTCGACTGCGTCCTCGACCGGGTCACCGAGCTGCCCCGCACCAGCCGCTGGGACACCATGGCCCGCGCCGCGCTCCGCGACGACCTGGGGAGCCTGCACGCCGATCTCGTGCGCGCCGCGCTGGAGGCCGCACCGGCGGCGTCCGAGGCGAGTGAGGTGCTCGCCACCTGGCGGGGCGTCACCGGCGACGTGGACAAGGAGGCGGCCGAGCTGGCCGAGATCACCGGCGAGGAGTCGAGCCTGGCGCGCATGTCCGTGGCGCTGCGGACCATCAGGTCGCTGCTGGTCTGAGCCGCTGGCAGGATGGCGGGCATGCGCATCGACCTGCACACGCACTCGTTGGTCTCCGACGGCACGGACACGCCCGCCGAGCTGGTCCGGGCCGCCGCGCGGGCCGAGCTGGACGCCATCGCGCTCACCGACCACGACACGTTCGCGGGCCTCGGCGAGGCCCGGGACGCCGGGGTGGCCGCCGGAGTGGCGGTCCTCGCCGGCGTCGAGGTGTCGGCCGAGCGCGGCGGAGCGTCGGTGCACCTGCTCGGCTACGGCTGTGACCCCGGCCACGCGGCCCTGCGCGACGAGCTGGCCCGCATCCGGGCGGGCCGAACCGACCGCGTCCCGACCATGGTGGCCCGGCTGGTGGCCCTGGGCGTGCCGATCGCGCTGGACGACGTGCGGGCGCAGTCGCACGGGCCGTCGCTGGGACGCCCGCACGTCGCGGACGCCCTGGTGGCTGCCGGGCACGTGGCCACCCGCAACGAGGCGTTCGACCGCTGGCTGTACGACGGCGGCCCGGCCTACGTCGAACGTTACTCCCCGGACGTGGCGGCGGCGATCGCGCTGGTCCGCGACGCCGGCGGCGTCGCCGTGCTGGCCCACCCGTGGGGACGCGGACGCCGCCGCGACCTGCCGCCCGAGTACCTCGCCGAGCTGGCGGCGTCCGGGCTGGACGGCGTCGAGGTCGACCACCCCGACCACGACGAGCCCACGCGCGACGAGCTGCGCGCCGTCGCCGCCGACCTGGGCCTGCTCGCCACCGGCTCCAGCGACCACCACGGCACCGGCAAGCTGCACAACCCGCTGGGCGCCTACCTGACCGTGCCGGAGGTGTACGGCGAGATCCTCGACCGGATCCGGGCGCGCGGAGGTCGGGCCTAGCGGCGCGGTAGACTGCCCGGCCGGGACGCAGAAGCGCAAGGAGACACGCATGACCGACGAGGGCAGCAGCCGCGACGCGGGGGACGACCTGGAGGCGTCCACCTCGGACGCCTCCCTGCGCCGCACCGAGGCCCGCAGCGCGCAGATCGAGGCGGCCATCGCCGCGGACCCCTCGAGGTTCCGCATCATGACCGGCGACCGGCCAACCGGACACCTGCACGTCGGGCACTACTTCGGCTCGCTGCACAACCGGGTTCGCCTGCAGAACGCCGGCGTCGAGACGTTCGTGCTCATCGCCGACTACCAGGTGATCACCGACCGGGACGCCGCCGGGCCGCTCGCCGAACGCGTGCGTTCACTGATGGCCGACTACCTCGCCATCGGGCTCGACCCGGCGCGCACGACGATCTTCACGCACAGCTCGGTGCCCGCGCTGAACCAACTGCTGCTGCCGTTCCTGTCGCTGGTCACCGACTCGGAGCTGTACCGCAACCCAACCGTCAAGGCAGAGCACGAGGCCACCGGCGGCCGGCCGATGTCGGGGTTGCTGCTCACGTACCCGGTGCACCAGGCGGCCGACATCCTGTTCTGCCGGGCCAACCTGGTCCCGGTCGGCAAGGACCAGCTGCCGCACCTGGAGCAGACCCGCGTCGTCGCCCGGCGGTTCGACGAGCGCTACGGCCGCGTGCACCCCGACCGTCCGGTGTTCCCGCAGGCCGAGGCGCTGCTGTCGGCCGGGTCGCTGATCCTGGGCATGGACGGCACGAAGATGAGCAAGTCCAAGGGCAACACGATCGAGCTGCGCATGACCGCCGACGAGACCGCGCGCGTGCTGAAGAAGGCGGTCACCGACTCGACCCGCACGATCACGTACGACCCGGTGGGCCGTCCCGAGGTCGCCAACCTGCTCACGCTGGCCGGGCTGTGCTCGGGCCGCTCGCCGGTGGAGATCGCCGACGAGATCGGCGACGGCGGCGGCGGGGGCCTGAAGCGCTACCTGACCGAGGTGCTGAACGAGACGTTCGCGCCGATCCGGGCGCGGAGGGCCGAGCTGGACGCCGATCCCGGGCACCTGCAGGCGGTGCTCCGCGAGGGCAACCGGCGCGCCAACGAAGTGGCCGACGCGACGCTGGACGACGTCCGCACCGCCATGGGGATGTCCTACTGATGGCGGCCGCTGCCGGCGGAGACGCCGCCTGGCTGGTGAGCCGGCGCATCGGGGTGCGGGGGTTCTGGGGGCTGGCCGGGATGGCCCTGTTCGGCTGGGTGACGCTCGTGGCCACGACCGCGGCGGCGCGGGACCCACAGGTCGACTCGGTGGTGCTGGCGCTGATCACGGCGACGTTCTTCGTCGCGACGTGCGTGTTCGCCTGGGAGGGCTTGTCGTCCGGGCTGGTCAGGCTGGACGCCGCGGGCTACCGCACGTCGCTGGGCCCGCGGCGGCCGTGGGCCGACGTGCTCGCCGTGGGCGTCGGCCAGGTGGACGGCCGCGAGGTGCCGGTCGTGGCGCTGCGGTCCCCGGACGGCGGGTCCGGCGTCACCCAGGACGCCCTGGCGGGCTTCGCCGACGAGGAGGCCCCG
>WBZS01001035.1_pt1 | contig 25307 bp, 24 predicted proteins | sample 5204201 | NCBI WGS metagenome assembly WBZS01 (sample SAMN12344357, study PRJNA552823) | activated sludge metagenome | biome: Activated sludge suspended growth; feature: Nitrification reactor; material: Wastewater; isolation source: activated sludge from nitrification reactor of wastewater... | reverse complement strand
GGCCGGCTCGAACCAGCTCGACCATCTGCTGGCGGAATTCCGCCGGGTACGGCGGTCGTACTTTGGACATTTGCGACTCCTTGAACACAAAGAATGATGTGTCCACGGATTCGGGTCAACTCCACTGAGTCTCCAGACCAGCGCCATCTACTTGCCTGGACCGCCACTTTCGAAGCCGATGCATGTGCTCGCGATCAGAGGGGTTGCGGACTATCACGTCGCGGGCGACGCTGTCGTTGCACCAGTCTCCGTTGGAACAGACGAGAACGCAAACAACATCACCGATTGGGCTCTCAAGCAGTTCACCACCCACTACGCCAGCGAAATCGGCAAGGGCAAAGGCGCGCGCAAGATCGACAAGGATGCCATCTTCCACTACTGCTACGCCGTGCTGCACGATCCGGTGTACCGCGAGAAGTACGCGCTCAACCTGAAGCGCGAGTTTCCGCGCATCCCGTTCTACGCCCACTTCTGGCAATGGGCCGACTGGGGCGCCGAGCTGATGCGACTGCACATCGACTACGAACAGGTGGCGCCTTTCGCGCTGCAACGCCACGACGAGCCTGACGAAAAAGCCCGCGCCGCCGGCCTGGCGCCGAAGGCGCTGCTGCGCAGCGACCACGCGGCGGGCAGCATCACCCTGGACACTGAAACCACGCTGCGCGGCGTGCCCGCAGAAGCCTGGACCTACAAGCTGGGCAACCGCTGCGCCATCGACTGGGTGCTGGACCAGTACAAGGAAAAGAAGCCGCGCGATGCGACGATCCGCGAGAAGTTCGACACCTACCGCTTTGCCGACTACAAGGAAAAGGTGGCCGACCTGCTGGCGCGCGTGACCACGGTCAGCGTGGAAACGCAGCGCATCGTTGCAGCCATGCAGCGCGCCACGCGCTGAGCGGCACCATCACCTCGGCTGGTAATTCGCCAGCCGCGCCGTGTCCGTGATGTGAATGTCCCGCTTGTCCACTTGAATCAATCCCGCCGTCTCCAACTCATTGAGTACGCGCGAGAAGTATTCGGGCGTGAGCGACAGGCGCGAGGCGATGGACGCCTTGCTGACGGGCAGCGAGACGGTGATCGCTTCGGATGCGGTTTCGCTCTCGCTCATGCGGTCGCCCAGCAGGTAGCCGATGACGCGCTGCACGCCGCTGTGCAGCGCATAACCTTCCACGTCCTTGATCAGGCCGTGCAGGCGGCGCGACAGGCCGGCCAGCATGCGCAGCGAGAAGTCGGGGTTCTGGCGGATCTCGGACAACACGGTGTCCTTGTCGACCGTGAGGATGAGCGAATCGGTCAGTGTCTGCGCCGACACCACATACGGCGCGCCCATAAACATCACGGCTTCGGCAAACGTGTGGCCCGGGCCGCACAGCTCGATCACCTTTTCCACACCCGCCGGCGAAATGGCGAACAGCTTGACCTGGCCGAGCACGGTGGCATGGAATTCGTTGCAGGGGTCGCCTGCGCGAAAGATGAGCTTGCCGCGATCCATGCGCCGCAGCGTGCAGCCCGTCGCCAGGCGCGTTAGATCCTCCGGGCGCATGTTGGAAAACAGCGGCAGGGTGACCAGGTAGCGAGGGAAGTTGAATTTGTCGAGATCCACGGGCATTCCATCGTGGCGCGCCAGCCTGCGCGCACCAGAAGTGTGCAATCCGTGAGTTTATCTGACCGCTGCCGTGAGCCGGATGTAGACCTGCGTGAGCGCGCCCGCCAGTTGCTCGGGCCGATGGACCAGCGCGAAGCCCTGCGTGCCGAACAGGCGCGGCAGGTAAGTGTTGGCTTCCTGGTCGATGGTGACGCAAAACGGCACCAGCCCGGCCGCGCGGGCGGCCTGCACGGCGTGGCGGGTGTCTTCGAGGCCGTGGCGGCCTTCGTAGTTGTCCAGGTCGTTGGGCTTGCCGTCGGACAGGATCAGCAGCAGGCGCTGGCGTTCGGGCCGCTCGCCCAGGCGCAGCGTGCCGTAGCGAATGGCGGCGCCCATGCGCGTGTAGAAGCCCGGCTTGATGGCCGCCACGCGCTGGCGCGCGGCATCGTTCCATGGCTCGCCAAAGCGCTTGAGCTCGTGCATGCGCACCGCGCGGCGCACCGACGAGAAGCCCAGCATCTCGAACGGATCGCCCACCGCGTCCAGCGCATTGCCGAACACGAACAGGCTGTCGCGCACCAGGTCGATCACGCGCGCGGTCTGCGTGGCGTAGGCATCGGTCGAGAGCGACAGATCGGCGAGCATGAGGGTGGACAGGCTGCGCTCCGATCGCACGCGGCGCGAAAAGATGGGGGGCGCTTCGGCGCGCGGCTGCCGCGCGTTGCGGCGGTCCACCTGATGGCGCACCCAGGCGTCCAGATCGAGTTCGTCGCCCTGCGTCAGAGCGTGTTGCCAGCGTGGCGCGGCGCGCAGCACCTCGAAGCGCCGGCGCACCTGGCGTGAAGTGGCCCTCAGGCGACGGGCCATGGCCGATGCGGCGTCCGACGCTTCGGATTCGGTAGCATCTTCGGCGGCGGGCCGGTGCCGCAGGCGCTGGGCGCGGCAGCGGTCAGGCACCAGGCGTTGCTGCTGGTAATCCCATTCGGGCAGCGGCTCGCCATCGCCCACGGGCTGGTCGTCGGCGCTGGCGCTGGGCAGGTCCAGGTCGAACTTGATGCGCGCGGCCAGCGTTTCGCCTGGCTTGCGGTTGGCCAGGTGGAGCTGCTCCATGTCGTCGGCGACCTGGCTGTAGTCCTGGTTGTCTTCGTCGTCGCCGGTGCGGTTGACGCGCACGAACTCGCTCCAGCTCAGGATGGATTCGGCGCGGAAGAACATCACCAGACCGTCCTTGCTGGTGGTGTCTTCGGTGCGCTCGGCGCGGCGGCGCTTGGGGTCGTTCTTGACCGGTTCTTTGGGCTCTGATCGGTTTTTAGCGCTTGCCGGATCAGCCTCGTCTGCTATTGATTTTGATGCATTCGGCGAGCCCTGCACGGCCTGCAGCCAGAGCCAGACCGGGGCCACGACCGCCGATGGCGCCGTATTGGCCGGCAGGGTCTGGCCCGCAGCCGCAGGTGACGATGCAGGAGCCATGCCGCGAAGTGCCTGCTGAACCGCCTGCTCGATGTCGCGCGCGCTGCCATGCAACCGCGCGGGGTCGGGCCGCTGGGCCAGATGCGCGTCGAGCAAGCGACGGTAGCGCTGGCGCAGGCCCGGAAAGCGCTGCAGCGCGCGCTGCGTGGCCGCCACGTTGTCGGCCAGCCAGCCGGCGGGCGTGGCTTGGTGGCAGGCGCCTTGGGAGGCCAGCCACAGGTAAAGGTCGCGATTGAGCTGCCGGTCATCGAACACGGCAATCGTGGGCGGCAGTGCCAGCGTCTGTTCGTCCAGCGTGGACAGTGCCGCGCGTTCGCCCTGCCCGGCCAACTTCTGCAGCCACCCGCGCGCCCCGCCGACTTTCTGCGCGGTGGCGGGCACCACGCGCACCAGCGGATCGCCGCCACCGGCGCGAAACAGCATCTGAACCGGCCGCTGCACCTCTTGCAGCGGCACGGCGGCACGGGGGAAGCTGGCGTCCGCCGCGCGCCAGATGAAACGGTGCCAACGCTCGCCGACCCATTCTTCCATCAGCGCACCTCACGACGGCGCGGTGCGCCTTGGCCGTTGAACGGGCAAGGCGCGAGGGGTGGGCGCAATCCCGCCCACGGTCGCGCCGCGTGGCTTGGCCCGTGGGCTTTCGACTGGATGCCTGTGCGCGTTGTTGCCATGCGCCAATCAGTTGTCCAGAAACGCCGCCTGCACCACCTCATCCAGCGCTGCCGCGGTGTCAGCGTCGTCGGTCAGCGCGTCGACGATGGCGGCCCGGCAGGCAGTGAGTTCGGGCAGGCCGCTGGCCACCAGGCGCGCGGCCATCACCAGCAGGCGCGTGCTGACGGTTTCTTCCAGGTCCTGGTCGGTGAGCCGGCGCAATGCCGACGCAAGCTTGACCAGGCGCGTGGCCAGGCGTTCGTCCGCGCCGGACTCCGCCACGATGATGCGGCGTTCGAGTTCGGGCTCGGGGTAGTCGAACACAAGCGCCACAAAACGCTGGCGCGTGCTGGGCTTGAGGTTTTTCAGCAGGTTCTGGTAACCGGGGTTGTACGAGACCACCAGCATGAATTCGGGCGGTGCCTGCAACAGCTCGCCGGTGCGTTCGATGGGCAGTTGCCGCCGGTCGTCGGCCAGCGGATGCAGCACCACGGTGGTGTCCTTGCGCGCCTCGACCACTTCGTCCAGGTAGCAGATGGCGCCGGTGCGCACGGCGCGGGCCAGCGGGCCGTCGTTCCACACCGTGTTGCCGTCGCCGATGAGGTAGCGGCCCACCAGGTCGGCGGCCGTCAGGTCGTCGTGGCAGCTCACGGTGACCAGCGGGCGGCCCAGTCGCGCGGCCATGTGTTCGACGAAGCGCGTCTTGCCGCAACCCGTGGGCCCCTTCAGCAGCACGGGCAGCTTCTGCCGGAAGGCGTGCTCGAACAGGGTGCATTCGCCGTCGTGCTCGGCATAGAAGGGAATGGCGGGCGTGGTGCTGCCCGAGCTTTCGGTGCGGTACATGGAAGGATCGGTCATGAATGGAAATCGCCGCTGCCGCTGCCCCGGTGAATCGATGACTGCATCATCCTCCATCGAGGCCGCGACAGCGGCGAACGGTTGGCGCCGGGTCAGGCGATCAATCGTGCTTCAGCCGACGTTGCGCCGGGCTGGGCATCAGGCCACCGCGGCGCAGTGAGCCCAGGGCCTCCTCGGCCGGCGCGCCGCCGACGAAGAAGCTCCACACATACATGATCAGGCCGACCAGGAAGGCCACGCCGCCCCACAGACGCATCCAGTAGAAGAACACGGCCTGCTCCTGCGCCGCCATGTAGGGCATGGCGCCGCTGGTGGGCATGCGTTGCAGCCAGACCTGCAGGATGCCGGCACCCGTGAGCGCCAGCACCATCACGCCCATGCCGATGCTCATCACCCAGAACGACCACATCTCGATCGACTGCGCCTTGTAGCTGTTGGCCACGCGCCCGCGCAGCGTCGGCATGGCATAGCTGATGAGCGCGATCACCACCAGCACGTAGGCGCCGTAGAACGCCAGGTGGCCGTGCGACGCGGTGATTTGCGTGCCGTGCGTGTAGTAGTTGACGAAGCTGAGCGTGTGCAGGAAGCCCCACACGCCGGCGCCCAGGAAGGCCATGACCGAGCAGCCCACCGCCCACAGGATGGCGGCCTGGTTGGCGTGGTCGCGCCGGCGGCGCTGCACCATGCGGAACGCGAACATCGTCATCAGGAAGAACGGGATCGGCTCCAGCGACGAGAAGATGTTGCCCACCAGGTGCCAATAGCCCGGCAGACCGATGAAGTAGTAGTGGTGCGCCGTGCCCAGGATGCCGGTGAACAGCGCGAAGGCGATGATGACGTAGATCCACTTGTCGACGATCTCGCGGTCGACGCCCGTGGTCTTGATCAGCACGTAGGCCAGCAGCGAAGCCATGATCAGCTCCCACACGCCTTCCACCCACAGGTGCACCACCCACCACCAGTACATCTTGTCGCGCACCAGGTTGTGCGGGTTGACGAAGGCGAACAGGAACAGCAGCGCCAGGCCCCACAGGCCGAGCAGCAGCACCGTGGTGATGGTCGTCTTGCGGCCCTTCAGGTAGGTCATGCTGATGTTGAACAGCATGGCCAGCGCCACGATGACGATGCCCACCTTGGTTGGCAGGGGTTGCTCAAGAAACTCGCGCCCCATGGTCGCCAGGATGTTGTTGCCCGTGGCCTCGGCCAGGCGTGCATAGGGCATCAGCAGGTAGCCCAGCACCGTCAGCGCGCCAGCCACCAGGAAGACCCAGAACATCAGCAGCGCCAGCTTGGGCGAGTACAGCTCGGTCTCGGCCTCTTCGGGAACCATGTAGTAGGCAGCGCCCATGAAGCCCATCAGCAGCCACACGATGAGCAGGTTGGTGTGCACCATGCGGGCGATGTTGAACGGGATCGCCGGGAACAGGAAGTCGCCGTAGATGTACTGGATGCCCATCACCAGCCCGAACAGGATCTGGCCGATGAACAGCCCGATGGCGGCGATGAAGTACGGCTTGGCGACCGCCTGCGACTGGTACTTGAGGGTAGGAATGTTTGCCATGATGAATCTGCTCCCCGCGTTCAACCTTCGATGTTGGGTGGCCACTTTTCGGTGTTGATACCGTTGGACCACTTGAGGAACTCGACCAGGTCATCGAGCTGCTTGTCGCTCAGGTTGAACTGCGGCATCTGGCGCCGCCCCGGCGTGCCAGTGGGCTGCGACTTCATCCATGCCTTGATGAAGGCGCCGCCAGACGCGTCGCCGCCACGGCGCTGGTACACGTTGCCCAGCTCGGGCGCAAAGTAGGCGCCCTCGCCCAGCAGCGAATGGCAGCCGACGCAGTTGTTCTGCTCCCAAACGGCCTTGCCGCGCACCACGGACTCGGTCAGCGCCGGCTGGTTGGAGCGTTGGGGAATCTCCCGCTCGGTATGGAACACCAGGCCCACGAAGACCAGGATGAAAAACAATGACCCGCCATAGAAGATGTTGCGTGCCATCTCCTTGGTGAATCCGCCGCTGGCTGTGCTCATGAATACGCCCTCGCTCTGGTAGTAACCCGTATAGCGTAGGAACGGGCATCAGGCGCGTCCTTGAAGCAAGTCAAGAATGCCCGACAGGTGAAGTCGGGCATTCGGTTCGTGCAGCCAAAAGAAAGCCGCTGCGGCGGTGGCCGAGCGGCTTGATCTGACCCACGAGGCGCTAGCGCGTGTCTACAAAGCGTTGTTAGCTATCAATTTTGAATTGATTTATCCATCAACCGCTGAGGCACATCGCGAAGCGACCGTGGTCATGCCACCAAAACCGCATCGCATACAGGGGCATCACCCGCCCTCGCCGGTCACGGCCGCCAGCATGGCGGGCGACCCTTGCAGTGCGGCGCGCTGCATCAGGTGCTTGACGGCGCGCAGGCCGCCCAGCTCTTCGCCGCCGCCCGCGCGGCCCGGGCCGCCATGCTTGAGGTAGGGCAATGCGGAGCCGTGGCCGGTGGATTCGGGCGCGGCAGCGCGGTCGAGGATTTGCAGTCGGCCGTGCAGCGCGGCCAGTGGCGGAATCACCTGGGCAGCCACGTCGGCGCCCTTGGTCACCAGCGTGCCGGCCAGGCTGCCCTGGCCCTTGGCGGCCAGCGCAACGGCCTCGTCGATGCCGTCGTAAGGCATCAAGGTGCTGACGGGGCCGAACGCCTCCACATCGTGCGCGGCGTGGCCTTGCGGCTGGCGCGCCAGCAGCAGCGTGGGCTGGAAGAAGGCGCCTGCGCCCACGCCCTCGCCCACCGGCGCAAAACCGTCGCCGCCGCCAAACACCAGTTCAGCGCCCTGGCGCAGCGTGGCCACGCGCTCGGCCACGTCGGACTGCTGCGCCTGGCTGGCCAGCGCACCCATGCGCACGTTCTCGAGGCGCGGGTCGCCCACCGTCGTCTTGGCCAGGCGCTCCATCAGCCTGGCCGCCACGGCATCGATGCGGTCGGCCGGCACGATGGCACGGCGGATGGCGGTGCATTTCTGGCCGGCCTTCTGCGTCATTTCGCGCGCGACTTCCTTGACGAACAGGTCGAACTCCTCATCGTCCGGTGTCACGTCGGGCGCCAGGATGGCGCAGTTGAGCGAATCGGCCTCGGCGTTGAAGGGAATGCTGTGCTTGACAAGATTGGGCGTCACGCGCAGCCTGGCCGCGGTGTCTGCCGAGCCCGTGAAGGTCACCACGTCGCGCACGTCCAGCCGGTCCAGCAAGTCGCCCGTGCCGCCGATCACCAGTTGCAGCGCGCCTTCGGGCAGGATGCCCGATTCGTTGATCAGGCGCACCAGCTTCTCGGTCAGAAAACTGGTAGCAGTGGCGGGCTTGCCGATGCACGGCATGCCGGCCAGGAAGGTGGGCGCGAATTTTTCCAGCAGGCCCCACACCGGAAAGTTGAAGGCGTTGATGTGCACCGCCACGCCGCCGCGTGGCACCAGCACGTGGGTGCCGGCGAACGCGCCCGTCTTGCCCAGCGGCAGTTGCGGCCCCTCGTGCCACAAGTTGCCGGCCTTGGGCAGTTCCTTGGCCATGCTCGCGTACGCGAACAGGGTGCCGCTGCCGCCTTCGATGTCGACCCAGCCGTCGGTACGCGTGGCGCCGGTGTGAAAGGACAGTTGGTACATCTCTTCCTTGCGTTCGCCCAAGAACTTGGCCAGGGCCTTTATCATGGCGGCGCGCTGCTGGAAGTCGGTTTTCTGCATGGCCGGCAGGCCCACGCGCCGCGCGTGGTCGAGCGCTTCGCCGAAGTCGATGGCGTCGGCATGCGTGTGCGCCACGGTCGATCCGTCGATGGCGCTTTTCAGCGCCTGGGCCGGCTGCGCGCCGATCCAGCGGCCGGCGATGTAGCTTTGAAGTTGGGTCATTGAAAAATCTCCGTGAAGGCTGGGAAATTGCAGATGGATTGACGGTGGCTAGATACGGTCGTTCTCAATTCGATAGCTGCGCGCGCTTGCCAGAAGAGGATCTCAAGATGATTTGACTCGAAGCACAGACAGGAAATACGCGAGCCGCTCTCTTTTTAATAGTCCATTCCGGGCTGCGCAGCAAGCCCGCCCCAGTCAAAAGGCCGCGGAGCAGGCCACGCTGGAACGCCGTGGCCGGGCTTGAACCGGCCGCCAGCGTTGTCCCCCTCAGGGGGAAGGCGCCGCAGGCGCCTCAGGGGGAGTGTTGTCCTGGGGGGCCTTTTTCCCGCCAACACCCAGGTAGGTGTCGATCACGCGCTGATCGTGCATCAGCGCGCGGGCGTCGCCCTGCACGGCGACCTCGCCCATCTCCAGCACGTAGCCGCGGTCGGCGGTGTTGAGCGCGGCGCGCGCGTTCTGCTCGACCAGCAGCACCGACACGCCCGTGCGCCGCAGCGCAGACACGGTGTTGAGCACCTCGCGCACGATGAGCGGGGCCAGGCCGAGCGAAGGCTCGTCCAGCATGAGCAGTTTGGGCCGGCTCATCAGTGCGCGCCCGATGGCCAGCATCTGGCGTTCGCCGCCCGAGAGCGTGGACGCCATCTGCGCGCGGCGCTCTTCCAGGCGCGGGAAGATGGCGAAGATCTCTTTCATGCGCGCCGCCTGGTCGCGCTGGCCACGCCGCCACAGGGCAAAGCCACCCAGCAGCAGGTTGTCCTCGACCGACATCTCGCCGAACAGTTCGCGCTTTTCGGGCACCAGCGCCACGCCGCGGCGCACCATGGCCTCGACTGTGGGCCGCGCAATCGCATCGCCACCCAGCGTCAGCCCGCCCTGCGAGGGCAGCAGGCCCATGATGGCGTTCAGCAGCGTCGTCTTGCCGGCGCCGTTGGGACCGATCACGGTGACGATTTCGCCTTCGTTCACATGCAGTTCGATGCCGTGGATGGCCTGCACGGGACCGTAGTAGACCGAGAAGCTGGGCAGAGTCAGCAGCGGCGCGCTCACAGCATGTCCCCCCCGAGGTAGGCCGCGATGACGCGCGGATCGGCCTGCACCTGCGCAGGCGTGCCGTGCGCGATGACGGTGCCGAACTCCAGCACGGTGATGCGGTCGGCGAGGTTCATGACGAATTCCATGTCGTGCTCCACCACCAGGATGGCAAGGCCCTCGGCCCGCAACTGGTTGAGCAGCTTGGCCAGGCCTTGCTTTTCGAGGTGGCGCAGGCCCGCAGCTGGCTCATCCAGCAGCAGCAATGCGGGCTGGCCGGCCAGCGCACGCGCGATCTCGACGATGCGCTGCTGCCCCAGCGGCAGCGATGCGGCGGGCGTGTGCGTCACCTCGGCCAGTCCGCAGCGTTCGATCTGCCGCATGGCCTCGGCCAGCACGGCGGCTTCCTCGGCGCGGTCAAGCCGCAGCATGCTGGCGACCCAGCCCTTGTGGCCGCGCCGGTGCGCACCCAGCGCCACGTTGTCGAGCACGCTGCGCTCACCCAGCAGGCGCACGTGCTGGAACGTGCGGCCCAGGCCCAGCGCCGCGAATGCGCGCGAGGGCTTGCCCTGCATGTCCTGCCCCATCAGGCGCACCTGGCCTTCGGTGGGGTCGTCCACGCCGGAAATCATGTTGAAGAACGTGCTCTTGCCGGCGCCGTTGGGGCCGATCAGCGCATGCACTTCGCCCGCTCGCACGTCCATGTCGACGGCGTTGTTGGCCACCAGGCCGGCAAAGCGCTTGGTGACCTTCTGCGCTTCCAGCACCTGCTGGCCCGCAGGCGGCAGCTGGCGCTGCTCGAGTCCTGCCACGGCGCCGGCCAGAGGGCGCGCCGGCGGCTCGGGCCGCACCCAGCGCTGCATGGCGCCGGCCAGCAACGGCCACAGGCCGGTGGACGCGCGCTGCAACACCAGCAGCATCAGCAGACCGAACACCACGATCTCGAAGTTGCCGGTGGCGCCCAGCAGGCGTGGCAGCCAGTCCTGCAGCTGCTCCTTCAGCAGCGTGATCAGCGTGGCACCCAGCACCGCGCCCCACAGGTGGCCGGAGCCACCCACCACCGCCATGAACAGGTACTCGATGCCGATGTTCAGGTTGAACGGCGTTGGGTTGACGAAGCGCTGCATGTGCGCGTAAAGCCAGCCCGACACGGCTGCCAGCAGCGCCGCCAGCACGAACAGCTTGATGCGCTGCTGCGCGGTGTCCACACCCATCGATTCGGCCATCAGGCGGCCGGTCTTGAGCGCGCGGATGGCCCGGCCCTCGCGCGAATCCAGCAGGTTGTGCAGCGCCCAGATGGCCAGCAGCAGCACCGCCCAGATCACCACGCCCAGCACCCTTGGCGAGGCCAGCGACAGGCCGAACAGTTCCAGCGGCGGAATGCCCGACAGCCCCGTGAAGCCGCCCAGCGACTGCAGGTTGCCGAACACGTAATACAGGCTCAGTCCCCAGGCGATGGTGCCCAGCGGCAGGTAATGGCCCGACAGACGCAGCGTTACCGCGCCCAGCACCCAGGCCACCAGCGCGGTCACCACCAGCCCCAGCAGCAGGCCCACCCAGGGATAGGCGCCCTTGGGCAGCGCGCCCAGCAGCGATGCCGCCTCGGGCGACGTGCAGATCCACGCCGTTGCGTAGGCCCCCAGGCCGACAAAGGCGGCCTGCCCGAACGAGGTCATGCCGCCCACGCCGGTCAACATGACCAGCCCCACGGCGACCATCGAATAGAGGCCGATGTAGCACAGCAGCGTGACGGTGAACGGTGGCAGAAAGCCCCACGCCGCCGCGAGCAGCGCAATGGCGCCAATGACGAGATGAAGCGGCTTCATTCCTCGTCCTCCACGTGGTGCGTGTTGAGCGACCGCCACCACAGCACCGGAATGATCAGCGTGAACACGATGACTTCCTTGAAGGCACTGGCCCAGAAGGACGAGAACGATTCCAGCATGCCCACCAGCAGCGCGCCGGCCAGGGCCAGCGGGTAGCTCCCCAGTCCGCCCACGATGGCGGCCACGAAGCCTTTCAGGCCAATCAGGAAGCCGGTGTCGTAGTAGATGGTGGTGACGGGCGCGATCAGCAGGCCCGATACCGCGCCGATCAGCGCCGCCAGCGCAAAGCTGAGGTCACCCGACAACGCCGTGGGAATGCCCATCAGCCGTGCGCCGACGCGGTTGATGGCCGTGGCCCGCAGCGCCTTGCCGACGATGGTGCGCTCGAAGAAGAAGAACATGCCCACCACCAGCAGCGCCGTGACGCCCAGGATGACCAGCGACTGGCCGGTGATGGTCATGCCACCGATCTCCCAGCGCGCCTCTGAAAACGCCGCCGTGCGCGAGCCCTCCGCACCGAAGAAGAACAGCCCCAGCCCGACCATGACCAGGTGCAACGCCACCGACACGATCAGCAGGATCAGCACCGTGGCATGCGCCAGCGGGCGATAGACCAGGCGGTAGATCAGCGGCCCCATCGGCACCACCAGCAGCAGCACCGCGATGACCTGCAGCAGCATGGACTCGGGCTTGACCACCAGCATCATCAAGGCCGCCAGTGCGGGTGCCACCACGGCCCAGGCCAGGGTACTTTTCCAGTCCACTTCGGCCCCGCGCGCCTGGCGCAGCGCCTCCACCACCAGCGTGATGGCCGCCAGCGCCAGCAGCATCCACAGCACGGCGGGCAGCTTGCCCGATTGCAACGCCGCCATGGCCAGCGCGGCGTACGCCACGAACTCGCCCTGCGGGATGAAGATGACGCGCGTCACCGAAAACACCAGCACCAGGGCCAGCGCCATCAGCGCGTAGATGGCGCCGTTGACGATGCCGTCCTGCACCAGCAACAGGGCGATTTGAAGATCCATGCAAGCCGGGCCGTTCGATCGGCGTTGTCGATGTGATGAAAACCTGTGCGGCAACCCGCAGTCGCCGCACCCCTTCCTCGATAGGCCGTGAGCTTACTTGGTTTCCTGGTATTTCCAGCGGCCATTTTCGATCTTGACCATCACGCGCGCACGCTGGTCCAGGCCGAGATGGTCGGTGGCCGACATGTTGAAGATGCCGTGCGCACCGGGTGTTTCGCGCACTTTTTCCATCGCGTCACGAAGCGCGACGCGGAACTGCGGCGTACCTGGCTGGCCGCCCTTGAGCGCCACCGGGATGGCCGCCTTCAGGATCTGGCCGGCGTCCCACGCATGGCCGCCGAAGGTGCTGACGCTGCCTTTGCCGTGGGCGCCTTCGTACGCCTGGATATATTCCATCGCGGACTTGCGCACCGGGTTGGCGGCCGGCAGCTGGTCGGCCACCAGCACGGGGCCGGCGGGCAGGTAGGTGCCTTCCACGTCCTTGCCGCCCACACGCAGGAAGTCGGCGTTGGCGACGCCGTGCGTCTGGTAGTACTGGCCCGCGTAGCCGCGTTCCTTCAGCGTCTTCTGCGGCAGCGCGGCCGGCGTGCCCGAGCCGCCCACCAGCACCGCGTCGGGCTTGGCGCCCATGATCTTCAGCACCTGGCCCGTCACGCTGGTGTCGGTGCGCGAAAAACGCTCGTTGGCCACCAGCTTGATCTTCTTCAGCTCCAGCGCCTTGGCAAACTCCCTGGCCCAGCCTTCGCCGTACGCGTCCGAAAAGCCGACGTAGGCCGCCGTCTTGACGCCATGGGACGCCATGTGCTCGGCAATCGCCAGCGCCATCATGATGTCATTCTGCGGCGTCTTGAAGACCCACTTTTTCTTCGCGTCCTGCGGCTCGATGATGGCGGCCGATGCGCCCAGCGTGATCATCGGCGTCTGCGCCTCGGCGATGACATCGATCATGGCCAGCGACGCCGGCGTGGTGGACGAACCCAAGATCACGTCGACGTTGCGCTCGGAGATCAGCTTGCGCGTGTTGGTGACGGCCGCGGTGGTGTCAGAGGCATCGTCCAGCACGATGTAGTTGACCTTCTGCCCGCCGATGGTGGTCGGCAGCAGCGAGATGGTGTTGCGCTCGGGAATGCCCAGCGATGCCGCGGGGCCGGTGGACGACAGCGTGACGCCGACATTGATGTCTGCCCAGACAGTGGCCGAAAAGCCAAAGGACGCGACGCACAGCAGCGCCAGTTTTTTCAATTGCATGGATGTCTCCAACCTGAAGTGGATGATGAATTTGCGTGACCCGGTCACGCCCGAGGCCATTAACTGACCGGTCGGTCGGCTAATGATTCTACGGGCGCCGGCACGACCATCCAGCCCCTGATTGCTCCGGAATTACCCCTAGCAACCGTGTGGCCAAGACCTGTTGCGGCACCTATTGCGGCGTCACACCGGCGCGCTTGACGATGGCGGCGTACTTGGCCAGTTCGCTCTTGAAGTGCGCCTGTGCCTGCTCGGGCGTGCTCAGCACGATGGTGTTGCCCTGCTTGTCCATCGCCTCGCGCACTTCGGGCGTGGCGAACGCGGCGGCAAACGCCTGGTGAATGCGCCGCACCTGCTCGGTGGGCAGGCCCTTGGGCCCGACCGCCGCCGACCAGCCTTCAACGATATAGGCCGGAAAGCCCTGCTCCGCCGCTGTCGGCACCTCGGGCGCGCCGGTGGACCGCTTGGCCGACGCCACGCAGATCGCGCGCAGCGTGCCGTTCTTGATTTGCCCGTGCACGGCGGGCATGGCGATCACGCCCATGTCGATCTGGCCGCCGATGATGTCGGCCATCATCGGCGCGGTGCCGCGGTACGGGATGTGCGTAATGTGCGTGCCCGTCACGGCCTTGAACATCTCCGCCGCCAGGTGCAGGATGGTGCCGTTGCCCGACGACGCATAGTTGTACTTGCCCGGGTTCGCCTTGAGCAGCGCCACCAGTTCCTTCATGTCCTTGGCCGGCAGCTTGGGGTTGACGACCAGCACCATGGGCGACGTGGCGATGATGGTGATGGGCGTGATGTCGCCCACCGGGTCGAACGGCACCGACTTGAGCACGCTGGGGTAGATGACGTGGTTGTTCGACACCACGCCCAGCGTGTGGCCGTCCGGCGGCGCCTTGATGAATGCCTGCGTGCCCACCACGCCGCCGGCGCCGGGCTGGTTTTCGACCACCACCGAGGTGCCGAGCGCCTTGCCCAGCGACGGGGCAGCGCCGCGAACAATGGCATCCACGCCAGACCCGGCGCTCACCGGCAGGATGAACTTGACCGGCTTGTCGCCCTGCGCCCGCACGCCAGGCGCCAGCGTGGCCAGGCCTGCGGCGCCGATGGACGAGAGCGCGCGGCGGCGCGAAATCAATGCGGGCAGAAAGGGGGTCATCACGAGTCTCCGGTTATCTTGAACATTCCTGGCAGCGAATCCAGTCGAAAAGTGACGCCGCCGCGATCAGGCAACCGCCACCAGCTCTCATATCAATAGCAATCGGCCACCGGTCACGCCACGGCATGCGCCGCACGCAACGCCGCAATTTCCGCTGGCGTGCAGCCAACGCCCGCCAGCAAGGCATCGGTGTCGCGCCCCATCGCAGGCGGCTGCGTGCCGGCGCCGAGCCGCTGGCCGTCCAGCGTGAACGGCAGCAGTGTGGTCTGCGTCGTCTGGCCGGCGCGCGCGCCGTCGGTGAGCGTGATGTCGGCCAGGCCGCCGGTCGCCTTCAGGTGGGGGTCGTCGTACAGCTCTTCGGGTTTGCGGATCGGCGCAAACGGCAGGCCGGCGGCTTCGAACAGCGCCGCCAGTTCGGCCGCACTGCGCGTGGCGAGGCGTTCGCGCAGCACCGACAGCAGCGTCGGGCGTGCACGCACGCGGTCGTTGTTGGTGACGTATTCCGGCCGGTCGCGCAAGTCGCCGAAGCCCAGCACGTCGCAGAAGGTGCGCCACTGCGCATCGCTCACCGCGGCCAGGAAGATCTGCTCGCCGTCCTTGACGGTGAACACGTCGTACACGGCCCAGGCGCTGATGCGATCGGGCATGGGCGCGGCGGGTTCGCCCGTAATGGCGTACTGCAGCATGTGCTGGCCGACCAGGAACACGTTGTTCTCGAACAGCGCGCTCTGCACTTCCTGCCCCTGGCCGGTGATGCCGCGCTGAATGATGGCGCCCAGTGCACCGATGGCGCCGAACATGCCGCCCATGATGTCGTTGACGCTGGTGCCGGCACGCAGCGGGTCGCCCGGGCGCCCGGTCATGTAGGCCAGGCCGCCCATCATCTGCACCACTTCGTCGAGCGCTGTGCGGTGCTCGTACGGCCCCGGCAGAAAGCCCTTGCAGCTGACGTAGATCAGCCGCTCGTTCTGCGCCGACAGCGTGGCGTAGTCCAGACCGTATTTCTTCATGGTGCCGGGCTTGAAGTTCTCGGTCACCACGTCGGCCGACAGGGCCAGCCGGCGGGCCACGGCCGCGCCTTCTGGGCGGTGCAGGTCGATGGCGATGCTCTTCTTGCCGCGGTTGAACATGGGAAAGAAGCCTGCGCCGGAGCCGAGCAGATGGCGCGTGCGGTCGCCGTCCACGGGCTCGACCTTGATCACCTCGGCGCCCAGGTCGGCCAGCACCAGCCCGCAGGTCGGGCCCATCACCATGTGCGTGAACTCGATCACGCGCAGGCCTTCCAGAGGCCGCCGCCGCTTGTCTGTATTGGATGAATTGCTCATTTTTTCATACCACCTTGCTTCATGCCGCGCGCAGCGTCCGGGGCAGGCCCGCGCGCCACAGTGTGCCGTGCAGCGTTTCGCCCTGCAGCCAGCCCGCCACCTGCTGGCGCAGCGCCAGCAGCGCATCGATGTCGAGCCCGGTGTCGATGCCCATGCTGCGCAGCATGTAGGCCAGATCTTCGGTGCTGACGTTGCCGCTGGCGCCCGGCGCGTGCGGGCAGCCGCCGATGCCGGCCAGGCAGGCGTCCAGGCGCGTCACACCCGTCTGCAGCGCGGCGTAGCAGTTGGCGAGGCCCAGGCCACGCGTGTCGTGGAAGTGCGCGCCGCACAGCCAGTCGCCCGCGACCGTGCGCGCGGCCTCGAACAGGCGCGCCACCGCCGCCGGATCGGCATAGCCCACGGTGTCGGCCAGGCTCACGCGGTCGCAGCCGGCGTCGAGCAGCGCCTGCAGCAGGCGCAGCACTTCGGCGGGCCGCACCTCGCCCTGGATCGTGCAGCCGAAGGCGGTGCTCATGCCGCCTTCCAGCAGCGTTTTCGATCCTGCGGCGTCGCGCGCGGCCCGGATGCGGGCCACGTCCTGCACCACCTCGTCGGGCGTCTTGCGCAGATTGGCCAGGCTGTGCGCGTGGCTGGCCGACAGCGGCACCAGCATCAGGTCGGCGCCGCTTTCAATGGCGGCTTCGGCCCCGCGCAGGTTGGGCACCAGTACCGACGCGAACAACCCCGGCAGCGTCTTGGCAAACGCCACCAGCTCGGCCGTGTCGGCCAGTTGCGGCAGGTACTTGGCGGGCACGAAGGAGCCCACTTCGATTTCGCGCTGGCCGGCGGCATGGGCGGCGCGCAGCCAGGTTTTCTTGTGCTCGGTCGGCAGCGTGCGGGCGATGGCCTGCAGGCCGTCGCGCAAGCCGACTTCGCGGATCACGACATGCGCGGGAAGCGCCGAAGCGGGCATGGGGCTTGTCTCCTCTATGTGTTTCGGCGAAGTCTAGATATTCCTTGATCGATCACAAAATCAGTCTTGGAAGCCTTACGATTCCGTAATGGAATCTCTTCGGCACCACAAACCCACCCTCGCGGCTGCGCAGCAAGCCGACTCAAATGGCCGCGGAGCAGGCCACACGGGAACGCCGTGGTCGGGGTTTCCCCGGCCACCAGCGTTGTCCCCTGGGGGAAGGTGGCCGTGAGGCCGACTCAGGGGGAACGTGATGCGCGACCTCGACCTGACCACCCTGCGCCTCTTCGTGGCCGTGTGCGAGGCGCGCAACATCGCGCGCGCGGCCGAGGCGCAGGCCATCGTCGGCTCGGCCATCAGCAAGCGGCTGGCGGCGCTGGAAGACACGGTGGGCACACCCTTGCTGGTGCGCCGCCGCCGCGGCGTCGAGCCCACGCCCGCCGGCGAGACGCTGCTGGAACACGCCCGCGCCCTGCTGGCCCGCGCCGCGCAGATCGAGCGCGACATGGCGGGCTACGCCGCTGGCGTGCGCGGCCACGTGCGCGTGCTGGCCACGCAGTCGGCCATGGCCGAATCGCTGGCCGACGATGTGGCCGCCTTCCTGGGCGCGCCCGGCCATCAGCACATTCGCGTCGACATGGAAGAAGCGGTCAGCACGCAGGTGCTGCGCGCGGTGCGCGAAGGCAGCGCGTCGCTGGGCATCTGCTGGGACGCGGCCGACCTGCGCGGCCTGCACCACTGGCCCTGGCGCGGCGACCGGCTGGCGGTGGTGGTGCCGCGCGACCACGCGCTGGCGCGGCGGCGGCGCCTGGCCCTGGCCGAGACGCTGCCCTACGAACACGTCAGCCTGCCCCCCGAAAGCGCGGTGCAGGTGATGCTGCAGCGCGCCGCGGCGCTGGCCGGCCAGCCGATCCGCTATCGGGTGGTGGCGGCCACCTTCGATGCCGCGCTGCGCGTGGTGCGCTCGCGCCTCGCCATCGCGGTCTTGCCGGCCGAGCTGTCAGCGCCCTACGCGGACGCGTTCGGGTTGCAGGTCATTCCGCTCACCGACGGCTGGGCGCAGCGGCGCTTTGCGATCTGCTGCCGCGACCCGCAGGCGCTGACACCCGCCGCGCGGCTGCTGGTCGATCATCTGGTGGCGAGCGCCAGCGCCGTCGACGTAGCTATCAAATAAATAGCTGTCTGTGCTTTATGGGCAAGCGCTGGAGGCATTTTTCGTGATGGAAATGGCGTCGCGGGCGACACGGACGCTCAGCCCAACACGTGCGCCAGCGTCAGCAGCACCAGCAGCAGCAGCCACAGCGCCACGGTGCGCCACACCAGACCCACGACCTGGGTGAAGTGCGAGGTGCGTGCCGCCTCGCCCGGCAGGCCGTTGTCGCCCGGCGCGGCGTCTTGTGCGGTGGCCGGCTGGGTGGCGGCGTCGGCCGACAGCGGTCGCAGCGACACGCCGCCCAGCCGCACGCCGATGGCACCGGCCGTCGCCGCCAGGATCACCCCATCGTTGCCGTCGGCAAAGCGCGCCGCGTGGTTGCGCCAGACGTCGATGGCGTCCTCGAAGCTGCCCACGATGGCAAAGCCCAGCGCGGTCGCCCGCGACGGCAGCCAGTCGATGGCGTGCCAGGCGGCGTCGGCCGCCGCGCGCAGCGCCGGGCTGGTGGGATGGTCGCTCGATTCGGACCTGCGGCGCCAGTAGCGCGCCCCGTATTCGGCATTGCGGTAGAACACCGCGCCCGCCGGCCCCAGGCCCAGCACCGCCCCGATGCAGAACCACACCAGCACGCCAAAGACGTGCCGGTGCGCGGCCAGCACCGAATATTCGATCACGTGGCGCACGATCTCGCTGCGCGGCACGGCGCTGGCGTCCACCTGCTGCCACTGCGCCAGCAATGACCGCGCGCGCTCCTCGTCGCCCGCCTCCAGCGCGTCGCGGATGCCGGTGAAGTGGTGGCTGAACTGGCGGAACCCCAGCGTCAGGTACAGCATGGCCACGTTCCACACCAGCATCAGCGGCCAGCCGCCCAGCCAGCCCAGAAACCCGTTGACGGCCGCCACAGCCAGCGTGGGCACGCCCACGGCCAGCACCCAGGCCAGCCAGCCGTGCTGCGGCGCACCCGCGTCCACGTTGCGGCCGACCACGCTCAGCCAGCGCCGCAATCCGATCGCCGCCAGGTGGTTGGCGCCCAGCGGGCGCACCTGCTCAAGCAACAGTGCTATCGCAATCGCAAAAAATGCCATGGCGCATGATAGTGGCCCGCGCTCGGTTGCGCGGCAAGCCGCGCCGTTGGCAGGCCGGTGGCGTGCGCCACTTCACGGCGCCGTGGCTAAGCCGACAGAAAGCGGTAGAAGTTGCGCAGCATCCCCGCCGTGGCGCCCCAGATGAAGCGCTCGATCTCGCTGTCGGGCGTGGGCGGCGATTCGCCGGTGCCGGGCTCGATCCGCACGCGCTCCACGTAGGGCATCGAGAACCATTCGCGCGCTTGGCCGTCCCATTCCAGCCGGTGGCGCCGATGGTGTGCCGGGTTCATCAAGAAGGCCAGCGGCACCTCGAAGGCGTGCGCCACCTCGTCCGGGTTGGGGTGCAGCACAAAGCCCGGCCGCACCACCGCCACCACGGGCGTGACGATGAATTGCGTGCCAGTCACGTACACCGGCAGTTGCCCGAGCACGTCGACATGGGTGCGTGGCAGATCGACCTCTTCCTGTGCCTCGCGCAGCGCGGCGTCGACCGCGCTGGCGTCTTCCGGGTCCACCTTACCGCCCGGAAAAGCCACCTGCCCCGAATGCGTGGACAGGTTTGCCGTGCGCTCGGTCAGCAGCACCGTCAGGCCGCCGGGCCGGTCGACCAGCGGCACCAGCACCGAGGCGGCGGCGGGCGCGCGGTCGGCAAAACGCGGCTCCTGCCGCAGTTCGGGCTGCCATACCGGCGGCACGGCAAAGCGGTGGCGCAAGGCCTGGGGCGTCAAGCGCTCGGCAGGCACTGCGGGCAGGTGGGCGTCCACGCCCGTGACGGGCACGTCGCGGGGGTTGAAGTTAGGCAGCTTGGACAGGGGGATGAACGTAGTCATGTCACGCGCGGGTCGGGCCAGCAGCGATTGTGCGCCGGGCCGCCAACGTGGCGGCGACCCATGAAAAAACCGCCTGGGCAGGGCCGCAGGCGGTTGATGGGTGTGGCGGCCATGGCCGCCGATCGTGCCGGAATTATTCGGCTGCGGCCTCGGCACCCGCCTTGGCCACGCGGCCGGGCAGCTTTTCCTTGATGCGGGCCTTCTTGCCGGACAGGCCGCGCAGGTAGTACAGCTTGGCGCGGCGCACGTCGCCGCGGCGCTTGACCTCGATCTTGGCGATCAGCGGGCTGTAGGTCTGGAAGGTACGCTCCACGCCTTCACCGCTGGATATCTTGCGCACGGTGAAGCCGCTGTTCAGGCCACGGTTGCGCTTGGCGATCACCACGCCTTCGTAGGCCTGCACGCGCTTGCGGCTGCCTTCGACGACGTTGACGCTGACAATCACGGTGTCGCCGGGGGCGAACTCGGGAATGGTCTTGCCAAGGCGCTCGATTTCCTCTTTTTCGAGGGTCTGGATCAGGTTCATTGCAGTTCCATTTTCGATCGTGCACACGCTACGCTAGGGGCGGCAGCCTTGAAAACATTGTTCAAGACCTTGTTCTGGGCCGCGGCCGGCAGAGGATCGAAAAGCCTTTGATTATAGCCCGAACGGCGCGCGTCGCACAGCGGCTACAAGTGTCAGGGCGCGCCGCCGCCGGCCCAGCCGGCCAGAAACGCCTCGTCCTGCGCATTCAGCCGCCCCACGGCGCGCGCAGCGGCCACGAGGTCGGGCCGGTGCTGGGCGGTCAGCGCCAGCCGGCGGTCGCGCCGCCAGCGCTCGATCTGCGCATGGTGGCCGCTCATCAGCTCCGCCGGCACGCGCTGGCCGCACCACGCCTCGGGCCGGGTGTAGTGCGGGCAGTCCAGCAGGCCGTCGACCGCAGGGTTGAAGCTGTCGAACGCATGGCTGCCTTCGTCGTTCAGCACGCCCGGTTGCAGCCGCGCCACGGCGTCCAGCAGCGCCAGCGCCGCGATCTCGCCGCCCGACAGCACAAAGTCGCCCAGGCTGACCTGGTGCGTGACGTGGGTGTCGATGAAGCGCTGGTCAATCCCCTCATAGCGCCCGCAGATCAGGATGGCGCCCGCGCTGGCCGACCAACGCTCGACCGCCGCGTGGTTCAGCGCACGGCCGATAGGCGAAAACAGCACCACCGGCGCGCCTTGCCCCGGTGCGTCGCCGCGGTCGGCCTGCGCCGCGGCCAGGCAGCGCGCCAGCGGCTCGGCCATCATCACCATGCCGGGGCCGCCGCCAAAGGGCCGGTCATCGACGCGCCGGTAGTTGCCCTCGGCAAAGTCGCGCGGATTCCATAGCTTCAGCTCGATCTGGCCGCTGGCGTAGGCCCGGCGCGCGACTCCCGCTTCTAAAAACGGAGCAAACAGCTCCGGAAACAAGGTGATGACGTCAAAGCGCACTCCGGCCTCGCGCTGGCTTACTGCACCGCGCCAGGCAGTGGCGACTGCTGTGCGGCCGGCGTGAACAGGCGCCCCACATCCACCGCGTCAAAGCGTTCCTGCTGACCGCAGAAGTCGCAGCCCACCTCGATCTGGCCCTGCTCCTTCAGGATGTCCTCGGCCTCGTGCTGGCCCAGGCCCTTGAGCATGGCGGACACGCGGTCGCGGCTGCACGAGCAGGCAAAGCGCGGCCCCTGCGCGCCGGCGTGCGGCTCGAAGCGCATCAGGTTCTCTTCCCAGAACAGGCGGCGCAGGATGGTGTCGGCGTCCAGGCCCAGCAGCTCCTCGCGCTTCAGGCTCTTGGCTAGGATGGCGATGCGCTGGTAGTCGTCCTCGGCCGCCTCTCCCGCGTCGTCCTCTCGCGCCACGCTGCTTTGCGACAGGTTGTCCTGCCCCTGCACCGGCAAACGCTGGATCAACAGGCCCGCGGCCACCTGCTCGTCGGCAGCCAGCACCAGCGTGGTGTCGAGCTGCTCGGACTGGCGCATGTAGTGCTCGACCACCGCGGCCAGGTCCATCAGCGGCGCACCGGCTTCGTCGGCCAGCGGCACCACGCCCTGGTAGGGCTGTTGTCCTTCCTGGCGGTTCTGCGGGTCGAGCGTGATGGCGCAGCGGCCCTTGCCGTGCGCATTGACCATCTCCGGCAGGCGCATGCCCGGCGTCACCGCACCCACCACCGACGCGGTGGCGCGCAGGCGCAGGTCGGATTGCACTTCGGCCACCGCCACCTTGACCGGCCCGTCGCCAAAGATCTGCATGACCAGCGCGCCGTCGAACTTGATGTTGCCCTGCATCAGCACGGCGGCGGCGGCCATCTCGCCCAGCATCTCGGCCACGGGCGGCGGGTAGGCGCCGGTCTGGGTGTTGGCGGCGCGGCGGCGCAGCAGTTCTTGCCAGGCGTCGGTCAGGCGCACCAGTTGCCCGCGCACCGGCAGGCCGTCGAAGATGAATTTGTGAAGCTCGGACATCCGGAGTATTTTGGGGCAGCGGCCGTCTTATCAACCGCCAACGCCTGCGGGGCAGGCCGGGCGCGCCCGGCGCTGCATCCGGCCAGACGATTTACAGCGGCTTCAGCGTGGCGCGGAACATGCGCGCGTTGTCGATGTAGTGCTGGGCGCTCTGCTTCAGGCCTGCGATCTGCTCGGGCGTAAGCTGCCGCACCACCTTGGCCGGCGTGCCCATGATCATGCTGCCGTCCGGAAATTCCTTGCCCTCGGTCACCAGTGAGCCCGCGCCCACCAGGCAATGCTTGCCTATCTTCGCGCCGTTCAGCACCACGGCGCCGATGCCGATCAGCGATTCGTCGCCAATGGTGCAGCCGTGCAGCATCACCTTGTGGCCCACCGTCACGTGCTTGCCCACCGTCAGCGGCATGCCGACGTCGGCGTGCATGACCGTCAGATCCTGGATGTTGCTGCCCTCGCCAATGGTCATGCTCTCGGTGTCGCCGCGCAGCACGCAGCCGAACCAGACGCTGGCGTCCGGCCCCAGCGTCACGTTGCCCATCACCTGCGCCGAATCGGCGATCCAGGCGGTCGAATCGATCTGCGGCGTCTTGCCATCCACTTCGTATACGGCCATGTCGTTGTCTCCTGCGGTTGCTGCGTCCCAGTCATGCGCCCGGGCGGCCGGGCGCGCTGCCTACAATTCTAGGGATGGCGCTGCGCTCCCTCGCCCTGCAGGCTCTCTGCGAGCCCGATATTGAACAAAAACTGGCGCTTGCGCTTGCCCTGCAAGCGCAGGCAGCTACCACTTCAATAGCAACAGACGCTACCCCCGCCACACCAGGCACCCTGCCCGGCCGACCGGCCCGGCCCGAACTGATCGACCCCGCCAAGGTGCCGCAACGCAGCGTGCACACGCTGGAAGGCCGGGCCGCGCTCATCCACGCCATCTGCCACATCGAGTTCAACGCCATAAACCTGGCGCTGGACGCCGTCTGGCGCTTTGCCGGCATGCCAGAGGCCTTCTACCGCGACTGGCTGCGCGTGGCCGCCGAAGAAGCGCAGCACTTCACCCTGCTGCACGACCACTTGCGCGCGCTGGCGCACGATGCAGCGACCGGCGCCCCGCGCTGGCAGTACGGCAGCTTTGCCGCCCACGATGGACTGTGGGCCATGTGCGAAAAAACCAGGGTCGACATCACCGCCCGCATGGCGCTGGTGCCCCGCACGCTGGAAGCGCGCGGCCTTGACGCCACGCCCCTCATCCAGGCCAAGCTGCGCGCCGTCGGCACGCCAGATGCGCTGGCCGCCTGCGACATTCTCGACATCATCCTGCGCGACGAGATCGGCCACGTCGCCATCGGCAACCATTGGTACGGCTGGCTGTGCGCGCAGCAGGGGCTGGAGCCGGTGTCGCACTACCGCACCCTGGCACGCCAGTACGGCGCGCCACGGCTGCGCGGCCCGTTCAACACCGCCGCGCGCCAGCAGGCGGGCTTTACCGCCGACGAACTGGCCGCGCTGGACGAACCTGCCCGACCCTGAACTGCCGGCCGAAGGGCGCTGAGTCCCTGCGGCTACGATGGAGTTTCAGCCTGCGCCGCCGCACCCTACGGCTGCGCTCTCATCCTCATCCACCTGGAGCGCGAACCATGAGCCAGAAACCCGTCGTGCAAGACATCGGCCCCCAGCCCAACGCCTTCGACATCGAAAACGCCACCAAGGACAACGCCAACTACCGCACCGTGGCGTGGAGCGGCAAATACCTGCAGGTCACCCTGATGTCCATCGAGCCCGGCCAGTCCATCGGCCTGGAAGTGCACCCCGACACCGACCAGTTCCTGCGCCTGGACGCCGGCCAGGGCCAGTGCAAGATGGGCCCCGCCAAGGACAAGCTGACCTTCGTGCAGGACGTGGAAGACGGCTGGTGCATCACCGTGCCCGCCGGCACCTGGCACGACGTGGTCAACACGGGCGACAAGCCGATGCGCCTGTACGCCATCTACGCGCCCGTGCACCACGCGGCGGGCAAGGTGCATGGGACGTTTGAGGACGCGGAGCGCGATGAGGACAGCGGCAACGACGAGCCGCCGAAGTGGTCGGTGCAGCCGCCCAAGACGGCGCCGGACAAGCACGCCTGAAACGCCGCGCCGACGGGAACGCATAGTGACCACGCGCAGTTTCGAGTTGAGCACTCGGAATCTGCGGCGAGTTCAACTGATCATCAATCATTCGGATCGTCAAGCTCGAAAGCGACGATGCGTTCCCAGCTTGAATAAGCACCATCCCCGCTATGCTGGTCACGCCGCCTCCTCCTCCGCATGCACCGTGAAATCCACATGCACCGCGTCATACGGAAAAACGATACACCCGTCTTCGTCCTTTTCCAGCACACCTGCGGCCAACAGGGCGTGAACGTCGCCATGCACGGCCTTCACGTCGCGGCCCACGCGGCGAGCCGTCTCACGCAGAGATATCGGGCCGGCCCCACACAAGGTGCGCACGATTTGCCAGCGCTTGGGGCTAAGCACCTGCCAGAGCATTTCTACCGAATCGAACAGGATGGACGCGCCCTGCACCTGACCCGTCTTGAATGCGGATAGGAAGCGCGCGTCGGCGGTCGCGCGGTCTGCTACTTCAATCGTCACGGTGTTCATGGTCTTGCCTCCATTGCGCCACGTCGCGCCAAAAATCGTTCAAGAGCGCCTCGGGCGTGCTGAACACGTAAACGAACTCCGCATCGCCCACATGGCGGTGATCGCCCTTGCCTCGCTCATTGTCATAGCGCACAACACAG
>WBZS01001033.1_pt1 | contig 25338 bp, 16 predicted proteins | sample 5204201 | NCBI WGS metagenome assembly WBZS01 (sample SAMN12344357, study PRJNA552823) | activated sludge metagenome | biome: Activated sludge suspended growth; feature: Nitrification reactor; material: Wastewater; isolation source: activated sludge from nitrification reactor of wastewater... | reverse complement strand
CAGGTGGGCGGGGAACGTGACGCCGCGATCGAGAGCAATGCCGCCACGAGTCACCATGTTCATCCCCTATATCCAAAAATAGACGACAGTCTTCGTCGGATATCCGACGGGTATATTTTCGTGACAAATGCGCGAACGCGCAAGCAGCAAATTCTGCGTCGGGAAGGGCGCCCTTGTCGGACGACGGCTCCATGCTCAGTTGCAACCCATTTCTTATTGGAAGAGGCCACCCAACTCGATAGCGCCAAGCGGCCGCGTCGTTGATCAAAGTACATTGACAACGACAGGCCATCACGATTCGACGCTGTCCAGACACCCCAGAAAGCTGCCGACAACAGGGCTAGCGTCGAAAGTGCCCCGATTTTGGCCCCATTTCGCCTAGAAAAAATCTATCAGACGCGCAATCCTTGATCTGCTGTGCAAGAGCCAACAGCAACCCGCCGGCGATATGCGCGGCGGTTGCTCATCGAGGAGGGTGGGAATGATTGCCAAGAGGGATAGGACTGCAACGCCCGTTCGTCGGGTTGCCCGAATGCTTACGATGTCACGAGGACCGTCCACGAGCCGCGTGCTGGTGGCCTGGGAAGAGGGTGCCGCCCCTGACCCCGCTCCGAGCTGCCGGCGCATGTTCGTTCTGGTCGAGTCGACCGGCAGTCCCCCGATCTACGTGCTGTTCGACAACCTCTACGATGGACTCCCGATAGCCCAGGTCCGGCACCACACTGCGGCTCTGCAACGACTGCTGGCAGACCTCGATTGCGCCGGTATCCAGATCGCAACGGTCGCAAACCCGGTCGCCTCGACCAGGCGAATGCGGTCCGCCGAGGCCGTTGCACATCTGCTGGAACAACCGATCGAGTCGCCTCGGCCGCATGGCATGACGCAAAGGCGTTCGCCATGGGCCGGCGCCGGGTTGGCGATCGGTGCTTTTGCATTGACGGGGTGCGCCCATACACCGCCGACGGCACCGTCGCCGGTTTCGATCGCCCCGCCGATCGCTCGGTCGTTTGTGCAGGCACGCCAACAACCCAGCGGACTGTGGGAGCTCGTCCCATGTGTGGAAGGCACGTGTCTGAGACCGACGCCCAAGACGCTGGCCGGCGTTGCGGCCGCGGCGGAAGTCGTTCCGATCGCGCGCCGGGCCGAAGCCGGCAGTGCGCCGGTCGCAAGCAGTCCGAAAATCGATGCCCGCGCCAGCGACGCCATGCATGTCTCGTCGCTACCGGTTCGTTCCGTGTTCTTCCGCACGGGCAGCGCGGTTCCCGACCCGTCCCAGGCGGCGGCAATCCAGTCGCTTGCCCCAGCACTCATTAGAGCCAAGAGGATTGTCGTAACAGGTTGTACGGACCAAACGGGCACGCGAGCCACCAATCAACGTCTGGCCGAACAACGGGCCGCCGGTCTGCGCGATCTGCTGGTACGTCTGGGCGTACGGAAGGAACAGATCGAGTTCCAGATCGACCTGTCGGGCAACGGCAATCTGCCAGGAACGGGCGTCACGGACAGAATCCCAGAGGACGTGAACGCGCGTGCCAGACGCGGCGACATCGCAATCGTGTAGGACGGCGAGAACCGCCTGACCGATGTCGCCCTCACTCGATTCCAGTACCTCTCCCGGTCCCGAGGCGCGCGGCCGCGAGAAGCCGGCGCGCAGCCCCACCGCACGGCTCGATCGACACGGTGACAAGAACCTCTCGCACGTTCCAGATCGCGACGTCCGGGTCAAACGGCGCCAGCCACTGGCAGACAACGAGATCGGGGAAATCGCCGGTCGGCTCAGCCGCTGCAGCAGCCAGCCAGAGGGAGATCTCGCCCTCTTCTATCTGCTGCTGACCACCGGCGCCAAACCGCTCGAATTGGCCCGACTGCGCGTCAAGGATGTGATTGCACCGAACGGCACGATCCGTAGCGAAGCCTGCCTGCCTGCGGGGGCATCGATAAACGGGGTTGCCCGACCGGTCTTCTTCAAGAGCGAGGTTGCGGTCGAGGCGATCATGGCCTATGTGCGTTACCGCGTCGCCAAAGGACACGGCGTCGGGGCCGCGGCGCGCTATGCCGGCCTGGCCCCGACGACACCACTGCTTCTGAATGGCGACGGGCGGGTCTACCGGATCGTCGAATCCTCCGACAACGGCTGCAAGCGTTACCTGTGCCGGGGAATTCTCGAAGCCTGTCGGCGCATGTTCCTCACCGCCGGCATCGATGGCCTCTGCGGCGCGACCCTGCGCCGTACCCTTGCCCGCCGTTTGAGCGATCGCGGTGCGACGCTCGCGCAGATCGGCGAGGCGCTGGGGATCACGGATCGCAAGTCCCTCCGCGATTTGCTCGACGTTCGACACGTCGATCTGCCGACACTGTTCGACGAGATCGTTCGTGCCCATGGCACGACCCCAGCCGCAGTCGAACACCACTGAGGACAATCATGAACCGGCAACGGATCTTCGTGAAAGGCAGAACCTTCGAGGCCAGCGATCCGGCACTGCAAACCGCACTCGCGGCGATCTACGAAACCCCCGAACGCCCCCGGTGCCTGTGCGTCGAGGGCGGCGTCGACCTGTACATCTCGAGGCGCTCATCGGTCTACCATCTGGCACGGATGCCCGGCACTGGCAACCAACACCATCCGACCTGCCCGGACTACGAACCCAATCCTGCCTCGTCGGGGCGGGGTGCGCTGATGGGTGACGGCATCGTGGAGAAATCGCCGGAGACCATCGAGATCCATGTCGGCTTTCCGTTGTCCCGATCCCCCGGCGGCCGGGCGATCCCCCGGGGCGAACCCACGCCGCCCAAGGACGTTCATTCGCCGAAGCACCGGCTGAGTCTTCAGGCGGTCCTGCATACGCTGTACGAGACCGCCCGGTTCAATCGCTGGTACCCCGCGATGGAAGGTGCCCGCAATCAGGGCGTGCTGTGCAAGTACCTGATGGAGGCCGCGAACCACATCATGGTGCGAGGCGAGCCGCTTGCCAGCCGCCTCTACGTGCCGGAACCGTTCGCTGCCGACCGAAAGGACGAGATCGCCGCCCGGCGACGGGAGAAGCTGGCGTTCCTGAACGCGTCGGATCAAGGCAAGGAATTCCAGTTCGGCTTCGTGATCGGCGAATTCAAGGAGGCCGAAGCATCGGCATCGTCGTGCAAGGTGCGGATCAAGCACCTGCCGGACACGCCGCTCTTTGTGGACGCGAAAGCGTGGGCGAGAGTCGAACGCGTCTATCAGCCGCTGTTGGAGGCGACCGAGGCCGATGTGCCACGCAAACCTCGCATCCTGATGGCCGCACTGATCTACGCCAAGCAGGAAAACGTGTATCAGATCGAACGCCTGACGATGATGCTGGTCTCCGACCAGTACGTCCCGTTGAATGGCGCCTTTGAACTGCCCCTTCTTGAGCAGCTTCAGTCGGACAAGCGCATCTTCATCAAGCCGATGCGATACGACAGCGCGAGTGTGGCGTCATTTGCCAACTTCCTGCTCCTGGACGCGGCAAGCGGGCAGGGCGGCGACTATCCCCTGCATGTGATGAGCAAGTTCGTCGATGCGAAGGAACAGGCGCTCAAGGCCAGCGCGGTCGAGAAGTGCGGTCCCGGCGTTTGGGTCTGGCATACCGATCAGCCGATTCCACCGTTGCCTGCGCCGCGGCGCTATCCCCAGCCGAACGGTTCGACGCGTGTCCGACCCCGGGACCCAACGGCATTCGAGCGGCTGGAGGCCAGCCCAGCAGAGTAGGGTGCCCACGCTTGCGGGTTCGCTGGACACGCCACTTCGGCATCACTGTCATGTTGCGTCGTAATTCACAGGAGAAGGCACCGGCCTTCGCAACGGCATCCCGGAGCGGCCAGGCGAGCACACACTAGATGCGCCACACCCATGCCAGTCGTTCGATCGCCAACGGCACGCCGATCCAGGTGGCGCAGCGGAACCTCGGGCACGCGTCGCACACCACCACGACGATCTATGTGACGACCGAGAAGAAGGAGCGGCTCAAGAAGATGGGGGCGTTCTGGGCGCAGGCGGCCGAGCGCAGGCGCAGTCGGGAGCAACGACTGTGGCCCGGGACGAACAAGTCGCATACGCGAACGTCTTGCTGCGGTGCAAACGCCGACACGTCCGTATCCCTTGAAGACACCGAGCAGGCAAGTTCAACCACGCAGCCCGTCGTCCCCCGCGGAGCGCAACCTCTCCTTATAGATTGCGGATAGATAGTTTTCAAGGAGCCAAAAGACCTATTCACACCGAATAGCAAAAGGGCGCATGCTGACCGGAAGTGCAAGAAGAGTGCTGCAAGAGTTGGATTGGATCAATTCCTCGTTCATCCGGCCCACGGCAACAAGAAGAATCACGGTAGGCCAGACATAACAATCTATGTGCCGGGGGGAACAACTCGGATCGGCCCGCCGCAAGTGCTTAGATCGGCTGATTGCGGTATCCAAGCCGCACATGTGATCGAAGCAGCGAGAATGGGTAACCGACTGCGACAGGGTGCGTCCGCTCGGTGCTGGGCGGCTTGCATCATGAATATTCGCTCGCGCCCGCATTGGCCTGATGATGGAATATTTGCGGAGCACAATAGACAAACCTCTTCGCATACGTATGTTATGCAGAGAACTCAGTCCAAGATAGTCCAAGCCCAGCTTGGCCGTCCTGTGCTATTGAGGAGTCGTTACCGGGAGTAGCGACTGACAGGTTGTGGCTATGTTGTGTCACCAGCGTCAAAGGAGTCTTCTGTGTTTGCTCCGAGGATCGCAGCGGCTTGGCTCCTAACTCTATTGGCTGCGACGCCCTCTGTTGGCGCGGCCGAGTTGCACATCTGGGTTCGTGCCTTCATCCCCGCGGGCACGGCCGCCGAAGCCGCGGGAAGTTGTTTCAAGACCGACGAGCGATCGTTCGATGCGAACGTGTCCGCATCCTCGCGGCTCGTCACGGAGTTCTTGCTGGTAACGAGCGGCGCCACTGTTTCGACCAGGCAAGCAGGCGAGCGGCCCTACTTCCGAGCGGAGGAGACTGTTCGTCTCCACTGCAAGTCCAAGGTAATCCTAGAACGCAAGACAGCCGACGTTACAGGATTGAAGCTGGGCAAGCCCGCCTTCGCAGACGGCATCGTTCAGATAGTTGCCGCCGCCTCCGCGGCCAACCCTCTGACCCCTCCCGTGCTCTCGCCCAAGATTGACTACGACGTCACCTTCACGTGGAACGTCTTGGAACGCACGCTTAAGGCGCGCTTCACCGTCGGCCGCTTTCCTGCCTTCGAGGCCTACGCACAGCTCGATCGGGGCAAGTTGGTAGAGATGCTGGCGGTCAAGCCCGATCCGAGTGCATCGCCGTTCACCTTGTACGACGTCGGGGTTGGAGCAAATTCGCGAGTGTTTGAGGTTATGAAACAACTCTAGAAGCACTGCGCGATGTTCAGCCGTTCGGCTTATCGCTAGCCGACATTTGTTTTGGACAGATCAGGAGAGGCTCATGATTCGACAGATACGCCAATTCATAATTGTGTACATCGCTACCGCCGCCGCGCTCCTCGTAACTTCCCCGCGAGTGGCGGCACAAGCCCCGGCCGCCCAGACTCTCGACCAGCAGGCGTTTAACGCTGTCTGGGAACGCCTGGAAGGCTGGGTTCGGAAAGGGGCTGGCGCTCCAACTGGCGCCTACTCCGTGCACGTTCTGGAAGTCCCACGAACCGCGTCATGGGCAGACAACACGCAGTTCGACGGCTTGCTTGAGCTACAGAGGATTGCCGGCGCGATTCCAGAGGCGAAATTCATGCTCGATCCATCGCGGCTTGGACGATCTCTGCACCAGGTCTACGCTGACTTCGCTCTTGACGTTACGCCACCTGACGTGTTCAGCCCAGCGGATGAACAGGCTTACTTGAAAGCAAACGAGGAGTTCAAGAAGGCTGCCGAAGATCTCGCGAAGGTCAGCGCGGCATTCGGCGAAGCTTACGAAAAGGAAGAGGCCAGGATCGAGCGAATGGGCCGCAAGCCCACTGAGGTCGACAGGCAGAACTTGCGAAAGGAGTGGCGCAATCGTTTCCTTGCGGCATACACACCTCTGCAAGTTTCCTTCAGAAAGCGACAGGATCTCGCTCCCGTAGGCGACCCTACGATGGACTCCATTCGGCGGCTGGCAGGGTCGATTGCGGCGGCCGACGGCAACGGCTACGTAGGGTATCTTGGTGACAGCGTTGCGATAAGCGAGCTCGCCAAGACGCAGTGCGACGAGGCGAAGAAGGACAATTGGGAAGGCTTTGGCCTCGGCTCCACTATCCAAGTGGAGAGGCGCGCAGACTGGAGTTCGTCCGTCCGAGGGGGCGGCAGTTGGGGCGCAGTCAGCTTCATAGGAGGTGCGCGCTCTGGGTCGAACTACACCTATTCCCTCTCTACTAAGGCAAACGCCGTGTCCGTTCGGATTTGCGCGCCACGCTATATTGCGCTATCCCCTGGCGACTGGTGGGACCCTGAACTGCTGAGAAAGGTTGACCGCGGAAACTTGAAACTCAAGCCTAAGTCGCCAATGGAGGACAAGAAAGCGTTTGGCCCCAAGGGGGAGATACCCCGCCTCGTGCGCGGCGTGATTGTTGCGAGGGCAATCGCCATCGAAGCGAACTTTGGCGAAACTGATCTCAATGAATACAAGAGCACGGTCCAGCACGGCGGTGGCGTTCGGATCGGCCCTTGGCGTGTTGGCGGCGGTTCCACTCGCACTGAGTTCAGCAGGACGTTCACTTCTCAGACGGGCGGTTATGGCCGGTCTGTTAACGGGTCCCTACCTGTGATCATCGCGTACGTAACGGAAGAGACGCCTGAAACCCAGTAAGGCCACCACTTCGGGTTACACGAATGAGTCCGCCAACCATGCGCGCCATCGCGGCCATAGCTCTGGCTATCGTAGGAGCCGTTGTGATCTGGCTTACCGAAGGGAAGCAGATATACGGGAGAACAGTCAAGCTTCTCGAGCACCTCGATACGACGGGCTGGCCTTCTGCGGACACGACTAGTCCGATAGAGCGCGCACTGCGAAAGCAGTATGGGTTGTCCGAGTGGCTGCCGCAGATCGTGACGCCCACGTCTCCCGCTCTATCGCTTGACCCGTCCAATATCGACGAGACGTTCAGGCGCATAGGGCACGCGCAGCCGCCCCCGATCGACCACTTCGACATCCGATCACTAGACCTACCAAGCGCCTACGCAGCCTTCCTGAGCGATCAGATCGCAGCGCTCGCAGCATCTGGCGAGGGAGTGAGCTCTAGCGATGATCGCGATCTTTGGCAACGTTTCGTCGCCGCGTTCACCGGTCGCGAAATCAGGATTTCCCCGTCCGATCTGAAGGAAGTGCGCCGAGCCGTTCAAAAGCTTCCCGAGCCACATCCTCTGCGTACGCACGTCCAGGAGTTCTTGCTGCTCTCCGAGCAACTCGGGCGCTACGCACCTGCGCTTGATGTCGGAGCCTCACCCGCTTACTCCGACCCCGGCAGGTGGGAGGCCAAGCCGCTCGCCGATGATGGAACACTTGGGCGCTGTCGCGGATCGGTTGCGCCCATCTCGGACGAAACGAAGCGGTTTCCGGCAGAGATTTCCGTGTTTCCGCGGGTGGCACCACTTGAGATCCGACGACCGTGGATGCATGAGCACTTATTGGATGCTGGCTTGGCTGCGTCGCCAAGCGGGAATGCTATCCGATATTTCGGTGACGGCGGATCGCTGCGCTTGATTCCGGCGCGGGTCTGGGTACAAGTCGAAGACGAAATCCGGTTCTCTGTGAGTGAGGAGCTGCGCTCCTCGATAGAGAGTTTGTTTGAGCACAACGACTGCTGTGTCGTGATCTGCAAGTCGGATCGCACGCTGCTTAAGGATCCAGCTGTATATCAGCCGGTTGGTGAGACTATGAGCAAGACTCAAGAGTCTTCATGGTTTGTCGGATTACAGAACGGGCAGCAACCTAGTGTGTATGCAGTAATTAGTAGGCGTCGTGTTGCAACTGTGCGTTAGAGGGAAGTCGCAGGTTGCCCAGACAACGGTCTCGAAAAAGCAAGCACCCACAGAATCGAGGGTCGTGGAGCGGAACGCAGTGGAGCAGGCGAGAATCCAAACTGGAACGAAGTACGCCCTCATCGCGACCGTTATGCTTGTGGGCGTTCTGGGCATTGGTGCGGTAATCGTCAACTATCTGGCACCAGACGAACAGGTGTTGGCCAGTGAGCGGCTCGTGCCCGTAATGATTCATCGTCCAGTATTTATGGCTGGGCTTTCGCTGGGAGTTGCGTCAACACTGCTTGCGGCGGCGGTTGCAACTTTGCTTGGGTCGCGGCCCGCGTGGCAGGTGGCCGGTGCCACTTTGTCCTTTGGGCTTGCTGGCGTCGCCGTTTTTGTAGTGCTAGCTTCAATTGTTCCGGAGTGGGGGTCGCTAGGCTCGCAGTCGATGGCCAGAGTTAAGTCTAAGGAGACCCGTATCGATAAGATTTTCGGTCTAGCCATACTCTTCAATCGTGGTAGTTCGGAATTGACCCCTCAAGCTCGCGACATGCTAAAGGACAACCTCGCAGTATTCGAGTCATGCGCCACGGGCGAGATCGGAATTTGGGGCTTCGCTAGCAGGCGGCCGTTCCGCGCACCGTCGCCAACAATCCCGCCATGTGACTCGAAATGTCGAAACAATGGCCTCGCGAATGCACGGGCCCTTGCAGTTCATGCTTACCTCAAGTCACTGGGCGTTGACACACCCCTCCCAACGCCATGGACCGATCACGATGACATGTTGTCGACCGCGCGAATAATGGACATCGACTCGAAGGGTAGCTTGCTGCCGGAGAAGGAGCGACTCAATCAGCGCGTCGAAGTCTTTTGGAAAGAGGTTCGTTGCCCTAGCGTAGGCGGCAGCCAACCCGTGAAGAGAACTGAGTAAGGGATCTTTTTGCCGAGACCTGTGGGTGGCGAATTGATATTCAAGCGGCGAGCGGGGTCTGAAACAGTCCACGGCAATGCGGCCGCCAGGCGTAGTGATCAAGCTGGATAGGAGCAGGGGAGGGCGCTCCAGCGCATTGCGCGGTTGTGTCGCCGACGATCGAGCGATGAACGCGTTGAGCGTTGCGATATTTCTGGAACGCGGCCAGCTTCCCGATAGGGTTCTTGCCTGTGTTGCTCGCTGCAGATCGAGCATTCGCGGCCCTGTGCAAGACAACAGCTGCAGGACTTCCGGCGTTATACTGAAAATTACGGTTATCAGAAGCAAAATGCCGCATGCATCCCCGATGGCAGGTAACGCATCAGTTACCTGCCGCTCGGCCCTGCACTGAGTCGGCCCGGGCGTCGGCCTCAGCGGCCGCTGCGTCGTAGAACCGCAAAGACAGATACTCCTCGGATTGCCGTCCTCCTGAACGAGGCCTGTATGATCGGAGCAATCGTTTCTGATAGAACCGGTTGACACTCTGCGGAGCAGAGTCGATACTCTGCCGCGTAGAGTTACTTCAACTTGTCATCATGAAACTGCGCCGCACGCTGCTCGTAGCTGGAGTCATGCTGTTCCTTGGAGCTTGCTCCACGCCTGCCAAACGTCCCCTTGATGTCACCCGACATGATCTTGAAACCGTCAAGACGTACGCGGCCGCCTTGATTCGCCACGAGATGGCGAAGAACGAGATCGCCGCCATGAGTATTGCGCTGGTGGATGATCAGCGTGTCGTGTGGGCCGAAGGCTTCGGCTATGCCGACAAGGAATCCGGGAGGCCGGCCACTGCGGCGACAATCTACCGGGTTGGTTCGATCTCCAAGCTTTTTGCCGCGAGTGCCGCGATGCAGTTGGTCGAGCAGCACAAGATCGATTTGGATCGGCCGCTTCAAGATGTTCTGCCCGAGTTCTCGATTCGATCCGCCTTCGCTGAATCCAGTCCGATCTCGCCGCGGCAGTTGATGACGCACCACGCAGGACTGCCTCGCGACTTCAGCAAAGGCCTGTTCGCTCAACACCCGGAGCCGTTCACGGATCTTGTTCATCACGTCCGCAACCTCGACGCGGCCTATCCGCCAAACCACGTCTTCTCGTACTCGAACATCGGGGTCACGCTGCTCGGCCATGCGATCCAGAATGTCACGGGCGTACCGTTCGCCGAGCATCTTCAGCATTCGCTGTTCGAGCCGCTCGACATGCGCACGGCGGCTTTCGCCTCTGGTCTGAGTTCGTCGGACCTGATGGCCAAGCCTTACCGCGCAGGCAAGCTTGCGGAGGAACCGTCACTGCGAGACCTGCCCGCGGGCGGCCTCAACGCGAGCGTTCTTGACCTTTCCCGCTTCTTGTCGATGGTGTTTGCAGGCGGACGGGTGAGTACACGGCAGGTTTTGCGGCCGGAGTCGATCCAAGAGATGTTGCGGCCGCAGAATACAGATGTTGAACTGGACTTCAACTTCCACAACGGGCTGGGCTGGATGCTCTCCACACTGAGCCCCAGGACGATCCAAAACGCCGGCATCGTGGCGCATCACGCAGGCGCGACGATTCACTATCGGGCCCAACTTTACGCACTGCCTGAGCACAAGCTTGGTGTGGTTGTTCTGGCGAATTCTGCGAGCGCCCAGCGCTCCGTCGATCGAGTTGCCCTTGACACGCTCGCGCTCGCGCTGGAAGCCAAGACCGGGATCAAGCAGCCGAACCCCGAGCCCACGCAACCGGCCGAAGCGCCATGGCGGGCAGAGACCCTGCAGACCTACGTCGGCCAATACACGTCGCAGTTCGGCTATATGCGAGTGTATCTCGACGGTTCGTCGCTGCGCGCGCAAGCATTCGGACGAACGTTCAAGCTCCTCCCGCGTGGGGATGGTCGGCTGGGCCTCGAGTACCGATTGCTGGGTTTGCTTCCGATTGATCTCGGCGAATTGAATGCAATCGGCGTCTCGTTGCGCCATGTGGCGGGCCACGATGTGCTGGTCGCGACGGTTGGTGCACAGGACATGCTGCTTGGACAACGCGTTCGACCAGGCGGGTCGGCGCCGGCCTGGCACGCGCGAGTAGGCCGATACGAGATCGTAAACGCGGCCAACGAACTCACGTTAGTCCAGCGCATTGCACTGACAGAAGAGGACGGCGTCTTCATCGCCGAGATTCAGGACACCATGCTGGGTGCCGCGGTGCACCGACTCGTCCTGCAACCGATATCGGACAGCGCCGCCCGAATACTTGGGCCGTTGGGTGACGGTGGCAGCATGATCCGCTGCCAAGCATCGTCGCCAGGCGCGGAGCACTGCGAGACGTCCGGATACGTGTTGCGTCGTACAGCAGAATGAGATGCACGGGGATCGGGGATCCGGGGTAGCGCAGCGCGTAGTCGCCTGCCTCATCGCTTCCGTAGTCCTCCATGCCGCATTGCTGGCAACAGACATGACGGGGAACGGGTATGACACACATCGAGCGGCTCCTTTGAGCGCGCGCATCTTGATTCAAAGCCGGGCGCAGCCAATGGAACTCGCTCGAGCAGACTCGGCAGGCCCGATGCCGAGGCTGCGACCCAGCGTTCGGTCATCTGATCGTGAACGCGGCACCGATATCCAGACTGCGCGTCCCATCGCGGCGGCTGGTCGCCCGAAGCCCCGGGGAACCGACGCGGTGTCCGGCGTGACAGTGGAGTCCCCTCCCGTGGACCTAGCGCGGGGCGTGGGCACCACCCGAGGCGGAGAATTCAAAGCAGAAGTTCCCCGGCTTGACTTAGACGCCGCGAAAACTATCGCGCGCGCCGTTGCGCGAGAGAATCTGCCGAGAAGCTCAGATATGGAATCGCCGCCACCGAATCGGTTCGAAGGCGTCATTGCCCGGGCGGTAGCCGAAGATGCTCTGGTGGAATCGCGAGGCAGCAATGGCGAAACCGTATTGACGTCCCGGCACAAGCGCTGCGTCATCCCGTTGTCGGTGCCCCACCATATGAGCGGTATGTCACTTCCACTACTTTGCGAATTGCGATCAGGTCATCCATGAATTCGCATGCCGAGCGTCTGGAATCGATTCAGGCGATGCTCGCCGCCGGCCACCGCTGCGTCGATCTCGATCGACACAGTCTCCTGCTTTGGGGTGGCGTAGGCGGCGGGCTGATCGCCTTCACTGACTGGGTCATCAATGCCAACACCTTCCCGGACAATGCCGCGCGCGCAACCGCACTTCTGTGTTGGCTGTCGTTCTGGCTGGGGGGCATGTCGTGGCTAGACCACCGTCTGACGCGCAAAGCACGTGCCGTGCGCAAAGAAACGCTTCCCTTCGCGCAGGCTCAAATCACCCGGGCATGGTGGATGCTACTCGCGATTGGCACGCTCGCCACCTTTGCCATGTCCTTCTTTGGCGGTGGCGCAATGATTTATGCACTGTGGACTGTGCTTTTGGGGCTGGGCATGTTCTTCTTCGGCCTGTTCTCGCGAACGCTGATCGAATGGATCGGCCTTGCCACGATCCTGCTCGGCATCGTCAGCCTCGCCAGCGGACTGCCGCTGGGCACCGCCCGGTGGCTTGCAGCGGCGACTTTCGCGATTGGCCTGCCGCTGTCGGGTTGGTTGGCGGGTCGAAGCCAGGATCGCAGGCTCGGCCAGCGACTGCTTCATCTCACCGTATGGCTTGCCGCAGTCATCTTGCCCGCGCTCTTGATCGCCCACCTTGTACCAATTGCCACTCGTCCGACACCAGAAACGGCGACCGTCAAGATTCCGGCCGGAAGCATCGTGCCGATCTATGTTGACTTCGATAGCCCGCTGGTCGCGATTCTGCCTAGCGAAGGCTTGGCCATGCACATCCTGCAAGACACAGAAGTTGCACTCACGGACGGCCAGCCCGATGGCAGGTATCGGTTTCGGGAGGACGACTGGCACTCCGTTAGCGATGGGGTTTTGCACATGCGTATCGACCGGATACTGCCCAAGTTGGTCGATGGCCATCCGCAGGTTCGCCTGCATGGGAAGTTCGACTTCAAGGGAGAAGAGCAATGACCGCGCTGCGACAATTGGACCCGCTGCTGCATCAGCCGGTCCGTACTCAGATTGCGGCCTATCTTGCCGGGCGCGGTGAAGCGACATTTGCCGAACTGAAGCGCCTGCTCTCTGCGACGGACGGTAACCTCGATGCTCATCTTTCGAAACTGATCGAGGCCGGTTACTTGGAATCCCGCAAGCAGATGTCCGACGCAGGACGGCAGCAGACCGTGTTCTGTCTGTCGAGAAGCGGGCGTCATGCGTTCGCGGCATACGTGAGGGCGTTGTTTTCGATTTTGCCGGAGAAGCCTGAACCGGTCCGCCGCACCCGCGCTGCGCCGACTCCAGGGTAATTGGTTCGTTGCGAGGTCGCTGAGCCAAATTGCCACGGCTTTGCACGCCCTCTTTGACAGCAACGGCAGCTTACTGATGATCTAGCTGACGCTCACGTGAATCTGACGTAGGCCCGGTGATCGGCCAATGCTGCCGTTCGCGACGCTCGATGCCAATGGCAGGTCAGGGCTCGTCAACGGCCATAGGTCAGGAACTCACACCGAGCGGCCGGTTTCCCGAGGTTGGTCGGCAAGTGTCGACCCGAACCTGCCGTTCGAGTCGTATAAGCTTCTGCGGCACGTAACCGAGTAGAGCAGGCGTTCAGCGCGGCAACTCGCTGCCAGGAGGTCGGCCTGAAGGGACATTGGTTATCGGAGCAATCTGCGTCCGCAATGAAATGGTGAACGGTCATTGGCCTGGGAGTCGCCCCGAATGACGCCTTGGCACAGTGGGCTTTAGCTAGACCCGACCCATCGGTGCCGGTCAGGCGCAGGCATGGCGGACGGTCGCGGACTTCGCCTACTTCCAGTACACATGCACGCACCGACCATTCATCGCATGAAGCATCGCGAGAAGTGTGACAGTCTCGGACTGGCGCCGTGGTTTCGGCAAGGGCATACTGCTTCGAGATAAATCCTTATACGAGTCATCGGCAAATCGCACGGAGGGGCGAAAGGAATGTGGACTACAACCGAGCTGAAGAATGAGAGTGACGTAGAACAAAAACTCATCTACCCGTTCTTGATTGAGTCACAACCGCTCGGCTTGGGCATTCCTCAAGCCGTCATTCAAACCAAAGTTAACATTCGACGATTCGCAATCGGTAAGGGGTCCGACCAAAAGCTCTACTTTCCTGACTACTTGGTCGTCTCTATGGGCTTCCCAATTGTAGTAATCGAAGCAAAACACCCGAATGAATCCGTCGACGTAGGGTACCGAGAAGCAAGGCTGTATGCCAGTGAACTGAACGGTCTTTATCAGCACGGGATAGCTCCTGCTCACTACGTAGTTGCATCGAACGGGGTTGACCTGTGGTATGGGTATGCTGATCAATTGGAGCCGTTGGGTAAGGCGGCTTGCAACGAGCTGGGACCTTACTCGCCGCATTTAGCGAAACTGGTCGAGCTGATGTCGTGGGAACGGTTGCAGGAGCGTGCAACTGCACTAGCACAAAGCCTACGGCCCGAGGAACTGTTCAAGCCTCGGCGTCTGCTAGGTGGTATTGGTGTGCAAAACGAAGAAGTGGGCCAGAATTCCTTTGGCGCTACGCTGACTACCTCGATCGCACCGATTTTCAATCCGAGCACTCAAGAAGATAGGGCATATGTTGCTCGCAATGGGTACATACCGTCGCGACGCCGCGAACGGTATGTCGATCCAATCGACCGTGTGATTAGGGCGGCCCGTCCCCCAAGTGAGATTCACGCGACTGAGCTGGATGACTCAGCAAGGCCTACGGAACTGATTGGCAAGCTCAGGAAGCCAAGGGAGCTTGAGCATAAGGTTCTTCTGCTCATAGGCAGCGTTGGCTCCGGCAAGTCAACCTTCATAGATCACTTGTACGAGGTCGCACTGCCCCGAGAACTAATCGAAGCAACATTGTGGTGTCGAATAAACATGAACGCGGCCCCGGTATCCCCAGGTGAAATATATGGCTGGCTGCGTCAAGAAATCATCCAAGGATGTCGCGCTGCACAGCCCAACGATGACTTTGATGATCTTGACGTGCTACAGAAAGTATTTAGTGTAGAAATCAATAAGTTCAACAAAGGCGTTGGGAGACTCTACGACAAACAGCCGGAGGTCCGCGCCACCAAGTTGGCCGAACACATCCAGAGCCTTCAGGCGAATGATCATACTGTTGCCAATGCCCACGTACGATTCACGTGTGGGGATCGGAACAAACTTTTTGTCGTTGTGCTTGATAACTGCGATAAAAAGACCCGCGACGAGCAACTACTAATGTTTGAAGCGGCGCAATGGCTTCAGAAGGAGTTCCGCTGCTTGGTCATATTGCCTTTACGTGACGAGACCTATGACAATCACCGTGACCAGCCACCTCTGGATACAGCGCTTAAAGATCTAGTTTTCAGAATTGAGCCGCCTCTGTTTCAACAGGTATTAGTCAAGCGAGTTCAGCTTGCGTTGAAGGAGCTTTCTGGCAGTGGAAACGAGAAGCTACATTTTTCGCTCCCGAATGGCTTCACGGTTGAATACACTCGATCTGACCAGGCCTTCTACCTCGCTTCTGTCATTAAGTCTCTATTTGAACATGACAAATTTGTCAGGAGAATGATTGTTGGGCTGTCCGGCCGCAATATGCGAAGGGCACTCGAGATATTCCTGGAGTTTTGCAATAGTGGCCATATTGGAGAAGACCAAATATTCAAGATAAGGCAGTCTGAAGGCAACTATACGCTGCCGTTTCATCAAGTCGCTACCGTTTTACTTCGAATGAATCGCCGCTTTTATGACAGCGACCATTCGTATATTAAGAATGTTTTCGCGGCAAGAAGGGACGACCCACTTCCCGGTTATTTTTGCCGCTACATGATATTGAGATGGTTGCGCAACAACTTTGGCCGCGCAGGTACGGGTGGCCTTCAGGGCTATTTTCCGAAGAGGGACATCAAGTTTACACTAACGCCCTACGGCCTTTCCCCGGACGTTCTGGACCGAGAGTTCAACTACTTGCTATCTGCACAATGCGTGATTGCCGAGCATTTGCGATTGGACTCAGTTGATGACGACGACTTGGTCCGTCTCGGTCCTGCCGGATTCGTCCATTTGGAGTTGGTGGGGAACATCAACTACTTGGCAGCACTTGCCGAAGATACTTTCTTCTCCGATCGACTTCAGGCAGAGCGCGTTGCTGACCGGATCCGCAGTCATCAATCGCATCTTCGTATCAAGACTGCAGTCGACAATGCGATGGAACTCGTCAACTACCTGGAGCAAGTGCGGTCATCTCTTCGCCCACCCAAGGGCGGCTTTATGCAGGACGACTTGTTGGATAGCCTTGCCGGCTTTTCAGACGCACACGAGGCGGTCGCTCGAATTTCGAAATCGCACGCGGGGGACCCATGGTTTGACGCTGATCGGCGACTGCCGCGGGGTTCGACACATCAGGTCATCGTTGTGAACGCGGTCGAGTATGGATACTTTGTAGAGTTTGATGACGGGCTCAGGGGCCTGATTCACAAAACCAGCTTCAACGGCATGACGGCCGCTCCAGGCGATCGAGTCGAAGTTCAGGTCCAATGGGTGGATGCTCACCAACGAAGAATTGGACTCAAGCTGGTCTCGGTCGTTGCGGAGGATGTCGGCGACCAGGTCGACGGGACGTTCGGGGCGCAAGCAGTACTGCCATTCCAGCAGGTCTAAAACGACGTCGTGGAGCGTCAGCACGCGCCCCGGTGCTGACAGCCGAAGATTGGGAAGCGGAATCTGGGTCACGCGTAACGGCCGTCGGGTCACTGCGTCAGGCGCCTTCCCTTTCGCACCTTGACCTGGGGCAACAAATGAAGACAAATTCGTACCGCCAGCGACGAAAGGGGGAGCCCGATGAAGTGCAAGTTCGTGCCCTATGGCCTAGCTTCTACTGTTGTCTTGATCGACATCGCGTGGCCTACGCGACCGCCATGAGTCCTCAACTATAAATCTGCAAAACGGGGCTTGACAGATGAGTCCTCAAAGAAGGGGCCGCTCAGATTCGTCGGCCCAACGTTTTTCGCCGGAAATGTTTGAACGGCAGCAATGGGAAGTTCAGGTGTCGCTCATGTCGCTCGCCTCGAATGACCGTTCCGGCCGAATTTCCGAATCTCAGCCAAATCCGCAATCGGCAATCCGCTGTCAAGCTTTCATCTGTTGAGGTGATCCCTTTCTGCTTTCGATTTGCAGATAATCTCAGGTTCACCCGCAGTTCGGATGACTGGTGCATCAGGCCGGCACGATTCATCATCATTTGTACCCCGGTATCATGACGTTTGGTCGCTGTCGCGTTCCTGCAAGATCCGCCCCGGCTTCAATCGGTAGTAGACACGAATTCCGCCCTTCCGCGTGGGCTCCTCGACGATGTCAAATAGTCCCGTCGCCAGAATCAGTGCCTTCAGCGATTTGTATCCATACTGATTGGCCATCGCCGCATATTCCTCGCCCGCACGCTGTTTGATGAGATCTATGGCCTTCTGCAAGAGCACGCAACCATCGTCGCGACCCACCTGTTGCGCAATCGCTCCCAGCACTGCAACGAGGCGGCTCTGTCGCAATTTCGCGAGCTTTGTGTCCTCAACCACATCCTCCGGTTCAAGGCATTCTGACAGGCTGCGCCATGCTTCTGGAATCGCCACAACCAATTCACGCAGTGTCTCCACCTCTACCAGGACTCGTTGTCGCTGTTTGTCGAGGTACTGGTTAGCCTCTTTCAGACTTTCGACCGAACCTATATCGAACCGCTGAAGGAAGTGATGAACGAGCTCATTGCGTTCCGCGACGATGTCGGCGAGGGTCTCCCTGCGAGCGTTGAAATAGTCAGGATCCGTTTCCACGCACAACCGGAACGAAATCCAAGCCTCACGAAGGTTTTCTGGCTTTTTATGGTCCGACTGGGTGTCTGACAGATGGTTATCAACAAATTCCCCGACCACCGGACCCATCGTCATCTTCTGAACGCGCGCTGAGTTCGCCTGGTGGATTGCAGGAAGGTCGCTCACATAGCCGTTGAACTCTCCGTTGGCCACGACAAACTTGAGCTTTCTCTCCATATCCTGAAAAAGCAGCAAATTCCGGCCGATCTTTCGCAAAACCTCGTTTCGGACCGATTCCAGTTCCATCGTTCTTCGACCTAGCGCCGCAGGGTCGCCTTTACGTCATACGACGAAATCGAACCGAATCTTGTCTCAAAGCCCGTTAGGGATAGCTGCGCTACTTTGCTGCTCGGATTCAATAGCAAGGTTCCCGAGTAGCGCCGATTCAGGCCACCGTAAGCGCAGTTCTTCAGCGACAGGTCCAGGTTCAGGAGCGTGGGTGTGAATCCGGGCGAGGCAATGCCCAGGAACTTGCAGCCGTTGTCCTTGCTGAAGCCGCTGACCTTGTTGTCGTTTTCGATGACCAGAACGATGGGAACCACGGTATGGGCGGAATCAATGCGCTGCCCTTTCTCGGTTGCCTGATATTGAACCTGACCGCGCCACTCGCCATAGGGCGTGTCGTAAGCCGTATTCACATTCAAAATCCGGTCTGAACCGGAACGCCCCGTTGCGACGGCGGGTGTTTCAACCACCGGCCCCGAGTTCGGACATGGCGTGTCAGTCAGGACAGTTTTGCCACCGTCCGTGCACCGATACACGGTGGAGCCGGCTAGCGCGTTCGATGTCCAGGGCATCAAGGCGCAGCCGATCGCAAAACTACCTAGAACTTTGAGCAAGTTCTCGCCTCCGGAGGTCGTGTGAATTCGATTGATGCGGTTGCTAACCGATCGGCCGGGTTCCACGGCAGGCCGGGAACTTGGAGCAGCCCCAGAACGCCTGACCCGCACGCGATCCGGCCTTGGCCGTGCGCTTGACCATCGAATTCGAGCAGACGGGGCACGTTTGCGCCTCCGCCGCCGGTGGCGGTGAAGGCGCTGTGTGAGCCGCCCGGTCGAGCGGTTGCGCTGCCCGAACCTCGGCGATCAAGCGCAGTAGCGATTCGCCATCGATCAGGCGGATTGGCTTCCCATTGGCAAAGCTCAGCGCATCCGGCGAGTAGGCGCCGCTGCTGACGAAGATGGCTTCATCGGCATGCTCGGCGGTCATGACGCCGAATAGCTCTCGCACCAGGGTTACCCCGACCTGCTTGTGGCGCCACCGCTTGCACTGAACGATACTCGTACGCCCCTGCCGGTAGAGCATCAGGTCGATTCCACCATCGGGGCCTTCTCCGCCGCGCTCTTCGACACGATAGCCTTGGCGCCGAAAGGCTTCGCCAACCAGCATTTCAAACTCGCGCCAATCGATCCCGCGTACGGATTCCAGTCCGGTCTGGGTATCGAGTAACTTGCGCCGCTTGGCGGTATTGAGAGCGGCAAATGGCGCGGGGACCAGAAAGACGAGTGCGAAGAACCATGCATACGCTTTCATTGCACCGGCAAGGGGCTGAAAGATCAGGTTGCCGCCAAAAACGGCGGGCAGAATCCACTTCAGACCGATATAGACAACCGCTGCTACGATGACACTTGCCCACCACGGCAACGTGGTCAGAATATCGACAATGCCTTCATGTCTTCGACGTGCCACGACGCTTCCTCGTGAATGTCCAATGTTCTATTACGGCTACAGGGCGTCATTCTATAGTCATTTCGCATCGAGGCGGGGGCAATGAAACAGGAGGGAGAGTTTTGCGGCGGTTCGAGATGATTGGGGACGAGGAGAACAAACGCGATACCGCACGATCGGTTTTCCCCATCTAGAAGCCGTAAAAGTGGTTTCTCAATCTGGCAATTCTGCATGAGCATTGCTGCCGTTCAAACATGTCCGGCGAAAAACGTTGGGCCGACGAATCCGAGCGGCCGCCTACCGAAAAGCGCTACTCACCCTATCGGCCATGACCGGACGGTCGAGAATCTCCTCCAAAGCGGCCGGTCATCGCGAGACGTTGCTGCTGCTCCGACAAGGCGGTCGTGTCAATTGGTGAGCGCCACGCGCCGCGAGTTTCACGTCTTTCGCTCCGCGTCAAAGCTCACCGAGGCGGCGACGGATCCGGCGAGCCCCGGCTGTGGGCCGTACTGGGCCGAACCTATCGACGCGGGAGATCTCACATGCGCTGATTCACTTCCTCTCTGCCTCGGCTCAAGCCCCCGGTGGCGGGCTGGTCGTGAAATCGGTGTAGTCCAATGTACCGGTCAGCCCGCTTTGCGTTGCAAAGAGCACTTTCGCGCTCGCCCCGTTACCATCGGCGTCATAAAAAAGGTTTCCGGTTGATCGGTCAAAAACGATGTAGTCGTTGGCGTCGGTTGCGTTGCCGCCGACGTTCGACCTGAATTCGTCTGCGTCCAGCCCCGCTGCGCCGTTCAGTGCAACCGCGGCGAAGATCGTCGGGTCGAGCGCGATCCTGTCGAGCGCGTTCGCCTCGAATCCGGTGATCGTATCCCTATTGGTCGCGGCATTCAGGGTAGTGTTGAAGACGAAGGTGTCGGCGCTGCCGTCCCCGCTGTTGTTCGCGCCGCCGAACAGCAAGTCGTTGCCTAGGCCGCCGACGATAACATCGGCTGCACCGCCGCCGTGAAGGGTGTCACTGCCAAGGCCACCCTTGAGCAGGTCGCTGCCGTTGCCGCCATTGATGGTATCGGCGCCCTGCGTGCCGGTGATGGTGTTGGCAGTATTGTTGCCATTTATGATCCCCGCGTTACGCAATGCCAGCGCAGACAGGTCGACGGCCGACGTGGTCTGCACGCTGAGGTTGAAGCCACCCATGTTTAGCGTTTCAACATTGGTCATCGCGAAACCGCCACTGAGCGTGACGTTGCCTGTGAACAGCAGCGTGTCATTGCCGGCGTCGCCGTCGATCGTGTCACCGGTCAGGTCATTGCCCGTCACACGGAAGGTGTCGTTGCCGGCGCCGCCGCGTACGATGTCGGCGCCCGCCCCCCCGGTGATGATGTCGTTGCCGGCCGCGCCGTCAAGCGTGTCGCTGCCGCCGTTGCCGTCGATATCGTCCGCGCCAAGCGTGCCGGTGATGATGTTGGCCGTCCCGTCGCCATTGATGGCACCGGCGTTGCGTAGCGCAAGATTGGACAGGTCCACCGCAGCGGTGGTCTGCACGCTCAGGTTGAAGCCGCCCATGTTGAGTCTTTCGACATTAGTCATCGCAAACCCGCCACCGAGCATGACGTTGCCGGTGAACAGCAGCGCGTCGGCATCCGCGCCGCCGTCGATCGTGTCACCGGTCAGTTCATTGCCCGTCACGCGGATCGTGTCGTTGCCGGCACCTCCCCGTACGATGTCCGCGCCCGTCCCGCCGGTGATGATGTCATTGCCGGCCCCGCCGTCGAGCGTGTCGCTCCCACCGTTGCCGTCGATCTCGTCCGCGCCCTGCGTGCCGGTGATGGTGTTGGCCGTGCCGTCGCCATTGATGGCGCCGGCGTTGCGAAGCGCAAGATTGGAGAGATCCACCGCAGCAGCGGTCTGCACGTTCAGGTTGAAGCCACCCATGTTGAGGGTTTCGACATTGGTCATCGCGAACCCGCCGCCGAGCGCGACGTTGCCGAGGAACTGCAGCGTGTCGGCATCGGCGCCGCCGTCGATCACGTCGCCAGTCAGTTCGTTGGCGATGACCTGGAAGGTGTCGTTGCCCGCGCCGCCCAGCAGCGTATCGATTCCGGTGCCGCCGCGCACCGTGTCGTTGCCGTTTCCGGCATCGACGTAGTCGTTACCACCGCCCGTGCTTATTGTGTCGGCGCCGCCATTGGCAACGATCACGTCTACCGCATTCGTCCCCGTCAATGTATTGGCGCCGTTATCACCCATCAGCGAGGCCACGGTCACGCTCACCGTTGCCGTGGCGGTTCCGCCGTGACCGTCGCTGATCGTGTAATTGAAGCTGTCGAAGCCGACGAAGTCTGCGTTGGGCGTGTACTTCGGGTTGCCGCTGGACGTATCGACGACAACGACTCCGTTGGCGCCCTGCGCGACGCCGGCCACGGTGAGGGTGTCGCCGTCCGCGTCGCTGTCGTTGCTCCGAACCTGTACGATGATCGAACCATTGCGCAGCACGGTCGCAGAGTCATTGATCGCCACCGGCGAAACGTTCTGCGAGGCACTCGAAATGACGAAGTCGTCGAATGCCGTTGCGCCTGACAGATCAGTCGCGATCACCCGAAGTGACAGGTTGCCCATGTCGGCCGCCGCGGGCGTGCCGGTGAAGGTGCGCGTCGTCGGGTCGAAGGCGAGCCAGGCCGGCAATGGCGAACCGTCTGAACGCGTTGCGCTGAGTGTCAGTGCATCGCCCGCATCGACGTCAATGAACTCATTGACAGGTACCACGTAGACGAAAGCTTGTCCCTGCGTCATGACAGAATCCGTCAGCGGCTGCGAGAGCTGAGGCGCGTCGTTGACACCGGCGAGGTATAAGCTCTGCGTGGCCGCCACGCTCCCGCCATTGCCGTCGATGACGCTGTAGGTGAGCGAGACGGGGCCGTTGTAGTTGGGCGTCGGCGTGACGGTCCAGGTGCCGTTGCCGTTGTTGGCCACACTGCCGTGGTCAGAGGCCAGATTGGCGACTGCGAGCGAGTCACCATCGGGGTCCGTGAAGCCGGCTAGCAGCGAGGCGCTGCTGACGAGGTAGTCGGTGTCCTCGGTGCCGTCGACCAGCGTAGCAGTGGCGCTGCCGGTGGGCGCATCGTTGGTGTTGGTCACGGCCAGTGTGAAGACATCATTCGCCGAAGCGTTTGCACTGTCGGTGGCCGTCACGCGAACGTTCAGGCTACCTACGTCGCCGGCCCCGGGAGTGCCGCTGAAGCTGTGCGTCGCGGCGTTGAAGCTCAGCCACGATGGCACGGCCGAGCCGTTGGCGAGCGCCGCCGCGTAGGCCAGCGTGTCTCCTGCATCCACGTCGGCGAAGGTGTTCGATGGCACGACGAACGTGAAGGCCGCACCTTGCGTGGCGCCCTGGTCGGCGATTGCCAGTGCCAGTGTCGGCGCATCGTTGACCGCGGCGAGGCTGAAGCTCTGCGTGGCCGCCACGCTGCCGCCATTGCCATCGACGACGTTGTAGGTGAGCGCGACCGGACCGTTGTAGTTGGCCGCTGGCGTGATAGTCCAGGTGCCGTTGCCGTTGTTGGCGACGCTGCCGTGGTTGGAGGTAAGGTTAGCCACTGCGAGCGTGTCGCCGTCCACGTCGCTGAAGCCGGCCAGCAGTGCGGCGTTGCTGACCGTGTAGGCGATGTCCTCGGTGCCAGCGGGAAGCACGTCGGTTGCGGTGCCGCTGGGCGCATCGTTCACCGCTGCCAGGTTGAAGTTCTGCACGGCGGCCACGCTGCTGCCGTTGCCGTCGGTGACGTCGTAGCTGAGCGAGACGGGGCCGCTGAAATTGGCAGCTGGCGTGAAGGTCCAGGTACTGTTGCCGTGATCGGCAAGGGTGCCGTGATTGGCGATCAGGTTGGCGACCGAGAGCGTGTCGCCGTCGACATCGTTGAAGCCCGCCAGCAAAGTCGCTGCACTGACGGTGTATGGTGTGTCCTCGGTGCCCGCGGGCAGCACTGCGGTGGCCATGCCCGTGATCGGATCGTTGACCGCCGTCACCGTGATGGCCACCGTGTCGGTGTCGATTAGGGCGGCGCCCCCGCTGTGCCCCAGGTCGCTCGTGGTCATCGTCAGCGTATCGCTGCCGTTGAAGTTCGGATTCCCCCGATATGCCGCCGTCCCCAGCGAGGCCTTGATTTCTGCCAGCGTGCCGGTGATCGTCATCGTACCGGTGCCGCTGCCCACGACAGAGGCGTACTCGAGTCCAAAACTCTTGCCCAACGAGGTCACGAAGCCGCGGCTTACGTTCAGCGTGGTGGTCAGCATTTCACCGCCCACATCCACATCCGAGACGCTCAGCCCGTTGCCACTGGGGAAACGGAACTGCAATGCGTCGTCCTCGGTGATCGTCTGCCCGATCGGAGCGGCGTTGACCGGTGCATCATTGACCGCTGCCAGCGAGAAGCTCTGCGTGCCCGCCACACTGCCGCCGTTGCCGTCGACTACGCTGAAACCGAGGCTGACGGGGCCGTTGTAGTTGGCTGCCGGGGCAAAGGTCCACGTACCGTTGCCGTTGTCGGCCAAGGTGCCGTGATCGACGGTCAGGTTGGCCACGGACAGCGTATCGCCGTCCATGTCGCTGAAGCCTGCGAGCAGCGTCGCGGCGCTGAGGAGATACGGCGTGTCTTCGGTGCCCGTCGGCAGCACCGCGGTGGCCGTACCAACCGGTGCATCGTTGGTATTGGCGACTGTCAGCGCGAACACGTCGCTTGCCGAGGCACCCGAATTGTCCGTCGCAGACACCTGTAGCTGAAGGACGCCGACGTCGCTATTGGTTGGAATCCCGTTGAAGGTTTGGGTTGCGGCATTGAAGGTCAGCCAGGTCGGCAGTGCGCCACCGTCTGCAAGCGCGGCGGAATAGGTCAAGGTATCGCTGGGATCGGCGTCCGCGAAGGAGCCGGTCGGTATCGTGAAGTTGAAACTGCTGTCTTCAGTGGCGAGCTGATCGGCGATCGGCGCAGCCAGTGTCGGCGAGCTATTCGGTACCACCGCAACCGGGTTCACCGCCTGCACAAAATTGAGGTTGAGCACAGCACTGGCGGTGACGCCCTGCAGGGTGGCCAGTGTCTGCCACTGCGCCCCATTCGTGCTGCCAGTCAGATCCATTTCGACCAACGTATCGCCGCCAACGGTGCGCAGTTGCATCCATCCCGCAGCAAACGGATCGCTGCCGCTCATGCCGAGCGCCTGCAGGCGCGTGATCGCGTCGGCCAAATCCAAGCGGTCACCACCGGCACCGGCCTGAAAGTCGTTAATGGTCGCCGGCGCATTGCCCGCCTCGACGGCCGTGACTGACAGCACCATCGTATCGGTTCCGGCCCCTCCGGTAATGGCGGCCGTACCGCCGTAGCGGATCAGGTCGTTGCCGGCACCTCCAAGCAAGGTGTCGTTGCCCGCGCCGCCGTCGAGCACGTCATCACCGCCCAATCCATCGACAAGGTTGTCATCTGCATTTCCGGTTAACGTGTCGCCGAAGCTCGCAGATCCGCGAACGTTCTCAATGCTTATTAGCGTGTCAGAACCATCAGCACCGTTGGCGGTATTCGTCGCCAGACTCACGGTTACACTTCCGGTGGCGACGCTGTAATCCGCCGTATCGATGCCTGCGCCACCGTCAATGATGTCCGTCCCGGCCCGCGCGTTGATGGTGTCGTTGCCCGCGCCGGTGGCCACGTAGTCGTTGCCTGTGCCCAGCGTGACGGTGTCGTTGCCCGCACCAGTGTCGAGGTGGTGCGACAAGCCGCTTTGGGTGGCGCGCAGCACATCGTCGCCGCTGCCGCTGCTCAGCAAG
>WBZS01001032.1_pt1 | contig 25355 bp, 24 predicted proteins | sample 5204201 | NCBI WGS metagenome assembly WBZS01 (sample SAMN12344357, study PRJNA552823) | activated sludge metagenome | biome: Activated sludge suspended growth; feature: Nitrification reactor; material: Wastewater; isolation source: activated sludge from nitrification reactor of wastewater... | reverse complement strand
CTCGGCATCAGTGAAACTCGGCTGCACACCATCCACAAACAGCATTCTACCTAGCCAACCCACAAATGACCCGAGACACCCCGCCCAACAGCCAAACCCCCGACCCAGAAAATCAGCGTTTCCTTAACGTACCGAACGACGGCTGAGAGGGCCGTTGCTGCGACTAGTCGCAGCGAAGGCCCTCTCAGCCGTCGTTCGGTACAGGCAGGCCGACCTTGCTGCCGGGGGAAGCCGGGAAAGAGGTGTCGCTGGGATTGAATGACTCCGTGAACCGATTGTTGGTGGTCGCTGGTATGCCGATCGGGTCGGTCGACGACGCTTCGCCGGCCCTGCTGAAGGCCTTGGCCGGGGCGGATGTCGTGGCGGCCGAGGACACGCGGCGCTTCCAGGCGTTCCTTCGACGGGCGGGGCTCGAGTCGGAGGCACGGGTGGTCTCGTACTTCGAGGGCAACGAGGCTGCGCGTACGGCAGACCTGGTCCAGATGCTGGTCGACGGGTCGACGGTCGTGTTGGTCACCGACGCCGGGATGCCGTCGGTGTCGGACCCCGGCTACCGACTCGTACGAGCGGCGATCGACGCCGGCGTCCGGGTGACCGCGGTGCCCGGGCCGTCGGCCGTGCTGACCGCGCTTGCGGTGTCCGGCCTGCCGACCGATCGGTTCTGCTTCGAGGGTTTTCTGCCCCGCAAGTCGCAGGCGCGTCGGGCCGCTCTCGCCCTTTTGGCGACCGAGCCGAGGACCATCGTGGTCTTCGAAGCCCCGCACCGACTTGGGGCGATGCTGACCGACTCGGCAGCCGTACTCGGCGCCGATCGCCAGGCCGCCGTGTGCCGGGAACTGACCAAGACCTACGAGGAGGTGCGGCGCGGCACGCTGTCCGAACTCGCCGAGTGGGCGACCGGCGAGGTGCTGGGCGAGATCACGGTGGTGGTGGCGGGGGCAACCGTGTCCCGGACGGTCACGCTCGACGACGCCGTGGCCCTCGTCGCGGGCCGCGTCGCGTCGGGGGAGAAACGGTCCATGGCCGCCGCCGCGGTCGCGGCGGAGACGGGACTGGATCGGCGAGCGCTGTACGACAGGTCGCGAGCGTGAGCGATCCCGGCTGGCGCGCCCACAACGCGGCATGGGCAAGACTGTCGGATGTGCCGAACCCGACCGAGCAGGGCCTGCCACCCTCGCCGTACCCGCTCCCCAGGCCGGTGGTCGACGCCCACACCCACCTCGAGTCGGTGCGCGAACGCACGGGTGTGGAGGTACGGCAGACGATCGAGTGGGCGGCGGCCGCCGGCGTCACTCGGTTGGTCGACGTCGGTGTGGACGCCGACAGTTCCACCCGCTGCGTCGAGATCGCCCGGGAGTTCGCGTCGGTCGTCGCCAACGTCGCTCTCCATCCGAACGAGGTCGCGCGCCATCCCGAGCGGGTCGAGTCCGGTCTGGCGGTGATCGAAGCCCTCGCCCGGCAGGGCGGAGCCGTGCGGGGGGTGGGGGAGACCGGACTCGACTACTACCGGACCAACGATCCAGCCGGGCAGGCTCGTCAGCGCGACGCCTTCGCCGCTCATGCCGCGATCGCCGCAGCGGCCGGGCTGACCTTGGTCATCCACGACCGGGACGCCCACGCCGACGTGCTGGACGTGCTCGCCGGGAGCCCACGACCTGCGCGGATCGTCATGCACTGTTTTTCGGGCGACGCAGACCACGCCCGCCGCTGCCTCGACGTCGGGGCCTGGCTGTCGTACCCGGGAGTCGTCACCTACAAGGCCAACCAGTTCCTCCGCGACGCTTTGGCCGTGACCCCGGACGACCGGGTGCTGGTCGAAACCGACGCGCCGTACCTCACCCCGATCCCGGCCCGCGGCAGGCCCAACTCCCCGTACCTCCTTCCCCACACCGTGGCGTTCGTCGCCGAGCAGAAGGGGTGGGCCCTCGACGAAGCGTGTGAGCGTCTGACCGCGAACGCGTTCGCCGCGTTCGGTGGCGCGTGGGGCGACGATGGCTGACGGACTGCTCGACCCCCGCACGATTCGCGCGCTGGCGACCGAGTTGAACCTGCGGCCCAGCAAGCAGCGAGGGCAGAACTTCGTCGTGGACCCGAACACCGTGCGGAGGATCGTGTCGCTGGCCGGAGTGTCCGACGCCGACACGGTGGTGGAGGTCGGTCCCGGTCTGGGCTCGCTCACGCTCGGGCTGCTGGCGACCGGTGCCGGTGTCGTCGCGATCGAGATCGAGGAGGCGCTGGCCGTACGTCTCGAACGGACCGTCGCCGAGCGCCTACCCGCGGCTGTCGACCGCCTTCACGTGATCGCTTCCGACGCCATGCGCGTCACCGCGTTGCCGGGTCGGCCGCCCACCGCTGTCGTGGCCAATCTGCCGTACAACGTCTCGGTGCCCGTGCTCCTCCACCTGCTGGAGTCCTTCCCCAGCTGGCAGCACGGCCTGGTGATGGTCCAGTTGGAGGTGGCCGACCGGCTCGCGGCGGCGCCGGGCAGCAAGGTGTACGGCGTACCGTCGGCGAAGCTCGCCTGGTACGCGGAGGTGACGCGGGTGGGTACGGTTCCGCCGACCGTCTTCTGGCCCGTTCCCAACGTGGATTCAGGATTGGTACGGCTGACCCGCCGCAAGGCGCCACCCACCACGGCTACTCGGGGTGAGGTGTTCTCGGTCATCGACGCTGCGTTTTCCCAACGTCGCAAGATGTTGCGCTCGTCGCTCGCAGGACTGTTCGGCTCCTCGGGGGCGGCGGCGGAGGCTCTGCAGGAGGCCGGCGTCGATCCGCAGGCCCGAGGCGAGACGCTCGCCGTCGAGCGTTTCGCGCGGATCGCGGAACAGCTGCCGCGAGTCGCGTCGCCAACCCCTCCGGTCGGGTAGCGTCGCCGACATGGCAACGGCGGACAGGTTCGGCGCGGTGCGGGTGCTCGTGCCCGCCAAGCTGAACCTGACCCTCCGGGTGGGCCCACCCCGAGCCGACGGGTTTCATCCGCTGGCCACGCTGTTCCAAGCCGTGTCGCTGTACGACGAGGTGTCGGCCGCCGGTCGATCCGGGGGCAGCCTGTCTGTCGCGGTCTCGGGTGAAGGGGCCGCCACGCTGGCCGTCGACACCAGCAATCTGGCCGTACGCGCCGCCGCTCTCCTGCGGCAACGTTTCGGGACTCCCGAACTCGGCGTGCATCTGAATCTCCGCAAGCAGATCCCGGTCGCCGGAGGAATGGCCGGCGGCTCCGCCGACGCTGCCGCCAGCTTGTTGGCGTGTTCGGTTCTGTGGGACCTCGACACCACCCCGGCCGACCTGCAGGTGCTGGCAGCCGAGCTCGGCAGCGACGTACCCTTCGCCCTCGTCGGCGGATGCGCGGTCGGGACCGGGCGTGGTGAGTTGCTGGTCCCCGCCCTGAGCCGGGGGTCGTACCACTGGGTGCTCGCGTTCGCCGATCGCGGCTTGCCCACCCCGTCGGTGTTCAAGAAATTCGACGAGCTCGGCCTGGCCGGGGACGATCCGCTCACGGTGCCTCCGGCCGTCATGAATGCCCTGGCCACCGCGGATACCAAGGCGTTGGGCACGGCGCTCGTCAACGACCTCCAGCCGGCCGCGTTCGCGCTGTACCCGCAGTTGCAGCGCACACTGGCCGCCGGGCTGGACTGTGGCGCACTGGGCGGGATCGTCAGCGGCTCCGGTCCTACAGTGGCGTTCCTGGCGGCCGACGAGAACGCAGCCATCGACCTGTCGGTGCGGTTGTCGAGCGAGGGAGTGGCCCGGGCGGTCCGCCGTGTCGCGGGCCCCGTGCACGGAGCGCGACTGATCGCGTGACTTCTGGTGGCAGGATGGCGCCCGTGGCAGAGCAGTTCGACGAGGTCGACGAGATCGCTGCCGCATGGCAACGGGAGCGCCCGGACCTGTCCGTGGAACCGCTGCACGTTCTGTCACGGGTCAGTCGGCTCGCCGGCCGTCTTGGCGTGAGCAGGTCGGCTGCCTTCGAATCCCATGGGCTGCAGAGGTGGGAGTTCGACGTCCTGGCCGCGTTGCGACGCAACGGAAGCCCGTACGAACTGACGCCCGGCGAACTCGCCCGCCTGACTCACGTCACCTCGGGAACCATGACCCATCGCATCAGGCAGCTGGCGAAACGCACGCTCGTCACGCGTGACCCCCACCCGATCGACGGACGCGCCGCGCTGGTGAGCCTGACCGACGCCGGGAAGACGACCGTCGACGCCGCGATGGCCGACCTGCTGGCGAGCGAGGAACGCTTGCTCGCCGCACTCCCCGACGCCGATCGTGACCAACTGGCCGATCTCCTCCGCACGCTCATGCTGGCTCTCGCGGCCGAGCAGGACGAGCCGCCCACGGGTACGGTCTTCTGACCGCACGCCTGGGAACCGGAGGGCCCGCGCCACGGCCTCCCGTTATGGTTCTGGCATGCCCGCGTCAGTCCGCCCCCGATGGCAGGGCTGGGTGGTGCTGGCGACGATCGTCGCGATCGTGGTCGGCGCGGTGGCGATTGCGGGCGGTTTCGCCAGGTCGACGCAGACCCGACGCACAGCCGAGCCCGGCGAGGTGTTCGACACCACGCGCTGGCGGGTGAGCGTGCTGAGGGCGGAGTACACCGACCAGGGTGTGAGTGGCCTCGAGATCTCACCGAAGGTGAGGGTTTGGATGTCTCTCACCAACATCAGCCAGAAATCTCTGTACACCCCGGCGCTCAGAACGATCGTGATCACACTGCCCGACGGCACGAAGTCGCAGTCATCCCCGTACCTCGAAAGCAAGAACCGCTCGGGCATGTTCTTCCCCGACATCCCGCGGGAGGTGGCCATCGACGTGGAGCCGGACTCGGCGGGTCCGGTGGTCGGTTCGGTGTCGGTGGTCGTCCACGACGAGGAGCCCCGCGACGGTTACATATCCAGCGACACGTGGGACGCGACGCTCGCGGGTACGACGGTGCTCCTCGATTGCGTGGACGTGAGGGTGGCCCGATGAAGGCCGGAGTTCGGGGAGTCCTCAGCTTGCTGGCCTGCCTGCTCGTGGTGGGCCTGCTCACGGGCCTCAAGCCCGACACGGGGGCGTCGGGGGTCCGGTACTACGGTGCCGGTGCCGACGGCTGGGCGCGGTCACCTCAGGGTGACGTCAAGGTCGACAGCATCCACCTCACTCAGCGAGTCCGGGGCACGGGCAGCTACGCGCGAGAAGTCACGACGACCTATGCGTTCGTCGTGGTCAGGCTGCGGGTCAGTGCCCACGGGGAATCCCGGGTCTTCAGCAAGATGGAACTGCGTACCCCGGACGGTTACACCTACGAACAGCTCGGTGATCCGATGCTGGCCCGAGCCGGGTACGTCAATCCCGGCTTCACCTCGATCGGCGCCGCTGTATTCGAGATGCCTCCCGACCGGGTGGCCCACTCGACCTTGGTGGTCTACCCGACTCAAGGCTTTCTCGTCGTCTACCAGGCCGCGCTGCGGTTTGACCAGGTCGTACCCGCCGACCTCCAGTCCGAGACCCTCGTCGTCCTCGCCGACGCCCGCAAGGAGGTGACGTCGTGACGGTGAGCTGGCGCATGTTCTGGGGGGCGTTGTTGGTCGCGCTCGCTGTGGCGCTGGGCGTCGGCATCCATCGGTACGTCGTCATCGAACCTCCGGCGCTGACCGTTGCCTCCCCGTCGCGGCCGGTGGTCGAGCAGGGCGTGCGCTTGACACCGGTCTCGGTGACGACGTACGACTCGATCCCCGCGCAGCGCACCACACTGGTGGGTCCCGACGGGTCGATCTGGGTACGGCTGGCCTTCACCGTCGAACGACTCGATCCGGACGAGAAGGCGAACTCGGTCATCTGCTTCGGAGTTCTGCGGGCCTCGGGGCAGGAATATATGGAGCAGTCGATGACCTCCAACCTCGGAGAGATCGGCGACGACATGTGCGGCGGAACGCCGGAGCAGCCGATCGAGGTGGGAACCACCAAGCACGTGACGAAGTACTGGCTCGTGCCGCGCAAGATCTTTGATGGTGGCGCCCGGTACTACCTGGATCTCAAGAACCCCGAGAAGAGGATCGAAGTCAGAGTTTGACGCCTCAGGTGGCCTCGGCGTGGCCGCCGACACGCGCCGGGGCTGGATCGGACGCCTCGCCCGCCACCGACAGAGAGTCGCCCTCGGAATCGTCCGAAGCCGCTCGCCGCGGGTTCACGCCGACCGTCGCCGCCGTGAGGCAACGGTCGAAGGCCGCGGCATACAGGGCCAGCGAGGTGGTGATGCTGAAGAAGCCCACCACCAGGTCCTGGAGCGGTGAGTAGCCGATCGTGATTCCCACTGACTGCGGCCCGATCAGCCACTCGAGGCCTGCAGAGACGTACTGCCAAACCAGGGTCAGCCCTGCCGCAACCACCAGGTACGCGCCCACGAACCTGACACCTGCCGCAGCCAGGAGGCGCAGCGCCTGCAAGACGGGCACGTACTTCTCGCGCACGTCGCGCGTCAGGAACTCGGCCACAGTGGGCACCACCCCGTGACGTTCGGCGAGGAAACGCTCGAACCGGGTGCCGCCCAGTGCTTCGCGGGCCCTGAACTCCCGCCAGCCGAACACGGTGGCGGTCAGCGCCACCCACATCAGCGGCAGGAGTACGGCATTGCCGAACCCAGGCGCGAAGAACGACCAGAATTGCCGGCCGATTTCACGCACCGCATCGGGCAACGTGAGGTCGACCCACACGTGCCAGTCGGGCAGGTGGCCGATCAGTCCGTCCCAGGCCGTGACGAGCCACGTCCACACTTGGCGGGTCGCGAACCACGCTAAGGCGGACGCGACGACGTCGCCGATCACGACGAACAGAGCGAAGATCCAGGTGCCTTCGGCAACCAGACCGAGCAGCAGCAACACGGTGGCGGGACGTTGACGCGCGGCGATCCGGAGCAGGAACCTGACGACGAAGGCACCGATCGCGACGCCGAGATAGAACTGCCACTGCGAGAAGTTGACCGACCATTCCAACGGGTCCCCCGGGTGCATGGCGAGGTTGGCCTGGAACAGGATCCGCAGTTGATCTTCGACCAGGTTCCACGCCGAGTACACCGCGATGAACGGGCCGACTCCGAATGTGAGCACCTGCAGTTTGGTCTGGCCGCGCAGCAACGTGCCCGGCAGAGTCTGGTCTGGCAAACCGAACGCGCGGATGCCTGGTTCCAGGCTCTGAACCATCAGCACGAGGCAGGCCACCCAGACGACCACACCGACGACGAAGACGATCGTCGCCAGGAGCCGTTGACTCCCGCCCAGCATCGTCGACACCTGCGCGCCGAGGGTGTTGATCGTCTGTCCGACGAGGAACCAGAACCCGAGTGCGGGCAAGAAACGCCACCAGAGGCTCGCGGCACCGCGCACGAGTTCCGCGATCTCACGCGGGACGCTGGCGGGGGCCGAGGAACGCACAGCCGGAGGCTATCGGGTGCCCGTCCTCAGCCCGTGCACCGTCGTGGCGGAAGCGGTCAGAGCCAGGCATCGGCGCCACCTGTACCGAACGACGGCTGATGGGGGCGTCACTGCGAATAATCGCAGTGACGCCCCCATCAGCCGTCGTTCGGTACACACGTAGGCGTCCGGACGCGATGGGTCAGGGCTTTCTGATGCGTGCGATACAGGCACCGGGTACGGCGAACGGCTCCACGTCCACGCCCTCGTGTCCCAACGCGCCCTCGAGGAGTCCTTGGTGGATCCCGCAGATGATGTCGGGATGGCGACGCGCTTCGTCGAGAAGGGGACACGCGCGCAGGTGAAGTTCCTGTTGGTCGCCGGTCGGGTCGAAGCCGAGTTCGTCCAGGAGCTCGACCACCCCGTCCCAAGCCTCGTCCTCGGCCTTGGCGCGGCCCCATGCCTGGCCGATTTGCCGAGCTTCCTCGGCACCCTGCCCGCTCCGGGAAAGCCAGGTTGTGACCGCGGAGACGAGTTCGACGTACGGCTCGCGCCCCGCCAGTGCTCGCCTTCCCGCGGGGGTCACGGTGTAACCCCGGGCCGGTCGACCGCGCCCCTTGGGGGGCAGCGAGTCACACGAGACCAGACCGTCGGCCACGAGCGCGTCGAGATGTTGCCGAATGGCATTGGGATGTCCGCCGAGGTTCGAGGTCAGAGCGCCGATCGTCGTTCGAGGGCCGGATTCGGCCAAGCTCGCCATGACCCGCATCCTCGATGGCGTCAGCGTCTCGGTCGTCGGTGTGGGCGCCGGACCCAGTCGGAGTGTCGGCATGCACGCACTGTAGCGGTCGACTGGAGTTTATTACAGAGTAGGGTGTAATAATACAGTCACCGTGTTCACGAGGAGGACAGCATGGAGGCCATCAGCGTCACCGAGAAGCAAGGCTGCGGGTGCGGGCATCACGACGAAGAACTACCCGTGCTGGACGCCCGGCAGATCCCGCACGCCGTTCGTCACGGCGCCATCCTGGGTGCACTCGGGCAGCTTCGCGCAGGGCAGGCGATGGTCCTGGTGGCACCGCACAACCCGCTGCCGCTGCTCGACCAGATTGCCGCGTCGTACGGCCCTGCCGTGGAGGTGTCGTACCTCAAAGAAGGTCCTGACGCCTGGGAGCTCAAGCTGGCTCGCCCTGCCTGATCACGTCTCCAATCGGGGGTGATCATGCGCCAGCACGCGAAGGCGTCGGCATCGCCCACGACGGACACCGAACCCCGCCCATCTGCCAGGACGCAGGCACCTGCGTCGACCGCCCGACTGGTGCTCCTGGCGATGGGCGGCTTGTGCCTGATCGCCGGGTTGGACGCGGCCTTACTGCTGGTCGGCGTGTGGGCACCCGTCGACACCGACCGGCTGCCGGCCGTGCACGGCATGGTCATGGTGCTGGGTTTCCTGGGCACCCTGATCTCGTTGGAGCGGGCTCAGGCTCTCGGTCGGACGTGGGCCTACCTGGCTCCGGCACTGCTCGGGGCAGGCGGATTGGCCCTGGTCGCCGGGGCACCACTGGTGTTCGGTGGCTTGCTCCTGATGGAAGGAGCCATCCTCTTCGGTGCGGTGTACCTGGCCCTATTTCGCCGGGCGCCGCTGCCACTCGTCGCCGTGCAGGCGTTGTCGACCCTGCCGGCGATCCTGGCGGCTGCGCTGTGGCTCGTCGTCGACGTCGCGGCGCTGATCGGTCTGCTCGCGACCTTCGTCGTGCTGACCATCGCAGCCGAGCGCGCGGAACTGGCGCAGATCGCCATGGGGCGTCGTGCCGTACCCACGCTCGTCGCCCTGGGCTCGGGGCTGGCCGTCGCCGCCGCCGTCTCGCTCGCCTGGCCTCCGGCGACCCGCGCCCTCGGTGCAGTGATCGTCGTGACGGCCCTGTGGCTGCTGCGAGACGACGTGCCGCGGCGGATGATCCGCACGACTGGCCTGCGTCGCTACAACGCCGCCGCTCTGATGGCCGGCTACGTCTGGTTGGTCGTGGCCGGGCTGACCTGGCTCACCGTCGGAACCCCCACGACCACGGCCACGTACGACATCGTCATCCACGCCACATTCCTGGGGTTCGGAGTCTCGATGGTGATGGCCCACGCGCCGATCATCCTGCCGGCGGTGCTGGGCCGCGCGCTGCCGTACCGGCCCGTCTCGTGGCTGCCGCTCGCCACGCTGCACGGCGGGATGGCGATCAGGATCACTGGTGATCTCGCCGGGGCGCACGACCTTTGGCAGATCGGGTCGGTCCTGACCGTGATCTCGCTGGTGCTCTTCGTCGTCGTGTCGGCCTTCCTGGTGGTGACGGCGCGATGAAGGGGACCAGAACCCAGCCCCTCCGGGATTACGTGTCGCTGTTCTGGCTCGGGGCGGTCGTCGTCCTGACCGGTGTGCATCGGTGGGTTCCAGGGTCGGTCTGGCTGATGATCCACCTGGTGTTGTTGGGGGCCTTGACGCACGCGGCGCTGGTGTGGAGCGAACACTTCGCCCAGACGCTGCTGCGGCGCCCGCCCGATCCTTCGGCTGACGCGCGCATCCTCGTGCTCGCGGCTGGGTCGGCCGCCGGCTTCGTCGGAGTGCCGATCCAGGCCTGGTGGCTGGTGGTCGCCGGTGCGAGTGCGGTCGGCATCTCGGTGGTGTGGCACGCCGCCTACCTCGTGCGAGAACTCAAGCGGGCCTTGCCGAACCGGTTCCGGATCGTGAGTCACTACTACGTCGCGGCGGCAGCGTGTCTGATCGTGGGTGTGTCGTTCGGCGCGACCCTGGCTCGCGGCTGGGGTGACGAATGGCACGCGCGTCTGCTGCTGGCCCACCTGGCGGCGAACGTGCTGGGGTGGCTCGGCCTGACCGTCACCGGCACGTTGGTGACGTTCTGGCCGACCATGTTGCGGGTCCGGATGGACGATCGCGCCGAGCACCTCGCACGACAGGCACTTCCGGTCTTGCTGGGTGGATTGGTCGTGATCGAGGGCGGTGCCCTGGTCGGGCAGCGGTGGCTGGCGTTCGTGGGCCTCGTCGCGTACGCCGCCGGTTTGATCTGGTGGGGGCGTGCCTTGGTACGGCCGATGCGCACTCACTGGTTCCGCGAGTTCGCCCCGGCGTCGGTGGGGGCCGCGTTGGTCTGGGGGGCCGTCGGGGTGGTTTGGCTGGGCGTTCTGGTGGTACGGCCGGGTGCCTGGTCGCGGATCACCGATTCCTTGCCGACGGTGGCCGCGGTGCTGGCTGCGGGGTTCGGTGCCCAGTTGCTCACGGGAGCGTTGTCGTACCTCGTGCCGTCGGTGATCGGAGGCGGCCCGAACGTGGTGAGGGCCGGCCAAGGCTGGCTGAATCGAGCCGCGACGTGGCGGCTGGTCGTGATCAATGCCGGGATCCTGGTTTGGCTGTTGCCGTCGCCGTCCTGGGTCCGGGTGACCGTCTCCGGACTGGTGCTGGTCGGGTTCGTGATGTTCCTGCCGTTGATCGTCAAGGGCGCCTCGGCTTCGGCGAAGGCACGCCAGCAGGCAGCTGCGGCCGTCGGCGAGGGCGCTGGGTCTGGGGTGCTAGACGTGGGCGCGGGTACGGCGAAACAGCGGATAGCGGCCGCGAAGGCCGAGCAGGCTCGCACGCCCTGGTCGTACGGACAACTCGTCGGCGCGGTCACCGCTCTCGTGCTGGCCATCACCGTTGGTGTCGGAATCGATCCGGTCGCCGCCGGGCTACCGACCGCCGCGGCGGCGTCGGGCAGCGTGGCGCCCACCGGGAAGACGGTGAGGATCGCGGTCACCACCCAGGGCATGGCGTTCCACCCCAATAGCGTCACGGTCGCCCGCGGCGACAGGCTGGTCGTCACGGTGACCAACACCGATCCGACGACCTCGCACGATCTCGTGGTGGGCAGTGCCCGTACGCCACGGCTCAAACCGGGCGAATCCGCCGAACTCGACGCTGGGATCGTCGGTGCGTCGATCCAGGGCTATTGCAGTGTCGCTGGTCATCGTCAGATGGGGATGGTGTTCGACATCGCCGTGGCGGGTGCCTCGACGACGCCGAGTGACCATGGCGGCCACGCCACGACCGGATCTGCGGCCCCGTTGTCTCACACGTTCGATCCCGTTCTGCCGCCGCTCACGGCCGAGCGAGTGCGACCGGTGACACTGCGCGTGCAGGAGGTGCCGCTCGAAGTGGCGCCGGGAATCTGGCAGCGTCGATGGACCTACAACGGCGGCAGCGTCGGGCCGACGCTTCACGGGCGAGTCGGTGACGTGTTCGAGGTCACGTTGGTCAACGACGGTTCGATCGGCCATTCGATCGACTTCCACGCCGGTGCCCTCGCGCCGGACCGGCCCATGCGCACGATCGCACCCGGGGAGACGTTGACCTACCGCTTCACGGCGGAACGAGCCGGGATCTGGATGTACCACTGCTCGACGATGCCGATGAGCGTCCACATCGGCGCCGGCATGACCGGAGCAGTCGTCATCGAGCCGGACGGGTTGCCGACGGTCGACCGCTCGTACGTGCTCGTGCAGTCGGAGATCTTCCTCACCTCGGCGGCCTCGACCCCGCAGGACGCGACGGAGGTCGACGCCGACAAGGTGTTCGCTGAGCGTCCGGACAAGGTGGTGTTCAACGGGATCGCCAACCAGTACGACCAGGTTCCGTTCCAGGCGAAGGTCGGTGAGCGGGTGCGCTTCTGGGTGCTGGCCGCCGGACCGAACAGGCCGTTGAGCTTCCACGTCGTCGGTGGCCAGTTCGACACGGTCTGGAAGGAAGGCAGGTACGAACTGCGCGCGGGGGCCGACGGATCGGGCTCCACAGGCAGCCAGGCGCTCGGATTACTGCCGGCACAAGGGGGTTTCGTGGAACTCACCTTCCCGGAAGCGGGACACTATCCCGTCGTCAACCACGTGATGGTGGATGCCGAACGTGGTGCGCACGGCATCGTGGCGGTCAGTTGAGCGGGTCTCGAAGACCGCGGGACGCGCTGGCCGCTACTCGGTCGAGGCCGCGTGTGCAGCAGCCGCCTCGTCGCCGGCGCGCATGACCTGGGCACCGACGATGACGAGTGCCACGAGCGCGGCGGGTGCGGCCATCGCCTTCTGGATCCCCACGGCATGGACCAGTCCTCCGATCACGGCCGGACCGGCCAGGATCGACGTGAACCCGAACGAGACTGCGACGGATAGCCCGCGCGCGCCGGCGATGTAGCCGGCGGCGGCGTACACCTGCGGAGCGATGATGCCCACCCCGAGCCCGACCAGGGCCCAGCCGGTGAGCACGAGCGGCAACGCCGATGTCAGCGCGCCGGTCGCAAACCCCAGGGCAGCCACGGCGGCGCCGACCCTGACGACGACCACCCGGCTGGTCTTGTTCACGATCCAGTCGCCGGCGAACCGAATCGCCATCATGAACCCCGACACCATGGTCAGGCCCAGCGCGCCGACGCCGGGCGCTACCCCCGTGACGTCCGTGACATGCAGAGCGGACCAGTCGATCGCCGTACCCTCGGCCAGTCCGAAGCCCATCGCCATCAAGCCCAGCAGGTAGACGGACCCCGGAATCTTGAGTCGACGGCCGTCCGGCGACAGCGCCGGGGCGAATGTGACCTGCGGTACCAGCCGCACGCAGACCAGCCACGACGAAACTCCGAGTGCTGCCATGGCCAGCTGGCTCGGCATGACGAGCGCCGCGCCCGTCGCGACGACCGCGGTCGCCAGCACGACCCCGCTGCCCAGCAGCTGTCCGAGTGACCAGCACCCGTGGATCCGGCTCATCACGGGGAACAGTCGCGCCTTCTCGACCTCGACGGCCAGGGCGTTCATCGCCACGTCGAGCCAACCGTTGCCCAGCCCGATCACGCCGACGGCCACGAGCATGAGGGGGTACGACGGAGCCAGACCCACGATCGCGGCGCCGAGCGCGAGCACCGGGATTCCGGCCAAGCAAGCTCGCCGAATGCCGATCCGATCGGTGAGCCGGCCGGCGAGTTGCTGACCGAGCACGGCCAGGACCCCCATGACGAGCAGGGCAGCAGCGACGCTGGCCTCGTTCAGCGCGAGCTTGACCCGCATGGCCGGCAGCGCTGCGGCGAAGCACCCGACGGTCGCCCCGTTGATCGCGAACAACCACGTCACCGCCAGCAGGGATCGGGATCGGCTCAGGGTCGAGCCAGCGGGGGCCGTCATGACGGGCCTCGGGTCTGCAGGCGACCGGGCAGCGTCACGACTCGTGGCCCGGCTGGGCCAAGTGGCCGGAAACGTCGCTCAACCTGAAGTCCGTGCGCAGGTTGTGCATTCCGTTCCACGCGAGGTTCACTAGGTGAGTGGCGACCTCCGACTTCGTGAACTGGGGATGATCCAACCACCACTGGCCGGTCATCGACACCATGCCGGTCAGAGCCTGGGCATAGAGCGGCGCCGCTTTCGGGTCCAGGCCGCGTTGCGAGAACACAGCTCCGAGCAGTCCTTGGACTCTGGCGATGACGTCGTTGAGGATGCTGGCGTACGAGGCGCCGGTCTCGCCGGGTTCCGAGGTGTCGCGCGACAAGATGATGAAGCCTTCGGGGGACCGTTCGACATAGTCGAGCAACGCCAGCGTGCCGAGCTCAAGCAACTTGCGCGACCCGGCTCCCGGTGTGGTGATCGCCTCCCGGATCGCCGAGTGCAGGGCCTGGACTTCGCGGTCGACCACGACGGCGTACAACCCCTCTTTGCCGCCGAAATGCCCGTAGACGACGGGCTTGCTGACCTCCGCTCGGGCGGCGATCTCCTCGACGCTCGTGCCGCCGTACCCTCGCTCGGCGAAGACCGACCGTGCGACGCCGACGAGCTGATCGCGACGCTGCGCGCTCGTCATCCGGACACGGCCCCGCCTCGCTCTGGGAGTTTCGGGCGTGGGCACGTCCACAGTCTGGCCAATCGGGCGAGATCGTCCTAATCGCCGCCCTCCTCGGCCCCAGCGTGGAGCGGCGCGTGCCCTCGCCTCCGGGCCGCCCGCCGTCGAAACTCAATAGACTCACCCGGACACCTCGTGAAAGGTGAAGCCCATGAGCTTCCTCGCCGACATTGAGCAGGCACCCGCCGATCCGATCCTGGGTTTGACGGAGGCCTACAACGCCGACCCCCGCCCGACGAAGGTCAATCTGGGCGTCGGCGTCTACCTCGACGAGACCGGCAAGATCCCCCTGCTCGACTGTGTGAAGACCGCCGAGCAAGCGCTGGCCGCCGGCGCCAAGCCCCGCGGCTACCTGCCGATCGACGGCCTTCCGGCCTACACCACTGCCGTCAAGCACCTGGTGTTCGGGGCCGATTCCGAGGTCGTCTCCAGCGGCCGGGTGGTGACGATCCAGGCGCTCGGGGGTACGGGCGGACTGCGCGTCGGCGCCGGTCTGCTGCAGCTCGTCGATCCCTCGGCGAAGGTGCTGGTTTCGAACCCTAGTTGGGAAAACCATCAGGCTTTGTTCACCCGCGCCGGGTTCGAGGTCGGCACGTACCGCTACTACGACGCCGAACACCGACGCGTCGACGTCGACGGCATGGTCGCGGACCTCGAGGCCGCGGCCCCCGGCACTGTCGTCGTGCTCCACGCCCGCTGCCACAACCCGACCGGCTACGAACTGGGCCCCGCCGATTGGGATCGAGTCATCGCAGCCGTCGTATCCGGCCGGCTCGTGCCCTTCCTCGACATGGCCTACCAGGGCTTCGCCGAGGGCATCGACGAAGACGCCTACGTCGTCGGCAAACTGCTCGACGCCGGCCTCGAATTCCTCGTCGCGACGTCGTTTTCCAAGTCGTTCAGCCTGTACGGCGAACGCGTCGGCGGGCTCTCGGTGGTGTGCGCCGATGCCGCCGAGGCGAAGCGGGTGCTGAGTCAGATCAAGGTGATCATCCGCACCCTCTACTCGAACCCGCCCACCCACGGGGCGGCGGTCGTGTCGTACGTGCTCGGCGATCCTGTCCTGCGCGCTCTGTGGGAGTCCGAACTCGGCGGGATGCGCGACCGGATCAAGCAGATGCGCACCTCGCTGGTGGCCGGCCTGGCCGCTGCCGGCATCGACCGAGACATGAGCTTCATCACCGACCAGGTGGGGATGTTCTCGTATTCGGGCCTGACGAAAGAGCAGATGGTACGGCTGCGCAGCGAGTTCGGCGTGTACGGCACCGACAGCGGCCGACTGTGCATCGCCGCCCTCAACACCGGCAACATCGCCTACGTCGCGGAATCGGTGGCTCAGGTCCTGGCTTGAGTGTGCGACCGCACGTCGGACTTCGTTATTGTGGCTCCAGACCCGAATCGGCACAGCCGGCTCGCACTCCCCGGTTGGTCTGTCGGCAGGGCCCGCCTGACTTTGAATCAGGACAAAGCGACGAAGGTTCGACTCCTTCCCGGGGAGCGGTGAGCACGATAGAGGAGCTGCATTGAGCGCAAGCGTCCAGCAGGTCGCAGCCGTGATCGTCCTCGCAGCAGGCGGCGGCACCCGCATGAGGTCCAAGCGGTCGAAGCTTCTGCACGAGGTCTGCGGTCGTTCGCTGCTGTCGTACGCCGTCACCGCGGCCAGTGCGTTGGAGCCCGCCCACCTGGTCGTCGTCGTCGGCCACCAGAGGGAACAAGTCGTGGCCCACCTGGCCGAGATTGCGCCGTACGCGGAGCAGGCCGTCCAGGAGGAGCAGAAGGGCACCGGCCATGCCGTGCAGTGCGGGCTGGCCGGCCTGACCGAGCTGGTCGGCGAGGTGGTCGTGACGTATGGCGACGTGCCGCTGCTCACCGGTGACACCCTGAGTGACCTGGTTGCCGAGCACCGCGTCTCGGCCAACGCCCTGACGGTGCTGACCGCGGTGGTCGATGATCCGACCGGGTACGGCCGAATCGTCCGTGAGGGTGGTGACGTAGCCCGAATCGTCGAGCAGCGCGATGCCACCGACGAGGAGCGCCAGATCCGCGAGATCAACTCGGGGATCTACGTGTTCGATGCCGACGTGCTGCGAGGCGGGTTGGCCGAGTTGACGACCGACAACGAGCAGGGCGAGCTGTATCTGACCGACGTGCTGCGATACGCCAAGGCCCGCGGAGCTCGTGTCGGAGCCCACCTGATCGCCGACACCTGGCAGACCGAAGGAGTCAACGACCGGGTGCAATTGGCCGCGATGTCGAACGAACTGAACCGGCGCATCCTCGACCGGTGGATGAGAGCCGGAGTGACCGTGATCGACCCGACGTCGACGTGGGTCGAGGATTCGGTCGACTTGGCCGAAGACGTGACCTTGTTGCCCAACACGATGCTGAAGGGGGCCACGTCGGTCGCGTCCGGGGCCACGATCGGGCCCGACACGATGCTGACCGACGTCGAAATTGGCGAGGGCGCGACCGTGACCCGATGCCAGGGGTCGTTGTCGGTGATCGGTGCCGGGGCGACGGTAGGGCCGTACTCGTATCTGCGGCCTGGCACGGAATTGGGAATCAACGGCAAGATCGGCGGTTTCGTGGAGACGAAGAACGCCAAGATCGGGGACGGGGCGAAGGTGCCGCACCTGTCGTACTGCGGCGATGCGATCCTCGGCGAAGGGGTGAACATCGGAGCCGGGACGATCTTCGCGAACTACGACGGTGTCACGAAGAGCACGACTCGAGTGGGCGCCCAGTCGTTCGTGGGGTCCAACTCGGTGCTGGTGGCACCGGTGATCATCGCCGACGGTGCGTACGTCGCGGCCGGCTCGGCGGTGACCGACGACGTCGACCCCGGAGAGCTGGCGATCGCCCGAGGTCGGCAGAGGAACATCCCGGGCTGGGTGGCCAGTCGACGGGCGGGTACGAAGACGGACGCGGCCGCTGCGGCAGCCCTCGGCCACCAGACCTCGGCGGAGTGATTTCGGTGAGCGGCCTGGTGAAGAAGGATCAGAAGCGCCTGATGCTCTTCTCGGGGCGGTCCCATCCAGCCCTGGCCCACGACGTGGCGACGCTGTTGAAGACCGACTTGGTTCCGATGCGGGCCGTGACGTACGCGAATTCTGAGATCTACGTTCGGTTCGAGGAGTCCGTACGCGGCTCCGACGCGTTCGTGATGCAGTCGCACTTCGCGCCGGTCAACGAATGGATCATGGAGCAGCTGATCATGGTCGACGCGCTCAAGAGGGCTTCGGCCAAGCGCATCACCGTGGTCTCGCCCTTCTACCCGTACGCCCGCCAGGACAAGAAGCACGCGGGGCGCGAGCCGATCTCGGCCCGACTCATGGCCGACCTGTACGCCGCAGCCGGCGCCACCCGCATCATGGCAGTCGACTTGCACGCCGCCCAGATCCAGGGCTTCTTCAACGGGCCGGTGGACCACCTGCACGCGCTGCCGCTGTTGAGTGACTACGTCAAGGACAAGTACGGCCAGGAAGACATGGTGGTCGTCTCACCCGACGCTGGGCGGGTACGGATGGCCGACTTGTGGACCGACAAGCTCGGATGTCCGCTGGCGATCATCCACAAGCGGCGCGACCCGAACGTCGCGAACACGGTCGCCGTGCACGAGGTCGTCGGCGACGTCGAGGACAAGGTCTGCCTCTTGGTCGACGACATGATCGACACGGCGGGCACGATCTGCCTGGCCGCCGATGCCCTGCGAGCCAGGGGAGCGAAGAAGATCATCGCTGCCGCGACCCATCCGGTGTTGAGCGGACCGGCTGCCGACCGGCTCAACCGATCGGCCTTCGAGGAGGTGATCGTCACCAATACGCTGCCGATTCCTCCCGGCGTGAAGATCGACTGCCTGACGGTCCTGTCGATCGCCCCCCTGCTGGCGAAGGCGATCAAGGCAGTTTTCCTGGAGAGCTCAGTCACCTCGCTTATGGACGAGGCCTGAGTTTTCCCCTTCCCGGCCGATCCGATAGCCTGACGCGGTTGCCTCGGCGAGGGAGGCGCCCGGTGCGCCTCCGTGATCGACAGGGTTCTCCCTCGACGAGTGTCCGCGGCCCTGGCCGCCAGAACGTACGAGGTTTGAGGAGAGTTCTTAATGTCCGAGGTGAAGCTCAGCGCTGCCAAGCGCACCGAGTTCGGCAAGGGTGCGGCACGGCGGTTGCGTCGCGACAAGCTCGTGCCCGCTGTTCTGTACGGCCATGGCACCGACCCGGTGCACATCAGCCTGCCGGCCCACGAGACCCAGCTCGCGTTGCGCGTAGCGAACGCGTTGCTGTCCATCGACGTCGAGGGCGGCACCTCGACCCTGGCCCTGCCGAAGCAGGTGCAGCGCGATCCGGTCCGGGGCACGCTCGAGCACGTCGACCTGGTCATCGTGCGTCGGGGCGAGAAGGTCACCGTGCAGGTGCCGCTGGTGGTCGTCGGCGATTACTCCGGCGACGTGATGATCGTGATGGATCAGAACTCGATCACCCTCGAAGTCGAGGCCACGCATATCCCGGCGGAGATCGAGATCGACGTGACGGGCATCCAGGTCGGGCAGAGCATCGCGGCTGAGGACCTCAAGCTTCCCGAGGGGGCCGTCTTCCCGGGCGAACCGGACGACCTGATGCTCTCGGCGCACGCCGCCCCGAGCCAGGCCCAGCTCGACGCCGAACTCGACGCGGCCGGTGCGGGCGAGGAAGCGGTCGAGGAGGCCGAGGCGGAAGCCGAGGACGAGGAGTAGTCGCAGCATCGTGACGACCTGGCTGGTGGTGGGGCTCGGTAATCCGGGCCCCACCTACGCATCTCACCGCCACAACGTCGGTGCCATGGTGGTGGCCGAGCTGGCCAGACGCGGTGGCGCTGCGCTGAGCGCCCGGCGACTTCTGCGAGCCAATACCGCTGACGTCCGGGTCGGAAACTCCGGAATCGGAGCCGTCGGCGTCGACACCCACCGATTGATCTTGGCGACGACTCGGTCGTACATGAACGAATCAGGTGGTCCGGTGGCCGCCCTGCTCAAGTACGACACGATCGACCCGGCCCAGCTGATCGTCGTCCACGACGAGATCGACCTCGACTTCGGGCGCATCCGGGCGAAGTTCGGGGGCGGCGACAACGGCCACAACGGCTTGAAGTCGATCAGGAAGGCGCTCGGTACGGGCGAGTTCTTCCGCGTGCGGTGGGGGATCGGGCGGCCCCCCGGGCGACAGGATCCCGCTGATTGGGTGTTGTCGGGTTTCCCGGCCTCTGCGGCGCCCGAGGTCGCGATCGAGGTCGGACGCGCCGCGGACGCTGTGGAGAGCTTGGCCGTACTCGGCCTCGACGCCACCCAACAGCGGTTCAACTCCTGAACTCCTCGCGGCGTCGCGCCAGGAAGCTCGTCGTCCAGCGGGTGAACTGACGCCGCAGGCAACCAGTCGCCCGTCGGCACGGGCCGAATTCACGCGCCTTGACCGACGGCAGGCAGCACCGAAGATGCACAGGAAACTCAGGGACTTCTCAGGGTCTCACGGAGGAGTGGCGTGTCATGGCTGCCAAATGCACGGAATATTCTTAGGTTGCAAGCCGATCCGAAGGATTCCACATGGCGTACGCATCCCCGGTCGCCACCCGCGTCCACGTCTGGCGACCCGTCCTGTCCGTAGCGCTGCTCGTAGCCGGCGTCGTCGTGGTGATCGTGAGCCCCGACGGTGGCCTGGCCTTCCGGGCGGCTCTGGTCACGTCCCTCGGTCTGCTCGCAGTCGCGCTCGTGGTCATCAAAGGGTGGTTGAGGGCGATCCGGCTGCGGTGACCGTGCTTGTCGTCGCCGGCTTCCTCGCCCGCCGATCGCGCATCGTTCCGCCGCGCGGGTAGGGTGGTCCGCCGTGACTGTGTCACCCCTGGTTTCGCTGGTCGCGTCGGATCCCGTTATTTCACGTTGTGCGGCCGACGCGGCTGCCCGCGTGCGGTCGTTGGACGTCACGGCACCGCCCAGCCTGCGGCCACTGCTGGCGGCCGCCATCGCCGAAAGCGGGCACCGCACGCTTTTGCTCGTCACCAGCACGTACCGGGAAGCTGAGCAATTGACGGCCGAAGTTGCGGCTGCGGTCGGCGAGGCCCACGTGGTGTACTACCCGGCCTGGGAGACATTGCCTCATGAGCGGCTGAGCCCTCGTTCGGACACCGTCGGCCGGCGCCTGGCGGTGCTACGGCGGCTCGCCGGGCACAGCGACGAGCCGGCCCCCCGGGTGATCGTCGCGCCGGTCAGGTCGCTCGTGCAGCCCCAGGTGAAGGGTTTGGCCGACATGAGGCCGGTCACGATCGCCGTAGGGGACGAGTACGACCCCTCCCAACTGGTTTCCGACCTGGTCGCAGCGGCGTACACCCGCGTGGACCTCGTCGAACGCCGCGGCGAGTTCGCGGTCCGGGGCGGCATCGTGGACATCTTCCCGCCGACCGAGGAACACCCGGTCAGGGTCGACTTCTTCGGCGACGAGGTCGAGGAGATCCGCGTGTTCGCGGTCGCCGACCAGCGGTCGAGCGATCAGACGCGAGAGAAGGTCACCGCCTATCCCTGTCGGGAGATGCTTCTGACCGACGAGGTACGGCTGCGCGCGGCCACGCTCGCCGAGGAACACCCCGAACTCGGCGAGATGCTCGAACGAATCGCCGCCGGCCATGCCGTCGACGGCATGGAAGCACTGTCGCCGGTGCTGGTGGACGGACTCGAACTGTTGGTCGATGTCGTACCCGACGACACGCTGGTGGTGGTCTGCGATCCCGAACTCGTCCGATCCCGCGCCATCGACCTCGAGGCGACCAGCCAGGAGTTCCTCAGCGCCTCGTGGGCGGCCGCCGCAGGTGGGGGACAGGCCCCGATCGATCTGGGGGCCTCGGCGTACCGCGCGCTCGGAGACGTGCGCCGTCATGCGCTCGACCGTGGCCTCGACTGGTGGTCGTTCTCGCCGTACGCCGCAGCGCCGGACGAGCACGAGGTGCTCTATGCCGAAGACGGGGAGGTCGTCGACCTGTCGGCCGTCGACGTCAGTGGGGTCGAAGCGCGGACCGTCCAGGCCACGGGAGTCGATTCCTGGCGGGGCGACCTCGCGGCGGCGACCGAGGACCTGGCGGCGGATGTCTCGGCCGGGGTTTCGGTCGTGCTCGCCGCCGAAGGGCGAGGACTGGCCCAGCGGTTGTTCGAGATGCTGTCCGAGGCAGGCATCGGCGCGACGCTCCCGGATCGCCTCACCCGCCCACCACAAGCGGGGATGGTCACGATCGTCGTCGCGCCGTACGCTCACGGCTTCCGACTCCCGAGCGTCAACCTTCACCTCTACACCGCCGGTGACCTGGCTGGCTCGCAGGCAGCCGACAAGTCAGCGCGGCGGCTGCCGACCCGACGCAAGAAGCAGATCGACCCGCTCGAGCTGACCCCGGGTGACCCGATCGTGCACGAGCACCACGGGGTCGGTCGCTACGCCGAACTCGTGCAGCGGACCGTCGCTGGGGCGACCCGCGAATACCTGGTGATCGAATACGCGCCCAGCAAGCGAAATCAGCCCGGTGATCGCCTTTACGTGCCGATGGATCAGCTCGACCTGGTGAGCCGGTACGTCGGTGGCGAGGCTCCGGCCCTGGACCGGCTCGGCGGTTCGGAATGGGTCAAGCGCAAGGCTCGGGCGCGCAAGGCCGTGCGCGAGATCGCGGCCGAGTTGATCAAGTTGTACGCCGCACGTCAGGCCACGGTCGGTCACCAGTTCGGCCCTGACACCGTGTGGCAGCGGGAATTGGAGGATTCGTTCAGCTACGTCGAAACCCCTGACCAATTGGCGGCGATCGACGAGGTCAAGCGAGACATGGAGCGGGTCGTGCCGATGGATCGGTTGATCTGCGGAGACGTGGGGTACGGCAAGACCGAGATCGCCGTACGGGCTGCCTTCAAGGCGGTGCAGGACGGCAAGCAGGTGGCCGTGCTGGTGCCGACCACGTTGCTCGTGCAGCAGCATCACGCCACGTTCGCCGACCGCTACGCCGGCTACCCGGTCAGCGTCGCGCCCTTGTCACGGTTCCAGACCGACATCGAGACGAAGAAGACGTTGGCCGCGCTCGAAAGCGGCGGCGTCGACGTGGTCGTCGGCACCCACCGCCTGCTGAGCGGCGAAATCAAGTTCAAGGACCTGGGGCTCGTGATCATCGACGAGGAACAACGGTTCGGCGTCGAGCACAAGGAGGCGCTGAAGAAGCTGCGCCTCAACGTCGACGTGCTGGCGATGAGCGCGACCCCGATCCCGCGAACGCTGGAAATGGCCGTGACCGGCATTCGGGAGATGAGCGTGATCGCCACTCCACCGGAGGAGCGCCACCCCGTGCTGACGTTCGCAGGGACGTACGACGAACGGCAGGTCACCGCAGCGATCCGGCGCGAACTCGCCCGCGAAGGGCAGGTCTTCTTCGTGCACAATCGCGTGCAGACGATCACCAAGACCGCCAAGCGGATCGCCGAACTCGTGCCAGAGGCCAGGATCGCGACCGCGCACGGTCAGATGAGCGAGCGAGAGCTCGAACAGGTCATCGTCGACTTCTGGGAGCGGCGGGCCGACGTGCTGGTTTGTACGACGATCGTCGAAGCAGGGTTGGACATTTCTACGGCGAACACGCTCTTGGTCGAGCGGTCGGACCTGCTCGGGCTGAGCCAGCTTCACCAGTTGCGAGGCCGGGTCGGCCGGGGGAGGGATCGGGGCTACGCGTACCTCTTCTATCCGCCCGAGAAGGCTTTGACCGAGAACGCGCACGGGCGGTTGGCGACGATGGCGGCGCACGCCGAGCTGGGCGCGGGCATGCAGATCGCGATGAAGGATCTGGAGATCCGAGGGGCCGGGAACCTGCTGGGCGGGGAACAGTCGGGGCATATCGCCGACGTGGGATTCGACCTCTACATTCGGCTGGTCGGCGAGGCCGTGGAGGCATTCCGAGGTGATGCCGCCGAGCCGGAGCCAGAGATGCGGATCGAGCTGCCGGTGGAGGCGCATCTGCCGACCGAGTACGTGGAATCGGAGCGGCTCAGGCTGGAGATGTACAAGCGGATCGCCGAGGTGCGCAGCGAGTCGGACCTCGGGGCGGTCACAGCCGAATTGGTCGACCGGTACGGCGAACCACCCGAGCCCGTACGGGCCTTGCTTGCCGTCGCCCGGTTCCGGCTGCACGCCCGCGCGGCCGGTGTCACCGAGGTGGTCGCGCAGGGCAACTACGTGCGGTTCGCACCCGCGACCCTGCCCGAGTCGCGGCGGCTGCGCCTGAATCGGGTCTATCCGGGATCGGTCGTCAAGGAAGCGGGCAACCACGTGCTGATTCCTCGCCCGATGACCGGCAATGTGCCGAGGCAGCCGGTGGCCGGGCTGGGGATCCTCGAGTGGGCGACGGATGTCGTGACCGCGATCTTCGCGCCGACGAGCCCCGACGCCGTGGCCAAGACAGCCCGGTAGAGTTTGGCCGTACCCAGGTCTGGAAGGATCCCCCGTGCCTCGTCTGACCGCCCGCTTGGGCGTTGTGTTGATCGTTCTCGCGCTGGCGTTGACCGGGTGTGCCCGAGGAGCTGCCAGTCCCGGCACCGCGGCGATCGTCAACGGCGTGGTGATCACCGAGGTTCAGGTCACGCAGCGGTCCGTGGCGCTCGTCGAGGCGGGCGCGGATCCCTCCCAAGCCCGTCAACTTGCGCTGAGCTCGGCCTTGTGGGCGCAGTTGATGACCCAGGCGGCCGCCAACAGCGGGCTCACCATTCCCGTGCCCACGCAGGACGAGGTGACGGCGGCGGGCACCGATCAGGGCGTGCCGCAACTGGCCCAGTCCAGCGCTGGCCGTGAAGTCCTGTCCGATCTGCTCGTCGTCACTCAGGTGTCACAGCGGCTCGACCGCGACGCGGTTCGGCAGGCGATCGGGGGGGCGAAAGTCGTGCTCAACCCCAAGTACGGCACGTGGAACCCGACCGCGACGGACGGTTCCTACCTCGTGCCGACGACGGGGTCGCTGTCGAAGCTCTCACTGCCGACGGGAACCCAGACCCCGTGACCGACGAACTGGCGCGGCTCGTCGCCGTCATGCACGCGTTGCGCCAGGGCTGCCCGTGGGATGCGAAACAGACGCACGAGTCGCTGGTGCACTATCTGGTCGAGGAATCGGCCGAAGTCGTCGACGCGATCGAGACCGGAACCGATCTCGACGTGTGCGAGGAACTCGGTGACCTGCTGTTGCAGGTGATGTTCCACGCGGAGATCGCAGCCGAACGGGACGCCTTCACCATTGATGACGTCGCCCGCGGCATCAGCGACAAGTTGGTGGCGCGGCATCCGTACGTGTTCGGAGACGGTGACGTGCCTGCCGACCTCAACGAATCCTGGGAGAAGCGCAAACGGGTCGAAAAGGGACGCACCAGTTCCCTGGACGGCATCGCGGTCTCGCTTCCGGCTCTCGCCCGGGCTGCGAAGGTCGTCAGCCGGGCCCGCACCCACGGCGTACCCCTCGATCTGGCGATCGAGCCCATCAATGCCGACGAACTCGGAGCGGCACTGCTGACTCTCGTCTCCCGGGCTCAGCGGTCAGGTCTGGACCCCGAGCAAGTCTGCCGATCGGCTCTCCGAGCGCTGGAAGACGAGGTACGTGCGGCCGAGCAATGAGCCCAGCCGGACACGGTCAGGGAATGATTCCGCGGCGCCGAGCCTCGAGGACCGCGTTGGAACACGGGTCGCGAGGCCGTCATCCTCCACCGGTCTCTATGACAATCGGGCGGTGTTGGTGGTGGAGCGGCGTCCTGAGCCGCCGGTTCCGCCGTCGAAGAATGGTCCGTTGGCGAGTACGGGGAGCAGTGTGGATCCGTTGGCTGCTGGTTTGGCTGGGCTGGTCTTGGCTGCCGGTGTCGCTCTTGTGGTCGTCGAGTCGCGTAGGAGGCGGAATCGTACGTAGTTCTGGTGAGTGTCGGCGGCCACGAGAAACTGCCCAGTGACGGTCATGTAGGTGCCCGCTGGCGGTCATGAGAACTGCCCGGTGGCGGCCATGGGATCTGCCCGACACGACCATCTGTTGCCTGACCGCGTCCG
>WBZS01001031.1_pt1 | contig 25360 bp, 19 predicted proteins | sample 5204201 | NCBI WGS metagenome assembly WBZS01 (sample SAMN12344357, study PRJNA552823) | activated sludge metagenome | biome: Activated sludge suspended growth; feature: Nitrification reactor; material: Wastewater; isolation source: activated sludge from nitrification reactor of wastewater... | reverse complement strand
CTTCAGAAAATACTCAAGAAATCTTAACTCCATTTCAAGTGCTTCCGGCGTGGGAACATGCGTCTTTCGGGCGGTGAGAAACACGCGATTCTGAAATCCGAGAAGTTCATTGACCGCAACCAAATGATTGAGGGCGTTCCAATTTGCCGGCGGATCCTGAACTCCACCTGAAACGAGCACCGGCCGCGGCGCCATCAATGCGTGAAGGTCGACCAAATCCTCACCCGCATCGATCAGTTCCTTGTACAAGCCCGTGCGGGGATTCGAATCCGAGGGAACACCCGGTTTCCGCTTCGCTTTCGCATCGTAACCAAGGTACCACGGTTCCCAATAATTGACGTTGGAATCTTTCTCGTTAAAAACGATTCCCGGATCCGACCAGACGGCACACGCGAAACGTTCGTCCAAGCACGACGCGAACATCGACCATTTCCCACCGTAGGAAAGGCCGATGATGCCGATTCGAGTTGCGTCGACTTCTGGAAGTTGTGCGAGTGCGGTGAGGCAATTGGCGGCGACATACGCCAAGAGCGTGAGGGGCTGACGGCGAAGCGTTTCACCCGCCTTGACGAGTGCTTCGCGTGTGTCCCTGCCAAGTTGATCGAGAGAACCGGGTGTGCCAATCGAGAGCGTGATGAAGCCGCGTTTTACGAGTTGCAGGCCATAATCGTGCGTGCCGACGCCCCGACCGTTGTTGCCCCGCCCAATGCTCGTAAGCGGCTCGTAAAACGGAACGATCACCGCGGGAAATGGCCCTTTTCCCTCGGGTACCAGCAAATATCCATCGACCCAATGGCCGTTCGGCGAGGCCTGGACCTGAACCTGATATTCCGTGTAACCGTCGCGTTTCACGGTGGTGGTTTTCTTGATCGTTGGTTGTTGAACGAGCGCGGGCCAGGATCCAAGCCGACCATGCCAGGTCTTGACGATTTCTTCGCGCCGACGTTTCCAATCGAGAGCGTTTTTTACATTCGACCCATCTGAAAATTTTAGGGGCGAACGGTACTTGTCCAACTTGTTCGCGAACTCTTCCGGAGGTTTCGCGAACGGCGCGAGCTTTTTCCACGCTGCCTCCGTGGCGGCGGTTTCATCGGCCGACACCGCGTGGAATCCCACCAATAGGGCGATGGCGCCGACAACGAGACCTAGCAAAACCGTCTTGAATCGAGGGAGTGGCATCAACATGGCGTTACCTCGAAAGAATACCTTGGCGAATCTTCGTGATCATACCCACAAAAGCACTCCCAGCGAACGAAAAATCAAGGGTCGGACCCGTGAAACCGATCGGCGAAAGGTCCCAGACTAATTTGCGCCGTTGACCATTCGAAATCATTATGACACGATGGGTGCTCAGAATTTGATGGTCCAGGAGCGGATTTATGGCAAGCTTCGCACAAGTACAACGTCACCTTTGGCGTGGAATAGCTTTGTTCACCTTCGTGGTCGCCCTTGCCGCAACTTTGCGCTTCGTGCCGCTCTTTGCCGACGAAAAAAAGTCGGTCGCTCCAAACGTCAAGACTCGTGAACCTTGGACCACGTCACGCGTCGTGGGATCGCCCGATCCGCCACCTCCCTTCAAAGTGATTCGTGCCTTTCCCGAACTGAAATTCAAAGAACCCATTTTGATGGTTCGAGAACCCGTAACTGATCGCTTCGTCGTCGGTGAGGCGAATGGTGTTCTTTATTCGTTCAAGAATGTGACAGACGCAAAAGCGGATGTTTTTTTGGATTTGCGAAAAGAGCTCAAAACCCTTGCGCTGCTTCCCGGTGCGAAAGAAGTGGAAGCACTTTACGGCTTGGCCTTTCACCCTCATTTCGAAACCAATCGACACTGTTATGTTTGTTACGTGCTGCGTGGCCCCAAACGATTACCCGAGGGAACGCGCGTATCCCGTTTTACCGTCACGAAATCCGATCCGCCAAGAATCGATCCCGCCAGTGAGGAAATCATTCTGACTTTTCTTGGCGGCGGTCACAACGGCGGCGACCTCCATTTCGGACCGGACGGAATGCTTTACATTTCGACGGGAGATGGCGCCGGCCCCAATCCGCCCGATCCGCTCAACACCGGCCAAGACATCTCCGATCTGCTATCGTCGATTTTGAGAATTGACGTCGATCGCACGGACTCCGGAAAGCGTTATGCCATCCCAAAAGACAATCCGTTCATCTCGATGAAGGACGCCCGGCCCGAAGTTTGGGCGTACGGCTTTCGTAATCCCTGGCGAATGAGCTTCGATCGCAAAACCGGCGACCTTTTCGTCGGAGATGTTGGTTGGGAATTGTGGGAAATGGTCCATCGTGTGGAAAAAGGTGGCAATTACGGCTGGTCCGCGATGGAGGGACCTCAACCCATCAAACCCAACAAAATCGGGCCAACTGCCATTCGCCCCGCCTTGATCGAGTTGCCCCATACGATTGCCTGCAGCATCACGGGCGGTGTCGTCTACCGTGGTAAACGTTTTCCCGAGCTTGTTGGTTCGTATGTTTTCGGCGATTGGGAAACACGAAAGCTCTGGGCCGCTCGCATCGACGGGGATCAAGTTAAGGAAATGCCCGAAATCACACGACCGTCGGTTCGTATCGTTGCCTTCGGCGAGGACAAGGAAGGCGAGATCTACTTCCTCGATCATGAAGGCGGAACGATCCACACGCTCGACCGAAATGACGCGGTGGCCAAGAATCAGGCGTTTCCGCGATCCTTGTCGGAAACGGGACTATTTGCCAATGTTCGTGACCACACTCCGGCCAAGGGAATCGTACCTTTCACCGTCAACGGTCGGCAATGGCAAGACGGCGCCTCCGCTGAGCACTGGGCGGCATTTCCGAACGATTCGTTCGCGAAACTGTATGAGACGGCGAAACCGATCCCCGGCATGGTGTATTGGCACAACTTCCGAATGCATTTTCCCAAGGATGCGGTCCTGGTACGCACGCTCTCGTTCGCGAATCGGCGTGTGGAAACCCAATTACTCCATTACGACGGCATCGATTGGCGGCCCTACACGTACGCTTGGCGCGAGGACCAGACGGACGGTGATCTCGTACCCGCCGAAGGGATGGAAAAAGAACTTTCGGTTCCCGGAGATTCACCAGGCGGAAATCGCCGAGTGTGGCAGTTTCAAAGCCGAACCCAATGTTTGATCTGCCACAATAACCAATCGGAATATGCGTTGGCGTTTCTTCCGGAACAACTCAACCGTCGAGGATCCGACGGACGGAACCAACTCATCGGTTTCACGGAAACCGGCCTGGTTCGGCGCGTGGGAAACAATGGCCAGCCAATGCCCGCGTACGACCTGAACTCGGTCGCGAAAGAAAAAAAACTCGCGGATCCGTCGGATGCCAGTCAACCCCTCCAGTCGCGTGCTCGCGCGTACCTTCACGCGAATTGTGGGCATTGTCATTTTGAGCACGGTGGGGGAACCGTCTCGCTTCGGCTTCAATTCACGGTTCCCAATCACGAAATGAAAGCTGTTGGGGTACCGCCGACGCGTGGAGATTTTGGCCTGCCGAACGCTCACATCATTTCGCCAGGTTCACCATGGACGAGCACGCTTTATTATCGCATGGCGCGTTTCGGAAAAGACCGCATGCCCCATATTGGTGCCGAGCTTCCCGATGAGGCGGGGCTGAAACTGATTGAAGAATGGATCACGAATCTGGATCCCGCGAAACAAACCGCCATGGAAATCAAAGGACCATGGAATCAGTTGTTGACCGAGCCACGTTCCGCGATGGTGCTCGCCCGCAAGCTGGGCCGTGGAATCATCGAACCGGTCGAACGAAATCAATTGCTCAAATCGGTGGCGGAACTACCCAACAGCCCAATTCGCGAGCTTTTCGATGGCTATTTGCCTCAGGGAGACCCGACGACGCGTAAGTTGGGTTCGAATCCGCGGCCTCGATCGATCCTTGGTCTATCGGGAAATGTTGAACGTGGCGAAAAGCTGTTTTGGTCGGAATCGTTGAAATGTGGCACCTGCCATAAGATCGGACCTCGCGGAACTTCGGTGGGACCGGACCTGACGACCATCGGAAAAATGCGAACGCGAGAAGATCTTTTACTCAGCATCCTGGAACCATCACGGCGAATTGAAGCCAAGTATGCGGTTTACATCGCCCAGTTGCACGATGGGAGATCCCAGGCGGGCATGCTCGTTCGCCGCGATGAAGAACGTGTGGTCGTCCGCGACGGTCAGAATAAGGAATTCCATTTTGCCGCGAAGGATGTGGAAACACTCCGCCCCTCGCGTTTGTCGCTGATGCCGGAAAATCAACTTTCGGGCTTAGCCGCCCAGGAAGCGGCGGACCTGCTCGAATACCTTGCCTCGCGAAAATAAAAGAGTACACGCGCTCAGATCGGTATCGGGGTACCATCGCACAAAGGCGTTGGACGGCCTTCTCGATCGGGTACGATCCGATGCGGGTCGATTCCAAGTTGGCGGTAAATGGTGGCGATCACATCCTGAGGTGTGACCGGGAGTTCGTTCGGATAGGCGCCAATTCGATCGCTGGAACCAAAAATCGTTCCGCCAGGAATTCCGCCCCCCGCCAAAACGGTGGTGCTGCACGGGCCCCAGTGCTCTCGGCCCAGATGAGGATTCAGCCGAGGCGTCCGACCAAACTCTCCCATCGCCACCACCAACGTTTCGTCGAGCAGCCCGCGTTGGCTTAAATCTTCCAAAAGGGCGGAGTAGGCTCGATCCAGAGGCGGAAGGCAATAATGGGCGCGGAGCATTTCGAAACCGTTGACGTTGCCCAGAGATCCCACGTTTCCATGCGTGTCCCAGACATTGGATACCGCGCCGCTCGGCGTAACATACATCCACACGCACGTCACCAGCCGCACTCCGGCTTCGACAAGACGGCGAGCGAGCAAGAAACTTTCCCCATACTCATTTCGGCCATATCGATCACGTAGGCGGGACGACTCCAAATCGAGCTGAAACGCTTGGCGCGCCGCCGGCGACGACACCATTCGGTAAGCTTGTTCCTGAAACCCACCCAAAGCACTGGTGGCGTTCGTCGATTGCAGATGGCGATCCGTCTCGTCCACCAGGCGAAGTAAACCTTGCCGGGCCACGAACCGACTCGAATCGAGATCCGTCATGGGCTGGATGGGATTGGCGTACCGTTCGCGTGCGTTAGGCGCTTCACGGAGCTCCATGGGGTCGTGTCGTGGACCAAGCCAACCTGCGTAGGTCCCCGTGTACGTCGCGCCATCGTGGCCAATCGGGCGTGGTATCGTTACCGTCGTCGGTAAATCCGTTGGCGGAGAAAGGTAGGAGATAAATGCCCCGAAATTGGGGAAGTCGCTGCGCGTACGATTGTTGCGTGGCACCGCCAACGTTTCGTTCACCTTCCCCGTGAGAGTGCGAAACACCGACGGTTCGTGCGAGGTGCTCGGATGGGTGACGCTGCGCACCAGACATAGTTTGTCCGCGTGCTGCGCGAGCAAGGGAAGATGCTCGCAGAAATCGATCCCAGGCACGTTCGTACGGATTGGCGCGAAATGGCTTCGAATCCCGTCGGGTGCCGAGGGCTTCATGTCCCACATGTCATTTTGCGGTGGGCCACCCCAAAGATACAGCAAGATCACCGATTTAGCCGAGGCACGCCGTTGCCCGTTCGGAGTCGATTTGGCTTCGAGCAGCGTCGGCAACGCCAACGATCCCATGCCAACGTGTCCCAATCGCATCATCAGATCGCGGCGATGCAACATGCGAATCCCCCCCGAGACGCACAAGGAACTGAATACGATTATTCTGCCGCCTATCCTCCGTGATGCAAAGAGAATTCTAAAAAATGGACACGGAACGACACGTTCCTGCGCCAGGCTTTCCGGGCTTCCCGCATCAACAAGACGATGTCATAAATGAAACGGGAACAACCGTTTACGCTTCGCCCTTTCCGTTGAATCCCGATCAAGCTTATGGCATGAAGGACAGACCGTTGCCTAAACAGTTCTCGCTACTTCGTGCATTTTTCGATTTTTTTTCGAATGCGTTGTCACACTTGAAAACCTGGACTGTATGGGAGGGTGTGGATGAAAAACACAACTTCGAACTTCGGGAGACAACCATGTGCAAGTACCTGCGGACTCTGGTGATCGTCGGACTCGTGATCAGCCTTCAGCAAGGGACGGCTCAAGCGCAATTTCTGGATATGAGCCAAATGGTGCAAAACGAACTTGCTTTTCAGAGACAGTTTTACAACTGGGCGTGGCAAGGTAGCGTGCAAGCCGCACGCCACCATCGCATGACCGGGGAACCGATTCCTTTCAACGCCGCGACTCTCGCTGAATCAAACCGCCAAACGCAGCAAGCTTATGCCGCTCAGAATCAACAATGGTACGTCAACAGCGCGCGGCAAAGCCAGGCTATGAATCGTTTCTCGAACGAAGCGATACGAGGAAATGGCCCCTACCAAGGCAGCGATGGGAATCTCTACAACCTGCCATGGACGCATTCTCAATACCATATCAATCAGTACGGCCAAGCTGTCCCTGGGTACAATCCCTATCGGGTGAATGTATCGCCCTACTACGGTCGCTAAAGCTGCCTTCTTCAAACAAATCACCTGCGAACCTCGCGACCGTCCCGCCAGGGCAAGTCGCGAGGTTCCTGCCGTTGCCGTCGCCTTGTGGAACGTGCTTCGCCGACGCTATACTGGACGCGAAACCCACGATTTCAGGGCGAGGTCCGCATGCAACCCGGTGATGTCGACACGTTACCGACGGATTCAAACGTCGCCGTTTCCTCTCTTCTGCCTTCCCTACCGGGGTACGACGTTCTGGAATTGATTGGACGCGGTGGAATGGGTCGCGTCTTCAAAGCTCGCCACCATAAATTGGGACGGATTGTCGCGATCAAAATGCTGGCTGATCCGGACGACGACATGTTGGTGGCGAGGTTCCACGCGGAATCCCAAGCCGTCGCCGCTCTGCAACATCCGCACATCGCTCAGGTTTTCGAAACCGGCGAATGCCAAGGCCAACCGTTTCTTGTCCTCGAATATATCGAAGGCGGTTCCCTCAGCACTTTTATTGCTGGCAAACCTCAATCGCCTCGTGACGCGGCACAAACGGTAGAAACCTTGGCGCGAGCCATCGAACATTGTCACCTACATGGGATTCTCCACCGCGACCTCAAACCAGGCAATATCTTACTGACCTCGGATGGTACGCCGAAAATCACCGATTTTGGGCTCGCGAAACGTTTACGTGACGATCAGAAGTTGACGCAGACGGGCGAAATCCTTGGTACTCCCAGCCATATGGCTCCTGAGCAAGCGTCGGGCGGCACGTCGAACGTTGGCCCGCAGACTGATATTTATTCCCTGGGTTCAATTTTGTACGAGCTGATCGCAGGTCGACCTCCCTTCTCCGGGACGGATTCGGTGCAGACTTTGTTGATGGTCCTGACCACGGACCCGGTTCCACCTTCGAAGTTCGTGCCGAAAGTGCCACGGGATCTCGAAACGATTTGCCTGAAATGTTTGGAAAAATCGCCAAGAAAACGTTACGCACGTGCTGAGCTTCTCGCCGACGATTTGCGGCGGTTTCTTGACGGCCGCCCCGTGCTTGCGCGACCCGCCTCATGGTTTGAGCGGGGTCTCAAATGGGCGAAACGCCGGCCTGCGGCTGCGTTGTTGGTGCTGGTGTTGTTGGGGGCCATTCTTGGACTTTTCGCCGGTGCCTTTCACGTCTATACGACCAATTTGCAGCTGGAAGCCTCCAATCGCGAAGCAAACGCAAGCCTTCGACTCGCACAGGACGCGATCGAAAAAACGCTCGTTCGCATGGCGGATGAACTCGCACCCCATGCCCAGTCCGATGAACTTCGCCGCGCCACGCTGGAGGACGCACGCGACCTTTATGAACGGTTGGCGCTGCTTCGACCGAGCCACAATGTGACGTTGAGTCAATCAGCCGAATCGCTCGGAAAGCTGGGTTCGATTTACCATGATCTAGGTCGGCTCACCGATGCCGAACTCGCCTTCCAACGAGCCCGTACGCTTTATTCGCAGCTTCTTGAACATCAACCCGACGACGACGCGATTCGCCGGGGATGGGCGAATATGGACCTGAATTTGGCCAATGTCTCGATCAAGCGTGGAGAATTTTCCCAGGCGGAAAAAGCATCCCGAAACGCCATCGAACATTTGAAACAGGAACCGAGTTTCCGCGATGGCGACATGCTTCGAACTCTTTCGGCATTGCACACGACCTTGGCCCTGGCACTGCGTGGGCAACAAAAGATCGACGATGCACTGACCGAACACGACCGTGCGGTCGCGCTTCGAAGGATCTGGGTCGACCAATCGGAGGAGAGCCGCGAGGCGAAGATCGCGTTGGCGTCGAGCCTTTCAAATCGAGCCGGCTTGCTCATGGTGCGAAACCAGCCGAACGCCGCCCTTCAGTCGTTGGCGGAAGCGGAAAGGCTGTTAAAACACGAAACGTCACCGCGAAACCGATTTTTTGTGGGACAAATGCAAGCAAACCGAGCACTTGCCCAGGAACTGTTAAAGGACGAAACGGAAGCGATCCAAGCTCACTCGCAAGCGATCGCTTCGTTGTCGGCCCTGGTGGCGGATTATTCTTCCGTTCCCGGCTATCGATATTTGTTGGCGAAGGAACATTTGAATGTGGCTCGTTTTCATGCTCCGCTCGGCCGGCCTCACCAAGCCATGAAGCACTTGCGGATCGCGGGGCCCATGCTCGAAACGCTGGCCCGCGATCATCCTGACAATCAAAGCTTTCAGTCCGAGGCGGCCATGTACCGAAAGATGGTGCAATGGGTCGACGAAGACTTGAAAAAGGCCCCCAGCAAGGAGGCACCATGAACGAGGATCGGCTCGAGAACGTGGAAACCCTCTGGAGCTTGGTCCGCCGCGCCCATGCATCCGGGTTGGAGGCGTCCGCCGTGGATGCACGTCGAACGTTGGTGCTTCGATACGCTCCCGCAATTCGCCGATATGTAGCAGGCATCCTCAAGGCGTCGGAGGATTCTGAAGAAATCGCTCAGGATGTCATCGTTCGCCTCCTCAAAGGCGATTTCGCCGGCGCCGATCCAAACCGTGGGCGCTTCCGTGACCTTCTCAAATTTGCGATCCGCAACATGATTCGCAATCACTGGGCGAAACAGCAACGCCGATCGTTCTCCGCTCTGGATCTCGACACCCTCACGGAGGATCGTTCCCCGACCCAAGATTCAGCATGGACGTTGGCCTGGCAGAACAACGTTCTCGAGCACGCCTGGGCCGCCCTGAAAGATTCAGAACGGAAGAAAAAGGGAAACCTTCACTACACGCTTCTCCGTTGGCGCGTCGATTTTCCTGATGAAACATCGGATCAGCTCGCCGACAGACTCTCCGAGAAACTCCGAACGCCCGTTACATCCGCCTCGGCCCGCCAAATGCTTCGCCGCGCTCGGTTGCGCTTCGCGGAACTCCTGATCGAAGAAATCTCGCTCAGCCTGGACGAAGCCAGCCCCGCCCGCCTCGAGGAAGAACTCGCCTCCCTCGAACTCCTCGAATACGTCCGCGACTTCCTCCCCCCCGATTGGCACCAACGCGGCAAATTGCTGGCAGAATAATAGCCTGCGTTCGATCCAGCGTTGGCACCCGCAAGCTCTAGTGCGTTGTCCACACTAAATTTTGGGGTTGTGGAGACCCACGGGCCTCTCGGCCCGCGGCTTTCTTTGCTAATTACAAAGCCGTGGGCCGAAAGGCCCCCGGGTGAGTTCGCCATAACCTTTAACCCAAAAATTTAGTATGGACAAAGCACTAGCTCGGATCTGGTGCCAAGGACCGGGGAAATCGCGATGATCGCACCTCCCCATTTGGGGAATGCGAACGATGGTTGAACGTTTCGCCAGAGATTCAACCCAGACGATGGGTCCGCTCAAGATTTTCATTTCCTTAAATTGAATCAAAATAACAAGTTACGTCACACATCGTCTGAAATCGGGAAAAAGTTGAGAAAATCGGTAACAAGTTTTCGCTCCTGCCGCTTTCCCTAAGTGGGGAAGAAAAAAAGCTCAATAAAAATACAGGAGATAACCATGAAAACCTTACTCACCACGATGTTGACGGCCTCGCTAGCGTTGACGTGTTCTTCTTTGGGAAATGCAAAAGGCCCCGGCGGCGGATCGTTCGGCGGGAATTCTGGCGGGAACGGTGGGTCACGCGGAAGCGTGGGCGGATCCCATGGCGGATCGGGCAACACCGGCATCATTCGTTCGAGCTCAATCGGTGGCAACAGTGGTTCCACCCGCATTCAAAACTCGAACCCAACGACTTCGGTCGGCACGCGGATCATCAACCAAAACTCGAACTCAACGACTTCCGTCGGCACACGGATTATCAACCAAAGCCAGGGTTCGAAAGTCCTTCAAACCAAGGGCATCGAAACCAAAATCAATGACCTGGGCTTGAACAACCGCCGAATCGACACGAAGGTGGTCGACAAGATTCAAAACAAAATCGGGAATGTGTCGCCTGCCGTGATCAATAAGAACGTGAATGTTCAGGTCAACAAGACCACCAATCCTCAGGTCAACAAGAACTTTCATCCCCAGATCAATAAGAACACGGGGATCGCTGGAAACTTCCATGGCAAAGGTTTCCCGAAGGTGGAACCGGCAAAGTTCAAGACCGCTCCTCACGTGGTGGCGAAGAATTACCACCTGACGGCCGGCAAAAGCTTTAGCCATGGATATTGCTACCCCGGCCATCACCACCACCACTGGTCGCACTACTGCTGGTGGCCCCGGTTTGGATGCTACACCTACTGGGATCCGTGCACGTGCGGCTACTACTACTGGAGCCCGGTACATACCTGCTACTACCCGGTAAGTTATGCGACCGTCGTGGCGCCCGTGGCAAGCACGAACGTGATCGATGTGGCCGCCTCGCCCGCACCGGTGATTTCGCCCGCCCCGGAAATGATTCAAGAACCGGTGGAGCAAACGGAATCTGAGGTCGTGGTGGCCAACAACACGGTCCCAGCCCCGACTCAACCCGGCACGCAACCAGCACCCGTGACGAACCCGACTCCCGAACCGACGACGCCAACGGTTCCTGCCCCAACGGCCCCGATGCAAACGGTTCCGATGCAAACGGCTCCGGCTCAAACGGCGGAAACCAACACGACCACGGGCACGACGCCTCCGGTGATCAACTTCAACGACGAACTGCCCCCGCCGCGTGGCGACCTGTAAAAATCACCAAGAACTATTTCCCCGAGAAAGCCTCGTGCCGAAAGGTGCGAGGCTTTTTCATTTTCCTCATTGATGAGCGACATTCATGTGGATGGCCCCCGCGGCGCGAGCCGCGTCCAGGGATTTCACGAAAATCTCGTAATCGAGCTTTTTATCGCCGCGAAAGGTGACGATCTTGTTTTTCGCCTTGGTTAAAAGAGGGGTCAGGCGATCGCGAAGCTCTTCGAATCGGACCGGTTCTTGGTTGATGAAAAAATGCCCTTGGTCGTCGGCCGTCAGGACGATTTCGGGGGAGATACCTTGATCGTTGGTGGCGGCGCGGGGTAGCGCCAAGCGAATGTGCGGCGACACGAGCGACGAACTGAGCATGAAAAAAATAAGGAGCTGGAACACGCAGTCGATCATCGGCGTCATGTCGAGCAAGGGTTTGGGACGACGAATACGCCGGATGGGCATGGTTCACCGCTTTTCGGATTTTCCAGTGGGTGGGAGTGCGGTTTCCATGGGGGTGGCCACGAGCAGCTTTGGCCGAGACCATTGCTCGAGGTACGACAAGAGCCATTCCATCTCGACTGCGAGGCGACTGATTCGACCATCGAAAGCGTGGTAGGCAGCCAAGGCGGGAATGGCGATGACGAGTCCGAACACCGTGGTGATCAACGCTTCCCAAATCCCAGCCGCTAAATCCGACGCTTGAACCGCCCCCCCCATCACTTCGATTTGATGAAACGCATTTACCAAACCGGTCACCGTGCCGAGAAGCCCGAGCATTGGTGCAAGCTGAGCAATGATGGCAAGCCAATAGACTCGGAGCTCCAGGCTCGCGAGCTGTTCCGCACCGGTTCGCTCTGACCAGGCGCGGCGGGCGCCAGCGTCTTCGTCGCGGTGCGCTAAAAATGTCTCGGCCAATCGCGCTAAGGGCGTATGCCATCGTGTGAGTTCACGGCGAGCTTCGTCGATTTGATTCGCCAACACCAGCGGCCCGAGGGTCTGCAAAAACGACGCTTGATCGCTCGAATGAAGTAGAAAAACGAGCAAACGTTCGAGAACCACGGCAAGCCCCAGGATCGAACAGAAAAGCAGAGGCCACATCGCGAAGCCTCCCTTTTCGAAAAGTTCGAACAGGGTGTTGTCCCAAAACGTCATCCGCGACTCCATTCAACCGCGCCGACCTTGGTGGTTCCGAAGCGGTCATGAAAAACGATCGGGATTCACTAAGCTGAGGTCCAGGCCCGCAGGTTCTCCCGCGATGATTTGGGCTACGATCTTCCCGGTAATAGGCCCCAGACTTATTCCCATCATAGCGTGCCCGGTCGCGATGACCAGATTTTCAAACTTCCGCGTTCGGCCCAGAAACGGCAATCCATCGGGAGAACAGGGCCGAAGGCCATGCCAAGGCTGCACACCTTCGAAATCGCTCGGGCGAAAACTTGGGTAATACGCGGGGATCGCTTGAATGATCCCTTGGACTCGACGTGGGGAGATCGTGCCATGGGTCCCTCCCAGTTCCATGGTGCCGCCGAAGCGAAGCGACGCGCCCATTGGCGTCACCGCGACACGTGCTTCCGTCAGGATCGAACAGATCGAGGGAAGCTCCCGAGGCTGGGTAAGGGTCAGGCTGTACCCTTTACCGGCTTGCATCGGCAGGCGCAAACCCAGCGACGAGCCAAGTTCCGTCGACCAAAACCCAGCCGCCAAGATTACCTCGTCTGCCTCGAAACATTCCGTGGCGGTTCGTACCTGAACGACGCGCCGCTCCCGAATTTCGAACTTGGTGATGGGGAGTTGATACCGGAATTCGACGCCAGCTTCCTGGAGGTGCCGTTGCAGGAAGTTTAGAAAATCTTGAGGTGAAAGATGGCAATCGCGTGGAAAATAAACGCCTCCCTCCACGCTCATCGTGATGTTGGGATCCAACGTGCGAAGTCGAGCGGCGTCGAGAACTTCCGCGGGAACACCCAGACGATTCGCCTGCGTGGCGACGTGCGCTTCCTCATCGAGCGATTTCTGGGATTTACAGAGCATGAGGAGCCCACGCTTCGCCAACCCAAATGCGTGATCAAAACGGAGATCCAGTTCTTCGTAACAGGCACGGCTGGCGAAATGAAGGTCTCGAAGCAACGGAGCCGCTCGCTCGACACGCGCGGGCGTGCTCGCACGCCAAAACTCCCAGCCCCAGCGAAATAGGTCCAAAGAAAAACGCGGCCGAACGTAGAACGGACTTTCCGGATTCGCCATCCACTTGAGACCAAGCCACATCATGCCTGGGGCGGCTAACGGGATGAAATGGCTTGGTACGATCATTCCCGCGTTGCCAATTGAACAACCATCCCCTTGCTTCGGCTCTCGTTCGATCACCGTAACCTGATGGCCTTTTTGTCGGCAATAATAGGCGGCGCACAAGCCGACGATTCCCCCTCCAACGATCACCACGCGTTTGCTCACGAGCGAATTCCCCAGCGAAACGGGTCGTCTTCCGAGAGCAGCAGCGTCGCTTGGCCCGTGATATGCGCTCGGCCAAGGATGGTGGGATAAATGCTTTTCGCTTCGCGATCCGCCCAGCGATAGGATCCGACGAATTCCGTACCAAGGATGCTTTCTTGAATCCAGGGTCGGTCTTCATCAAGCTTGCCGTCAGCCGCCAAACAGGCAAGCTTCGCGCTCGTGCCTGTTCCACATGGTGACCGATCGTAGGCGCGGCCGGGACAAAGAACGAAATTTCGCGAATCGGAAGATGCTCTCCGCGGTTTTCCGAAAAGCTCGACGTGATCCACCTCTGGATACCCCTGCCGATTCACGGCCACGCGGATACGCCAGGCCAAATCCAGAAGGGAATCAACGTTCGTTAATGAAAGATCCAAGTCGTGCGCGTCGACGAGAAAAAACCAATTCCCTCCCCATGCGACATCGCCTTGAACGACGCCTAGGCCGGGAACGTCAACTGCGACGTTTTTCGCTTTACGAAAGCTCGGAACGTTTTGAATGGCGACGGATCCATCACTTCGAAGATCCGCACGGATATCACCGACGGGAGTTTCCAGCGTGTGCCGCCCCGGCTGAATCTTGCCGAGGTGGGCGAGGGTTGCGACCACGCCGATCGTGCCGTGCCCGCACATTCCCAAGAATCCCACATTATTGAAGAATAGAACGCCCGCGACGGAAGTGGGATTTGTAGGCGTTTGCAGTAGTGCCCCCACCAAAACGTCCGATCCTCGCGGTTCATTCACGATTGCCGAGCGAAAGGGATCGAAATCCCGGCGAAAACGAACGAGGCGCTCCGCGAGGTTTCCATCACCCAAATCCGGAACGCCGGAAAGAACGACCCGAGTAGGCTCGCCGGCAGTGTGGGAATCCACGACTTCGATGCGGTGCATACGTTTTACCGTTTGGCAAGTGCTGGACGGTTGGCGATCCCGTGACGAATGATTCGCAACACGTTTTCCCGTTCATCGCCGATCAAAGGCAAACGCGGTTCACGAACCCATTCCGCACCCAGGCCAGCCTCCTGAACGGCCAATTTGATGTATTGAACGAATTTGATATGGGTATCGAGCTTCAATAGCGGGTAGAACCACCGATAAAGCTGCCTTGCTTCGTCCCACCTCGCGTTACGCGTGAGTTCCCAAAAGGCCTGGTTTTCGTAGGGAAACGCAATCCCCGAACCAGCCACCCAGCCATCAATGCCCAGGATCGCGGATTCCAAAACGAGATCATCAACGCCCGTGAAGATGGCGTAACGGCCACCGACCTCAAGGTGCAATTCGGTGATTCGCCGAGTGTTCGCGGAGCTTTCCTTGAGTGCGATGAGGTTTTTTACGTCGCTGAGTTGGGCAAACTGCGAAGGCGTGACATCCACCGTGTATCCTACAGGATTGTTGTACAGCATCCACGGTAGGTTCGTAGCCTTGGCAACGGTTCGAAAATAATGGAGGGTTTCGCGAGGATCGGCTTTATACACCATGGCTGGCATGACCATGAAGCCACTTGCGCCCATTCGCTCACAATCTTTGACGTATTGGCAGGCGGCGGCCGTGCTCGTCTCCGCGACACCACTCAGCACCGGGACCTTACCCTTGGCGACTTCGATCGCTAACTGGACGATTCTGCGTTTTTCCTCAGGCGCCAGCGCCTGATTCTCGCCCAACGAGCCGCACATGATCAGCCCGCGCACCCCGGAATCGAGCAATACTTCGAGGTGTTTCGCCGTGCCTGGCAAATCCAGCGTCTGATCTTGATGAAACTGCGTGGTAACTGCCGGAAACACCCCGTGCCAAAGATGTGCTGCCATTCGGTACGAACCCTTCGTAAATCTCTCTGAAAAATGAGGCCGGATCCGCCGTGCGACGCACTCAACAGGCCGGTCTCACAACGAATCCTGAACCAATCAGACCTTTAAGAAAGGCCCAGTGGATAAACTCCCTGGGCCTGAATGCCAAGAAAAAACGTCACTTCAAGATGGCGAAACTTTGATTCGCCGAATCGATGTTGGATCGACCGAGTGCTTTGTCACCAAAAGAATTTGGGGTCGTCCGAGCCTGAGCGCCCAGCGATGGGACACTTGAGCCCTTGCTTGGCGCTCAGGCTCGGCAACGTAGGACCCAAAATCTGGGCCGTGACAGAGCACTAGTTCTTCTTTTCGCCCGCGATCCAGAGGTGAAGCGTGTATTCGAATCCATCCGAGCCGGTGACTTGGACGGTGCGAGTCGGTACCCAATCGCCGAGCATGAACCGGTGCGATACGACGCGTGCCCCGGGTTTCAAGCTTTTCTGCAAAACCGGGCTAAGGCGTTCACCCAAGTCGTCGCCGATATATAGCAAAACGACCGAAGCATCGCTCATATCTTTGACGTTCAAGATATCGCCGACGCGGAGGTCCATTTTATTTTCCAAGCCGGCTTCCTTCGCCTTCTTCTTGGCGATATCGATCATTTTCTTATCAATATCGATACCTACGCCTTTTTTCGCATGGAATTTCTGAAGCGGACGAATCAGCATGACCGCGTCGCCACATCCCAGGTCATAGACGATATCGTCTTTTCCGACCTTGGCGAGTTCGGCCATCTTATCGACGATATCATCGGGGGTGGGAACCCAACGGACTTCGATTTTTTCGTCTGCAAACTTTTTGCGGAAATCGATGGTGGTTTCTTCGCCGCCCTTGAGTTCCACGACTTTGTGACGAAAGATCTTGGTGTAGTTGTTTGGCTCGACGAGCACTTCGACTTTGAACTTGGTCGGCTGTTCCATGTCGATCGGTTGAGAACGGAATGCCCGCGTGGTAGCGTCCGTCTTCAACTTCGTTCCGTTTACCTTGACCACCGTTTCGCCGTGGCCACGTTCTGGAACATGCACGGTGATTTTGGCGGGTGCCTTTTGTTGGGCGCCGGCCACGCCCAACTGGACCGTCATCGTAAGGAAAATGGCAGCAATCTTCCACGAGCTTCTCATAACTCTCCCGTAACCTTCGCATGAGCCCCAAAAAAGAAAGGCGGAGAACCAATCTCGCACGCTTTGTTTAGGAATCTTTTCTACCACCCGCACTATCCGAAGTAAACAGGCTGAAAGAAGTTGATTAAATTCATTTGCGCCGACCGACGAAACGGAAGTCGTCGATCGGGCGAACCGTCGACCAATCAGCAGCCCCCTACGCCGGTGCGGGAAACTGTTTGCCGAGTTCCGCGGCTTGGTCTCGTACTTTTTTGAGAACCGATTCATTGGTGGGGCTGGCGAGTACCTGCCCGATCCAGGTTGCGATCAGCCGCATTTCTGGCTCTTTCATGCCCCGTGAGGTCAGTGCGGGTGTCCCGATCCGAATCCCCGACGGATCCAATGGTGGACGTGGATCGAAGGGAATCTTGTTTTTGTTCACGGTGATGCCTGCGTGATCGAGCGATTCCTCAGCGATCTTTCCTGAAAGCCCTTTCGAGGCAACATCGACCAGGACCATGTGATTGTCCGTCCCACCGGAAACAAGGCGAAATCCAATTCGGTCCAGCTCGACGGCCAACGTCTTGGCGTTGGCAATCACTTGGCTTGCGTAGGTCTTGAAAGAGGGTTTGAGAGCTTCGCCAAAAGCCACCGCTTTGCCCGCGATCACGTGCATCAAGGGACCACCTTGCAGCCCAGGGAAGACGGCGCTGTTGATTTTTTGACCCCACTCTTGCTTGCACATCACCACGCCGCCACGTGGGCCTCGCAAGGTTTTGTGCGTCGTGGTGGTGACGAAATCGGCGAAGGGAATTGGGCTTTGGTGTTGGTCCGCGGCAACCAAGCCGGCGATGTGTGCCATATCCACGAAAAGCAAAGCGCCAACATCCTTCGCGATTTCCGCGAACGACGCAAAGTCGATCTCGCGCGGATACGCACTCGCGCCGGCGACGATCATTTTCGGTTTGTGCTCGCGAGCAAGCGCTTGCACCTGCGCGAAGTCGATCCGCTCGTCTTCCTTACGAACGCCGTAGCCGACGACCTTGTACCATTTCCCGGAAAAGTTTAGATGCATCCCGTGCGTGAGATGCCCGCCGTGGGCGAGATCCATCGCCAAGATGGTATCGCCGTGGTTGAGCGCGGCGAAATAGACCGCCATATTTGCTTGCGCGCCGGAGTGTGGTTGAACATTCGCGCGTTGGGCGCCGAAAAGTTTGAGCAGTCGTTCGATCGCGAGCTTTTCGATTTGATCGACAAACTCGCATCCGCCGTAATAACGCTTCCCCGGCAAACCTTCTGCATACTTATTCGTAAGAATCGAGCCTTGGGCAGCCATCACGGCGGGAGACGTGTAATTTTCCGACGCGATCATTTCCAGGCCGTCTTGTTGACGCTTCGCCTCCGCTGCCACCGATTGCCAAACTTCCGAATCGGCCTGCTGCAATATGTTCATGAAAACCTCAAAACACTCGAGAAAGCATTAGGTAAAAAGCTCACTGGGTGAAATGAAACGTTTCACCACGTTTTCGTGCAGAAGATTTTAAGAAATTGGTTTCACGCGGGGTAGGAAATTGATACTCGGGTCGGGCGATTCGCCCCGCGGTCGTCGGTTAAACGTCAATTCCGACTTCCGCCAGTTGACGTTTCAACTTCCCACGCTCATGGTAAAGAATTCCCTTCCAGCCATGGCGTTGTGCCGCTTGAATGTTCACTGGCATGTCGTCGATGAAAACGCATTCGTGAGGGGCGGCGCCTGCATGGGTTTGCACGTGTTCAAAAAACTCCGGGTCGGGCTTTCGGTGGCCGATGAGATGCGAAAGCACCAAGTGGTCGAACAAACTGAGCACTTCGGCGAATTGCTGCTGAAACTGGGCAGCATGAAGCCGATTCGTGTTGCTGCCAAGAAGAATGCGATAACGCTTCTTGAGGATCGGAATCAAATCGATCACCTCCGGGTTCGGCGTGAAAATGTCGATTAACGCCGAATGAAGAAAATCCACGGGACAGCATAAACGCCACGTACGATGAACCTCGGCCAAGAAATCTTCCGGAGCGAGATGGCCACGCTCAACGCGGTCCTCGAGTGGACCAGCGTAAACCGATTGGAACATTTCCATGGCCGACAAATCGGTATAAGGCGTCAACTTCCCCAGGGCGATTTGATGATCGAACAACCCGACGACGTTACCAAAGTCAAAAATGATGGTTTTCATGCGTACCAATGGAATCCGAACTAAAAAGAGCCTCATTTTAAGGCGTGATTCTAGGCCTCAACATAACGATATTATCTTGGTGGAACGGCGACCTGCTCAATCCTCCGCTGAGAGAAAATCATTAGAATTATTGATCTTATCAAATTTCCTGAGAATTTCGTGCCTGCGAGGAATCTAGGACGGTTTTTTTCAATATAATTTCAACGAATCCTAGTGCTCTGTCCAAACTAAATTTTGGAGTACCAACGATGGGTTAGCCGGAAGCGCAAGCGACGGCGGCGCCGTGCGAAAACGTCGTGCCGACCCGACCTCAGGGCGATTCCGTCGCTTGCGCGTCCGGCTAACGGTTGCCACGGGAACCCCAAGATTTAGTTTGGACAACGCACTAGGAGTCAGAGGAGTAGCTTTGGAAGGTGCCCTGAGGGTTTTCTATGTCGGATGAAAATTCTTCGACGGGCGGAAATCGTCGCTTGCATGAACGTTTTGCGAGCACCATGCGGACAGCTTGCCGGCCCATGGGTGATAGTTCCTCATGGCTTTCGCGTGTGTTAGATGTTTCCCGTTCCGGAATAGGTTTGCAGCTTGGCCGGCATTTCAAACCAGGTTCGCTCGTTTCGATGGAGCTTTCCGATCTCGACGGCCGGGTGTGCCGAACCGTGATCGCACGAGTCATGCGCTGTCATAAGCTCGCGGACGGGACTTGGATGGCAGGTTGTGCATTCGCAAGCGAACTGGACGATGACGAATTGGCAGCGTTCTCGGTGCAGCGTGTCGCTGCTCCCGCTTCCGATCAACGGGCCTGGGTGCGTACTCCATGTGATCTCGCTGCAACCATTCGCTCCGCAGAGTACGAGAATGCTACGCCGGTCGCAGTGAGGATCCGTTCGATCGCCCCAGGTGGGGTAGGCATGGAATGCCCCAGCTCCATTGGCGATGGCGCCTACCTTCAGCTCGAAATTACAGACGGCCCCGCGTTTCTCATCCGGGTCGCCGCGAAAAAACAATTTCAGGATCGTTGGCTTGTTGGCGCGGAGTTCGTCAATCCACTTACGATTGAAGAACTAGAGGCTCTTGTCCAAAAGTAAACCGCAAACACCCATTGCACGCGGCATCCAGTGATCCACCGGAAGCCCCGTTTACCGTTTTTCGCTCGCTGCATCTCAGGAAATCGCAGTAAGCCACAAACCTCGGCAAGAGTTTGAGCGAGCGCGAAGCGGCAAACGGGGTGCTTGATGGTCTTTCACCTTGTGCCGGCCATTCCTCGTGGGAAGCCAAGCCTCGCGAACAATCCGAAACACCCTGATCAACTTACACGGATGACTTCATCCCAAGGACGATGCCATCTGTGGTCGCATTCGCCGACATGAAAAACTTTCACGCGATCGAAAACGCCCTGATGACGCTGCAGTGGGGTTTCGCGAATTTCAAACGAAGTCGCCTTCTCGCTTTTTTTGGGCGCCTTTTTCTTCGGTGCTAATTCCTTGCCTTTCCACCAATCCGGTCCCTCGGCTTCGATTTCTCGGTTGAGCTTGATCAGTGTTTTTTTCATGGCTTCAAATTTTTCAGGCTCGCTCGAAGAAAGATCCTTCGTTTGACGTTCGTCGGACTTCAGGTTGTATAGTTCGAATTTGGTGAGCGCGGGGTTGGTCAAGATCGTGTAATCCCCTTGGCGCATGGCGATTTTGAATTCCTCGGGAGCGATCGCACAGCGGAAATAAAGAGGGATCTTACGTTCAACATCCTTTCCCGCGAACGCGGGCACCAGGCTGGCGCCATCAATCGGTCGATCCTTCGGAGTTTCAATCTTTGTGATGTCGCAAAGCGTGGTGAAGATGTCGGTTCCTACGACGGGATGATCGGACGTTTTTCCAGGAGGAACATGTCCCGGCCACCGAACCATGAAGGGAACGCGAATCCCGCCTTCGTAAACCGAGCGCTTCCGTCCACGGAGTCCACCGGTATATCCGCGGGTCCTGGCGGTGATGCCATTTCCCTCGGGCCCGTTGTCGCTCGTGAAAATGACGATGGTGTCTTCCGCGAGATTTAGATCTTCGAGCGCTTTCATCAGTCGGCCAAAAGCCGCGTCCGCCTGAGAGACGTTGCCATGGTGTTGTGCCTTGTCTGGATCGTTTTTGACGAGGTCAGGATAGTTTGCTTGGAACTTTGGGTCCGTTTCGATGGGAAGGTGCGGTTCATGAAACCACACGGATAAGAGGAACGGCTTCTCTTGATCACGTTCCATGGTGAGCCAGCGAACCGCTTCGTCAACGATGAGGCCGGACGAGAATCCCTCCATCTTTCCTACGGCTTTTCCATTACGCACAAAATTGACCGGATTTTTATGGCTTGGCGCGGCGTTGTTTTGCGTGGCGAGCCACCAGTCGTAACCATGATCGTTCGGCTGGGGCTGCGCGGCATGATTAAATAATCCGTTGAGATGCCATTTGCCTACATGGCAGGTCGCGTATCCAGCACGTCGCAACAGGGTGGCGATCGTGATCTCGCTTCGACGCAGATGCACGTCACTGCCTTCGGGAATCCAGTTGAAGACGCCATTTCGGTACGGCGTACGCCCGGTGAGAATGGCGGACCGAGACGGCGAACAGACGGCACACGCCGAGTAACCGTGCGTGAAGCGCATTCCCTGCATCGCGAATCGGTCCAGGTTGGGCGACTTGATGAGAGTATTCCCGTAACAGCCCAGGTCACCCCATCCCATATCGTCAGCAAGGACAACGACAATGTTAGGCCGTTTCGATTTCGCTCCTTGTGCTTCAACCGTCGAAGGAACTGCCACCACAAGTCCCAGCACCACCCAACCAAAACCACGCAAAACCATGAAAAGTGCCCCCCCGAAATAAAGCCCATGGCCAAAAGGCCATGGGATTCTCGACCATCTATTACTTGCTTTTCGGTGCCGCATAACCCGGTAACGGCTGCCCCTTCTCGTCCAGCTTTTCACACGCCCACAATAGGCCATTGGCGAGAAGTCGATGGTACACGGGCAGATTCGTCGTCTTCACATCGTGGCCGAGTGTCGTTGCGAACACTTTGCCTTTGCCATACGTGCTGACCCACGCCACGACATGATCGATCTTCGCTTGGTCGGCCTTACCAATCAACAAAGGCGTCGAGCGGTCACCAAGCTTGATGGTCTGATAAAGCTCATCGCCGGGCGTGGGGAATTGATCCGGAAGCGTTTGCGTGATCGGGTGATTTTTCGAAACCTTAATGACCGAAAAAGCACGATACGGATCATGCCGGCGAGTGCGCATACCGCAACAGTCGGTCCATTCGTCGGAAGCCATGAACGTGTGCATGGCACAATGGATCAACATCGTGGGTTTGCCCTCGCGTGCGGTGCGCAGCGCGTTTTCGATCAGGTCTTTGTTCTTCTCTTCTGAAAAACAAAAATTGTAAGCGACGATGTCAAACCCATCCGCGAATTTTGCGTCCTTGAGGGGCTCAACGCCTTTTTTGACGGTGAATTCGACGTTGACGAGTTCCGATACCTTCGTCGTGATGATGGGATTTAGAACGGGGTAATTGTGATAGCCGCCGTCTGTGATGAGCAAGGCTTTGATTTTCCCGCTCGATTTTTCGCCTGCGAAACCGGAAATCGAAAGTCCAAGGATGAGACCACATGCAAGCCAAACACGCCAAACCATGGGAGATACTCCGAATCTAAAAAAGGTGGATGCGGTTTGGCCGCTATCTTATCAGGTCACGAAGGAATTCCATGAGAAAAAGCATGAGGAATCTTTCGCGACCCATCTGCAAGAACATGCCTTGCCACAATCGCCGGCATACGGATTCCGCAAAAAGAAAGGAAGAATACTAAATTGGGTTGGAACAAGTGCTAATGAAATGTTACGATGATGCAAGAAACCCCCAGATACCTTCAGCTTCCATAACCTCTCTCCCACGAGGAGTGATCGCGTGACGGAAACTCAACCGCGACCCGCCAAGCCACATCGTTTGGCTCGGCGAAGCTTTTTGCACATCGGCGCCATGGGGATGGCGGGGCTGACCTTGCCGAGCCTTCTTAAGGCCGAGGCTCAGTCAGGACGCTCATCCCATAAATCCCTGATACTGATTTATCTTGTTGGTGGCCCTCCGCACCAAGATATGTTCGATTTGAAGCCAAATGCGCCTGCGGAAATCGCCGGTCCGTGGCGGCCCATGGCGACAAACGTGAATGGAATTCAAATCTGCGAGGCGTTTCCCCGCCTGGCGCGGAATATGGATAAGCTCGCCATCATTCGGTCGCTCGTGAACAACCAAGCCGACCACGACGCGATTCAAGTCTACAACGGCTTTCACCCACGTGGGTCGAAACCGAATGGCGGTTGGCCTCAGCTTGGATCGGCAGTTGCCAAGATTCAAGGCCCCGTCGATGCTGCCACGCCTCCGTTCATCAGCCTTTGTTACACCTGCACCCACGGCCCTTACAACGAACCTGGCCCCGGTTTTCTTGGTGCGTCGTCCAACCCGTTTCGCCCGATGGGACCGTCACGAAACGACATGATTCTGCAAGGAATCACCGTCGACCGATTGGCCGACCGCCGAACCTTGCTGCAAAACTTCGACACGATTCGTCGCGATGTCGACAGTACCGGCATGCTTCGTGGCATGGACACCTTCAACCAGCAGGCGTTTGGTTTGCTCACGTCGTCTCGCTTGGCCGAAGCGTTGGATCTTTCGAAGGAAGACCCACGCATCGTCGCACGCTACGGCACCGGCGATCCTCGCATCATGATGGATGGCAACGGTGCACCGCGTGTGCCCCAAAGTCTTTTGATGGCTCGCCGACTTATCGAAGCGGGCGCGAGGGTGGTCACGCTCAACTACAGCAAATGGGATTGGCACGGCGGTTTGAACGCCGAAGGCCGAGCCAACAACTCCATCTTCCTCCGCGAACAAGAAGATTTCCCCGTGTTCGATCAGTGCGTGAGTGCCCTGGTGGAAGACCTGCACGTGCGCGGGCTCGATAAGGATTGCACCGTCGTCATCATGGGCGAGTTCGGCCGAACGCCCCGGATCAGCGCTCAGGTCGGACGAGACCATTGGCCCAATGTGAACTGTGCCCTGCTGGCCGGCGGCGGAATGAACCTAGGCCAAGTCATTGGTTCGACCGACCGCATCGCCGGCGAAGCTGCGTCTCGGCCGGTGAAGTTTAGCGAGCTGTTCGCAACGCTTTACCACACCCTCGGCATCGACGTGAACCGTACCACGCTCACCGACCTCAACGGCCGACCGCAATACCTGGTGGAAAACCACGCCCAGCCAATCCGCGAATTGGTGGGGTAAGAAAAAGAAAGGGTCGAAAGACTTACCTCTAGATGCGCACCTAAGCTTTCCGTCTTCCGACCCTTTTCAAAAACGCTTTCGATGCCCGGCTCGGGCAGGTAAATCCCACATGTTCAACCACGCCGGCGTGCGAACTGAATAAGTGAATCGTCACCAAAAGTTTCGGGGTCGTCCGAGCTTGAGCGCCAAGCGAGGGGACGCTTGAGCCCTCGCTTGGCGCTCAGGCTCGACAACGCATGACCCAAAATCTGGGCTGTGACTGAGCACTAGTATGTTTGACTTAGAAGACAGAATGCTAATGGCGGAATTGACATTCTCACTCGCGAATCTCCCGACAATAGATCAAATGCCGCATGTATGCGCTGGCTGCGGCCAGGTTGTGACGAGTAAGCACACGTTCCGATTGAAAGTCCATCGCTCCTATCCAGGCCCAGATTTGACGGCTACTGTCGCGGGCTTCTCGAACGAAGAACAGAGGAATTGGCACCAATTTCAGCAATTGTTCGCTCAGGGAAAATGCGTCGTCGAGCTACCCGTCTGTTGGTGGCACCGTTGGATCATGCCGACCTTCATCGGGATCAAGTCCATGACGGAACACCGCGTTTCCATCCAAGGCCTCGCTGATAGCTTCGTCCAGGAGATGAAACGTCGCGGCTGGTCAGACATTTGATTGCACGGGTGCGTTGGCGTAAAATGGGATATTCTGAGATTCAACGAAAATGACCGCGGAAACAGGGCCATCGTCGCGTTTTGGCCATCTCCCGAATCGCATCTGAAAAGTATCGGCCCATCCAAGAATTTCAGAGATTTGAAGCACCGGGCGAATCATGACATAACACCCAGAGTATTTGAAACATGTGGTTATTCTAGGAAGGTGGTGGGTTTGCCGCCGACTATATCCTCAATCGGGCTGCGGGAAAAGCCACGGTCTTCTCAGCAAAGTCGGCGACTACCGTGCGTTGGCACGCCCACCATCAAACGGCCGATACCAGCCCGCTCTATCGAGGCCGATTCACGTCGTTCCCCACCGAAGGCGAGGCACACTGCCTACTCATGTGCCGCTACATGGAAAGTAATCCCCTGCATTCGAATCGGGTGGTACGTGCAGAGGATTGGCGATGGTCCATCGCTCGCCACTCGGCGAATGCGGAATTGCTGGCCCGACGAATAGCGTCAAGAACGCTC
>WBZS01001030.1_pt1 | contig 25377 bp, 28 predicted proteins | sample 5204201 | NCBI WGS metagenome assembly WBZS01 (sample SAMN12344357, study PRJNA552823) | activated sludge metagenome | biome: Activated sludge suspended growth; feature: Nitrification reactor; material: Wastewater; isolation source: activated sludge from nitrification reactor of wastewater... | reverse complement strand
GGAAGTACTCCCGCCACGACCTCAACGACTACCTCGCCCGCCTCCGCCGCCACGACAACACCGCCGAGGAACTCACCGCCCCGCAGGCCGCCTGACCCCCGACGAACAAGAGGAGATGCCCACTAGCAACAGCGGTGCAAGGGATCCCACTCGGCGGCTTCGCGGCGTCCGTCAGGGGCGGCCACACAGGGCCTGCGCCAGCGACGTCACGGTCGAGGGCACGAGGGCAAGGTCGACGGGCACGTCGCCCCGCCACGTGCGTGCGGTGACGGTGAGCGCATCATCGTCGCCCCCGGCGGGCTGCGCCAGGACGAGCCCGCAGTCGACGGCGCGCAACTCCAGGTCGAGCGTGCCCGACGCCAGCGGCGCGATGGCGCCGCGCGTGGCCGCGGTGGCCTCCAGGCCCGGCACCGAGACCCGGGCGGGACCCTCGACCACGACCGGCATGAGGCCCGCGTTGCGGACCTGCAGTTCGACGGACGCCGTCCGCGTGGGCGGCACGGGCCAGCCGAACCCGGCCCCGGCGAAGGCGAGACGCGGCGTCCAGACCCCGGACAGGACCACCGCCGCGACCGCCGCCGCCACGAGGGCCAGCAGGACGCCCGCGCGCCGGGTCAGCCGCCGCTCCTGCGCGTCGGCCTCGGCGACCACGGCGGCCAGCGGCGTCCAGCCGGCCTCGTCGATACCGTAGGGACTGTAGTTCTGGGCCATGGAAGCAATGTAGCATCCGATTGGTACATTGACACAATGGGGCCGCGTGGACGATGATCGGGGCATGACGCCCGTTGTCGGAGCCCTGAGCGCGGTCCTGCTGATCCTGCTGATCCCCGCCGTGGCGGCGGCGGTGATCGGCGCGCTCCTGGGCCGCCCCGTCGACCGGCAACGCTTCAACCGGTTCGCCGAGCGCCAGGTGCTGGCGGTGACCCCCACCAACGCGGCCGTCGTCGCGCGGGCGCTCGCGGTGACGCATCGGTGGCGCCGGTTCGGGCTGGTGGCGGGCTTCGCCCTGGCCGCTCTCTGGTCGCTCCAGCAGAACCGCCTCAGCGTCGACTTCGGGGCCATGTTCCTGGGCTGGTTCGTCGGCGCGGTGATCGCCGAATGGCGGATCAGCGCCCCCTCCGGCGGCGGGACGCGCCGCCGCGCGAACCTGAGCGTCCGAACGCTGGCGTCCTACGTGACCGCCCCCAACCGCGCGGTGCTGTGGGGCACCCTGGCCCTGGTCGCCCTGGCGGCCGGGTGGGCCGGCGTCCTCGACCTGCCGGACCCGACGCGCCGCGCGGACTGGCTGGTCGCCGCCACACAGTGCCTCGTCGGTGCCGGCGTCCTGTGGGCCGTGACGCGCCGCGTGGTCGGACGCCCGCGTCCGGGCGGGGCGGCCCGCGGCGTCCTGGACGCCGACGACGCCCTGCGGGGCCACTCCCTGACCGTGCTGACCGGCTCGGCCGTGGCGTTGGCCTCCCTGCCGCTGGCCGGCTTCGCCGAGTCGATCGTGGGCAGCCTGGCGGGCGCCGAGTCGGCGGCGCTCGCCGGCACCGGCATCGTGCTGGCCGGCGTCGTCGCCGGCTGGACGGTCGCGACCCGAACGGTCTCCTCCCGCCGCGCGGCAACGGCGGGAGGCCGCCCGTGATCCTGGACGTGGACACCGCGAGCGCGGTCCCCGCCTACGAGCAGGTGCGGGCCCAGCTGAGCGAGATGATCCTGGCCGGCTCGCTGCCCGCCGGGCACCGCCTGCCCCCCATCCGGCAGTTGGCCGCCGATCTGATGCTCGCGCCCGGCACCGTGGCCCGGGTCTACACCGAACTCGAGGCGTCCGGGCTCGTCACCAGCCGCGTGCGGCACGGGACGGTCGTCGCCCCGGTCCGCCGCGAGAGCGCCGGCCTGGTCCGGGAGCACACCGAGGACGCCGCCCGCACGTTCGTCCTCGCGACGCGGCGGCTGGGGCTCGGCCTCGATGACACCCTGGACGCCGTCCGCCGCGCCTGGGCGGCCGTCGATCAGGGCTGACGGCGTCAGCAGTCGCAGGCGCCGGGTCGCTCGGGGACGTCGAGGAAGTCGCGGGCGAGCGCCAGGGTGTCGGGGCGGACGGTCCAGTGGACCCAGCGTCCGCGCTTGTCGCGATCGACGAGCCCGGCGTCGTGCAACTTGTGCATGTGGAAGGACAGTGTGGGCTGGCTGATGCCGAGGGCGTCCGGCAGGTGACAGGCGCACGCGGTGCCGGACGCCGAGCCGGCGAGGTAGCGCAGCAGGCGCACCCGAGTCGGGTCGGCCAGGGCCTTGAAGAGGGTCGCGAAACGTTCGGCGTCCGCGGCGGGCAGCAACTCGCAGGTTTCGCCGGGGCAGCAGACGTCGCCGTCCGCCGGGACGAGGGCCAAGGGCTGGGCTGCTGTCATGCGCCGACTCTACCTGTCGTATTGACAACCGTCCATGCGTGCCGTTGACTATCCATCGACAGTCATCAATATCACACGGCCGACCCGGCCCCCGGACGGAGGACCATGAGCCACGACACCCCGCCTGAGGCCCAGGCGCAACTGACCGCTGACCTCGCCTACACTTTCGACGGCGTCTTTCCGCGCGACACCATCGCCCAGGCCGTCTCGGACGCCTGGCAGCATCTGGCGCCCCGCGCGGCGGTCACGACCTTCCTGCCGATCCTCGCCGCCCGGCAGGCGCGTGAGCAACTCATGGCGCTCGCCCAGGCGGAGGGCCGGGTCGCGAAGCGCGTCCCCGAGGTGCTGTTCGTCTGCGTGCACAACGCGGGGCGCTCCCAGATGGCCGCCGCGCTGACCGAGCACCTCTCGGCGCGGCGCGTGCATGTGCGGTCGGCCGGGTCAGCCCCCGAACGCGAACTGAACCCCGTCGTCATCCAGGCGCTCGCCGAGCGGGGCATCTCGCTCGAGGTCGCTTACCCCAAGCCCTTGACCGACAGCGTCGTGCGGGCGGCGGACGTCATCATCACCATGGGCTGTGGCGACGCCTGCGCCTACTATCCGGGCAAACGCTACGAGGATTGGGACATCGCCGACCCTGCCGGGCAGCCGCTGTCCGTCGTCCGGGGGATCCGCGACGAGGTCCAGGCCCGCGTCACCCAGTTGCTGCGCGAGATCCTCGACTGAGTCGACGACTCCCCCACCCGTTCCAACGATTCGAGGTCCTTTCATGACGTCCCCCCCGACCGCCTCCGTGGCGGCGCGCCTGTCGACGCTCGACCGGTTCCTGCCCGTGTGGATCCTGGCGGCGATGGCCGCCGGGTTGCTGCTCGGACGCCTCGTGCCCGGCCTGTCCGGCGTCCTGTCGGCCGTGCAGGTGGACGGTGTCTCGCTGCCGATCGCGATCGGCCTGCTGGTGATGATGTACCCGGTGCTGGCGAAGGTCCGCTACGACAAGCTCGACACGGTGACCTCCGACAAGCGCATGCTGGTGTCGTCCCTGGTGCTGAACTGGCTGGTCGGCCCGGCGCTCATGTTCGCGCTGGCCTGGCTGTTCCTGCCCGACCTGCCCGCCTACCGCACCGGGCTGATCATCGTCGGCCTCGCCCGCTGCATCGCGATGGTCATCATCTGGAACGACCTGGCCTGCGGTGACCGGGAGGCCGCCGCCGTGCTGGTGGCCATCAACTCGGTGTTCCAGGTCGTGGCGTTCGCCGGGCTGGGGTGGTTCTACCTGAGCGTGCTGCCCGGCTGGCTGGGGCTCCCCGGGGCCGCCCTGGACGTCTCACCGTGGCAGATCGCCAAGTCGGTGCTCATCTTCCTCGGCATCCCCCTGCTGGCCGGCTATCTGTCGCGCCGCTACGGCGAACACCGCTGGGGGCGCGCCGCCTACGAGCGGCACTTCCTGCCGAAGGTCGGGCCGTGGGCCCTCTACGGCCTGCTGTTCACGATCGTGCTGCTGTTCGCCCTCCAGGGCGAGCAGATCACCACCCGGCCCCTCGACGTGGCCCGGATCGCCCTGCCGCTGCTCGCCTACTTCGCCCTGATGTGGGGCGGCGGGTTCCTGCTCGGCCGCGCGCTGGGCCTGTCGTACGAGCGCACCACCACGCTCGCGTTCACCGCGGCCGGCAACAACTTCGAACTGGCGATCGCGGTCGCCATCGCCACCTTCGGGGTGACCTCGGGCCAGGCACTGGCCGGCGTCGTCGGCCCGCTCATCGAGGTGCCCGTGCTGGTCGGCCTCGTCTACGTCAGCCTCGCCCTGCGCCGCGGCTTCCCCGCGACCCCACTGTCCCCCACCGACCCCACCCACCGAGGAGCCACCCATGCCTGACAAGCCGTCCGTCATCTTCGTCTGCATCCACAACGCCGGACGCTCCCAGATGGGCGCCGCCTACGCCCACCACCTCTCCGGGGGCGCGGTCGAGGTGCGGTCCGCGGGGTCCGCACCCGCGGCGTCCATCAACCCGGCCGTGCGGGACGCGATGCTCGAGGAGGGCATCGACATCTCCGCCGAGACCCCGAAGATCCTCACCCCCGAGGCCGTCCAGGCGTCCGACGTGGTCATCACGATGGGCTGCGGCGACACCTGCCCGTTCTACCCCGGCAAGCGCTACGAGGACTGGGTGCTCGCCGACCCCGCCGGCCAGGGCGTGGACGCCGTGCGGCCGATCCGCGACGAGATCCGGGCGCGGGTGACCGCCCTGCTCGGCGAGCTGGGCGTCGCGGTGCGGCCGGTGCCCGCCGAGGTGTGAGGTGTCCGTCGTCGTCGACCGGCTGACCCCCGCCACCGCGCGCGGCAAGTGGGGCGCCCTGGCCGCCGTCGCGGTCGCCTGGGTGGTGCTCTACCTGGTCAACGAGCCCTTCTGGACGTGGCTGTGGCGCGACCTGGTCGGCCTCGACCTGACGTCGCGGCTCGGCTCGGGCGTGCTGTTCTTCTTCTACGACACGGTGAAGATCCTGCTGCTGCTGACGTCGATCATCTTCGTCGTCACCGTGCTGCGGTCGTTCATGAGCGTCGAACGCACCCGGGCCCTGCTCGGCGGCAAGCGCGAGGGGGTCGGCAACGTGCTGGCGGCCGGGCTCGGGGTGGTGACCCCGTTCTGCTCGTGTTCGGCGGTGCCGGCGTTCATCGGGTTCGTCGCCGCCGGGGTGCCGCTGGGGGTGACGATGAGCTTCCTGATCGCGTCGCCCCTGATCAACGAGGTGGCCATCGCCCTGCTGCTGGGGCTCTTCGGCCCCGGCCCCACCGCCCTCTACATCGGCTCGGGGCTGGTGATCGCTACGGCCGCCGGTTTCGTGATCGGACGCCTGCGCCTCGAACGCTGGGTTGAGCCGTTCGTGTTCGAGACCAAGCTGCGCGGGCAGGCGATCCTGCCCGACCAGCGCCTCACCTGGGCCGACCGGGTCGAGATGGGCATCGAAGAGGCCGTCAGCATCGTGGCCAGGATCTGGCCGTATCTGCTCGTCGGCATCGGGATCGGGGCGGTGATCCACGGCTGGGCGCCGGAGGACTTCTTCGCCCGCTACGCCGGCCCCGACAACCCGTTCGGGGTGCTGCTGGCCGTCGCCATCGGCGTCCCGCTCTACAGCAACGCCGCCGGCATCCTGCCGCTGGTCGAGGCCCTGTACGCCAAGGGCCTCCCCCTGGGCACCCTGCTGGCGTTCATGATGGCCACGGTGGCGCTCAGCCTGCCCGAGATCATCCTGCTGCGCCGCGTCCTCAAGCCTCGCCTCATCGCGGTCTTCGTGGCCGTCACCGCGGCGGGCATCCTCGCCACCGGCTACCTGTTCAACGCCATCCTGTGACCGATAACCTGCCACCGACAAGGAGCAACACCATGCAGATCAAGATCCTCGGCTCCGGCTGCGCCAACTGCGTCAACCTCGAGAAGAACACCCGCGAGGCCCTCACCACGCTCGGCCTCGACGCCACGATCGAGAAGGTGACCGACTTCGGCGACATCGCCTCGTACGGCATCCTGCGGACCCCCGGCCTCGTCGTGGACGAGCAGGTCGTCGTGTCGGGGCGGGTGCCCAAGGCGGCCGAGATCGCCCAACTGCTGACCGCCGGCCGCTGACCCCGTCGGCGGCGGAGGGGCGACATGAAGTTCCTGGAGCGACCGGCCCGGTTCCTGTTCTTCACCGGCAAGGGCGGGGTGGGCAAGACGTCGTTGGCCTGCGCGGCCGCGGTGCGGCTGGCGGACGCCGGCGCACGGGTGCTGCTGGTGTCGACCGATCCGGCGTCCAACGTGGGTCAGGTGTTCACCACCCCGATCGGCAACCGGGTCACCGCACTGGCGGACGTGCCCGGCCTGGACGCGATCGAGATCGACCCCGAATCGGCGGCCGAGCAGTACCGGGAGCGGATCGTCGGGCCCGTGCGCGGCGTCCTGCCCGCCGCGGAACTGGCGTCCATCGTCGAGCAGTTGTCCGGGTCGTGCACCACCGAGATGGCGACGTTCAACGAGTTCACCGCCTTCCTCGACGACGGCCCCGCCACGGCGTCCTACGACCACGTCGTCTTCGACACCGCCCCGACCGGGCACACCATCCGGCTGCTGCAACTGCCCGGCGACTGGACCGGCTTCCTCGACGCCGGCGGCGAGGCGTCCTGCCTGGGGCCGATGTCGGGGCTCGAGAAACACCGCGACCAGTACGCCCACGCCGTCGCCGCCCTCGGCGACCCGGCCCGGACGCAGCTGATCCTGGTGGCCCGGCCGCAGGCGAGCAGCCTCGGCGAGGCCGCCCGGACGGCCGCCGAGTTGGCCGAGATCGGCATCCGCCCCACGCACCTGGTCGTGAACGCGCTCCTGGGCCCGGACGCCGTGGGCGCCGATCCGCTCGCCCGGGCGATCCGCCGCCGCGAGCAGGACGCCCTGGCCGCCCTCCCGGCGGCGCTGGCGTCCCTGCCCCGCGACGAACTGGCCCTGCAGGCCCGCAACCTGGTCGGGGTGGCGGCGCTGCGCGGCCTGCTCGCGGACGCCGCGGCGTCCGACGGGGCCGAGCCGGAGGCGTCCGCGCCGCTCGACCTGCCCGCCGTGGACCGCCTGGTCGAGGACATCGCCCGCGCCGGGCACGGACTCGTCATGTGCATGGGCAAGGGGGGCGTCGGCAAGACCACGGTGGCGGCCATGATCGCGGTGCGGCTGGCCGACCGGGGCCTCCCGGTGCACCTGACCACCACCGACCCGGCCGCGCACCTGGGGCAGACCATCGCCGAGTCCCCGGACCTGCCGACCCTGACGATGTCGCGCATCGACCCCGTCGCGGCGATCGACGCGTACCGCGCGCGCGTCCTGGAGACGAAGGGCCAGGGCTTGGACGCCGCGGGTCGCGCCGCCCTCGCGGAAGATCTGCGGTCGCCCTGCAATCAAGAGATCGCGGTCTTCCAACAGTTCTCGCACCTCGTCGGGCAGGCGCGCCGCCGCATCGTCGTGATGGACACCGCGCCGACCGGGCACACGCTGCTGCTCATGGACACCACCGGCGCCTACCACCGCGACATGGTGCGCACCCTGCGCCCGGGCGTGACCTTCACGACGCCCCTCATGCGGCTGCAGGATCCCGACTACACGAAGGTGGTGCTCGTCACCCTGCCGGAGACCACCCCCGTCCTGGAGGCCCTCGAACTGCGCGCCGACCTCCTCCGGGCAGGGATCACGCCGTGGGCGTGGGTCGTCAACCAGTCGCTCACGGCCGCCCGGCCGGCGTCGCCGGTGCTGCGCCGCCGGGCCGCGCTCGAAGCCGAGCCGCTGCGCGCCGTCACCGAGGTGGCCCCCCGGATCGCCGCGGTCCCGCTGCTCGGCGAGGAACCGACCGGCCCCGACCGGCTGCGCGCCGCCGCCACCGGAAGGACGGCACCATGAAGACCCTCATGATCGACTGGCAACGCCTCGTGGACGCCGGCCGGACCTGCCCGCGCTGCGGGGACACCCAGCACGAGGTCCGCGAGGCGGCTGCCTCGCTCCGTTCTGCACTGGCGCCCCTCGGCGTCCAGGTCGAACTGCGGGAGGGCGAACTCAGCACGGCCGAGTTCGCGGCGGCGCCCCTGGAGTCCAACCGGATCCTGCTGCAAGGGCGCACCGTGGAGGACTGGCTGGGCGGGGAGACCGGGCAGAGCGCCTGCTGCGACGTGTGCGGCCCGGACGACTGCCGCACCGTGACCGTCGACGGCACCACCCACGAGACGATCCCGGCCGAACTCATCGTCCGGGCCGGGTTGCTCGCCGCCGCGGCGCTGCTCGCCGAGGAGCCCGCCGACCCGGCCCCCTGCTGCGCACCGGCCCAGGCGGGCACCACGATCCCGATCGCCGAGGTGCGGCGGGTCTCCGGGCGCCGGCCCCCCGAGGGGGCCGCGGGCGACCGCTGCTGCTAGGTGCCGACCGCTCGCCGTTCGTACCTCGCCTGGTTCCGGGCGGCCGCGGACCTCGACGGCTACAACATCACCGAGGCCAACATCCACAACTGGCACTTCGTGGCCGACGCCCAGGAGGGCGGCACGAAGGTGATCGTCATCGACCCCGTGTTCACCCACGCCGCCGCGCTCGCCGACCAGTACGTGCCGTGCCGGCCCGGGTCGGACGCCGCGTTGATCCTGACGATGATGCACTGCATCGTGCGCGACGGCCGGCACAACGTCGAGTTCCTGACCGACCACACCGTGGCGCCCTACCTGGTGCGCTCCGACACCGGCCAGTTCCTGCGCATGGCCGACCTCGGGCACGAGGGCGACGATCGCATCGTCGTGGCGGACGCCGCGGGTGCGGTCGGGCCGCTGGACGAGGCGTCCGGGCCGGTCATCGAGGGGCGCTTCACGGCGTCCGGTATCGAGGTGGCCACCGCCTTCACCCTGCTGCGCGAGCGGCTGGACGAGTACCCGCCCGAGGTGGGCGCGGACCTCACCGAGATCCCGATCGCGACGATCGAACAGTTGGCGTCCGACTTCACGGCGGGCCCGACGACGCTGATCACCGGCTGGGGCGTCCAGGCGTACAACAACGGCACCGAGACCGGCCGGTCCTGGGCGACGCTGGCCGCGATCACCGGCAACATCGCCAAGCCCGGCTGCGAGGTCGCCTCGTTCTGGGGCGTCTACCACGGCATCAACTGGGGCTTCTGGTTCCCCGAAGGCAAGATGGGCACGACCCTGCCGGTGGTGAAGATGCCCGAGTTCATGACGACCGGTCAGGCGCTCGGCAGGCCGTACCCGATCAAGTCGCTGTACGTCTACCAGGGCAACATCGTCGGCAACACCGTCGACCAGAACGACTGGCTCACCAACGTCGTGCCGGGCCTCGACTTCATCGTCACGTGCGACCTGGCGTTCACCGACACGGCCCGCTACTCGGATCTGATCCTGCCCGCCGCCCACTACTACGAGATGGAGGAGATCGTCGCCGCCCTGGGGACACACCCCTACGTCCAGTACTCCGAGCAGGCCATCGAGCCGCTGTTCGAGGCGAAGGCCGACGGTCACATCGCCCGGCTGCTGGCGGACGCCATGGGCGTCGGCGAGCACTTCGCCCGGACCGACGCCGAACTGATGGACGAAGCGCTGGCGTCCGAACTGTCGACGACGCTCGGGGTCAGCTACGCGACGCTGAAGGAGCAGAAGGCGATCCAGGTGCACCCCGACGAGTGGATCGCCTACGGCGGTCGACCGCGGTTCGCCACGGCCGACGGCCGCCTGCACTTCTATGACGAGAAGCCGGCGCCGCGCATCGACTACGGCCAGACGATCCCCGTCGACCGGGAGCGGCTGCCGATGTTCTTCCCGCCCACCGAGGCCTGGCCCGGCACGGACGCCCAACGCAAGTACCCCCTGGTGCTGCTCTCGGAGCGGCCCCGGTTCCGCGTCCACTCGATGTGGTTCGACACGCCGTGGCTGCGGGAACTCGACCCGGAGCCCATCGTCAAGATCAACCCGGTGGACGCCGCACCGCGCGGCATCGGCGACGGCTCGTACGTCGAGCTGTTCAACGACCGCGGCACCGCGGTCGCGAAGGCGGTGCTCACCCAGGGCATCAAGCCGGGCTGTCTCACCTACCCGAAGGGCTGGCAGCGCCACCAGCACAAGGCCGGCGGCTTCAGCCAACTCAACTCGAACGAGGTCGATCCGGTGGGCGTCAACATGAGCTTCTTCGACGCGACCGTCGACATCCGGCCCTGGAAGGAGGCCTGACATGGCGAACAAGCGGCTGGCCATGGTGATCGATACCAAGCGGTGCTTCGGCTGCCACACGTGCGCGGTGGCCTGCAAGGCCGAGAACAACCTGCCCGACGGCATGTGGTGGAACCGGGTGGTCACGGTCGGCGGCGCCCAGATGGACACCCCCGCCGGCGTCTTCCCCGACCTCACGATGTCGTTCGTGACGATCGCCTGCCAGCACTGCGAGAACCCCTCGTGCGTGCCCGTCTGCCCGACCGGAGCCACCTACAAGCGGGCCGAGGACGGGGTGGTGCTGGTCGACTACCGCAAGTGCATCGGGTGCGGCGCCTGCGTGCAGGCCTGCCCCTACGAGGGCGTCCGGACCCGCAACGGCGAGGTCATCACGCGCTGCACGGGCTTCGACGTCGGGGACGCCGGCGTGCAGTACCAGCAGCCCGGCACCGTCGCCAAGTGCACCTTCTGCGAGCACCGGTTGGCCGAGGACCGGCTGCCCGCCTGCATCGAGGTGTGCCCGGCACGCGCCCGGCATTTCGGCGACCTCAACGACCCCGACAGCGAGGTGGCGCAGTTGGCGGCGTCCCGCGAGTCGTTCCAACTGCGTCCCGACAAGGGCACCAACCCGTCCGTGCTGTTCCTGCGGTGAGCGGGGGCCCCTCGCGGACGGAGCCCGGCGACGCAGCGGCGATCGCCGACCTCGCCGGGCTGCTCGCCCTCGCCTGGGCGCAGCCCGGCCGGTTGCTCGCCGACGCCCTCGTCGAGGGCGACTGGGCCGGCGGCGTCCGGGAATGCCTGGAGGCCGGCGGGCTGCCCGCCGGCGTGCCGGACGCCCTCGGCGTCCTCGCGGCGGCCGTCGCCGGGCGAGACGCCGACTCGCTCGCGCTCGACCTGGCCGCCGAGTACGCGGCCCTCTTCCAGGGGCCGGGGCGCGCGCTCGTGCACGCCTACGAATGCCAATGGGTGGACGCCGACGCCGCCACCCTGTTCGTGGCCCCGGCCAGCCTGGCCGTCGAGGCGGCCTACCGGGCGGCGGGCCTCGAGGTCGCCGGCCACGAACCGCCCGACTCGCTCGCGACGGAGCTGGCGTTCGTCCGGCACCTGGCGCAGGCCGAGGCGTCCGGCGGGGTCAGCGGCGACCCGGCACCGCGGCGCGCGTTCGTCGCCGAGCACCTCGACCGGTGGGTCGAGCGCTTCTGCGCCGCCGTCGACCGGGCCACCGAGCACGGCGTCTACGCCGCCTTCGCCCGCGTCACCGCGGCGGTGGCCGCCTCGGGCCGGCTCGCCGCCTGAACGAGGCGGTGCCGCGCGCCTCGTTCAGCGGACGCCGCGCGCCAACTCCCGCACGGCGTCGCCGACGCCGTCCTCACTGCGGGCCCGGACGCCGGCCGCGGCGGCCGTGGCCGTGGCCGATCGCGCCGCGCGGATCGCGTCGGCCAACCGGACGGCGTCGAGCCGCTGGTGCGGGAGGGGCGCCGGGCCGAACCCGCGCTGCTGGACGATGCGCCCCCAGAACGGCTGGTCGCCGTGGAAGGGCACGACGACCTGGGGGACGCCCGCGCGGACGGCGGCCGCGGTCGTGCCCGCGCCGCCGTGGTGCACGACCACCGTCGTCCGCGGGAACAGCCACGTGTGCGGGAGGTCGCCGGCGACGTGCACCGTGGCGGGCACGTCGGCCTGCCCCAGCCCGGCCCAGCCGGCCGACAGCACCAGGCGCGTCCCGAGCCGGTCGGACGCCTCGACGATCAGCCTGGTCATCGCGGCGGGATCGCCGGTGGTCATCGAGCCGAAGCCGACGTACACCGGGGGCTCCCCCGCGTCCAGGAAGCGCTGCAGGTCGGCCGGCGGCGTCCAGGTCGGGGAGGGCTCGTTGACCCAGAACCCGGTCTGGACGATGGCGGCCGGCCAGTCCGCCGGCCGCGGCAGCAGGGTCGGGCTGATCCCGTAGAGGAGACGTCCGGGGTAGGCGCGCAGCCCGAACGGATCGACCAGCCCGCGCAGCGACCGGCTGCCGGTGGCCCCGACCACGGCGAGGCTCAGCGCCTGCGTGAGCCGGTGGCCGAGGCCGCCCGGCCCGGCCGGCCCGCCGGGGAACAGCGCCCCCGGGAACTCCCTGGTGGGCGTGAGCGGGACGTTGAACGCCCTCACCAGCGGCAGGGCGTGCCGTCGCGCGGCGGCCAGGGCCGCCACGTGACCCCCGAGGCCGGTGACCACCAGGTCGGAGCCGGCGGCCGCGTCGGTCGCGGACGCCTCGGCCAGCCGGTGCGACTCGGCGGCCAACTGGGACATCGCCCGGAACGCCCGCAGCGCGCCCCGCTCGGTCAACTGCTGTCGGACGCCGGGCCCGGCCAAGAGCTGCCGGATGTTCACCGGGATCTCGACCACGTCGAGCCCCCGGGCCGTGGCCAACCCCACGAAGTCGGTCGTCGTGACGAACCGCACCGCGTGGCCTGCCGCGGTCAACCCCGCGCTCAGTGCCAGATAGGGCTCCACGTCGCCGCGGCTTCCGAAGGCCACCATCGTCACGTCCACGCCCGGAGTCTAGGACGCCGCCTGCGAATCGGTGCCGGCCAAGCACTCCGCGAATGACTTGCCAAGATGGAAACCGACAGGTAGTGTTTCCGACATGGAAACCAATGCACCGGGCGACTACACCGCCCACACAGCCCTGCAGGACGCCGCCGACGCCCGGGAGCGCTCCGCCGCCCGCGTCGTGACCCCGTGGTGGTACCACCCCACCCTCGGCGTCGCCCTGACGCTGATCCTCGTCGGGATCGCCGTCGCCCCGACCGCCCAGATCGTGTTCTGGGCGCTCACGTCCATCGCCCTGTCGCTGGCTCTCAGCTTGCTGTACCGCCGCATCACCGGCGTGTGGGTGGGCCCTGCACAGACCGGACCCCGCTCCAGGCCGGTGTGGCTCGCCTTCGGCGCCGTCGTGGTCGCCGCCCTCGGAGCGGCCGCCGCGATCCGGGCCACCGAGGCCGCACCCTGGCTCACCGCCCTCCTGGCCGCCACCGTCATCCTCGCCACCGTGGTCCTCGGCCGCATGACCGACGCGGCCCTGCGGGCGGACATCCGCGCCGGCGACACCACCCTTCAGGTCCGCTGACATGGCCCGCGCGATCACCCCGCTCTTCGACGAGGTCGTCCATTCCCCCAACCGACTGCGCATCTGCGTCCTGCTCTCCACCGTCGAGAGCATGGACTTCGCCGCCCTGCGCGAGGACCTCGGCGTAGCGGACTCCGTGCTCTCCAAGCACCTGGCCACCCTCGCCGAGGCCGGCTACGTCATCCTCACCCGCCCCACCGGACTCGGAGGACGGCCCCGGACCTGGGCCCGGCTCACCCCCGCCGGCCACCAGGCCCTCCACGGCCACCTCGCCGCCCTCCGACAACTCACCAGCCTCGCCGCCCAGGCGCCCGCTGACTGATCGGCAGCGCATCTGCCCCGCCGGCGAACGAGTGGGGGCCGGGACGCACTGGCGACGGCGGGGCAGGGGCGAGCGGGGTTACTCCGGGAGGGCCACCCGCGCCGGGACGCCGACGCGCAGCGACCCGACCGACACGTCCCCGCTCTCCGCGGTGACGGAGACCCCGAGGGCCCCCGGTTCGGGCAGCAGCAGCACCGTGAGCACGGTCGTGCCGCCGTCGGCGAACACCTCGACCGAGCGTTCGTCCAGCACGATCCGCAGCGCGGCGTCCGGACCGCCCCACACCCGTGGGGCCTCGAAGACCCCGGCGAGCCCCGGCACGCCGGCGGCGACGTCGGTGCGGTCGACGCCCACGGCGTCCTGCGTGACGTACACCCGGACGCCGCCGGTGCCGTCCGCGCGGGTGAGCAACCGGATCCCGCCCCGCGCCCCCTCGCCGAGGGAGAGCACGACGTCGACCACGCACGGGACGCCGAGCGAACCGGACGCCGGCGCCCAGGTCAGCGCCGGCAGCACGGGCTCCTGCGCCAGCACCGGCCGGCCGGCGGCGTCCGGGGTGAGCCGCAACCGCCGCGGGACCGTCATCTGGCCCCGCGTGCCGTTCAGGGGCGGCAGCGTCGCGGCGTAGTCCCAGTTGCTCATCCAGCCGATGAGGGTGCGCTCGTCGTCGGGAAGCCCGAAGAAGGTGACCCCCGCGTAATGGTCGGGGCCGCGGTCGAGCCAGTCGGTGCCCTGGTCCCCCTCCGGACGCCGCAGCGGCGTGAACGCGGTCCCGTCGAAGTGACCCACGAAGTACTGGGTGCCCGAACCGCCGGCGACGCCCCCCGGGTAGAGGCTGACGAGCAGCACCCAGAGTTGGTCCCCGGTGGCGTCGACGGTGAGCGGGAAGAGATCGGGGCACTCCCAGACGCCCTCGACCGCACCCTGAGGGCCGAACACGGACAGCGGCGTCCAGGTGAGCAGGTCGTCGGAGCCGAAGAGGTGCACCTCCCGGCGCACCGCCTCGACGGCGACCAGCACCCACGCGTCCGCGCCGTCCGGACGCCGCCACCGCAGCACCTTGGGGTCTCGGAAGTCGGTCGACGCGCGGTCGAGCACCGGGTTGTCCGGGTGCGGCGTCCAGGTCAGGCCACCATCGAGGCTGACGGCGACGCACTGGGTCTCGTGCCGGGACTCCCGCTGATGGGCGGTATAGACGGCCAGCAGGGCGGGCGCATCGGGGGTGCCGTAGCCACTGACGCCCTCGGCGTCCACCACGACCGAGCCCGAATAGACCTCCTGCACGTCGTCGCACCACAGGGCGACCGGTTGGTGCTCCCACGCGGCGAGGTCGGTGCTGGTGGCGTGCCCCCAGCTCATGTTCCCGTGCACGGGCGCGTGCGGGTTGTACTGGTAGAAGAGGTGGAACCGACCGTCGTGGTGGACGAGTCCGTTGGGGTCGTTCAACCAGTTGTCGGGGGGCGTGAAGTGCAGGCCCGCGGGCGGCGTCCTCTCGTGGTCCATGCCGGTCACTTGCCGATGCCGGCGGTGAGGCCTTCGCGCAGCGGCTTCTGCCCGAAGAAGAACACTGCCAAGGCGGGAATCATCGACAGGATGACGCCGGCGAGCACGGTCGAGACGCTGCCGGTGCCGAGGTTGCCCTGCAGCGTCACCAGGCCCAGCGGGAGGGTGAAGTTCTGCTCGCTGATCGTCATGATCAGCGGGCGGAAGAACTCGTTCCAGTGGTAGTTGAACGCCAGGATGCCCACGATGGCCAGGCCGGGCGCCGACAGCGGCAGGTAGATGCTGAAGAACGTCTTCCACGGACCCGCGCCGTCGATCTCGGCCGCCTCGCCCAGTTCGGCGGGAAGGCCCATGAAGTACTGCCGCATCAGGAAGGTGCCGAACGCCGTCGGCAGGGCCGGGATGATCAGGGCCAGCAGCGTGTCGGCCAGGCCCATGCCACGGATGAGCATGAAGACGGGCACGATCGTCACCTGCATCGGCACCATCATGGTGGCGAGGATCAACCCGAACAGCAGGTTCTTGTGGCGGAACTGGAACCGGGCGAACACGTAGCCCGCCATGGCGGCGCTCAGCATCTGCCCGACGGCCACGACGGCCGTCACCAGGACGCTGTTCCACACGTACAGCCAGACCGGGATCTTCGCGAACACGTCCGCGAAGGCGGCCAGGCCGAAGGTGGGGAGGTTCGTCTCCGGACTGGACGGCGTCAGCGCCGTGAACAGGGTCCAGACGACGGGCCCCAAGGTGAGGAAGGTGCCGATGGCCAGCACCGTGTACTTCCCGATGGACGCGAGCCGCATCGCCGGGGTGCGCGTTTCAACAGTTTCGATGGTCATGTCGGTTCACCTCACCCGTAGAAGACGTAGCGCTGGCTGAGCCGGAACTGAATGCCGGTGACCAGCATGATCAGCAGGGTCAGGACGATCCCGACGGCCGAGGCGCCCCCGAAGTCGAGTTGCCGGAACGCCGACTCGTAGATCACCATCACGGCGGTCCTGGTCTCGTCGCCTGGTCCGCCGCGGGTCAGGACCCACGGCTGGTCGAAGATCTGCAGGGCGCTGATGATCGCCATGACGGACGCCACGAGCATCGTCGGGCTGATCAGCGGCAGCGTGATGTTGCGGAACTGCGCCCACCCGGTGGCGCCGTCGATGGACGCCGCCTCGTAGATCTCCTTCGGGATGGCCGCCACCCCGCCGATGAACAGCAGGAACGTGAACCCGAAGTTCTGCCAGACGTAGACGATCAGCACCACGGCCTTGGCGCCCCAGCCGGTGGTCAGCCACCCGATCTTGCCGACCCCGAACAGGCCCAGGAACTGGTTGATGAGGCCGAACTCCTGGTTGAACAGGTAGGCCATGATCAGCGACACGGACGCCGCCGAGAGGATGAGCGGGAAGAACAGGGCCGAACGGAAGATCGTCCGGAGCCACTCGGGCATCTTCGACTGCACGAGCAGGGCCAGCAACAGGGCGATCGCCAACTGCACGATCACGGCCGTGACGACGAACCCGATGGTGTTGAGGAACGACACCCGCACCGTGGGGTTGGTGACGAGCGCGGCGAAGTTGTCGAAGCCGACGAAGCGGGGTGCCGTGATGACGTCCCACTGGAAGAAGGCCAGCACGGTGGAGCCGACGATCGGCAGGAAGCTGAACAGCCCCAGTCCGAGGAGGGTCGGGGCGAGGAAGACCCAGATCAGGGACCGGTTCTTGCGCGACAGCGGGTCGCCTCCGCTGGCCGGGACCGGCTTGGTGGCCCGCCCGGTGGTGGTCGATGTCGACATCAGCGTCCCTTCAGTGCGAGTTCAAGGTCACGCTGCATGGTCTCCAGGCCGCGCCGGACGCCGCCCGGCCCGCTGGTGATGGTCGTGACCACGTTCTTGATGAGGGCCGACTCGACCGCAGCCTGCTGCGGGGGCGCCGGCATCGGCCCCGTGGTGGGGAACTTGTCGAGGGTGTCGTAGAACACCCTCCAGTGCTGGGGTCCGACCCCGGCGCCGTAGATCTTGTCGTTCAGGGAACGCCGTGGCAGGGACGAATCCGGGCTGGGGTGCGCGATGAGCATGCCCTCGGACGACACGGCGTACTTGAGCCACTCCCAGGCCTCGTCCTTGCGCCGCGAGGTCTCCATGATCGCGTAGCCGCCGGCGCCGAACTGGTGCCGCTGGCCGCGCATCTGGGGGAAGAAGGTGACGTCGTACTCGTCGTTCGCGACACCGGCTTCCGCCAGGCCCTTGACCCAGAAGCCGCCGGCCGGCGTCATGCCGACCTGGCCGGTGGAGAACAGCGCCACCAGTTCGTTGCCGCCGCCCTGGGCGGGGTTGGCCGCCAGGCCCTCGGCCACCAACCGCTGCAGCACCGAGAAGCTCTCCACGCACTGGTCGTTCAGCGCGTCGGCGTTCTCCCACAGGAAGCCCCCGCCACGAGCGGGTTCCTTCGGGTAGAACCGGCTCCAGAACCAGTCGCCCCCGGGCGCCTTCTCTTCGGTGAGGAAGCTCGTCTGGTTGATGTAGAGCCACGGGACGACCCCGCCCCACAGCCGGTTGTTCCAGAAGTAGGGCAGGAACGTGCCCTGCGCCCCCTTCTTCATGGCGCGGGCGACGGTGAAGAAGTCGTCCAAGGTCCAGTTGTCGTTCGGACGCCCCACGCCCGCCCGCTCCAGGGCCGACGTGTTGTAGAAGACGTTCGCGGCGTTGAAGTTGTCGGGCAACTGGAACAGGTGGCCCTTGTACAGGAAGGATTCGATGAGCGATGGGTGCACATCATCGAAGTACTCCTGCATCTCCGCGGCGTCCCGCAGGACGTACTCGTCGATGGGGTGCGCCATGCGCGAGGCGAACAACTGCGTTCCCTCGGTGGCCACCGTGACGACGTCCGGCGGCGTGCCGGCCGCGATCATCGTGAGAATCTTCGCGAAGTACTCGCTCCAGTCCTGACCCTGGATCGCCACGATCCGAACCGCGATGGAGGGGTGCTTCCTCTGGAAGCCCTCGACGAGCTTCTGCCGCGCCAAGGCGTCCTGCTGGGTGCCGAACAGCGCGACGGTGAGCGCATCCTGCCCCCGTCCTGGAATGTCGGCGCCGGTCAGGCGGGGCCAGGAGACCGCCGTCCCGATCGCGCCGAGGCCGAGCAGCCCGATCGCCGCTCTGCGACTGAGATCAACCACTGTCGTTGCTCCCCTGCGAGTGGGGCTCCGCACCCGAACGCAGGATTGCGAGGGGCCGGTCACCATGGGTGCTAAAAGGATTTAGCACGGCTACGCCAACATCACGGTTCCGCGGAGGACAAGGGGCTCCCGCACCTTGGGTGCGGGTCCGGCAAGGGGGTGGGCGATGGGCGGCAAGTCCAGGTCGCGGGCCACGCTCGCCGACGTGGCGGCGCTGTCCGGGATGTCGACGGCAGCGGTCAGCCTCGTCCTCAACAACCGTCCCGGAGCGCGCCTCTCGGCCGAATCCGCCGAGCGCATCCGAGCCGCGGCCACCCAGCTGAACTACCGCCCGAACCCGGCCGCCCAGACCCTGCGCTCGGGCAAGACCCGGGCCATCGGGTTCATCAGCGACCAGGTGACGATCACCCGCTACGCCAACGGCATGATCGTGGGCGCGCTCGCCGCGGCGAAGGAGCACGACCATGTGGTCCTCATCGCCGAGACCGGAGGGGAACCCGGCGCGCTCGCCGAGGCGGTCGCCACGATGCTCGATCGTCGCGTGGACGCCCTCGCGATCGGGCTGATGGCCGCCCGCATGATCGACGTGCCCGAGATCACCACCCGAACCCCCCTGGTCGTCATCAACGGCCGCACGAGCGACGATCACCCCAGCGTGCTGCCCGATGAGCACACCGCCGGCGCCGCGGTCGCCCGGGAGATCCTGGAGGCCGGCCACCGACGCATCGGCGTCATCGGCGAAATGGACCCGGCCGTGACGTCCGACCCGAGGCGGACCGTCGCCATCGGCGTCCGGTTCGAGGCCATCAACGCCACCCTCGCGGACGCCGGCGTGGAGCCCGCACGGGCGCCGCTCGAGGCGTGGTCCCCGTCGACCGGCTACGAGGCCACCCGGCGCCTGCTGGCCGCCCGCCCGGATCTCACGGCCCTCATCGCCGCCAACGACAACGTGGCGTTCGGCGTCTACCAGGCGCTCACCGAGTTGGGGCGCGCCATCCCGGACGACGTGTCGGTGATCTCCTTCGACGACGAAGAGGTGGCGAGCTATCACCGTCCCGGTCTCACGACCGCCCGGCTGCCGTACCACGAGATGGGACGCCTCGGCATCGAGATGCTGCTCGGAACACAGATGCCGGGCCACACCCTGGTGCCGATGCCCCTCATCCGGCGGCAGTCGGTGTCACGCCCAGCGATCAGGTTGCTGGGCGACCCGTACCTCGAGTCCGCCTACGAGACAGCCGGGCCGGAATGGGACGCCTCGGGCGACGCCGAGGCGTGGGAGTCCACGGTGACTGGCGATCCCACGCGTCAGGCTCCTGACTTGACCACCTCGTAACGAGCGCAGACGAAGTCGCCGTTGCGTTCGGCGTGGGTCAGCTTCAGGTCCAGGGTCCGCGGCAGCAGCGGCGCTCCCCCGCCCAGGGTGACGGACGCCCAGCAGACCGTCACCTCGTCGAGCAGCCCGTGGTCGGCGAACTGGCCGGCGAGATCACCGCCGCCGACGATCCAGACGTCCCGGCCGCCCGCGGCGTCCACCAGAGCGGCGTGCACCTGCGGAACGGGCGCACTGGTCGGCCGCACATCGGCCCCGCTCGGGACGTCCAGGATGCGGTGGGTGAACACCCAGCACGGCATGTCGTACGCCCAGGCCTCGCCCGTGGCGTCCAGGTGCCGCCGGATCCACGCGTAGGTGGACGCCCCCATCGCCAGCGCCCCGATGTCCCGGATGAAGGTGTTGTAGCCCAGCAGCTCGTCCTGGTCGATCTGCTGCCGGAACAGCCACTCGAGCGAGTGCTCCGCGGTCGCGATGAATCCGTCGGCGCTGCAGGCGGTGTAGTAACGAGTGCGCGTCATCACACCAGCATGCGCCATCGCGGGCGGTGGGGCTTCAGGGGTGACGTTGCCTCGTGCGGCCGTCAGCTCGCGTCCAGACGGAAGCCAGCAGGTGGCCCTGGAGGCGGGGCCACGGCGCCCATCACGCTGCACTGCTCGCAGAGACAGGCGGTACCGCGATCGTGGAAGGGATCTCGGCTCGCCCGAAAGGTAGCACAAGCGCTACCATCGGTTCATGAGGAGTGTCGGTCTGCGAGAACTACGCCAGGACGCCTCTGAGCTTGTCCGACGCGTCCAGGCCGGCGAAGAGATCACCATCACCGTCTCCGGTCGACCCAGCGCGCGCCTCGTACCGGCCCATGACACCCAGTGGCGTTCCTGGGCCGAAATCGCGGAGTTGTTCCGAGGTCCCGAGGACCCCGACTGGGAACATGATCGACAACTCGTCGATGATCAACTGCGTGACCCCTGGGCCGGCCAGTGACCAATGAACCCGGTCCCGTCGAACGGGCCATCCTCGACACCAGTGTCATCATCGCCGGCGACCTCGCTCCGCTGCCCGGGGTGCTCGCCATCAGCGCGATCACGCTGGCCGAACTCCAGTTCGGGGTGCTGGTCGCCAAGACCGCGCCGGTCCGCGCTGAACGGCTTCGCCGTCTCAGCATCCTGCAGCAGCACTTCGACGCGTTGCCCGTCGACGAGGCCGTCGCCATCAGCTACGGCCGATTGGCCGCCGCGGTCGTCGATGCCGGACGCCAACCGCGGCGACGGGTGATGGACCTCCTCATCGCGGCCACCGCCCACGCACACGACGCTCGTCTCTACACCCGCAACATCGACGACTTCGCCGGGCTGGAAGACCTCGTCGACATCATGGCCGTCTGAGCCCGAGGCCTTGGCAAGGCCGGCAGGGCACTGACCGTCCGCCTCGGCACGATGGCGCCAGTCGCAGCACTTGCGTTGCGGACGGCGTCCCTTCTCCAGGGCAGTGGGTCAATCACTCATGCACGTGTGATGCACGAAACCGGCAAAATGAAGCCCTTCGCGACTGAACTCCCTAGTCAAATGCCATAAAATGAGTGCCGAAGAAGGGACTCGAACCCTCACACCTCGCGGTACGGGTACCTAAAACCCGCGTGTCTGCCAATTCCACCACTCCGGCCGCCCGGCCCAGTCTAGGGGCGTAACCTCTGCCGAGGGCGTCCGGCCCCCGTGCTGAAGGGGGGCCCTCCGATGGTGTGGCTGCAGTTGCTCGTCGTCCTCGCCGCCATCTTCCTGGGCGCCCGCCTGGGCGGGATCGGCATCGGTTTCGCGGCGGGGCTGGGGGTGGTGGGGCTCGCTCTGCTGGGCGCGCCGGTCACGACCGCCAGCATCCCGTGGGACGTCGTCACCATCATCATGAGCGTCATCGCCGCCATCGCCACGATGCAGGTGGCCGGCGGCATGGACTACCTGGTGTCGCTCGCGGAGAAGGTCCTGCGGTCGAACCCCCGGATGCTGTCGCTGCTCGCCCCGCTCGTCACCTACACCATGACCCTCATGGCCGGCACCGGCCACACCGCCTTCTCGACGATGCCCGTCATCGTCGAGGTCGCCAAAGAGACCAACCTGCGCCCGCGGCGTCCACTCTCGGTCGCCGTGGTCGCCTCGCAGATCGCCATCACGGCGTCGCCGATCTCGGCGGCCGTCGTGTTCTTCGCCGGTGAGATGAGCAAGAAGGGCGTCGACTACGTGCAGTTGCTGTCGATCGTCATCCCGTCCACCTTGCTGGCCGTGGTCCTGGGGTCGCTCACCATGATGGCCGTCGACAAGATGCGCGGCGTCGAGGCCCTGGACGCCGACCCCGTCTACCAGCAGCGGCTCGCGGACGGCCTGGTCAAGCCGCCGACCGGGGTGGTCCGGCGCGAGTTCCGTCCGGGCGCGAAGCTGTCGGTGCTGGTGTTCCTGCTCGGCCTGCTCGCCGTCATGTTCTACGCGACGGCCATCAGCGAGACGGTGAAACTCATCCCGAACCCGCCCATGGACCGCAACTCGGCGATCATCTCGATCATGCTCAGCGTGGCCGCGATCATCACCATGGTCTGCCGGATCCCGCTCGGCGACGTCACCGGCGCGTCGACGTTCCGGGCCGGCATGAGCGCCTCGATCTGCGTCCTGGGCGTCGCCTGGCTGGGCACCACGTTCGTGAACGCGCACAGCAAGGAGATCCAGCAGTTGGCCGGGGACACCCTCAAGACACAGCCGTGGCTGCTCGCGGTCGTCCTGTTCTTCGCGGCGTGCCTGCTGTACAGCCAGGCGGCCACCGCTAAGGCGATCATGCCGATCGCGCTGGCCCTCGGGGTCGCGCCGGTCTCGGCGATCGCGTCGTTCGCCGCGGTGTCGGCGCTGTTCGTGCTGCCCACCTACCCGACGCTGCTGGCGGCCGTCGAGATGGACGACACCGGCACCACCCGCATCGGCAAGTACGTGTTCAACCACCCGTTCCTGGTGCCGGGCGTGATCTTCATCGCCTACGCGGTCGCGTTCGGGTTCCTGATCGGGTCGCTCGTGCTCTGACCCGGCAGGGTCAGCGCCGGGTCATCCACGGCGAAGGTGCGCACTGGTCCGGGCGGGGTGTCGCGGGTCTCGAACCGCACGGTCACCCGGCCGAGCCCCGATCCCCACACCCAGCCCGGACCGAGGTCGGCGTGCAGCACGTCGGCGCCGGGCGCGAACCCCGGCCGGTCGCGCAGCGTCGCCCCGGCCGTCGCCGCCAGCACCTGCCGCTCCTCCACCACCGGACCGCTCGACGGCAGGTCGAACAGTTCCTCCTGCGCCACGTCCGCGAACGAGGCCACCCCGACCCCGAGCAGCCGGACGCCCCCGGTCAGGTCCAGCGCGAACACCAGGTCGCGCGCGACCCGGGCGATGACCTCGGCCCGGTCGGTGGCCCCGTGCAGGGTCTGGCTGCGGGTGACGGTGGTGAAGTCGGGGTACTTCACCTTGGCGGTGATCGTCTTGGCGAACAGCCGCGCCCGCCCCAACCGGCGGGCCAGCACGTCGGCGTCCCGTTCGATGAGGCGCGCCAACTCGGCGGGGTCGGCGATGTCGTGCTCGAACGTGTCCTCGACGGAGATCGACTTGGCCTCCCGTTCGGCGACGACCGGCCGGTCGTCCCGGGCGAAGACCAGCTGGGCCAGTCCCTCCCCCGCCGCGCGGCCCAACTCCCGGACCAGTTCGCGCTCGCTCAGCGCCTGCGCGTCGGCGATCGTTCGGACGCCGAGGCGCGCCAACCGCTCCATGGTCGCCGGCCCCACCCCGGGGATCGCGCGCGCCGGCAGCGGGCGGATCGTCTCGACCTCCGTGCCCGGCAGGACCAGGCGGACGCCGTCCGGCTTGGCCAGTTCGGAGGCGACCTTGGCGATGAACTTGCTCGTGCCCAGCCCGACGGACGCCGTCAGTCCGCCCGTCCGCCGGGTCACGTCGGCGCGCAGCCGCTCGGCGAGGGCCAGTAGGTCGTCGGGCGCCGCCGAGTGCGGCCCGCCGGCCGCCAGGTCGACGAACGCCTCGTCGAGGCTCAGCGGCTCCACCAGCGGCGACAGCGCGCGCAACAGGCCCATGACAACCTCGGACGCCGCCCGGTACGCCCCGAACCGGCCGGCCAGGAACGCCGCGTTCGGGCAGCGCCGCCGCGCCTCGTGCATGGGCATCGCCGAGTGGACGCCGAACACCCGGGCCTCGTAGGACGCCGTGGACACCACCCCGCGCTGGCCCAGCCCGCCGACGATCACCGGCTTGCCCCGCAGCGACGGCTTGTCGCGCTGCTCGACCGACGCGAAGAACGCGTCCAGGTCGAGGTGCAGGATGCTGGCCGTCGAGCGCACCCCCCGAGCGTAGTGTCGGCGCCGCGTGCCAGGATCGGCGCATGGACACCCGAGACCTCCTCACGGACGCCGCCCACCGGCCCCTCCACGCCGCCCAGCAGGTGCTGGCCGGCCTCACTCCCGAGGCGCTGCACGCACTGCCGGACGGGCGCGGCAACTCGATCGCCTGGCTGCTGTGGCACGCCGCCCGCCAACAGGACGCCCAGGTCGCCGCCCTGCACGGCGGCGAGCAGGTGTGGACGGCCCAGGGCTGGGCCGGGCGCCTCGGCGTCGACCGGGACGCCCGGGCCATCGGCTTCGGCGACACGCTCGACGACGTCGCGGCGCTTCGGATCGGCGACCCCGAGGCGTTGCTCGCCTACCTGACCGCGGTGATCGAGGCCACCGTCGCCTACGTCGCCGCCCTGAGCGACGCCGACCTCGGCGAGGTCATCGACACCCGGTGGGATCCGCCGGTGACCCGCGGCGTCCGCCTCGTCAGCACGATCGACGACGCGGCCGTCCACGTCGGGCAGGCGGCCTACGCCCGCGGGCTCGTCGAGGGCTGGCGCATCGGTTACTGAGCCGGCAGCGGCCGGGCCGGGCCGCGGCGGCGGTAGCCGACGAAGTCGAACGCGCCGCGCTGCTCCCGGCGTTCCTCCGACCAGTCGGCGGGGTCGACGTCGGGAAAGCGGACGCGACCCGCGGCGTCCGCGTGCACTTCGGTGAGGTCGAGGGCGGTCAGGTACGGCCAGGCCTGCTCGTAGACCGTGCCGCCGCCGGCGACGAACACGTGGTCGTCGAGGGCGGCGGCGAGCGTGAGGGCCTCCTCGACCGAGCCGGCGACGTGCGCGTCGGCGTCCTCGGGGAGGCGCACCGCCGCCGGGTTGCGGGTGACGACGATCGTGGTGCGCCCGGGCAGGAAGCGTCCGATGGCGTCGTGCGTGCGCCGCCCCATCACCAGGGGATGCCCGAGCGTGACCCGCTTGAACCGGGCCCAGTCCTCGGCGAACGAGAACGGCTGGGCCGCCCCGTCCCCGATGACCCCGTTGCGGGCGACGAGCGCGATGGCGACGATCTCGGTCACGGTGCCTCCTGTGGTCGTTCGGCACCCGCCGCCAGGCGGTGCACCTCGGTGTGGATCAGCGCGTGCACGCCGGCGTCCGCCAGCGGCCGGAAGTGCCCGGCCACGTCGAGCGGGACGTTGCGCGCCCCCGGCAGCCACGACCCCTCGGGGACGACCTGGTCCCAGGCGGGAGCCAGGGAGACGATCCGGGCGTTGACGGCCCGCTCCGCCGCCAGCGCCACGATCGCGGCCCCCGACGGCGCGAACACGCCGAGCGGCGTCCGGGCCAGGGGGCGGTACGCGAGCGAACTGCCGGCGAACGGCGACGCCACGGCGACGAGGCCCCGGACGCGGCCGTCCAGCGCCGGGTGCAGCAGCACCTTCTTGCCGATCAGACCGCCCTTGCTGTGCCCCACGAGGACGCCGCCGCGCACGT
>WBZS01001029.1_pt1 | contig 25404 bp, 24 predicted proteins | sample 5204201 | NCBI WGS metagenome assembly WBZS01 (sample SAMN12344357, study PRJNA552823) | activated sludge metagenome | biome: Activated sludge suspended growth; feature: Nitrification reactor; material: Wastewater; isolation source: activated sludge from nitrification reactor of wastewater... | reverse complement strand
GACCGGGCCGGCGCTGAACGTCGATGTCTGGCGCTTCAAGCGCCTGCTCGCCGATTGCGAGCGTCATCGGCATCGTGGTTGGCATTTATGCACGTCCTGTGCCACGCGTTTGCGCGAGGCGGTCGCGCTCTATCGCGGCGACTTCCTCAGTCATCTGTCGCTGCCCGACAGCGCGCCCTTTGAGGAATGGTCTCAGGACCAGCGCGGTCCGTTGCGTCAGGCGATGCTGGGCGCCCTCGAGCGACTGGCGCTCTACGCTGAATGGCGCGGCGATGACGCTCAAGCCGTGGCCGGCACCCGGCGCCAGATCGAACTCGATCCATGGAATGAACCGCTTCACCGCGAGTTGCTGCGGCTGCTGGCGCTGAGCGGACAGCGCGCTGCAGCCCTGGATCACGCAACCGAGCTGGTACGCACGCTCCGCAGCGAGCTCCAGATGGAGCCCGAAGCGGCCACGCTGACGCTCATTCGGGCGATTCGAGAGGGCGCGCTCACCACGCTCGACAGCCGGCGGCGGTCGGCGCCGATTCGGCTGCCCGTGCCGCCGACAACCCTGATCGGGCGGAGCGCCGATGTCGACGCGGTGCAACACCGTCTCAACGCCGACGGCGCGCGTTTGATCACGATCTGCGGCCCGGCCGGCGTCGGGAAGACGCGCCTGGCCGTCGAAGTCGCCGGCACGCTGAGGCACGACTTCGAGGACGGCGTCACCTTCGTCGACCTCACCACGATCGCCGACTCGAACGAGGTGCCCGGCGCTATCGCCCGGACGCTGGCGATCCCCGAGAACGCTCGACTGTCGCCCCTGGATGTCGTGCGCGCGCATCTGCGTGAGCGTCACCAGCTGTTGCTGCTGGACAATTTCGAGCACGTCTTCGACGCGGCGCCCCAGGTTGCCGATCTGCTCGGCGCCTGCCCGCATCTGATCGTGCTGGCGACGAGCCGCACCCCGCTCCGTCTGCGGGCCGAACAGGTCATCGAGCTTCGTCCGTTGGAAGTCCCCGACCCTGCTGCCGATCTCGTCGCCATCGGCGCCGCGCCGGCCGTGAAGCTGCTGGTCGATCGGCTCGCGGCCGCGCGGCCGACCTTCGTGCTTGACGCCGCCTCCGCGCCCAGCGCAGCCGAGATCTGCCGGCGCCTCGATGGATTGCCGCTGGCCATCGAGTTGATCGCCGGGCATGCGCGCTCGGCCGACACCGTCGAGTTGCTGCGCCAGGCGGAGCGCGACGGGTTGCAGGCGCTCGAGACCGGGCCCCGCGACTTGCCTGACCGACAGCGCACGCTGCGCCACGCCCTCAACTGGAGCCACAATCGGTTGACCCCGGAGCATCAACGCGTTTTCGCCTGGTTGGGCGTGTTCGCCGGCGGCTTCACACCCGAGGCGGCTGTCGCGGTGCTGGCTGACCAACCCGAGGTCGGTCTGGCCCTGACACAGTTGCGGGCCATCAACCTGATCACGGTGGATCCTGCTCCGGACGGTGTGCGGTATCGGTTGCTCGAGACGGTGCGGGAGTTCGCGCGCGAACGACTGCTTGACCGAAGCGAGTTCGCGTGTGCCTTGAGCCGCCACGCCGAGCGCTTTCTGGTGTTCGCCCAGGCCGCGCATTCGCACCTTGAGGGGCCGGATCAGGTCGCCTGGTTCGATCGACTGTCAGACGAGCAGGCCAATTTCCAGGCCGCGCTCCATTGGTGTCGAGACCATGATCGCGCGCTGGGTGTGCGCCTGTGTGTGGCGCTGACTCTCTTCTGGCGTTCACGCGGCCACATCGGGATCGGCCGAGGCTGGCTGCAGGCACTCACCGCCGGGGACACCCTCCCTGCGCCGTTGGTTGGCCCGGCCCTTGTGTCGGCCTGTCGCCTCGCGTGGTCCCAGGGCGATGTGGAGCCGGCTCGCCGGCTGGCCGAAGAAGCCTGCGCGGCGTGTGCCCGCGCCGAGGAAGGCGCAGACTACGCCGAAGCCCTGACACTTCTGGGCGATCTCGAAGCCCGCGTCGGAGAAACCCGGGCCGCTCGAACGCATCTCGATCAAGCACTGGCGCTGCATCGTGACCTGGGTCATCCCGCGGGCGAGGCCGAGACCCTCCACTTCCTCAGCCGGTTGGCCACGCTCCAGGGCGACTATGCACGCGGGATCGAGCTTGGCCTGCAGTCGTTGGCGCTCTATCGAGACTTGGGCAATCCGCGCAAGGCAGTCGGACAGGAGCTCAACCTCGGCGTGTATGCGTTCGAGCAGGGCGACTACGCAATGGCCCGGCGGTTGACGACCGACAGCCTGGCGATCTTCCGCGACCTCGGCGACGTCACCGGGATCTCGATCGCCCTGCTCAACCTCGGCAACACGCTCCGCGAGACCGGGGACCTTCACGGGGCGCGCCAGGCATTGGAGGAAGCCGTGGTCATCGAGCGTCAACGCCACGGTCGGGCGCTCGCCGCCGTCCTCGGCGCGCTCGGCGAAGTGCTGATGAAGACCGGGGATCCGTCCGCACGCGATCGACTTGCGGAGTCGCTTCAACTTCGACTGCGCTCGGGCGAGCCGAACGGGTTGGCGATCACGCTTGAGCTGTTGGCACGCGTCCACTTCGAGACCGGCCGGGCCGATCCGGCTGCTCGCCTGCTCGGCGCAGCCGACGCCGTTCGCACAGCCGGCAAGGCCGCATTACATCCCAATCGCCGCGCCGAACACGAGCGCTTTGTGGGCCGGGTGAAGCTGGATCTGGGAGATGACCGCTATGAGGAAGCGCTGGCGGCCGGCCGCACCCTGTCGAAAGAACAGGCCGCCGCGCTGGCGCTCGAGGCATGAGCCGCCTTCAGTGAAAGACCGCCCGCCAGCCGCGACGCAACAGCCGAAGGCAGAGGCCGAGCAGGATCCAACGTCTGGGCCCATGCCCTGAAAATCGCAACCACATCGCCGGGTCATTAACAGCGCAGGCGCGGCGGCGGGCTGTTCCACCCCGTGCCGCCGCGCCTGCGCCCCATCCCTAGAGGAGTTTCGCGATCAGATCCTTGTGCGGCGACGGGATCACGGCGAACGAGTCGATCACGCCCTCATCCTTGAGCAGCGACACCGCCGCGTTGACGCCGCTACGCACGGCGCTGAGCTCGCCGGTGAAGACGGTGAAGGCCTTGCCGCCCATCGCGAAGGGCAGCCGGATCTCGAGTAGCTTGAGCGGCGCCGCCTTGACGGCCGTGTCGGCCGCCACGATGGAGGCGGCCAGCGTAAAGGTCTCGATCACGCCCACCGCCTTGACGACGTCGACCTCGGTGGTGGCCGTCAGCGCCGGGAAGATGCTGGGGTGCACGTTGGGCAGGACGAAGTGGTCGACCACGACCTCGGGCGCGACCTGCTTGCCGGTGTCGATTGCACTGTTGACCTGGCTGATCGTCCCGGCGACCAGGATGATGTATTTGCCAGGGCAGACGACATGCGCGCGCAACAGCTCGACCTCGGACGCCTTGAGCATCGCATCCGTGGTCAGCATGCCGCGGGCGATGCTGCGCAATTCGATCAGGCCGATCGCGCGCTTGATTGTCGTCACGCGCGGCAGGGTGGCTTCAGGCAGCATGGCGTTCTCCCTCGATCACGATGGCATCCGCGCGGATCTCGACGATTGTCCCGTCGATGCTGGCGTGCACCGGCGCGCCCAGGGCGCCTCCGGCCACGGCGGCGACGACGTCGCCGATTGACACGGTCTGGCCGATGGTCACGGCCGATTGCGCGGCCACACCGGCGTGCTGGCGCAGCAACAGCGTCACGCGGTCATAGGTCTGGTTGAGCGCCGTCAGCGGCGCCTCGACGTCGTACTTCTCGAGCCCGAGTCGGTTGACCAGGCGGTACATCGGCACCCGCCTGTACTCGCGGGTCGATGAGACCTCGGTCTGGCGGTGATAGGGGTTCTTGAGCCCGGCCTTGACCAGATCCCGCTTGATGTTCAAAGCGATATCGCCCGGGGCCAGATGCACGGGGCAGGCGTAATTGCAGGTTCGGCACTCGCAGCACAGCAGCGCGCCGGCCATCTGCGCGTCGGTCATCGGCACGCCCGAAGCCAGCAGCAGGATCAGCTTGTGCGGCTGGATCGCATGACCCTGCGCATGGCGCGGGCAGTAGTCGGTGCACATGTAGCACTGGTCGCAGGCGGCGATCGCCTGGGTGTCGAACACTTTCCGCGACGTTCGTCGGTGGACGCTGAGCTGGTGCTCGTTGGGCAGCACAAGCAGGACCTTGGTGCGCTTGGTCACCGGTGCGTCGAGGCTGCCCGCGACCTCGCCCATCATGGCGCCGCCGTTGAGCACCACCGGGTCGGGCACGGTCGCCCCACCCGCCAGGTCGATCACCTGGCGCAGCGTGATCCCGAGCGGCACGCGCACCGTCACGGGGTTGTGCACCGCGCCGATCACGGTGATGTACTTGGTCGTGACGGGCTTCCCGTCGAGCGCGGCCGCGACGTTGTAAAGCGTCTCGATGTTCTGGACCACGCAGCCGACGTTGAGCGGCAGCCCGCCCTCGGGCACCACGCGCCCGGTGACGTCATAGACCAGCACCTGCTCGTCGCCGGCGGGGTAGAAATTACCCAGTTCGGCGACGCTAAGCTCGGGCGAGTCGGCCATCGCCGCGCGCAATTTCGCCACCAGGTCCGTGTATTTGCCCTTGACGCCGATCACGCCCTTCGGCGCGCCGGTCGCGGCCATGACGGCCTTGAGCCCGCGGATCACGTCGGCCGGGTGATGATGGAGCAGCTCCTTGTCGACGTGGGTCAACGGCTCGCACTCCGCACCGTTGGCGATCACGAACTCGGCCCGGGACTTGAGCTTGAAGAACGTCGGGAAGCCCGCGCCGCCCGCGCCCGTCACCCCGGCCTGCTGCACCGCCGTCACGATCTCTTCTGCATGCTGCACGGTCGTCTCCTCAGATCGTTTTCTTGCCGCGGATTTCGCGGATTACGCGGATCGTGATTGAACCCTTCAAATCCGCGCAATCTGCGAAATCCGCGGCCAATACGCTTACACCGCAGAAAAGGCGCCCACCAACGTGCAGCGGCGGATGCGCGTGAAGGTGCGAGCGGTGGTCAGGCCTTCGCCGGTGCGCCCGGCGATGGTGAAGCTGGTGTGGCCCTCGCCCCCGAAGCCCAGGCCGGCATAGGACGGCGCGTTCTTGACGAACACCGTGGTATTGATCGCGCGGCCGAAATCGCTCATGTGATAGATGTTGCTCGAGTGAATGATGGCCGAGTGGCGCAGGCCATCTTCGACCTCGACGGCCAGATTAACCGCCTGTTCGAACGTGCCCGAGCGCACGACGCCGAGCACCGGCATCATCAGTTCGTGGCGCACGAAGGCGTGATCCGCACGCACCTCACAGACGATCGCGCGCAGGTCATCGCCGGCCGAGATGCCGAGCTCCTTGAGGATCACGCACGCGTTCTGGCCGATGTACTTGCGGTTCGGACCGGTGCGCGTCTCGTTCAGCACGACCTTCTCCAGCTGAGGCAGCCGGTCGGCCGGCAGCACACACACCTCGGGCATGGCCTTGAACGCCGCAAAGAGCGCGTCGGCGATGCCGGCCGTGACGATCACTTCCTTCTCGGACGTGCACGGCATGTTGTTGTCGAACGAATGGCCGGCGATGATGTCGCGCGCGGCCTTGACGGCGTCGGCCGTGTCGTCGACGAGCGCCGGCGGGTTGCCGGCCGCCGCGCCGATGGCGCGCTTGCCCGAACGCAGCGCCGCGTCGACCACGGCCGGGCCGCCGGTCGCCACGATCAGGTTAATTCCCTTGTGCGCCATCAACACCTGCGCGGCCTCGATCGTGGCCTGGCTGGTGGCCGTCAACAGGTTCGCGGGGCCGCCGGCCGACTCGATAGCCTCATTGAGCAGATCCATCGTGGTCAACGACGACTTCTGCGCCGTCGGGTGCGGGGCGAAGACCACGGCGTTGCCTGAGGCGACCATGCTGATCGCGTTGTTGATCACGGTCGCGATCGGGTTGGTGGTCGGCGTGATCGCCAGGATCGTGCCATACGGCGCGCACTCTTCGATCGTCAGGCCGTGATCGCCGACAAAGGCATCGTTGGGCAGGAACTCGACGCCCGGGGTCTTTTCGGCCGCGAGCATGTTCTTGAGGACCTTGTCGGTCACACGGCCCATGCGCGTCTCGTCCACCGCCAGCTGCGCCAGCGGCTGGGCATGCTCGATCGACGTCTGGCGCATGGCCTCGATCATGGCCTTGCGCTGTGAGAGCGGCGTGCGGCGGAAATTCGCCTGTGCCTGACGCGCGGCGGCGACGGCTTCGTCCGGCGTGGCGAACACGCCCCTGAACTGCGCCGCGCGCGGCATCTCGCCGGCCGGCAAGCTGAGCCTGGCCATGATCTGCTGGACCAGTGTCTCGAATTCCTGAGCAGCGAGTTGTGTCATTGGAGTGCGGTCCTTTCCATGCAGACGAATGCCGAAGCGCACCTTTGCACCTGTGCCGGGTCTTCGTCGCTCGTCATTCGTCGTCTAGCCAAGCATCGCTTTCGCGACTTCTACGTCCTGCGCGACCGAGCCGCCGCTGGCCCCGACACCGCCGACGACGACGCCGCTCTTGACGACGGGCAGGCCGCCGCCGACGAGCGTCATCTTAGGCATGTTGACGTCGATGCCGAACAGGCTCTGGCCCGGTTGGGCGGCCGCGGCGAGTTGTTCGGTGGGCAGACGCACGATCGCGGCCGTGTAGGCCTTGTGCGGCGCCAGCGTGACGCTGATGATCAGGGCGCCGTCCATGCGCCGGACCTGGATGACGTCGCCGTTGGCGTCGACCACGGCCAACACCATCGGCACGCCGAGCTCCGCCGCGCGGCGCATGCCGCGCTGGATCATGGCTTCGGTTTCAGACAGTGCGAGTGGCATACCCACATCCTGACCGTTTGCGCCGCCGGCGATGACGGCCCTGGCCGTCGCGCGGATCGCGCTTTGCTCATCCACGCGCGCGAACACATACAGGAGGTCCGAGAGCCGGTTGATGTATTTGATCAGCACCGGGTTGACCGGCTCGACCCGGCCCAACGCCACCAGCCGCCGTTCCGCTCGGCGACAGATCGCGCGGGCCAGGTCGAGCGCGGCTGACCCGGGCGCCCCCCCAGGCCGGACGAACTGACCGGTATGGATCCACTGCGTGTCGTAGTGGTCGATCAGGCGCTCAAGTCTTTCGACCTGGGCGGCGCCGACTGTCGGCCGTGACGCGGCCCCCGCCGCGCCGGCCGGCGTGGCCACTTCGGACATCAGCGGGATCAGTTCGCCCTGCAGGTCGATGATTTCACGACAGAGCTCATCGTCCTGCACGGCCGTGCGGGCGACGCCCAGACAGGACGTCATCTCATCCAACGTGCCGTACGCATCCACGCGGAGGTCGTCTTTGTCGACGCGCACGCCGCCGAGCAGAGAGGTCTGCCCGGTGTCGCCGCCGCGTGTGTAAATGTCGGCCTTCATACCGTGACGCCCACCGTGTCGACGATGCCGACGATTGCGGCGTCCAACGGCGCGTTCTTGTGCTTATCCGAGATGACGCGGGCTGCGCCGCCGCGGACCACCAGCACCACATCGCCCCGGCCAGCGCCGAGTGTGTCGACGACCACCATGCGCGGGCCCTCGGCATCCTTGTTCTTCGGGTCCACTTCCTCGACCAGCAACATGCTGAACCCGACCAGTGATTCTTCTTTTCGCGTGGAAACCACGCTGCCAATGACACGCGCGAGGATCATGCCCACACCTCCCGTTGTTCGTCTTGCGTAACACGTGCGCTCAACCGCCCGAGCATCTCGTGCGCGAGCGGGGTCAGGCGCGTCCCGGCCGCGAGCCGCACGGTGGCGCCGCGCGTCAGGCCGGATAGATCGCTGGCGGTCACCAGACCGCTCAGACGCAGGGCTGCGGCCGGCTGCTGCGCGACCGACGAGTTGGCGCCGCCGCCTACGGCCTGCGCGGCGCAGGCAACGGCCTGCGCTGAAGCCCATAGGAACTGGTCGTCGCCGACCAGCTGGATGCCGAAGGATTTCAAGGTCGTCAGGTGCTCGGCCAGCGCGGCGCGCAACACCGGGGCGCCGGCGTTTGTGGCGCTGAAGATGCGCCCGCCGTTGCCGTACGGATCCGCGCCGTCCGCGACCGCCACCACCTGCTTGCCGGCCAGCCGCGCGCCGAGGATCAGGGTGGTCAGGAGCGAGTCCATCAACCCGAGGGCCAGATGCGCGGCCGTGTTCATCGACAGCGTCGGCACCAGCACGACGTCGCTCTCGCGGATGGCCTTTGGCGCGTCGAGCCAGGTCTCGGGCCCGCTCAGGTGCGCGGCACCGGCCTTGACCAGATTCTCTTCGCCGATCACGTGCAGCGCCGAAGCCGAAAGCACCACATGCAGGGGGTGTCCGGCCCCGCTCAGCATGCGGATGGCTTTCAGCCCGGCGACGTAACCCGTGCTGGCGCCGCTGAACAGCATCAGCACGCGACACGGCGATGCGAGCGCGATCCGGCGTTCAGCCAGGCGCTCGATCACGCGTTGCACGACGGCGTTGAGAGTATTGGAGTCCATATCACTTGATCGGAATGATCAACGTCCCCAGCTGGCCGGTGCGAATGCCGACGGCGTTGCCTTCGTCGGTGTCCAGATGCACCTCGTTGAACCAGCCGGCCTTGACGCGCACCAGCACGCCGTGAAGGGTCGTCGGTCGCGCGCCGTCGATGAACAGGTCGAGCATGTCGCCGTGTTTGACACCGTAGCGTCGGGCGGCGACGTCACTCATGTGCACATGCCGACGGGCGATGAACGCCCCGCCCTTGCCGCCGCCGGGCAGCGTCACCACGCCCTCGGGGCCGACCAGCGTTATCGGCTGGCAGGCCGGGTCCGAGCCCTCGGTCGCGATGGGCAGTTTGAGCCCGATCTGCAGCGCGTCGGTCTGCGCCAGCTCGACCTGCGAATACGGGCGGGTCGGGCCGAGCACGCGCACGCCTTCGATGCCGCGTCGCCGGCCGACCACCAGCACCTGTTCCTTGGCGGCGAAGTAGCCTTTTTGATACAGCTCGGCGTTGACGCTTAGGGTGTGCCCCTCACCAAACAAGACGGCGAGGTGCTCGTCACACAAATGGAGGTGCCGCACCGAGATCCCGATCGGCACCTGCAGCTCAAGGCGCCCATTACGCTCGACGGGCTCGGCCGAGTCGTCAGCGGCGGTCTCAATCTGAGCCAGGCGGGCCATCACGGCCTGCGAGATCTGGTCGAGGTTGAGCGCGGCGCCGTTTCGAAATGACAACTGTTCCACAGGTGATCTCCTACCCCCCGGTCCCGATCCCCTCAGCGGCGCTTGCCACCGCGCGGCTTGCTCTTCCCGCGCGTCGGGTTGACCGGTGCGCTTGCCGTCGGTTCGACAGCCGGGGCTTCCGGCTCGCTTTCCTCGGCGGGCTCGATCTCCTCCTCGACCGGTTCGGGCGCGGGCTCCGGCTCGACGACAGCCTCGACCGCCGCCACCGGCTCAGGCGCCGGCGTCGGGGCGGGCTCGGGCGCGACGGGCGCCGGCGCGGGCTTCTGCCCGCGGGCGACGGACGCGATCAGGGCATCAAGCTCATCGCTCGGGCGCGGGATAATGCGGTGCCCATAGACCTTGCCGATGCGCTCGGCCGCGGCCACACCGGCGGCCACCGCGGCCTGCACCGCGCCGACGTCGCCGACGACCTTGATCGTGATCTTGCCGCCGCCGCGCGTGTTCTCGTAGCCCACGAGCGTGACGTTGGCCGACTTGACCGCGGCATCGGCGGCCTCGATGGCGGTCACCAGCCCGATGGTCTCAATCAACCCGAGTGCTTTTTTCATCGGATGCCTCTCTCGCGTAATCGTTCGACGACGGCGGCCACCACGCGGGCCAGAGCCGCCGGCTCGATGTTGGTTTCACCACCGGCCCGGCCCTGAGCCGGGGCCGCCGATGTGATGTCGCCGGCCGGGGCGCCTGGGGCGACCGGCTGCGGGGCGACGATGGAAGGTCGAGCGCTGCTGCCGACGACAGCGGTCGCGGCGTCAGCCACGGTCTCGGGCAGCGGGCCTATATGTAACGGCCGGTGCACCAGCAAACGAGCCGCGTTCGCGCCCATCGCACGACAGGCTGCGACGGCGCGTGCGCCCAATCCAAAGCGCAGAACCGGCTGTTCGGCCGGCATGTGCATCTCGTGCAAGACGATCTCGTCCCGATCGAGGCCCAGCCCGATGCCAAAGCGCGAGCTGAAGGCCGCCTCGTGGGCGACGGCGACCGCGCCGTGGGCATTGGTCGCCATCAAACGGCAGGGCACGCCCTCTTCCTCGGCGCCCACTTCGAGCGCGCGCACCAGCGCGCGCGCCAGCGCCGCGTCGGCGCCGGCCGCGAGGGCGATGTGGATGCACGGGCGTTCCCGGTTGGGGTCGCTCATCCCCTCACCTCTGCGCCGTCCGCTGCAGATAACCAAGCACCAGGCCGGTGGCGACCGCGTTGACCGGCCCCAGGCGACCCTGGATGTTGGCCGTGCCGATCACGGTGCCGTACTCGGCGAGCTTGTGCATCAGCATCTGTGAGATTTCAAAGTCCAGACCCGACCCGCCGACGATCGCCACGAAGTCGATGTTGCGGACATTGCCGAGCGGCGCGACCTGCTGCAGCGCGCGCAGGGCATTGCGCAGGAAGACCTTGCGCTTGGCCTCGCGCCGCACTTCGCGGATGCGCTCGAGCGTGTGATCGGTCGCGATCGGCGTCAGCCCGGTCTCGGTCACCAACGCCACCCGCCCGAAGAGCTTGGGGTCGAGCGGGTCCTTGAAGAACGTGACCGAGTTGTCCTCGTTGCGCACATGAAACAGGCTCTCGACCTTGCACAGCGGGTAACGTTTGATCACCTCGGCCAGGTCGACGTTGGCGTCGCTGGGCAGGTTGAGCTCGCGCTGGATCAGGAGCGAGACCATGTTGCCGGCGCCCGCCAGATGCACGCTTGTGACGCGCCCGTCGCTGGTCATCAGCGCCGCGTCGGTCGAACCGGCCCCAAGATCGAGCACGGCCAGCGGCACGGCCACGCCCGGCGTGGTCAGCGTGCCCAGGATGGCCATGTTGGCCTCGACGCCGCCGAGCTCGACCTTGACGCCGATCTCGTGTTGCAGCGCCTGCGCCAGGCGTTCCATCAGCAGATGGTCGGTGTTGACCATCGCGGCCAGACCGACCGCGTTTTCGAGCGTAAATTCCTTGGCCAGGCCGCCGGTGACGCGTTGCGGCACCAGACAGTCGACGGCCAGGACGTCTTTGATGCGAATGCCCGCGATCGGGCGTTCGGTCACGTCGCTCATCGTCTGGCGCACGCGCTCGATCATGCCGCCGACGTTGGTGCCCGGCTCGCCCTCGACGTTCTGCAGTTCGCCGACCATGACACGCGCGTCCATGATGGCATCGGCGCCCGCGTCGACTTCGATCACGGCGTTCTGGGTGGCGCCGATCAGGCGCAGACTGCCCGCGCGGATGCGGCGCGAGCGCACATCGCCGGCCGGGGTGCGGATGACGACCGCCGAGCGCAGGCCGATCAGGGCCTTGGCGATCGGGATCACCAGCGCGGTCTCCTGCGGCGTGAGCCCGAAGACCGTGGCGATGCCGTACGGGTTCGAGAGCTGGCGGATCACCTGCCCCGATGTGGCGACCTCGACCGCGGCGAGCATGTCGAGCGGCACCTGATCGATCAGACCGACCTCGTCGACGAAGGGCAGGGTCTTGCTCAGGCGGTTGGCGATCAGCACGCCGTCATCCGACTGGGCGATGCCGCCTTGGATGTCGACGCCGGCCGCGAGCGCCTGGTTGATCAGCGCGGCCGTTTGTTCGAAGTCGTAGCCCAGAGGCACGACCAGGATCACGGCGTCGCCCTTGCGCTTGCTGGCCAGATCCTTGATGTGTGTGGTCTGGCCGACGCCGATGCCCTGCCCGCCCGGTGAGCCCGGGTTGTGGCCGATCATCGTCGATTCGGTGATGATCGTCTCGGTGATCGTCTCCATCGCGATGTCGCCGATCACGGGCGTGGCCTCGTTGAGGAGGACGCGCTCGATCGCGCTGATCGAGAGGTTGGCCGTCTCGGCAGCCTCGCGCAGGGCGCGCAGCATCCCGGGGATGTTCGGCAGGGTGCCCTTGATCCCGGTCGTCGGCACGCGGCTCGCGCTCACGAAGCGCGGCTTCGCCCCCGGCCCGTCGATCGCGGCGATCGCGACCTCGGTCGTGGAGTTCCCGACGTCCATCCCGGCCAGATACGTGGTCACTGTCGTTTCACCGTTCGTTTTGGGTGAGTGACCGGAGAGGGCTGCGGCTTCGCCGCAGCCCTCTCCGGTCACTCACCCAAAAACTTCAGTCCTTGCGGAGGACGCCGCGTGCTTCGTAGACGGCGGCTGCCTCGCGCACGAAGGCCGCGCAGACCTTCGCGTCGAACTTCTGATCGAGCTCGTCGGCGATCGCCAGGAGCTCGGCCTTGCTCGAGCGGTTCGGGCGCAGCAGGTTGTAGATCGCGAGCATGCGCTCATCGGGGACGCGCGTCAGCTCGCCCGCCCGGCGCATGTTGCGCGCCGACTGCGGCCGGGAGATGCTCTCGGCGATCTGGGCCTGGTACTCCAGGGTCTGGGGCGTGATGCGGATCTCATCCGCCTTCACCGCGCCGGAGACCACGGCCTCCAGGGTGATGTCGTCGAGGGACTTTCCGGTGGACGTCTTCACCATCTCCGGGTGCTTCTTGGAGAGGGGGTAGTCCTGGCGGTAGTCAAGTTTGCCGCCGGAGACCGGCGTGCCGCCGTTCGTGCTCTTCGGGCCGTTGAGTTCCGCCAGAACTTCGCGCACGATCGCGGCAATCATGTCTTGTTGGGCCATGCCTGTTCTCCTAGGGTAGAGCGGCTCGGGTCTGGGCCTTACCCAGACCCCGGGCTCCGCCCTGCCCGCGCTCAGCTGAAGCGAACCTCAAGATCCATGGGTTTCTTGTCGGGGTTCACAAACTCGGTCTCCCGGATGTGAAACACCGCCGCGATCGCCTGGTACTTGGGACGCGCCATCTGGTCGTTGATCTGAGCCACGGGGGCCGGTGAGTCGCCCTTGCCGTAGCGGGCCGCGTTGCGGCCGATGTTCCGGTAGGTCTCGAGCGTGAGCACGGGAGCCTGCGGGAACAGCTCGATGTTCTGCAGCGGGAACAGGTCGCGCTGATGGATCACGGTGGTGCCGCGTGACTGGATCCCGATGGAGATACCCGAGCCGCTCAGCTCGGCGCCGCGCTTGCCGGCGAAGGCAACGTCGGAGGTGTGGCTGATCCGGATCACCCGCGCCTTCATGCCTTCTTCTTCGATGCCGGCCATCAGTTCACGCAACACGGCTGCGTGCGGGATGCCGGTGATGGTGCGCTTCTTCAGCTTGTCGCCGAAGGCCGGGGCCAGGGCGATCACCACCTCGTTCGACGACGTGCCTTTTTTCGCCTCGCCGACTTCGCGGAGGGTCATCTCCTTGGCATCGGCGGCCGGCGCAGAAGCGCTGGCGGGCGCCGCAGTGGCACCGTTGGCGAGGACCTGGGACAGGATCTCTTTGACGACGTCGCGAACCATGGCTTCGGTAATTTGCGTCATGGAACCTACTCCTTAGATGTCCTCAGGCCGCATCGCGTTGCGGATGTTGGCGATCTCGGCCCAGCGCGCGCCCTGCAGGCGGTAGCCGGTGCCCGGACCCTGGTAGTCGTTCAGGTCGTTGACCGCCGCAAGGACGTTGAAATCCTTGTCCAGGATGGCCGACGTGTGCAGGTAGTCGCCCGACACGCGCTGCTTCTGGATGCCGAGGACGGCGTTGGCCACGTCGTTGTAACCGCGCTTGGCCAGAGCCTTGACCACATCTGTGCCCGTGATGCCGCGCTTGAGCATGTCTTGCGCCGCCTTGGTGTCTTGCACCTTGTCGCGTGCCGGCATGTCGGTGCTGTCGTGAGCGTAGGTCGCAGCTTCGACTTCTTCGTCGGTGATGCGGGGCAGACCGAGCTCTTCGAAGACCGCCTGGATCGCCTTGGATGCCTTGTTGCGGATCGCGATGACCGCGTCTTCGCGCACAGGGCGCAGACCGCCGTCGATCTTGAGATCGCGCTGCAGCATGAGGTAGTCGTCGTAATCGTCGGTGTCGAAGTTCGAACCGGCGAAGACGTTGTCGCTGTTCGGGGTCGCGCTGTAGCCCGAGAAGATGAAGTCGGTTCCGGGGAGGAACTGGCCCATCAGGCGGGCGGTGCGGCGGAACGGCGAGTGCGAGAAGGTCTGGTCGTTGCCCGACGCCACCTCGAGGTCGAGGCAGGTCGTCACCAGGTTCTCGGCGAGGACGGCGCGGATGCCACCCGGCACGCCGCCGGGGACGCCGATGCAGCTGATCGAGCCGTTCTGGAGGCCTTGCACGCCAGCGCCCTTGGTGAGCATGACGCACTTGATCTCGAGATACAGCATCGACTTGCCTTCGGCGTAGGCCATCTGCACTTCCGAGCCGGTGCCCGAGGTGAAGCGCATCTTCAGGCCGCGCGATGCATAGGCCGAGGCCAGGAAGGCCTTCGACCACGGCGTGTCGTCGCCGTCGATGAACACCTTCTCGGTGCCGTAGACCGACACGGTCTCGGCATACGCGGTCAGGCCGCGCAGACCCAGCTGAAGCTCGATCGATTCCTCGAGCGCGTCCTGGCTGAGCACACCCGGCCGGCCGGTCTGGCCGCCGACGAGCAGCGCCAGGGCGTTGAACGGGCCGTAGTTGAACACCGCCACCGTGGTCTCGATTTCGTCGAAGCCGTAGAGCGTGGCCTCGGCCGCATCGGCCGCGAGCAGGACGGGATTATCCTGCACGTTGGTGACGTGAGCCTGGATGCTCGGCGTCCGGCGCGCGCGCATCTTCTGCATGCCCATCATCATTTCGACGATGTTGAACTGATCCATCACCTCCGCGATTTTCGCGGGGGTCAGGCCGGAGAACGTCCGCACCACTTCGGCGCGCGGGACGTTGATGTCGACGACCTTGCGGGCGATCTCCACGGTGGGGATCGCCATCATCTGCTCGGCGAGATCCTTGTTGATGGAGTAGTTGGCGATGAAGAGCTCGTTGAAGTCGAACTCAGCGCGCTTCCTGCCATCCATCTCGGTGATGACGCCGTTTTCTACCTTGATGCTCGGGCGCGGGTCATTCGGGCTGCCCATGGCGATCAGGCCGACTTCCGGCCATTCCGTCACGAAACCGTCCTTATTGACATCCCGCGCATCCAAGACCTCAAATCGTTTCTGTCGTTTAGCCATCGTGCCTATCCTCCTGAACGGAGTGCTGTGGTCTTTGGGCGGGTATTAGATGTACGGGACGCCCAGGCAAGCCGGCGCGGTGCCGAGCGAGCCAAGCAGCCGGACACCCACCTCGCGGGCGGTCAGGATCGCCTGGCGCACTGCGCCGGCGTCGCCGCTGAACAGGCCGACCGTCTCGTTGGTGTAGGACAGACCCGTCGTCGGTCCCAGATACCCGATCATCTCGACATCGGCCGACTTGACGGCCGCATCGACCATCAGCACGCCGATGCCCGCGGGGGCGCCGACGCACAGGCCGAAGGCCTTGCCGACCGGGGCGCCGAACGCCTTGTTGCAGGCGAAGCTGGCGCGGGCCGTGTACTGCAGTTCGACGTGGCCGGCATCGTTGGCGTAGACGTCGCCGAACGTGCGGCCGAGGTCCTTGAGGGCGACTTCGATCGCGCGGCGCGCGTCCGAGACTTCCTCAGCCCCGAAGATGATGAGCGAGCCGTGGCCGGCGCCGGCCTTGGTGTCGCGCGGCAACTGGATCGAGACGATCTCGGTGTTCGTCGCCTTGACAGCCTCGTCGGCGGCCAGGATCTGCGGCCCGGCGCCCGTGCGAGCGCTGAGGATGCCGATCGAGCGGTACTTGGCATCGAGACCCATCTTCTCGCGCACGGCCTTATCGACGTTCGCGATGACGATGCCGATGGTGTCGCCGAATGCCGTGCCGACGAACTCGGTCATACCCGGGTTCGCAAAGGACTTGGCAGCCGGGGCAGCGGCGGCGCCGTTGCCGACTTTGTCCATGACCTGCTGGACAATCGCGTCAATGAGCTTTTCTTCCATGGAAGTAACTCCTGAAGTTTGTGCTGGACCTGGGGCTCATGCGCCCGGCCCAGCGCAGTGTAAGAACCTGGACGATGAAGGACGATTACTGCTTGATCGCGGGCAGCAGCAGTTCGGTGTCGGCATGGGGCCTGGGGATCACATGGATGGACACCACTTCTCCCACACGCTTCGCGGCGGCGGCGCCGGCATCGGTGGCAGCCTTGACGGCACCCACATCGCCACGCACCATGACCGTCACCAGGCCGGACCCGATCTTCTCCACACCGACCAGGGTCACATTCGCGGCCTTGACCATCGCGTCGGCGGCTTCGATCATCGCCACCAGACCGCGGGTCTCAATCAAACCCAACGCTTCTCCTTGCTCTTTGACCATGACGTCACTCCTTGGAAGACTCGATCTGGCCCTGAAGGAGTTCCCTGAGCTCAGAGATCCCAGCGCCAGTCATAACGGAAACGGGAAAGATGCTCCCCGTGACTCCGACTTCACGTAGCAAACCGGTCGCCCGGGCCACGTCGGCCCCGGGCAGATCCACCTGGGTGACCACGCCGATCGTCTCCTGGTTGAACATCAGGAAGTAGTTCGGCGGGAACACCGAGCGCTCGCTGGTCGCCAGCTGCGCCACCACCAACACATCCGCATCCACGACGACCGTCGTCAACGCCCGGCGCAGATGCCCGAGCTCGCTGTACTCGCCGGGGGTGTCGATCCCCCACCCCGAGTAATCGATCATCTGGGTCTTTGTGGCTTCGAGCCCGTCGCGGTACTCGAGTGCCGCCAGCAGGCTGGTCTTGCCCACACCGGTCGGGCCGATCACCATGAAGCGCCAACGCCGGCCGCGCGCCGAATGCCCGAGCCCATGCAGCGTCAATGACGAGCCTGGCCCCGTCGACCTCATGAGCGAGTCACCGGCGCCGGGTAGAAGCCCAAGATGTCGTGCAGGCCGTTGACCGCCGCCGTGAGCGCCATCGCCACGCTCGACAACCGCCCGCTGACGACCAGCGTCCCGCTAAACCGATCCAGGAAACCGATTTCAACGTCCGCGGCTTTCAACGCCAGATCGCCGGCGATGATCGCGCTTTCGCCCGGCGTGACCGTCATGATGCCGATCGCCTCGGCCTCTTTGAGGCCGACGCGCTGACAGAGGGGCCGGTCGGGGTTTGCGATCACGTGAGCGATCGTCACCTGCCGGCCAGGCACGTACTCCTGAATTACCCGCGAGGTTGCGATATCACGGTCCAGAGGTGGCGTGCCCGGCGCGGCATTTGACATGGCGAAGTCAGCTTAGCGATCGCGCCCCTTGCACTCAATTCCCAAAACAATCGCATGTGTGCAGATTCCGACTGTCTTTACTCGGAAGTTACAGAGGTCGATGGGCTGTTCGGGCCGATTCGCATCACCGGTATGGACCGATCCATTTGAGGGATCGCGTAATCGTGTATACACGCCGTCGGTTTGGACATTGCCGCTGAACTAAGCGCTTTTTATGATCGAGGGACCATGATCCTGACCATCAACTGCGGCAGCTCCACCATCAAGTTCCAACTGTATTCGGCGGACCTGACCCGCGTGCTGGCGCGCGGCGCAGTCAATCAGATCGGTGAGCCCGGCTCACATCTGTCTTACCGCACCAACGGGCGCACGCTGCACGACGCCCGACCCTTCCCCAGCCACCATGAGGCCTTTGAAGCGTGCATCGCGGCCTTGTTGGACCCGAAACATGGGGCGATCAAGTCGATCCACGAGATCGAGGCCGTCGGCCATCGCGCGGTGCACGGCGCGGATCTGTTCGTGGAGTCGACCCTGATCGACGACGACGTGATCGCCAAGATGGAGGAGTGTGTGCCGCTGGCGCCGCTCCACAACCCGCCGAACCTGATCGGCATCCGCGAAGCGCGCAAATTGTTGCCCGGCGTCCCGCAGGTCGCGGTGTTTGATACCGCCTTCAATCAGACTCTTCCGCCCAAGGCGTATCTTTACGCGCTGCCGTACCGCTTCTACCAGGAGCACAAGATCCGCAAGTACGGCTTTCACGGCACATCGGTACGGTACGTCAGCCAACGGGCGGCCGAGGTGCTCGGCAGCCCGATCGAAGCGCTCAAGACCGTGGTTTGCCACCTCGGCAACGGCGTCACCATGACCGCCGTCGACGGCGGTCGCGCCGTCGACACCACGATCGGCTTTGCGACCTTCGGCGGCGTGATGATGGGCACCCGCTCGGGCGACATCGACCCGGGCCTGATCTTCCACCTCCATCGGGCACACGGGCTCAGCCTCGAAGAGATCGAACGGATCGTCTATCGCGAGAGCGGCCTGCTGGGGCTTTCCGGCGTCAGCAACGACATGCGCGTGATCGTCGAGCACGCCAACGCCGGCAACCAGCGCTGCCTCCTGGCCATGGAGAAGTTCGCGTACATGATCCGCGGCTACATCGGGTCGTTCGCGGCCGCGATGGGCGGGATCAACTGCCTGGTCTTCACCGCCGGCATCGGCGAGAACAGCCCGCAGATCCGATCGCTGGCCTGTCAGGGCCTGGAGTTCCTGGGCATCCGCGTCGATGAGGCGCTCAACCGCCTGGCCGTCGGCGGCAAAGAGGCGCTGCACATCAACCCGGTCGGGGCTGCGACGCCGGTGCTGGTCGTGCCGACCGATGAAGAAAAAATGATCGCCATGGACACCCTGCGCCTGGCCCTTGCTGGAAGGACTTAATGGAGGTGAGGGGAGCCAACAGGCCGGGGCTATGCCTCGGCCTGTTGGCCCCCCCTCACCTCTTCATCATCATGAACCCTGAACTCAACGCGATCCTCGAAGAGGCGCACAAGGTCTTCAACCACGAGCCAGCCCGCCGACATTACAAGGGCCCGGTGCGTATCGGCGTCGATCTGGGCACGGCCTACACGGTGCTGGTCGTGCTGGATGAACACGGCCGGCCCCTCGCAGGTCGTTACCAGTTCGCCCAGATCGTGCGCGACGGCCTGGTGGTCGACTTTATCGGCGCGATCCAGCTGCTCAAGCGCATGAAGCTCGAGCTCGAACGCGACCTGGGCTTCACGCTCGACCACGCCGCCACGACCTACCCGCCCGGCGTGCCCCTGGCCGAGGTGCGCGCGACCCGCAACGTCTTGATCGGCGCGGGCCTCGAGTGCACGGGTTTCGCCGATGAGCCGACCGTGGCCAACGCCCTGCTCGGGCTGCGCGACGGCGCCGTGGTCGACGTCGGCGGCGGCACGACCGGCATCGCCATCGTGCGCGACGGCGAGGTGATCTATACCGCCGACGAGGCGACCGGCGGCACACACTTCTCGCTGGTCGTCGCCGGCGCGCTCAACCTGCCCTTCCTCGAGGCCGGGAAGGTCAAGACCGACCCGAGGCGCAGCCGCGAGATCGGCACGATCGTGTATCCCGTCATGCAAAAGGTCGGCAGCATCGTGGCTCGCCACGTCAAGGCGCATCCGGTCGACTCGATCTGGATGGTCGGCGGCACCAGCGCGCTGCAGGGCCTTGAAGAGGTCGTGCACGACATGACCGGCGTGGCGACCTTCACCCCGCCCCACCCGATGTTCGTCACGCCCATCGGCGCCGCGTTGACCGACTCGGGTCTGGGCGGCGCAAAGGCACTCCCAGCATGAACACTCGCCTGGTCGTGATCGGCGGCGTGGCGGCCGGCATGAGTGCGGCCGCGCGCGCGAAACGGGCCAACCCGAACCTCGACGTCACGGTCTTCGAGCGCTCGGGCTACGTCAGCTACAGCGCCTGCGGTCTGCCCTTTTACATCTCGGGCGTCGTCACGGACGTCGCCAGCCTGATCGCGCGCACGCCCGAACGGTTCGCGGCCGACGGCATCCAGGTGCATGTGAGACACGAGGCGATCGCGATCGACCCGGGCGCCCGCAAAGTGGCCGTGCGCGATCTGGCCACCGGCGCGCTACGCGACGTGGCCTACGATCGCCTGATCCTGGCCTCCGGCGCCCAGGCCGCCCGGCCGGACGTGCCGGGCGCGCACCTGGCCGGCGTCTTCACCCTGCGCACCGTCGAGGACGCCGACGCGATCAGGGCCTGGCTGGCCGTGCAGAAGCCGCGCAAAGCCGTGATCGTCGGCGCCGGTTACGTCGGCATCGAACTGGCCGAAGCGATCTGCGCCCACGGCGTAGACGTGACCCTCATCGAGGTTCAGAACCAGGTCATGCCCGCGCTTGACGCCGACCTGGCGACCAGGGTGCAGCAGACGCTGGAGGACATGGGCATTCACGTCCAGCTCGAGACCCGACTGACTTCGTTCGTCGGGGCCGGCCTGGTCGGCGACGTGGTCGCGCGCGTGCTGGCGCGTGTGGCCGGTGACGCCTTAGCCGAGCGCGGCGCAGCCCTGCGGGTCCGCGAGGTCGTGACCAACACCGGCAACCTGCCGGCCGACATCGTGATCCTGGGCGGCGGCGCTCGCCCGGCGGTCGAGCTGGCCCGCGCGGCCGGCATCGCCCTGGGCGCGACCGGCGCCGTGGCCGTCGACGCCGAACAACGTACCAACCTGCCCGAGATCTGGGCGGCCGGCGCGGTCGGCGAAACCCACCATCGTCTGCTCGATAAGCCGATCTACTTCCCGCTCGCCCGCGCTGCGACCCTGCAGGGCCGGGTCGCGGGTGTCAATGCGGCCTCCGGCGGTTCGGCGCGCTTCCCGGGCACGCTTGGCACGTCGGTGGTCAAGGCCTTCGGTCTGACCATCGCGCTGACCGGCCTGACCGAGCGCCAGGCCAAAGCCGCGGGCCTCGACGCCGCTAACGTCACGGTGACTTCGACCTCGCGCGCCGGCTTCATGCCCGGCAGCGAGCGGATCCAGACCCGTCTGGTGTTTGAGAGCGGCAGCGGCCGGTTGCTCGGCGCGCAGATGGTGGGCGGCGACGAGGTCGCCAAGCGCCTCGACGTCGTGGCGGTCGCGCTACAGGCGGGCTGGACGGCCGAAGACCTGGCCGAGGCCGATCTGACCTACACGCCGCCGGTGGCGCCGCTGTGGGATGGGTCGCTCTCGGCGGCCACACTGGCCGCGCGTCAGATCCGACGATAACGAACTGACACGAAAAAGCAGAGCGGAAGGCCGGGCATCGTCTGCCCGGCCCTCCGCTCTGCTCTTTCGTGTCAGTTCGCTGGTTTGGCCGTTGTCGCCGATTGGCGGAACGCGGCGGGCGTGAGGTGGGTCTGTCGCTGGAAGTGTCTGTAGAAATTCGTGACGTTGGGGTAGCCGACCTGCTCGGCGATAACGGTGATGCTCGAGTCGGTCGTACGCAGCAGGCGTTTGGCCTCGTCGATGCGCAGCTGGGTCAGATACTTCACGTAGCTGACGCCCAGCGCGGTCTTGAAAAGAGATCCCAGATACGACGGGCTCAGGTTGACGGCGTTGGCCACGTCTTGCAGCGAGATCTCTGACGCCTGATAGTGGGTCTGGAGATAGGCCACCGCGCGCTGGATCACGTCGGCGTTGCGCGTGCGCGACGGCACGATGGTCATCAGCTCGGCCAGGCTGTTGATCATCCACGCGCGCAATTCGGGAACGGTCTTCCACTCCGGCAGGTTGTGCACCTGATTGTGCAGCACCTCGAGCGCCGTGCGCTCGTCAGTCCCGGTGCCGATCACGGCCCACGACACCAGGGTGACGACCTCGGCGCAGTGGTTGCGCAGCACATCCGTCGATTCGCCGACCGCGCCCGAGAGGAAGTCGACCAGTTCATTGATCAATTCCGCGGCGCGCGCCTGCTGATTGTCGCGGACGCACCGCACCAGGTCCTGCTCGAGTTGCACACGATACGGCCGCGCGCCCCTGGTCTCCTCATTGAGGGCCTGCACATCACGGATGTGGACGACGGTGTTGCGGTTGTAGACGTGCTGATAGCGTCGCGCCAGGTTGGCTTCGGCGTACGAGAACGGCACCGACATCCAGTCTTTGTAGGCGTTGCCGATGCCGACCGTGACCGTGAAGGGGAAGATCCGGCACACCGCGCTGCGGAACTGCTCGCCCAGCGCGTGAAGCGACTCGTAGCTGGCGCGCGACGCTTCGCACGAGACGACCGCCACAACCCGGCCCGGGTTGTTGTAGCCGACCAGAGAGCGCTGCGGCTCCGGCAGCTCGGCGCGAACGGTCTCGACCAGTTCGGCATACAGCTGCTGCAGTTCGATGGGGCTCTTGCCTTGCACGACCGCGTCGAAGTGATCCACCCGACAGACGATCACGGCCGGGTTCTCGAGCCGTTTGCCGAGAAAGCCCAGCGCCTCCTCCATGCTCGCGCTCTCGGGCGACGTGCCGCGCACCAGGTTATCGACCAGGCTGGTCTCGATCACGGGCAGGGTTTTGCGCAACGACCCCTTGACGATCTCGATCGTGCGCTGCTCGGACTTCTCCTGCTGGATCTCGGCCGTGATCTCCTGCAGCAACTCAACCAGGCGAGCCGTACGGACCGGTTTCAGAAGGTAGTCACGGGCGCCCAGTTTGAGCGCCTTCTGCACGTAAGAGAACTCGTTGTGGGCCGTGAGCATCACAACCTTGACGCCCGGCTGCTCGGCCTTGATCTGGGCCGCAGCCTGCAGACCGGTCAGGTTGGGCATCTTGATGTCCATCAAGATGAGCTCCGGTTGGTGACGACGCGCGAGGTCGACCGCCTCCTGGCCGTCGGCGGCCTCAAGCACCGGGCTGAAGCCCAGCGCGTTCTGCTCCAGGACGCGCAGAATGCCGGCCCGGATCACCGGCATATCGTCGACGACGAGAATTCCAGGCATGAGGCCCTCAGGCCGGCACGGCCTCGATCGGCTCGAGGTCGATGTCTTCGATCGGGTGATCCACCCGGTGGTCGCTGACTCCGTCGAGCAGGCGTGTGACAAAGCGCGGCGCCAGAGCCGGCAGTGCGCCCGAACTGGCGGGGCCGAAATCAAGTTGATTGCCGATCAGGTTGGCAACCGGTCCGGGGAACAGTGCTTCAGCGCGGACATCCTCGACCGAGGTCGCTTCAACCGGCAAGAAAAGCCGCAGACACGTGCCTTGATCGGGACCCGTGGTCGCCATCGCCGCAAACGTGTCCCCGTATTCGTTCACAAGACGCAAAAGCACGTTCTGCAGACCAAGCGAGTCGGTCTCGCTGGCATAGGCGCCGGCATTGATCCGCTCAGCGATTTCTCTCGGCATCCCGACGCCATCATCCGCGATCTCGAGCACCACCCGTCCCTGAGCCGCGAAGGCGCGCACGCGGATCGTGACCGGGCGGCTGATCGGCTCGGCGCCATGCAGCACCGCGTTCTCGACCAGGGGTTGGATGATCATGCACGGCACTTCGAAGTGCTCGAGCTCGGGCGCAAGGTCGACGACGAAGGACAAACGCTCGCCGAAGCTGACCTTCTGGATCTCGAGGTACTGCCGGATCATGGCGAACTCTTCGCCCAACTCCACCTGGGTCGAGATGTTGCGCAGGCTATAGCGCAGCAGGTCGCTCAGGTCGTACGCGATCTTCTCGGTGCGCGGCGCGGCCTCCTCGAGAGCGGTGTAGCCCAGGAGCGTGAGAGAGTTGAAAAGGAAATGCGGATTGATCTGCGCCTTGAAGGCCCGCAGCTGAGCTTCCTGCAGCGCGACCTTGAGCGCGGCCTGTTCCTGGGCCTGATTGAGAAGCTCGGTCTGCGCGATCTTGGCGACGCCCATCTCGATCACGTAGTTGGCCGTGATCGAGAGCATCTCCACCGCGGCCGTGAAGCGCTCGCGCGGCAGAGGCGTGATCTCTCGCGCGGCGTCTTCAATGGAGTCTCTCGTGAGACCCAGCGGCACGTTGTGTCGCACGACGCTCTCGATGTAGTTTTCCTGCGCGTCGTCCGGGATGGCCTGACCACACAGGATCGAGCCGACGAAATGCCCGTCGATCATGATCGGCGCCGCGGCATCCATCAGCCCGCCGGCGCAGTTATAGGCATACGGACGGTTCATGGCCAGTGCGCGTCGCCCGCCCTCGGCGTCGCAGCGCTGGCAGCGTTTGAGGCCTTCCTCTGTGGAGCGGATCAGCAGGCAGAGCCGACAGAAGTTGCTGGTCTTCGTGATCGGCTTGCCGCCCCGATCGACGGTGACCGCGGCGACACCCATCGCCTGCGCGAAGGTATCCTGAATCCGTTGCAGGACTCCGAGGTCGATGACATCGGCGATCGCTAGGTCGGTCGTCTTCATCGTGGTAGACGCCATCTTCAGTCTCCAACGCGTCGTTCTTGAATGGCGGGCCGGTTAAACGAAAAGAGCAGCCCGTTCGGCTGCTCCTATCCGCGAGAAGCATCTTCACAAGAAATCCAGGGGATCTGACTTCGTCGCGCGGGGTGGCGCGACGTCACAGTTGCGGGACAGCACCGGATTGGTCCGCCCGCAGGCCGACGTCACCGGATTTCACCCTGGTGCCGGGCGCAGTGTGTTTCGCCCGACCCGACGATACCGTTGTCAGAGCTGTGTGTCGCGTGTTCCTCCAGATTGGATTCAGATTCTACGGTGGTTCCCGCGACCTGCCCGATGACGTTCCTCATGATTCGAACCGATAGATGTAATCCGGTCCGACTTAGCCGATTCTTACTCCCCGACCTTCTCGACCACGATCGTGCCGCGCGTGACAAGCGCCGCGATGGCGCCGATGGCGGCCAGCTGCGGCGCGATCAGGGCGCCGACGACACCGATGGCCAGTGGGATGTCAATGATGGTTTTGCCCTCTTCGTTCTTGATCACGACGCGGCGCACGTTGCCGGCATGCACGAGTTCCTTGATCTTTGACATCAAGGCGTCGCCATCGAATTTGAACTCCTCTGAGCGGACGTTTTCTTCGGTCATGGGGGTCTCCATAGCAAGATTCTCTAACCTTAAGTCGACGAGGGCTTGCCATAGCGCTCGGCGGCCCGCGCCTTGGCCTTTTCAGCCTCCACCACCCGGTCGCGCGGCGGCGCGCTCGTCTCGAGCCCGGCGAGTAACCGCCGCGACGCCGCCGCCACCTCATCCACTGCCGCGTTGAACACGGCCTCGTTGGCCTTCGACGGCCGGGCGTAGCCGCTCAGCTTGCGCACGTACTGCAGGGCCGCGGCCCGGATCTCGTCCTCGGTCACGGGCGGCTCAAAGTTGTGAAGGGTCTTGATGCTCCGACACATGGATCCTCCGATCCGGCGCGAAAGGGTGTCGCCCGCGTACACCGTTCTTCAGCTGCCGCAATGCGAATTCGATCCGGCCTTTCGCCCGGCTGTCGCGCCGCATCGCGCACCACGTTTGAGTCTAGCACGGCCGGCACCGAGTGCCCGTCTCAGGATCCTG
>WBZS01001016.1_pt2 | contig 25408 bp, 14 predicted proteins | sample 5204201 | NCBI WGS metagenome assembly WBZS01 (sample SAMN12344357, study PRJNA552823) | activated sludge metagenome | biome: Activated sludge suspended growth; feature: Nitrification reactor; material: Wastewater; isolation source: activated sludge from nitrification reactor of wastewater... | reverse complement strand
TCCGGAAGGCGCTGTTCGCCTACAACCACGCGCTCTGGTACGTCAACGACGTCCTCTACTACGCCGCCGCCTACAGCGGCGGCGACGTCGCAGAGAACCCGTGCGTCACCGACGACACAGCCACCACGGGTACCCCCCTGACCGGGACCGGCCCGGCCACGGACGCCGTCAACGCTGCCCTCCGCTGGCTCGGCACCCGTTACAGCTGGGGCGGCGGCACCCCCAGCGGACCCTCAACCGGAATCTGCTGCTCACCCGGCGGCCAGGACGGACGCGTCGTCACCGGGTTCGACTGCTCCGGCCTCGTCCTCTACGCATATGCCCAGATCGGCGTCCGACTGCCACACCTTGCCCACGACATCACCCACAACTCAGGCGGACAGGTCATCCCGAGGGACTTCGCCCAAATGAGGCCGGGCGACGTGATCGGGTTCTCCCACACACCCGGAGGCCGCGTGTTCCACGCCGGCATCTACATGGGCGACGGCCGCATGGTGAACTCCGACGGCAGCGGAGTCTCCATCGACAGCCTCACCGCCGGGTATTACAGCCGCCTGGTCTGGCGCGTCGTTCGATTCGTCGAGTAAGAGCGTCCCACTCCCACCGCGAAGGACGCGGAGGGGCCGTTGTGTCGCCTTCGCGCGCGATCGCGGGTGTGACAGGAAGTGTCGGGTGGGCCCGCTAGGGTCGGGGTGGAGGTAAGCAGCCGCAAAGTGGCGCGCGTGTGTCGGGAAGCTGGCGCGCCGGGTCGCGAATGGCATCGTCATCGGCTGACGGACCTGACGACGACCCGAGCAGAGGAGGGATGATGAACGACGCCGCAGCATCGGTGGCCCCTGCGCGCTATGCGTTGTCCTTCACCACAGGCACTCTTCTCTCCCGCGAGGCCGCACTGCTTGCGCCGTTGTACATCCAGCACCGTGACTGGGAAAAGGTCCGCCGCTTGGCGTTGGAAAGCAACGTGCTGCAGGTGAGGACCCACAGCACTGGTATCCGCCTCGTCCGGGAGACGGTCAAGCGTCTTTCGGTGTTGACCGACGACGAAGTGGCCCTTGTGGCTGAAGTCACCGCGTCCGAGAGGAGCAACCTGATGTGGGCCGCCGCCTGCCGCCGGTACGAGCTCATTGGGGAGTTCGCCGAGGAAGTGCTCCGCGAGCGGTTCCTGCTCCTGGCGCCGACTCTGGATCATCAGGACTTCGACAGTTTCGTACGGAGTAAGGCGTTGTGGCACGAAGAGGTGGCAGAGATCAAAGACTCGACGTTACGGAAGTTGAGGTCGAACGTGTTCCGGATGTTGAAGGAGGCAGGGTTGCTGTCGGTGGCTGGGCGCATCATGCCCGCCTTGCTGTCGGAGCGACTCTCGGTCGCGCTGGTCTCCCACACTCCGAGCGACCTGCGATTTTTCCCGATCCGGCCGATGGCTGGAGAGGTGACTGCGCTGTGATCCCGAAGACACTGCCCGAGCAGGAGGATCATTTGTTCGCTGTTCTCAGGGGGGAGCGCTTCTTGCAGATGGAAGGCCTGGGCAATGAGGTTCCCTTCTTCATCTACCCCTATCCGCCCGAGGCGGCGCTTGAGGTGGCAGGGGCGAAGAAGCGGGTCAAGAACCGACTCGCCGCTGCTGGGGTGAAGGTTTTCGAGATCAACCTCTACGACTTGTCGGTCGAGCTGCTCGAGGGGCGGAAGGTCTGGGACCGGGTGTTGGCGGTCGAGCCCGACCAGGACAAGGCCGACTTCCGCGAACTGCTCCAGGGCATGCTCGACCCACAGCTCCACATCGCCCCGGCGATCCGAGACCGGCTGGCGCAGGAGGAGTTCGACATCTTCTTCCTCACCGGGATCGGTGAGGTGTTCCCCTACATCCGCTCCCACAACGTACTTAACAACCTGCAGTCGGTGGTCCAGGGCAAACCAATGCTGATGTTCTTTCCGGGCCGCTACGAGCAGTCCGACACGTTGGGCTCGTCGCTCGTGTTGTTCGGCCGGCTCAAAGACGACCAGTACTACCGAGCCAAGAACATTTTGGAACAGGAGGCGTGAGCTGATGCAGCTCGACCAGATCTTCGCCAAGGACATCCAGCGCCCGATCGAGGGCGTCATCAAGGCTGATGACGCTGCGCATCTGGCCACCGAGGTCGACGAGTATGTGCTGACCAACGAGGCCGCCAAGGGGTTGGAGATCCTGCTGGAGGAGTACACCTCCTACACCAACGGCAACGGCGTGTGGATCTCCGGCTTCTTCGGCTCTGGCAAGTCGCACATGCTCAAGATGCTCGCCCACCTCTTGGGCGACGTCGAAGGACAGGACTTCTCGCGCCAGAACGTCTCCGACAACTTCCGATCGAAGGCTCCTGACGCTTTCCTTCCGGGACTGCTGAACAAGGTAGACCGGATCCCCGCCAAGAGCCTGCTGTTCAACATCGACCAGAAGGCCACCCTGATCAGCAAGGACCAGACCGACGCCCTGCTCAAGGTGTTCGTCAAAGTCTTCGACGAGTCTCAGGGCTACTACGGCAACCAGGGCCACGTCGCTCGCTTCGAGCGCCAGCTCGACAACCGCGGCCAATATGAGGCCTTCCAGGATGCGTTTGAGCGCATCTCCGGTATCCCGTGGGCCCAGGGGCGCGAACAGACAGCGCTCGAAGGACCGAGCATCGATCGTGCCTTCACCGAAGTCGACGGTAAGGCCCACAGCGGGGTCATCCAGCAGTACAGCGCCTCGTACTCGGTCTCGATCGAGGATTTCGCCGACCAGGTCAAGGCCTGGCTGGACAGGCAGTCAGACCCGACCTTCCGCCTGAACTTCTTCGTCGACGAGGTGGGGCAGTTCATCGGCTCAGACACCAAGCTGATGCTCAACCTGCAGACCATCGCCGAGTCCCTCAACACCAAGTGCGGCGGTCGCGCATGGGTGTTGGTGACCAGCCAGGAGGACATGGAGAAGGTCCTGGGCGACCGTACCCGCCAACAGGGCAACGACTTCTCCAAGATCCAGGCACGGTTCAAGACCCGGCTCAAGCTGACCAGCGCCGATGTCGAGGAGGTCATTCGCAAGCGGCTGCTGGAGAAGAACGACGTCGGGTTTGGTGCGCTGTCGGTGATCTACGCCGAGCAGCACGCCAACTTCAAGACCTTGTTCGACTTCGTCGACGGGGCCAAGAGTTACCGCAACTACACCGACGAGGCCCACTTCGTCGGCACCTACCCGTTCGTCAGCTACCAGTTCCCGCTGTTCCAGGCTTCCATCGAAGGCATCTCCGATCACAATGTCTTCGAGGGGCGCAACAGCTCGGTCGGTGAGCGCTCGATGCTCGGCGTCGTCCAGCAGGTCGCCAAGGACATTGGCAACGTCGAGGTAGGTCACCTCGCCACGTTCGACAGCATGTTCGCCGGCATCCGTGCCTCCCTGAAATCGGCTGCCCAGCGTTCGATCGACGTCGCCGAACGTAACCTCGACAACCCCCTCGCGGTCCGGCTGCTCAAGGCGCTTTTCCTCGTCAAGTACGTCGAGAGCTTCCAGGCGACACCCCGAAACCTCACGGTGCTGGTGTACGACCGCTTCGGCCTCGACCTGCCAGCGCTGTCGGAGCAGGTCAAGGAAGCACTGACCATTCTGGAGACGCAGACCTACGTTCAGCGCAACGGCAACACGTATGAGTACCTGACCAACGAGGAACAGGTAATCGAGGAGGAGATCAAGAACGTCGACATCGACGGCTCCGAAGTCAGCGGTCGGCTGTTCAAGGTCCTGTCCGGCGACGTCATCAAGACCAGCAAGATCCGCTACGCCAGGAACGCGCAGGACTTCCCGTTCGGCTTCAAACTCGACGACCAGGCCCACGGCTCCCAGAAGGAGCTGGCAGTCCACTTCATCTCCCCCGAGTACCCGTACTCGCCTGAAGAGATCCGCATGCACAGCGCGGGCAAGGACGAGCTGCGCGTCATCCTCGAGCCCGATGCACGGGTGCTGTCGGACCTGCGGCTGCTGATCAAGACCGAGAAGTACATCAAGCGCAAGCAAGGTACCTCGATTTCGGCCACCGAGGGCCAGATCCTGCAGACCAAGGGTGCGCAGAACACCGGGCGGGAGAAGGAGTTGATTCAGCGGGTCAAGGCCTCGGTGGGCAAGTCCGCTCTGGTGATCAACGCCGCAGACATCAACTCCAGCTCGCAGGACGGGCTGGTCCGGGTGACCGAGGGTTTCCAGGAGCTGATCAGCCGCACCTACACCCAACTCAAGCTGCTCGACGGCCGAACGTACAGCGAGCAGCAGGTCGCCGGGGCAGCCAACCCCGACAGCGGCCTGTTCGACGCTGCTGAGGCCAGCAAGCTCTTCGCGCCGTCCGAGGAGGTGCTGTCGTTCGTGCTGCGCAAGGAGACCCTCGGCGAGCAGGTAACGGTCAAGACCATCGTCGACGGCTTCACGGCCAAGCCCTACGGCTGGGACCTGGCCTCGATCGAAGTCCTGATCGCCTTCCTGATCGGTACTTCAAAAGTCACCCTCACCGTTGACGGGAACCTCCTTAGGCGCTCCGAAGTCGCCACGGCGCTGCGCAACACTCAGAAGCACCCCCACGCGGTGGTGTCACCCCAGACGACCTTCGACGAGCGCAAGGTCGCAGCCTTCCGCAAGTTCTGCACCGACTTCTTCGACGAGCCCAACGCCCCCAAGGACCCGCTGGAGTTGGCCCGCCACGGCGCCGACAAGCTGAAAGCCAAACGCGACGAGCTCAAGGCCACGATAACCAGTTCCAAGTACCCGTTCGTCAGCCAACTCTCTGGCCCGATCGACCTGCTCGACCAGGTGGTCGGGAAACCGAACGACTGGTACCTGACCAGCTTCCACCTCGGCGACGATCTGCTCGACACCAAGGATTCGATCATCGACCCGATTCAGGCTTTCCTAAGCGGCGGCCAGAAGACCATCTACGACGACGCCCTCGCCCTGCTCACCACCCACAGTGGCAACCTGGGCTACTTGCCCTCTGGCAGCGACGCCACGGTGCGCGCGGCCCTCGACGACCCGAACGCCTTCCGCGGCAGCAAGATGGCCCAACTCAAGCAGGCCACCGACCATCTGCTCGCTCAAATCGACCAGGTCGTCACCACCAACCGCGCCAGCGTCATCGAGGCGATCGAGGGACGCAGAGCCGAGATCGAGCAGAGCGCCTTCTACGCCAAGGCGGCACCCGACGCCCAGAAGGCCGTGCTGCGACAGGTCGACCAAATCCTCGCCCGCGTCCGCGCCCAGAATCAGATCGCCCTCATCCGGGAGACCGGCTCGAGCTTCGAGGAGACCCTCTACCCGAGCCTGCTCGACCAGCTGGCCGCTTCGCAGCTTGGAGACGGCGAGGCGGAAGCCGGCACGCCGTCACCCCCGAAGCAGACCGTTTCGGTTAAGACCATCTTCGCTGCAGGGGTTTCTGGCGTTCTGGAGACGGCGGAGGACGTTGACCGCTACCTCGAGGCACTGCGCTCGGCGCTCGTGAAGGCCCTGGACGACGGAAAGCGAATCTCTCTCTGATGGAAACAGCTCTTCTCAAGTCGTTCGCCACCTGGGCGCGCACCTCGCTTATTCGCGAGGTGACCGCTCGGATTGCAGTGGTGCTCGCCCCTGCCTCGCGTGAGCGGGTGGAGCAGCCGAGGGCCGTAGAGGTTCTGGAGAAGGCGGTCACGGCGGCCGGTGGGGGCGACAAGGGAAAGACCGTGGTCGCTGATCGGGTTGCCTACACGTGGTTCAACCGGGTCATCGCCCTGCGGTTCATGGATGCCAACGGGTACACCGGTGTCGGTGTCGTCTCTCCGCAGGCCGGTGTCGGCGGTCAGCCCGAGATCCTGGCCGAGGCCAAGCGCGGCAACTTCGAAGCTGCTGTGGTCGGCGGCAAGGCGCGCGAGAGCGTCACAGGCCTGCTCAACGGCACTCGCCGCAGTGATGATGCCCAGGGCGAGGCCTACGCAATCCTGCTCGCGGACTACTGTCGCTATTGGAACCGTGCGATGCCTTTCATGTTCGAGCGGGAAGGTGATTTCACCGAGCTGCTCATCCCGGGCGACCTGCTGGCCGACGACTCGGTCCCGAGCCGCGCGGTCAGGGTGCTCACCAAGGATGTTTGCCAAGACGTCGAGGCCATCGGCTGGCTCTACCAGTTCTACGTCTCTGAACGTAAGGACGAGGTTTTCGCCGGTTTCAAGAAGAACAAGAAGGCCGGCGCCGACGAGATCCCGGCAGCCACCCAGCTCTTCACGCCGCACTGGATCGTCCGCTACCTCGTCGAGAACTCCCTCGGGCGGCTGTGGATGCTCAACCGCCCGGGCTCCCGCCTGGTGGACCAGATGGATTACTACATCGCCCCGGTCGACGAGGAGACCAACTTCCTCAAGATCAGCCGGCCCGAGGAGCTCAAGGTCGTCGACCCGGCCTGCGGCTCGGGGCACATGCTGACCTACGCCTTCGACCTGCTGTACGCCATCTACGAAGAAGAGGGCTACGCCCCCGCCGAGATCCCCAGCCTGATCCTGATCAACAATCTCTACGGCATCGAGATCGATCCCCGCGCCGGAGCCCTCGCAGCTTTCGCCCTAACGATGAAAGCTCGGGCCAAGCAGCGGACGTTCTTTAACAAGCTGGTCGAGCCCAACGTCTGCGTCCTCGACCCGATCCGCTTCACCCCGGATGAGATCGACTTTCTGCTGACCCGTGGTGGCGACAAGGCCGCCGAGATGGCCTTCTGGAACCAGTTCGAGCACGCCGACACGTTCGGGTCGCTGATCCAGCCCGATCACGAGCTGACCGTTGGCCTCAAGCAGCACATCGCCCAACTCGACGGCGGCGGGGATATCCTCCTGGCTGACGTTCTCGACTGGGCGGAGCGGGTCATCGAGCAGGCCGCGTACCTGTCGCCGAAGTACGCCGTAGTTGTGGCCAATCCGCCATACATGGGCGCTGGCAACATGGGCTCCCTGCTCACAACGTTCGCGAAGGAGTACTACCCGGCGAGCAGGACGGACTTGTTCGCCATGTTTATCGAGCTGTGCATGCGTCTTGCGGGTCGGTCGGGCCAGGTCGCCATGATCACGATGCAGTCTTGGATGTTCCTGGCGTCCTTCGACAAGTTACGTGAACGCATCCTCCAGTACGCACCGCCTGCCGCCATGGCCCATCTCGGAGCGCGAGCGTTCGACTCGATTGGTGGAGCCGTCGTGTCCACAACGGCCTTCGTTCTCCAGGTCGGTCGGTCGCTGGGAGAGGTGGGCTCGTACGTGCGCTTGGTCGGTGGGCGCACGGAGGCAGAGAAGTCGAGGATGTTGCTTTCGGCTGCGACTGATGGTGATGGGTCGCTGTATCGGAGCTCTGGTGAGACCTTCTCGCAGATCCCGGGCACTCCGATCGTTTACTGGCTCTCGCCAGACGTACGCCGTGCCTTCACCCTCGGGCGACCGCTCGGTGAAGTGGCGCAGTTGCGCGAAGGGCTGTCTAGCTCGGATGCTGACCGGTTTGTTCGACTCTGGTGGGAGGTATCCGGTCGATCGCGCATCCTGGATGCCCCCACCCCTGCTGCTGCCAAAGACAGTGGTGCCAAGTGGTTCCCGTTCAACAAGGGTGGCGACTTCCGCAAGTGGTACGGGAACCACGAGTACGCCATCAACTGGCAGAACGGAGGAGCAGAGATCCTGGCCGAGCGGCCCAAGTCCACTGTCCGTAGCCCTCAGTTCTACTTCCGGCCTTGCGTTTCGTGGTCGAAGATCTCGACTGGCTCGCCAGCCTTCCGAAGCTACCCGCAGGGGTTTGTGCTTGGCTCCGCCGCGAAGTCGGTCTACGTAGATTCCCAGCAGGAGTCGACCCTCATCATGAGCATCTGCAACTCGTCGTTGGTGCAACTGCTCCTTGAGGCCAAGTCTCCGACCATGTCGTTCGTGGCGGAGGATGTCGGTAGCCTGCCAGTTCTTGCCACCCAAGCGCCAGAAGAAGTACTCGCGCTTGTCGCCGAGCTTCAGGCCAACTCGACTGCAGATTGGGATGAATCCGAGACCTCATGGAACTTCACGGCGACCCCGTTGCTGACCGATGCGTCGCAACTAACACTCGCTAAAGCATTCGACGACTACCGCCAGCGTTGGATCCGCATCTCGCTTCGTCAACAAGCACTCGAAGAGTCGAACAACGTTGCCATTGCCGAGCTCTATGGGCTCGACCATGAGGTTCAGACCGCCGTGCCGCTGGATCGAGTCACTCTGACTCGCAATGCAGCGTTCAGGTACTCAGGGAGGGCCGCGACCGAGCATTCAACCCTCTTCCTTCAGGACGCGGCGAAGGACCTTGTCTCCTACGCCGTCGGGTGCATGTTCGGCCGCTACAGCCTGGACGAGCCGGGGCTCATCTTGGCCGACCAGGGCGCTACGGTGCAGGACTACTTGGCCAAGGTTCCGAGCCCGACGTTCGCTCCGGACAAGGACAACGTCATCCCCATCGTGGACGGCGATTGGTTCGAGGACGACATCGTCGCTCGCTTCCGCGCCTTCCTCCGGGTGGCCTTCGGGGAGCAGCACCTCGCGGAGAACCTGCGCTTAGTCACCGAGTCGCTGGGCGTGCGAGACATCCGCGACTACTTCGTGCGGTCGTTCTACAAGGATCACGTCCAGAGGTACAAGAAGCGCCCGATCTACTGGCTGTTCTCCAGCCCCAAGGGATCGTTCAACGCCCTGATCTACATGCACCGCTACTCGCCCTCGACGGTCTCGACGGTGCTCAACGAGTACCTGCGGGAGTTCACGGCCAAGCTCACGTCGAGCCTGCAGCAGCAGGAGCGCCTGGCGGCTGGCGGTGGGACGCCGCGGCAACAGGCGGCCGCGCAGAAGGAGGCCGATCGGCTCCGCAAAGTGCTGCTCGAACTCGAGGAGTACGAGCACGACGTGCTGTACCCGCTGGCGTCCCGGCAGCTCGCCATCGACCTGGATGACGGCGTGAAGGCGAACTATCCGAAATTCGGTGCCGCCCTCAAGAAGATCCCCGGACTTGAGGCCAGCGATGAGTGACGCCGCCACGGTCCGGCCACACCTGCTGCGGTGGTTCGACAGCCGCCGGGTGGTCTTCTGGCATGACCCGGAGGGGCAGTACGCGGCCGATATCGACAGCCTCGACCTGCCGTGGATCCAGACGATCCGTGTCGCTAACGATGAGTTCGCCGTCAAGAACCGGTTGTTGCACCAAGAGCCGGAGGGCAAGTTCCTCGTCTATCGCTCGGGTCAGGTGCCGAGCGGTATCGGGGATTGGCTGCTTGATCTGGAGCTTGCCTACGGCGTGTTCACAGCGGACCGCACCGCCCTCGTCGCCCAGGATCTCGGGCTGGTGGGCGAGGGCATCGACGAGGTCGTCCAAGCGCATGAGAAGTTCTTCAACGCCGCCAAGCGTGTCCAGAGTCTCAAGGCCCTGCTCAGCCCGGGGGACGACGCGGCTCGATTGCGGGCCAAGATCAGCGCCGTGGTGCTCGGCCAGCGGGAGCACAGCCTGCTGGAGATCACACGCACCCTCCTGACCGAGAACGCCAAGGGGTCCCACGCCAAGTACGACGCCCTCGCCGACTACGGTCTCGACGGCTTCTACTGGCTGGGCGTGGCACTCATCTACGGCTACGAATCGCCCACGCCGAGCATCGACGACCTGGTGCTGTGGATCTTCCAGCGAGCTCTCGAGGGCTTCAAGTCGGACCGCCCGGGTGGGCTGCAGAACATCCAGCTCGACTTCGCCAGCCTCCGAAACGACCGGCGAAGCCAGGAAGCCATGGCAACGCTCGCCAAGCGGGTCTCCGGCGACTTGAACTACAGGTCGAAGATCGAGGACGTCAGCTTCCGCGACCTAATCGGTGTTGACCTGTTCGAGGAGACCGACCAGAAGATCATCAGCGACCTGGCGCGCGCGGTGGCCGAGCAGACCGTCACGCCGCGCGAGGTGGCCGAGGTAGTCCGGGCACGGCAGAGTAGCGTCTGGATCGACAACTATCGGCGGCTCTACACAGCTGTGGCAAGCGCTTCGGAGCTGTTGGGCGAACTGGCCTCGCTGAACCTGGCTATGCAGTCGTTCGACAACGGTCTCGAACGCTACTTGCGCGAGTGGTTCCGCATCGATCAGCTCTACCGCCAGTTCGTCGTCGCTGCCCGCACCGCTGAGTACCCCAAGCCCCTCGAAGCGCTGCGTGAGCAGGTCGAGAAGCGCTACACCAACAAGTACGTCTACGAGCTAGGCAATGCCTGGCAGCACCAGGTCGACCAAGTCAAGACATGGCGCTCGACCGCACTGCGCTCCCAGACCGACTTCTACGCCCGCTACGTCGAGCCGCTGGTTCGCGACGGTGACAAGAAGGCCGTCGTCATCATCTCCGACGCCATGCGCTACGAGGTGGCCGACGAACTCGGCTCGCTGATCAGGCAGGAGGATCGCTTCGACGCGACGCTGGAGGCCGTCCTGGGGGTGCTGCCCAGCTACACCCAGCTCGGTATGGCCGCCCTGCTGCCGCACTCGACGCTCAAGCACTCAGCGGACGCCAAGACGGTGCTCGCCGACGACCAGCCGACCAACAACACCGCTTTCCGGAGCAAGATCCTTGAGGCGGTCGGCGGATCGGCGATACAGGCCGAGGACTTCAAGGCCCTCACCGCCGACGAGCGGCGCGAGCTCTACAAGGCCAACCGGGTCATGTACGTCTACCACAACCGGATCGACGCCACCGGGGACAAGCTCGGCACCGAGCGTCAGGTGTTCGAGGCTGTAGAAGACACGCTCCGCGACATCGTCGACCTGGTGAAGAAGCTGGCCAATGCCAATGCAACCAACATCTTCATCACGGCCGACCACGGCTTCCTGTTCCAGGACGAGGCGCTGGCCGATCCCTTCTTCCTGTCGACCAAGCCACAGGGCGATGACCTCAAGTACGTCAACAAGCGCTTCGTGCTGGGCACCGGCCTCAGGGTTGATCCCGCCTTCGCCACCTTCAGGGCTGCCCAGCTCGGGCTAGACAGCGAGCTGGAAGTTCAGATTCCCAAGTCGATCCACCGCCTGCGGCTGGCCGGCAGTGGCTCGCGATTCGTTCATGGTGGGGCGACCTTGCAGGAGATTGTCGTTCCGGTGCTGGCGGTCAACAAGAAGCGCAGGAGCGACGTTCGGCCGGTGAATGTGAAGATCCTGCCAGAGTCGGACAAGATCACCACCGGGCAAGTCGTCGTCCGCTTGTTCCAGTCAGAACCGGTCAGCGACAAGGTCCAGCCGCGTTCCCTCCGAGCGGGGATCTATGCCGGCGAAACGCTGCTCTCGAACCTCGCCAACCTGACCTTCGACCAGATGTCAGCCGACACACGTGACCGCTATCAGAGCGCGCGAATGCTCCTCAGCCAAGACGCCAACGATTACAACAACCGGGCCGTCGAGTTCCGGTTGGAGGAGCGCATCCCCAACACGAACCAGTGGCGCGTCTATGAGAAGGCCATCTACACACTGAAGCGTTCCTTCACGTCAGACTTCGACTTCTGAGGAGAGGCGAGATGACCGAGACCCAGAACGAGCCCGCCAACGCCAGCGAGCCGCAACAGAGCGACCTCGACTACAAGATCAATCTTCTCTTCAGCGGGGTCGTCGTCCGCAAGGACTTGGTCAAGGCCGTCAAGGGCAACGCCATCGTGCCGTCTTACGTCCTGGAGTACCTGCTGGGCCAGTACGCCGCCTCGGACGACGAAGCCACCATCCAGGCTGGCATCGATACCGTCCGCCAGATCCTCGCCGAGCACTACGTCCACCGCAGCGAGTCCGAGCTGGTCAAGTCCAAGATCAAGGAACGCGGACGCCACCGGATCATCGACAAAGTCACGGTCACACTCAACGAGAAGGCCGACGTCTACGAGGCCGAGTTCGCCAACCTCGGCATCAAGGGTGTCATCGTCGACTCGCCGATCATCAAGGCCCATCCCAAGCTGCTCGTGGGCGGGGTGTGGTGCATCTGCGACATCGAGTACTTCCACACCGACGACCAGCGGGTCGTGCCCTGGATCCTGGGGTCGATCAAGCCCATCCAACTCTCGCGATTCGACGTCGATCAGTATCTGGAGTCTCGACGCGGGTTCACCACCGACGAGTGGATCGACCTGCTTATGCAGTCCATCGGCTTCAACCCTGAGATGTTCAGCAGGCGCGGGAAGTTCTTCCAGCTCGTGCGCCTCATCCCGTTCGTCGAACGGAACTACAACCTGGTCGAGCTCGGCCCCAAGGGCACCGGCAAGTCCCACATCTTCTCCGAGTTCTCGCCACACGGGATGCTGATCTCAGGGGGCGAGGTCACCGTCCCGAAGCTCTTCGTCAACAACGCCAACGGACGCATCGGGCTCGTGGGCTACTGGGATGTCGTTGCGTTTGACGAGTTCGCCGGCAATAAGAAGCGCACGGACAGGTCGCTTGTCGACATCATGAAGAACTACATGGCCAACAAGACGTTCTCGCGCGGCATCGACCCCCAGGGCGCGGAGGCCTCCATGGTCTTTGTCGGCAACACCTCACACACCGTGCCGTACATGCTCAAGAACTCCGACCTGTTCGACGAGCTGCCCGAGGCCTATCACGACCCAGCGTTCCTTGACCGCCTCCACCACTACATTCCCGGCTGGGAAGTCGACATCATCCGTGGCGAGATGTTCTCCAGCGGCTACGGATTCGTCGTCGACTACATCGCTGAAGTCCTCAAGTCCATGCGGTCCCAGGACTACTCCGACCGCTACCAGCAGCACTTCACGTTGTCACCCGACATCTCGACCCGAGATCGCGACGGCATCCACAAGACCTTCTCGGGCCTGATGAAGATCCTCTACCCCGACGGCCGCGCCACTCTCGAAGAGACCGAGGAGATCCTGCGGTTCGCCATCGAGGGTCGCAAACGGGTCAAGGACCAGATCCTTCGCATCGACTCCACGATGCCCGAGGTGAAGTTCGGCTACCTCGACACCGAGGGCTCATGGCACAGCGTCGCCACTCTGGAGGAAGACGAGTATCCGACCTACTACCACCGAGGGCGCAGGGAGGACACTGAGCCTGCGGAGACTCCCGCCGATACCGACCCGCTCGGCGGTGCCCCAACCCCAACCGGCGTGCCTTCGGCCGACCAGAGTGCCGCGCCCGCGCCGGCCCCCGAGCTGTTCCAAGGGCACCGGGAGTATCACGAGGGTCAGCGGGGCGTTTCGTATGGTGAACTGCTCGTCCCGCACCTCCGTGGTGCCTCGCAGATCAGGATCGTCGACCCCTACGTGAGGCTGTTCCACCAGGCCAGGAACCTGATGGAGCTCGTCGAGGGCATCGCACGCGGAAAGGACCCGGCCGACGAGGTGACGCTGAAGCTTGTGACCGTCGAGTTCCAGGACGACCCAGTCAAGCGTCAGAAGCAGTACGAGTACCTCCTTCAGATCCACAAGAGCGCCGGCGTCCTGGGGATTGTCCTTGACGTCGAGTTCGCCGAGCCCCAGGCCATCCACGACCGGTCGATCACGACCGACACGGGTTGGAAGATCCTGTTGGGCCGCGGCCTCGACATCTTCCAGCGCATGTCCGACAGCCCGTTCGACCTCGCCACCAAGTACCAGAAGTACCGCGAGGTGAAAGCCTTCGGCATCACCTACATCCGGGAAGCCGTAGCAGAGCACTCGGACGCCGGTGCGGACTCGCCGCCGGGCGCGTGACGGTTTCACGACACGCGACCTGATCGCAGCTGTCCCCGAGTCCGTTCCCGGCGCCGTTAGGTAGGTGGACACGAAGGAGACGTGATGCAGCGGGAGCGTGTGCAGGACCAGTACCCATGGACGTGGGAGCTCCCCCTGGTCGTGATCTGTGCGGTGCTTCTCCTGGGCGTGACGGTATGCCAGCTGGGGCGGTCGCTGGCGAACTGGTTCGCCGGCGCCGGTTGGTGGTGGCCAACCTACGACAAGTGGGTGACCAGCGTGCCGGGCGTGTTAGCCGGTGACGCCGCAGCCGGGCTGCCCGGCGTCCTTCGGGTTGCCAGCGCAGAAGCCGTGTGGGGGTGGCTGGCCGTCGTCGGCCTGCTGACGGTCCTCGGGTTCGCGGTCGCTGGCGTCCGGGGTTGGCAGCAGTGGGGCCCCGGGCGGATGCGCGGCATGGCGACGATCGCCGAAGCCCACGAGCTCCTCGGCAAGGACCGGCTGTGGAAGGTGCGGCACGTCGTTCGACCGGACCTGTATCCCCCCAGCTGGAGGGCCCCGCGATGACTGCACCTGGATCTGTCGGGAGAATCAGACCGGACCCGGCCAAGCGCTTCGACCCCGCTCAGGTGGGTTGGCGCATCGGAGCCGGTCACCAGCCAAGGTCCGGTGAGCTGTGGTGCCCCTGGGACCGGACTGCGGGCGTCATCGGCCCGCAAGGTTCGGGCAAGACGCTGGACCTCCTGACGCCCGCGCTCATCAGCGCCCCTGGTGCCGCGATGGTCACGCTCACCAAACCTGACGACCTGCTGCTGTCGCTGCCTGAGCGTTCCAAGGGCGGCCGGCCCTGCGTGGTGTTGGATCCGTTCGGTCTCGTCCCCGGCCTCCCCGAGCTGGTGTGGGATCCGATCACCGGGTGTGTCGACCGCATGGTGTCCGAACGCCGGGCAAAGGCGTTCACGGCGGGAACTATCCATGGGACGAGCCACGGGTCGGGGGACGCTGCGGCTCGCTTCTACGCCGCCGAGGCCGCGAAGGTGCTGATGGCGTACTTCCACGCCGCAGCGCTCACCGGCAAGAGCCTCGATGACCTCTTGGCATGGGTCGCGAAGCCGTTGTCGACGTCCCAGCCCGAGGAGATCCTGCGCCGACACCCCCACTCCGATCCATTGTGGGCGGGTCTCCTCCAAGGGGCGCTGCGTGGTGACGAACGCACGAGCGCCAACACGATCACAACAGTTCAGCAGGCCATGTCGCTCTTCTTCCAGGACGACATCCGACGCCGATGTGTGCCGACGGCGGGGCGACAGGCCACCAACGTCGCCGAGGTGCTCCGCAACCGGGGGACTATCTACCTATTGGGCCGCGAGGACCCGTACGCGTCGGCATCGCCGTTGATGACGGCAGTCGCCGAGCACGTCCTCGACACCGCGATCCAGCAAGCCAACACCAGCAGGCACGGACGTTTGTGTCCGCCCATGTTGGCCTGCCTCGATGAACTGCCGTCCACGGCTCCGCTGCCCACGCTCCGGACGCGGATGGCGAACGAGCGGGCCCTCGGACTGTCGTTCATCTACGCGGCGCAGACGTTCCGGCAGCTGGCGGCGATCTTCGGCGAGCAGGAGGCCCGCGCCCTCGTGGGGCTCACCAACGTTTTGGTGTGGTTCGGGGGTTCGAAGGACGTGTCGTTCAACCAGGAGGTGTCCGACTTGGTCGGCCGCGTGCGGGTGCCTCGATCCTCCTGGCAGATGGGCGGCGGCCGAGGACGCACTATCCACTCGGAGGAGATCCCAATCTTGCGCCCCGAGGAGCTGCGGCAGTTGCCCGACAAGCAGGCGCTGCTGATCGCGGAGAACGCCCGACCGATCATCGCCCGGCTGCATCGGTGCATCGAGGGACGCGATGGCCGACGGCTGCTGGCCCAACAGCGAGCGCTTCGGGAGGAGCTTGCCGCGGGACGTGCTGGGGGTCGTGACGTGGAGGCCCGTACCGCCGCTGCCCTCGTGGAAGCGCAACGTCATGGCTGGTGAACAGGCGACCGACGCTAGCCCGCTCGTGTTGGGCTTCCCGGCGCCGGGTAGTCGGGTCCAGAAGGCCTACCACGATCTGTGGGAGGCCCAGAACGGCAGCGAGGAGCGCAAGAAGAAGCTGGGCAACCCCGCCAACCTGCCGCGCCCGTGGGACCCGACCACCTGTCTTGACCGCGGCCTCCGGTGGGAGGTCTGGCTGTGGCTCGACCAGGTGGCGGAGTGGATCAACACGGAGTACGTGTGGGAGGCCTCAGGAGGCGGGTGCATCCCTCACTGCTGGCCGCTGCATCCGCACCTGGTCCACGAGTTGGCCGTGGTGGCCGACCAACGCCGCCGCGCCGGCCACGCGCCGACGTCGGACGTCCTCGAGAACTGGCACCGCTACGTCCTGCCCGGCTTCATCGACCGGATGCGTCAGCGACTGAAGCAGTCCTGCGACGACGACCACCAGCCCTGGCCCAGCCGCAGCCGCTACGCTCGCCACACGAGCGAGGAGGCGTCTGCCCAGCGACTCCGAGCGTTCGAGGTTGACCTGTTCGCACTTGCCCACGACGAAGACATTCGGCCCACCCTGCACCAACTCTCCCTCCTGGATGGCGGTGACCTGATCGACCCGTCCACCGGCGAGGTCCTCTAGCCTCGATGGTCAGCACTCGCCTGGTTGCGACTGCGGCCGCTCACCCGAACAACGCGATAGCCGCGAGCGCCCCGATGGCCAGCCAAGGCCCGAACGGGAACGCGGTTCGCCGCCGGCGGAATGGGGTCGCCACGACGGCTGCCACACAGGCGATCAGGAATGCCCACCACGCGACTGAGAGGCTGACCGCTGCGGTTGCGGCGCCAATGATCGGAATGTACTTGCCATCACCCCATCCGAAACCGCCGGGCCGGACCCGGTCGAGGATCCAGAAGACGACGAACGCGACAACCGCACCGACTGCGGCCTGGATGGCAATGCTGAGGTCGCCGGTGATGATGGCGGCGGCTCCCACCCCCAAAGCCACGAGGGCGCCGTGGACCGCAAGAAGGCGGTTGGGCAACCGGCGGACGTCGAGGTCGATGGCGGACAACCATGGGCCAAACCAAGCGAGTGACAGGGTGGGCAGCAGCAGCGGCCAGCGGGTAACGCCGAATCGCCAAGCGAGGAGTCCGCTGGCAGCGGCAACCGCGACGGGGATCCACCAGCGGGGCCCCGGAGGGGGACGTTGAGCTTCGTCAGTGTGACGGTAGTTGAGCGTGGCGACTCGCCACCTGATGGCTAGGCCGATGACGGCGCCCAGAAGGGTGAGGGCGGCAGTCAGGCCGAGGTCGTCTACATTCATGGCTTGATGGGCCGTCAGGGGCTGTACTGGGGGTGCAGGTGTACGCAGAGTTTGCTCCCATGCGAGTACGGGAGCAGCCGTTTACGGCGCATGAGCAGCACGGCGACACCGGGCGATACGCCAACCTCGCGTGCGGCGGCGCGGATGTCTCGGTCATGGGTGAGTCCGTGGAACGGGGCGAGTCCCTCCGGTCCAAATAGCGTGTCTGCCGCGAACGCGTTGGCCGCCTTTTCGGCTGCACTGTTCCGTTTCCGTTCGGTGGAGTACTCCAGGTGGAGTTCCCCGCGCGGATCGTTGAGGATGTGGCCGATCTCGTGGAACAGAGTCCACACGATGAAGCCGTCCGTCCCGCGACGGGCTGTTTGCTGGATGACGGGGACGCGGCAGTCGATCCAGCGAGTCACGCCATGGAGTGGGAACTTGTCAGGCGGCTCCACCATCAGGAGGAGCACTCCGGCACCACGCAGTCTCGCGGCGGCGTCAGTGAGCATGCTCGCGTCCGGGCGGCTGCACCGTTCACGGAGGGCGGGCAGGAGGGCGCGCAACTGATCGGGGTCGTGGTTGAGTGCTCGGCCTGTCTGGAACGAGTCGGTGAGTTCGGCTGCGCGCAGCCACGTGCTCATCGCGCTCGGATGGGGCTCCTTCTTGGACTCCTTCAAGGCGGCGAGCGAGAAATCGCCCTTCGTGCACGACTCGTATTGGGCTGTGTATGCGTCGAAAGTGCCACACCTGTGGAACGCAAGGAAGTCGGCAACGAGCCGACCTCCTTCCCTTCTGGTTGCGGTCGTGTGGCCATGAGCGCGCAGGTACTTGGCGACAGCAGCGTCGATCTTGTCCGCGTGCTCGGACAACGTCTCTTGATCATGGAGACGGGCTAGCGCCGCGCGATAAGCCGCCTCGAACGTGAGCCACGAGTCGGCAGAGATGCCCGTGACCCGCTGCAGCCGAGTGGCCGTATCGGGGGTTACTGGGGCGCGCCCGTTCACGATCTCGTTCACCAGCTTGCGGCTGCAGCCCAATAGGTCGGCGGCCTGCTGCTGCGTGGTCTCGTTCTCGTCGAGCCACTCCTGCAGGTACTCACCAGGGGCAACGGCATAATTGGAGTCCATGCGTTGTCCCTCCTCTCAGCGCTTGTGATAGTCGTCAATGCCCACCACAGTCACGGTGACCGCCGTGACGTCTGGCCCGGTCCCCTCCGGCCGGAACATAATGCGATGGTTAGGGCTCACAGAGCCTGCCCACAGGCCAGCCATGTCCCCGTTCAGGTCGTGCCAACGGCCGAGCGGGTCGAGTGCCTGCAGGTGGCCGACGTCACGCGCGTTGTTGAGCGCATTGACGCGTAGCCTCAGCTTCCTCTCGATGTCGGCGCGCTTGCGCCGCATCTCCTTCTCGTCGGTGCAGAGCCTTTTCAGTGCGTTGTCCGCGTACTTGACCTCCATCAGATGTAACCGATCTGGTTACAGAGTACATGCACGGCCGCCAGTTCGCGGACGGTGGCGCGGATGCCCGACGTGACTCCTCGGGGGTGGATGTTGTGCCGTGAACCCGGCTCGTAGGTGCCCCTAGTCACTTCGATGCCTTCTTCCTGAGCCGCGTCGTGCCCTTCTTGCCGGCGGAACCGGGTGTCTTCTTGTTGTTGGCCGTCCCGACACCCTTCGGCGTCCCGGTCTGGACCTCGAACGGTTCAAGGAGCGTGTAGATGTTGACTTGAGTCACTCCGGTCGGCGAGAGCGGTGCCTTCCTGACGCGCTTGCGGACTTCAAGCAGGCCCAGGTCCTGGAGCGTCCTGAGGCCACGCTCAGCGGTGTCGGCCGAGAACCCGTACCACTCCGGCATCCGCTCGGTCGGCAGCTCAAACCCCGGCTTCTCGTGGAGCGCGACCAAGAGCATCGCCGTCGCTGGCAGATCCAACTTCTCATACCAGCCTTCGGTCCAGAATCTGTTGCTCAGCTTCAGGAAGCGGTCCGACTTACCGTCGGGGCGGGTGTACGGCTCGCCGGACCCGTCGGGTCGCAGCAGGGTCACGGTAACCGCCCGGACCCTGCCGCTGCGTTCGCGGGTCACTAGGTTGCGGCCCGCAAGTCGGGAGATGACCTTTGTCGCCGCGGTGGAGGCCGATCGCAGGTCGGCGGCCTTGGTCGTGTCAAACGCGCGCGCCCACACCGAGAGAGGCAAAGTCGTTGACCAGCCGTTGTCGCCTTCTCCGCTGCTGATGATTGCGTGAAGGAACAGCAAGGCCCGCAGCCCCCGCTGGTCGCCGTTCCGAACAAACTGCGCCAGCGGCCCGGCGCGGTTCGCAATCTCCTTATCAGGGTTCTGGACAAAGCCCTTGTAGATCGGCGCAAAGGGCCGCTTGGCCCGTGCGAGGAGATACGCCCGGGTCTCGTTCTCGTCGGCTGGGTCCTCGTCCGCGACGGTCACAGGGTCTGTGTCCGTCTGATTGCTCACGAGTCGACTGGTCATGCAGTAAGCATGCATCATCGCAGCAGGCAGACCAAGCCGATTCACCCGCCGATAAACTGCCGGTACAGCGGGTGACTGATAGGTCCATGTGAGAACCCGTGCGACATCCCCATGTGATGCCCCTGTCAGACCCCCGGTCGGAAGTCGAAGAGGCGCGTACTTGCGCACGCCTCAACCATTTGACAGCGGCGCCCTCGCGGCGGCTCATGACCACCTCAACTCGTTGCATCCACGGTGGCAGCGGGGCGGTCAGCTGGGGTCTGGAGGGATTGGTCACTTGGGGGAACGCCCTTCGTTTGAGCGCCAGGCGCGGACTTCCAGAAAGAGACGCTCACAACGTGATCGAACCCGGGTCGTGGTTCGACAGGGTACTGGAGTGCGGGACGTCCTGGTGGGCAGCAATGGCTCGGTCTGCGGGAGTGAGGATGAATGGTTCGGGGTAGGTGAGCCGCCCCAAACGGCCGGCCAGGTCGTCGGCGGGGGCGTCCGGGTTGAGGGGTCCGTCTTCGAGGGCGATGGTGAGAGCGTTGGCCACGTCCACTCGTTGGGCATGGGCGTCGTGCAGCGCGGAGGCGAGCTGCTGCCAGTGGGGGTCCGCGACCAGGCGGGGGTCGATGCGGGTGGCCAGCGGTTCCCAGCGGCGGGCGTTCGCGGCTGCAGTGATCCGTTCCCGGACCTGTGCGGTGAGGCCGAGCTGCTGGTCGGCGAGGCGGGCTGGGTCGTTGTTCCAGGCCATGATGAACGCCGCGACGCTGGAGCGGATGACGTCGGCGTCGACGTTGATGCTCTCCGCTACGGTCTGAACGGCGCGCTCCCACGCGTCAACGGGTTGGGCGGCGATCACTGAGGCCGCGGCGAGGGCGGCTTCGACGGGGGGCAAGTTGCCAAGGCGCTCTTCGATGAGGGCATCGGCCAGCGGTTGAGCCTGATCGAGGGCATCGACCAGCTGCGGGGTGTTACCGGTGGCCACCAGATCGGCGGGATCGGAGCCGTCAGGCAGGGCTGCATAGCGGGGCTGGAGGAGCTGCGGGGTGAGGATCCAGTAGTCCCGTTGCGCAGCCACCTGGCCCGCGACGTCGGCGTCCGTGGCGACGATCGGGTCGACGCCGTAGCTACGGAGTTGGGTGGCTTGTTCGCTGGTCAGGTTGGTGCCGAGCGGCGCGACGCCGACGTAACGGCCGCCACTGGCCTGCGTGACGGCGATGGCGTCGGCGGGTCCCTCGACGACGACCGGGAGGCCGCCAGCATCCAGATAGCGTGCTCCGGCGACGAACAGCTGCGCTCGCTTGTGGAACAGAAGCGTCTCGGCGGTGTTGAGGTACTTCGGTCCAGCGTGGTCGAAGTCGGTCGTGTCGGGGTGGCGGCGTCCGACGAACCCAAGCACCTGCTGGTCGTGGACGATCGGGAAGACCGCGCGGTCGCGGAACCGGTCGATGAGGCGTCCGGTGGAGGCCGTAACGGCCAGTCCGGCGGCGATCAACTCGTCGTCGGTGACGCCGTGTCGGTGGAGGTGGGTGACGAGGCTGGTCCAGCCGGCTGGGGCGTAGCCGGGACGGATGTCCCGGTCGTCGGTGATGTCAGTGAGGAAGCGTCCGTGCAGGTAGGTCTGCGCCCACGAGCCGCGGTAGCAGTCCTGGTAGTACTCCAGCGCGAGCTCGTTGACGGCCGCGAGGCGTTCGGGGGTATGGGGGCTGGCGCGCCAGGCGTCGGCGCGGTCGAGTTGTGCGTTGAGATCCACGGCAGAGATCTCGGGCGGGGCCATCACCCGGCGTTCGAGGGCCTCCAGCGTGAAGGCCAGGTTTGGTTCGACCTCGTCGATCTGGTTGTCCTCCGTTGTGGCGCTGGCTGCGTCACCGAGCTCGGCGCGCGCCGCCCAGCGCTCGTCCGGGGCGGTATCGGCGGGGTCGGGGGGCGCGTCGTCGATGTCCGGTAGGGGGTCCAGTAGGACGCTGGTTCGCCACACGAGGGCCTGGCAGTCGTCGACGTCGACTGCACCCTCGGGCGTGCTGATCAGGTCGGTGAGCTGCCAGCCGCGGGCGAGTGCCTGCTCGATCGAGACGACGAGTGCCGGCCACCACGGCGAGGCCTGGAGGGCGGCTGCCCGTTCGGGGCCGACGTTCTGCTCGAGATCAGCCAGCCAACTGGTGGTGACGGTGTTGTGCTGGTCGGCGAGCTGGGTGGCGACGGCGGGGGTGAGGTGCCGGCAGATCCGCCACCACAGGGCTGATGCCGCGTGGACGTCGGGGAGTTGGCCTTCGTTGGTGGCGGTCTGGAGGAGACGGTGGGCGTCGAGGCCCACTCCGGAGATCTGCGCGAGCCGGTGCGCCAGCACGGGGAGGTAGGGGTCCCGGTCGGCGGCGGGCGCGAGTTCGTGGAGCAGCGGCGTCCACTCGGCGACGGCGGGGGCGAGGTGGTCGATGATGCGCCGGTCGAGGCGTGCCTGCCAGGTGGCCTCGACGGCGGCGTACTGCCGCTCGCCGGTCGGTCGGGTGTCGGTGGGAGGCGTACCGTGCGCGGCCCGCCACACGGTGAGGTCGGCGACGGTGGCGGCGTCGGGACGGAAGCTGCCCGCGGGCGCCCATGCGGGGAGTTGGGTGGACGCCAGCGCGGCAGTGCGCACCTGACTGGCGAGGTCGACAACCACTTGGTGGCGTCGCTGCAGGTAGTCACCCCAGTCGTCGTGTCTGGCAAGGGTGCTAGGCAGACCCGGCAGCCAAGGCAGCGGTCCGGGTTGGGTGCTGCGTCCGGAGGCGGGTTCGAGGCGCCAGTCGAGGACGGCGGCCGGGTCGGCGGCGCTGCCCAGTTCGCGGGCCTGCACGGCCTCGGTGAGCACCCGGACCGGGTCGGTTCCGGACGCCGCGATCAAGAGCAGATGGGCGCGGAGCGTGGGCCACGCCGGAGCATCGGTGAGTCCGTCGACGAGTTCGCCGGCGGCCTGTTCGAGGCGGCGACTGAGGTCGGCGCCTGCGGTCTGTTCGGCGGCGTAGCCGAGGGCGTCGCTGTAGCGGGCGACGGCGTCCGCGAGTCGGTTGGCCGGGTCGGCGAGGGTGCGGGCGGTGGTGGTCGCGGAGGTGTTGTCCTCGTCGCGGGCGAGGATGCGTTCGAGGAGGTCGGTGGCGGTCGGCGGGATGATCGCCTCGGGCCGGATGAGGGAGTGGGCGTCGCCATCGCCGACGACTTCGAGGTGGACATGGTTGGCGTACCGGCCGCGCGTGAGCATCGTGTACAGCTGCTGTCGGGTCTCCGCGCCGGTCGCGATGCCGTGCAGGACGTCGGCGGTGACGCCCTGGGCGCCGTGGATCGTGCACGCGTAGCCGAGCTCGACCGACTCGGCGACGTAGGCAGTGGGCAGGATCACGGTCTGCCGATTGGTCTGGTTGATCGCGCGGAGGTCGCCGTTGGTGGCGATGGCGGTGATGGTCCAGCGGTCCCCATTGCGGACCCAGTCGGTGCCCGTGGTGCGCAGCCTCCGGTCGTTCTGCCGGGTGATAATCACGTCGCCGACCGCCGCGTGGCCGCCGTCGGCGAGGGCGACGGTGCGGGCTGGTTGCTCGCCTGCGCGGAGGAGGGCCTGAGCACGGCTGTTGAGTTCGGCCACCAGCGTCCGGGTGGGGGCGACCATGAGGGCGTCCGCGCCGGTCTGGCGGGCGACGAGCCAGGAGGCGAAGACCTGGTCGGCGCAGGTGCCGAGGTCGCCGACTTGGACGCGGTGGTTGTCGAGGTAGAACCCGAGGGCTTCGGGGTCGCCGGCGCGCAGCGCGAGGCTGGCGGCGCCTTCGGCGGGGTCGGCGAAGCGGACGAGTTCGTTGAGCTGCACGGCGCCGTGCTGGGCCTGGATGTCGCGGAGGACGCCGCCGGCGCCGATTGCGGCGAGTTGCTGGTCGTCGCCGATGAGGCGCACCGATCCGCCGCGGTCGAGGACGAACTCGACGACCTGATCCAGCGAGAGGGTGTCGGCCATGCCGGCCTCGTCGATGATGACCAGGCTCCTCGGCCCGATGTGCTCGGCCCACGCGGGGAGCGGTCGCCGGTGGTTGAGGGCGTGGGTGAGGAGGGCCATCGTGTCGGCGTGGGTGTCGATCTGGGCGCCCAGCTGGGCGGCCGCGGCGGCCGACGGTGCGAGCCCGACGACTGTGCCGCCGCCGTTGCGCCACGCGGTGGCCAGCGCGCGCATGGCGGTCGTCTTGCCGGAGCCGGCGGGGGCGATGGCGAGCTGGAGTCGGGCTCCTGAGGTGGACATCTCACGCACCAGTGCGACCTGTCCGGGGTTAAGCGGGGTGCGGTTCGCAATCGCCTCGATGAGGGCGACCTCGACGGCCGGGGTGGGGACTTGGTGGCCGCCGCGGCGTCCGGCTGCGTCGACGAGGCGGTGTTCGGCGGCGACGATCCGGCGGGAGGTGTGCCAGGTGGCGCGGGCGATGGTGTAAACGCTGTCGCCGTCTGTGCGGCGCAGCGCGGCGGGTTCGGCGATGCCGTCGGCCGGGGCTTGCAGGGTGACGGAGTGGCGGGTGAGGGCGGCGTGGGTGAGCCGGGCGACGACGTCGTCGACACGTCGGCGGGGCAGGTTGGCGGCCCGGACGATCCGTAGTGCTTCGGCGCGAACGTGCCAGTCCTGCCAGGTGGAGCGTGAGCCTTCCATGGTCGCGACGAGCTGGGCGGACTGGGTGCGCACCCAGCTGCGGGTGACGAAGACCGGACGCCGCACCTGCCGGGCGGTGAGCGTCGCGGTGAGCATCACCCGGACTCCGTCGGCGCCGCCGAGGACGGCTTCAGCTTCGGCGCGCCAGGTGGCGCGTTGTTCGGCGAGGGTGCGGGGTTCGTGCTTGGCCTGCCGGGTCTCGAGGTTGGCCTGCTGCGCCAGCGCGCGGGCCTCAACCATGGTCGGGGGCCGGTGGTGCTCGCGCTGGAACGCGGCCGCCAGCTCGGATTGGCGTTGCTCGATGGACGCCCGGCGCTGCGACCAGCGGGCGTTCAGCGCGGGGTCGACGCCGACGAGCTCGCGGACGGGACGCTTGCTGGGCTCGGTGGACGGGCGTTCAGCGAACCGGACGGGCAGTGCCTCGGACAGGCGGCGTTCCAGGGCGGTGTTGTAGACCTCGGAGGCGGCGACAATGGCCTTGAAGAGGAGGCGTCCGTCGATGGAGAGCCAGCGTCCATCAAGGGTCTGCACCTTGTTCGCCACCGGGACGTGGGTGTGCAGGTCGGGGTCGCCGGCGCGGCTGTCGCGATGGGTGAACCGGGCGGCGACCAGCCCGGTCACGTCGACCTGCCGGACGCCGTTGTGTCCGGTCCGCGTGTAGAGCGCGTGTGTCTCGATGAACCGCAGCGCGTCACCGATCGCAGCGAGGTGGGCGCGTTCGATGGTGGCCGCGGTGGATGGTTCGGCGAGCGCCCACAGGGCCGAGACGCTCTTCACCGGGGAGAAGGTGAGGTCGTAGCCGGCGACCGCGGTGGTCTGCGGGCGGGATGCCGTGGCGATCAGCCCGGCGAGCTCGCGGGCGTCGACCGGGTCGCGTCCGAACGTGGCCCGGAACGTCTCGCGTCCGACTTGGCTGCGGATCGCGGCCCGAACCTGCGCCGGGACCGGCGCATCGTGCCGGGCGCCGACCTGGGCGTTGTAGGCGGCGAAGCGCTTGGCGACCTCGATCCGGAAGGCGGGCATGTCGTGGGCGTAGACCTTGAACGGCTGGCCCAGCCGGATCGCCTCGCGCGCCTGGGCGACGGTGGCGTCCGGCAGGAGGGCCTCGCCGCGTTGTCGGGCGAGTGGGTGGTGACCCGATCCGAACAGGAACCGCATCTGCTCGGCGGTCACCGGGTCGCCGGCGTCCAGGCCCTCGATGCCGGCCATCCCGGAGCCGACCCACACGCCCGGGGTCTCGCCCTTCTGTGTGTAGTAGGAGGCCAGCCCGG